>Ga0180301_10004964_pt1 | contig 10248 bp, 8 predicted proteins | sample GuaBasSediGuay16_FD_121797 | JGI IMG/M metagenome (GOLD analysis project Ga0180301, IMG submission 121797) | Subseafloor sediment microbial communities from Guaymas Basin, Gulf of California, Mexico - Guay16, Core 4569-2, 12-15 cm | ecosystem: Environmental > Aquatic > Marine > Hydrothermal... | reverse complement strand
CTCTCGCTATGCTCCGAACAGCCCTGATTTCATAGGGGTAAAGGATCAGGAAAATGAGATTTGTTGCTGAGCCTGTAGCCAGGCTAGTTGAGGAATTTAATAAGCTGCCCGGCATTGGGCCCAAGAGCGCCCAAAGGCTAGCTTATCATCTCCTGCGTAGCTCTGATGAAGAAGCTAAAGCTTTAGCCGAGGCTATTTTGACATTAAAGGAAAAAATAAAGCTTTGTTCAATTTGTTTTAACAACACCGATTGTGACCCCTGCCTCATCTGTCAAGATAAAGAACGTGACCATTCTAAAATTTGTGTTGTAGAAAAACCTTCAGATATCCTTCCTTTAGAGCGAACTGGGAAATATAACGGCGTTTATCATGTAGTCCATGGAACTATCAACCCGGCACACGGCATAGGGCCTGAAAAGCTAAAGATAAAGGAACTTCTGGCTCGTCTACAAAATGGCTCAGTAACTGAGGTGATTGTCGCAACCAACCCCAATGTAGAGAGCGAAACCATGGCTATGTATCTACAAAAGATTATCACGCCTCTAGGCATCCGCGTCACCCGCCTAGCTCGTGGCTTGCCCTTTGGTGCCGAGTTGGAATATGCTGACGACCTGACCCTGGGGCAAGCGCTGGAAAACAGGCGAGATTTCTGACAAGGTGTACGATGGCTACACCTCAAAGATAAAACAGAAATTCCCTATCACACCCGGGGGTAAATCCTTTCCAAAAACCTGAAGAACCTTCGGCTCATCAGCTTGCCGTTAAGAGTTGCTCTGAGAGGCGTCAGCCCTTTCACTCAACTTATTGGCTTTTCTATCCATCCAAAAAATCCCCAAAACGCTTGACGATGCAAAAGATGTGATATAATTTTATGTAATAATATAAGATAGGATTTTAGGGAAACCTAAACTATTCTTATCTTGTGTGTTGGTTGGGGGATTGGGGAGCAAAAGTGACAGAATGGTGGGGAAAGGAGATTAAGGGGAGCAATGAGGCAATACCTTTAGGCGGTCACCTGACCCCGGGCAGCTAAAGATGAAACCGACCTCAAAAAGGTCGGTTTTGTGTTTTTAAAAAGGTGATGCTTGTCAAATTGAAAGTTGTGCGATAGGCAAGTCGCTAGCCTTGTAGTTGAGATGCGATAAGAGAATAAAAAAGTAACAAAAGGAGAAAGAGAGTGAAGAAGGTATTTAGCATCCTGCTTGTCCTGATGTTGTTTGTAAGCCTGGGGTTGGTGACTGCAGCGCCGGTCTTAGCAGCTCGCACCATTCATGTGCCCGCTGATTACCCCACTATCCAGGCAGCCATTGACGCTGCCTCAGATGGCGACACCATTGTCGTGGCAGCGGGTTTGTATGAAGAGAATGTTGAAATTGACAAGTCGTTGACCTTAAAGGGTGCCCAGGCCGGGGTTGATGCCCGCACCCGCAGTGGTGCTGAGACGATTATTGAACCAGATGAAGGAACAGGGATAAGGATAATTACCGCTACGGACCGTGTTGTTATCATTGATGGTCTTACGGTGCAAAACGCCGAGCACGGGATCGCAACTCCAGAGCCCACGATGGCCGATGATATTACCATCAGAAATGTACGCGTCTTAAATCCCACTGAATTTGGGATTAGCCCGACCTTCACCATAACAACAACGGTTGAGTATTGCTATGTGGAAGGCGCGATACAGGCCATTAATGCCGGCGCTCTTGTCCCTTTCGAGCCGACTGTGGCGACCTTCAGGAACAACGAGATCGTCAACTCGCAGTTTGGCTTTACCGGCTACCTCAAAGATTCGCTTATTGAAGGGAACCTGGTGAGGGACTTTGCTACGGAGGGAGTAGGCATCAGTGGACAGTTTCTTAACACTGAAATTAAAAATAACACAGTGACGGGTTATATTGAGGGTGCGGGCATGACTTTCGAGGAGCACTATGGCCGCGACCTTTCTGAGAATGTAAATGTGGAAGGCAATACCTTCACAGGGAATGACCTTGGTATCTATGTGTTCAATACTCAGACAACGCTTACTGGAATCACCGTCAATTTCAATAACATCGCCGGCAACTCTCGGTATGGTGTGTGGAATCAGGGAGGAGAGACGCTGGACGCCACCAAAAACTGGTGGGGTGATGCCAGTGGACCCAGCGAAAGAGGATCCGGTGATGGTGATGCCGTCTCCACAAAGGTACTTTACTCGCCATGGCTGGGCGCCGAGCCCGGTAGCGAGCCGATGACCTGGGGCATGGACACGACAAGTTATATCCAGGACACCATTGATGAGGCCGACCCTGGCGACACCATCATAGTAACGGAGGGGGAATACGAGGAGGACTTAAATATTGACAAGTCCCTGACCCTCCACTCGGCAGGCGGCATTGAGATGACCACTATTACCGGCTCTGTCAGCATAGAACTTGATGCTGAGGTAGTCTTCTTTGGTGGGGATGATGTTGGGCTCACCGTCAATGCAGATGATGGTGACTTCGCTATATCGCTTTCCATCAACAACAAAAGCGAGGTTTCCATCAGTCACAATGTACTCGCTGGTGCTGTAGATGGTATAACCACCCGCGGCGGTTTGCTGGACAACAGCACTGTCACCATCGAGGATAACCAAATCCACGAAAATGACTACGGAATCTACTTGGAATCCGTTGCCGGCGACAGCATCGTGCTCATCAACTCCAACCGCCTCGCGGGAAACGACGATTACGGGCTCTACGTCGAAGACAGCGCCGTTATCGTTGACGCTACCTACAACTGGTGGGGCCATCCCAGCGGGCCCAGCGGTGGCGTAGCCGATCCTGTTACCGAAAGGATTGCGGATGGCACTGGAGCTGCTGTTTCGGAACATGTCCACTTCGACCCCTGGTTAACGGCTTATCTATACACCCTCGAAATCTCCAGCACCGGTGGGGGTTCAGTAGTCGTCCCCGGTGAGGGAGTTTTCACCTATGAACCTGGTACGGTGGTTGAACTAATAGCAATTACAGACACTTTCTACAATTTCGTCCAGTGGACTGGGGATGTGGCCACTATCACTGATGTCAACTCTGCCGTAACCAACATCACTATGAACGACAACTATTCTATAACGGCCGACTTCAGTTTCGGGCCGTTTCCATGGTGCTTCATCGCCACCGCAGCCTACGGTACCGATACAGCCAAAGAAATAGACATCCTCAGAGAGTTCAGGGACGAGTTCCTGCTGTCCAACAGCCTGGGCGCCAAATTTGTATCATTCTATTATAAAATCAGCCCTCCCATAGCCGACTTTATCTCCCAACACGAGGCCCTGAGAACAGTGGTGAGGGAGGGTTTTGTCGACCCGATTGTGAAAATACTAACCTGTACCCATGATTTATGGTCGGGGACAGAATCGTGAGTGTAGCATCAATCTTGAGCACCACGCGAGTGTTAGAGGCAGCCACCGTAGTTAGGACAAGCCCAATGAAGATTTGGGGGAAAGTGAACTACTGCAAAGGAGGTGAAGAGTGAAAAAGATATTTAGTATCCTGTTCGCCCTGGTGCTGGTGGTGAGCCTGGGGCTGGCGACGGCAGCGCCGGTTTTGGCTGGCACCATTAGATATGTGCCTAGTGTGTACCCAACTATCCAGGCCGCCATCAATGCGTCAGCCTCTGGCGACACCATCATAGTGGCGGCAGGGGAATATGATGCCTTCCAAGTGATAAAAAAGAACGATATAAGCATAATCGGCACTGATGGGGTAACCATTACCACCGCAAACTTGCATCGGATTGAAGTCGGGCCAATAGAGGACGTATGGGTCATGGCTGCAGTATATGACTCAGAAAACATCAATATTGAGGGTATCGACTTTGATGGAACCGAGGTCAGCGGAGGAAATGTTGTTTTCGGCATCCTCTATCTTGACAGCACAGGGAGAATTGCTGACCTGACGATGGAAAACGTTATCGGCACTGAATCAGGGGCCGGGGTGGCAATCCTACATCATGTAGGCTTACCTACGGTAGAGATAACAGGGTCCACTATCTCTAACAACAAAATAGGCATATTTTGCGGTAATTCTATCCTGGAAGCTCACTTCAACAACATCGTCGGCAACACTGATTTTGGTGTGCTGAACGATGGAGGCGGGACAGTGGACGCCACCCACAACTGGTGGGGCGATGCCAGCGGGCCATTCCATAAATCACTCAACCCCGGTGGTCGGGGTGATGAGGTCAGCGATAATGTAGATTCCGAACCCTGGCTGGAGGCTGAGGTAGTAGCTGCTAAGACAGAGACGGTGACCGGTGGCGGCACCGTTGATGCCAGGGAGGAGGCTGACACCGAGGTTGAGGTAACTGGCAATGCTATGGTAACTGTGGCTCGGTATGACGAGAATCCCGGCGGAGATGCTCCGACCGACTTCAACGCACTGGATAAATACATCGATGTCTACATTCCCTATACTACTGAAGCCACCGCGATTGAGATAAGGCTTTATTATACCGATGCTGAAGTAGAGGCGGCAGGCATCGACGAGGACTCACTCCACCTCCTCTGGTGGAACGGCACCCTATGGGTACAGTGCTCCCCAGATACAGCCAGCGGAGTGAATACCAACAGCATCTATGACTATAGCGGTTATATGTGGGCCATAATAACAGAGGATACCACACCATCCCTGGACGACTTGCAAGGAGACGAATTTGGTGGTTACGGCCACCCCACGACACCCGGAGGAGGATTCTGTTTCATCGCTACCGCAGCCTACGGTACCGATACAGCCAAGGAAATAGACACCCTAAGGAAGTTCAGGGACGAGGTCCTGCTGTCTAACAGCCTAGGCGCCGAGTTTGTATCTCTCTATTACAAAACCAGCCCTCCCATAGCCGACTTTATCTCCCAACACGAAATTCTCAGAACAGCAGTGAGGGTGGGCTTTGTTGACTCCATTGTAGCTATATTAAATTGGAGCCACGCTTCATGATCAGCGAGGACATAGCAATGACAAGTGGGGTGGAGCAAAATGGAGTTGACCTCGTGGTCGGCCGATGGTTTCGCAAAATCACACTATCCCAACAGGATCAACGTCTATAGTCCAGCCCCGTGGCAAGGTGAGCTGGGATAATATACGGGTCAAATCAGAGCCGCGGAGGAATAGTTGCCAGCGATACCTGCCCCTAGCTCGGAAGGCAAAGGCAGGCACTGGCCCAATGATATTGTCAGCTGTCAACTGTCGGCTGTCAGCTATCAAACGATGCACCTTATCCACCTCACGGCGACACAATGCCTCATTGGTGTGGCTATAAACTAGGCGGACTAATTGGCTAAAAGGGGGATAATTTAACTGGCGCCGATAGTCTATTTCTTTACGATAAAACCCAACATAATCATGCCTGGCAGCAGCTTCAACAGCGTAGTTATCGGGAGAATAAGTCTGGATGATAACCCTTCCTGCTTTAACCCCACGGCCAACTCTGCCAGCTACCTGACACAGAAGTTGAAAAGTGCGCTCGCTACTTCGGAAATCGGGAAAATTCAGGCCGGCATCGGCATTGATTATCCCCGCCAGGGTCACTTGAGGCAAATCCAGTCCTTTGGCTATCATCTGGGTACCAATAAGTACATCCGCCTTATGTTCCCGAAAATCCTTAAGCAACTCCTCATGAGCATATTTCCTGGTAATTATATCTTTATCCCAGCGAAGTAATCTTGCCTCGGGAAAGAAATGCTCCATCTCTTCTGCTATTCTTTGTGTACCGACGCCCAGAAAGCTGAGATGGCGCTGAAAACACTGGGGGCAACTCTGGGGTACCGGAATAGAATAGCGACAGCGATGACAAATCAGCCTTTTCTCCACTGAATGATAAGTAAGGGCTATGGAGCAGCGAGGGCAGCGAAAGACAAAGCCACAGTTACGACATCGAACAAAGGTAGCTGTGCCCCGACGGTTAAGGAAAAGAATTATCTGCTCGCCCTGCGACAGAGTCTCCTTCATGGCAGTTAGTAAGGAGCGGCTAAACAAGCTTGTGTTTCCAGCTTTAAGTTCTTCCCTTAAATCCACTATGCTTACTTCGGGGAGAGGAGAATAACCACGAGGAGTAATTCTTTCCTTTAGCTCTACAAGTTGATATTCGCCTTGCAGTGCCTTATGAAAACTGCCAATATCGGGGGTAGCACTGCCCAAAATGACAATGGCGTTACTGAGTTGAGCCAATTTAATAGCCGCGTCTCGGGCATGATAGCGAGGTATTTTATCTTCTTGTTTGTACGTCCACTCATGCTCTTCGTCAATAATGATAAGACCAAGGTTGGGCAGAGGGGCAAATAAGGCGCTCCTAGGCCCGATAACGACATCACAATTCCCCTCCATTATCCATTGCCATTCATCAAGCCGTTCTCCCGGAGAAAGGCCACTATGCAACACAGCCACACGCCCGGGAAACCGACTAGCAAACCTCTCTACGGTCTGTTGAGTCAAAGCAATTTCAGGAATAAGACAAATACCTCGCTTGCCTGCAGCAATAACCTGGGCTAATGCCCGCAGGTAAATCTCAGTTTTGCCGCTGCCAGTAACACCAAAAAGTAGAAAAACCGGTGGACTTCCAGATTGCTCCCTCCCAACGGCGTTACGGATCAAGTCCCAGGCAGCCTGTTGAAATGGAGTGAGAATCGGAGCAGGAGAAGTTGTGAGATTCAGATGAGATAAGGGGTCACGTCTTATCCTGATCCTTTCTACTGAGATCAAACGGCGTCTCTCCATGGCTTTGATAGTAGCGAGAGAACAATTGAGTTGTTTCTTCAGTTCGCCGACTGAAATAGGTTGAGTCTGTACGGTCAGAAATTCTAAGAGCTTTGCCTGTTTATAAGCTCGAGACTTCTTCAGGCGAGTCTTCGCTGCTTCGATTTCTTCCTTATCAATTATTAACTTAATATAAGGAAGGGTTTTTGGCTTTATCTTTGCCTTCTCCAACTCCAGAGTCTCGGAAATTAGCCGACGGTCTAGCAACTGGGCAGTTATTTGCCTGGCTTTTCGCCTGCCAACGGCTTTCTCTAGCTCAGGCAAGCTTGCCTTCTTTTTCTTCGCGATCATATGAAGAATTTGCTTTTGCTCCGGAGTTAAAGGCAAATCTACCTGGTCCCTGATTAAATCGGAGGTTAATAGCTGAAAGTAGGTAACGGTTCGTCTCTCAAATCCCGGAGGCAGCATTAAAGCCAGGGCATCAAAAAGAGGAGCAAAATAATGTTCGCTAATCCACCGGCCAAGCCCTATCTGTATTGGAGAAAGCAAAGGACAATCAGCAACAACGCCAGCAATTTCCTTAGTTTCTGCAACCGATGGCTCGTCTGATAATAGAAGCACAATCCCTTGAACGACCCTAGAGCCAAAAGGCACCCATACCGCTTGCCCGACATTAAGATTGAGCCCTGGCGGTATGGCATAGCAAAAGGTTTGACCCCGCTTCAATCGGGGCGAATTGACTGCCACCTCGGCATAGTTCATTCAGAGGTCTGTGTTGCTTCTTGTTGTTCTTCTTGAGACATGGTTTGCTCTACCACTTTCTCTCGCCTCTCCTTAAGTCGAGCCCGCTTAGCACTTAGCCTACGCACATAATACAGCTTGGCTCGACGCACCTCTCCATGTCTGAGTACCTCTACATTTTGCACCGAGGGAGATTGGAAAGGGAAAGTACGTTCCACTCCAATTCCATAAGACACCCTCCTCACTGTAAAGCTCCCGCCATCCACACCCTTCCTCATCTTAATCACCACACCCTGGAAGTGTTGCAGTCGCTCTTTGTCCCCTTCCATAGTCTTCAAACTAACCTTGACTGTATCGCCGGGGGAAATTTGAGGAATGTTGGGATTCATTTTGGGTTTAACAAATTCTCTAACATCCATTTCTTTTCCTCATCGCAGAGATTGCCCTTCTCCAAGAGGTCAGGGCGTCGTTTCGCCGTCCGCAGAATTGACTGACGGCGTCGCCATTGAGCAATTTCACCGTGATTTCCTGAAATCAAAACCGCAGGTATTGGCCACCCCCGATATACCGGCGGTCTGGTATATTGGGGATATTCTAAAAGCCCGCTACTGTGAGAGTCAATGCTGGCTGAATCCTGTGAGCCAAGCACTCCTGGTATAAGTCTAACGATAGCATCCACCACAACCAGGGCAGCCAATTCCCCTCCACTAAGCACATAATCTCCGATACTGATTTCATCAGTAGCTAGATGTTCGCACACTCTCTCGTCTACGCCTTCGTAATGACCGCAAATTAACATCAGATGGGAGTGGCGAGCTAATTCCTGAGCAACAGCCTGAGAAAAAAGCCTGCCCTGAGGGGTGAGTAGTATGATAGGCATCTCACTCACACCAAGTTGCAATTTTATCGCCTCCGCTGCTTCAAAGATAGGCTCGGGCTTGAGCACCATGCCAGGTCCACCGCCGTAGGGATAGTCATCGACAGTATGATGTTTGTCACGGGCATAGTCGCGAATATTATGAATCACGATATTTACCAACCCTCTCTCCCGAGCACGCTTGATAATGCTCTGGTCAAGTGGAGAAGCAACCATTTCAGGAAATAGACATAAAATATCAATACGCATAGATTTCTTCAATAAAACCATCTAAATTGCATATCTTAACATGCAAGCGGCGGTAAAAGAAAGTCTTGGTCTTTGTTCCTTCCTGCAGTGATTTTGGCCCTCAGGGAGTAGTTTATCTCCTGGACTACCTCCAACACCACCCTGCTCTTAATCGCCAAAGCAAAAATTTGTTTGAAAATTCAAAAAAGCCTCAAAAGGTATTGACAAAATAATCATAAGGTTTATAATGGAGTTGTGGGGAAAAATGGGGAAAAGGGATGAATAGTGGAATGATGTGTAACGTAAGTCAAGTCAGATTTGGGGGCTCAGTGGGGAACTGAGATAACTAAGATGTTTTTTGGTGAATATCCATATAAGGTTGATGAGAAAGGAAGATTACCACTGCCGCCAAAATTCAGGCGGGAGATGAAGGACGGTGTGATATTAACTAAAGGGATGGAAAATTACATCGCCGTTTATCCAATAGCAGAATGGAAGAGGCTGTCCGACAGCCTGGCTGCCAAGGCAGTAACTCCGACTAACCTGCGGAAGCTGAATCGTGCTATCTTCGGCTCCGCCTTCAGCGCCTCCTTCGATGGGCAAGGAAGAATAACATTGCCGTATTCTTTGCGCGACCACGCCAAGATTACCGATACAGCAGTTGTCGTCGGCGCCAATAACTGTGTTGAACTCTGGAGCGAAGACGAATGGAAGATTGAGAAAACATCTGCTGAAGAGCAGGCATCACAGATAATTGAGAGTTTTGGTGAACAGTAAATGAGCCTTGCTATGTCTTTGCCCGTCCATGTCCCTGTTTTGCTCGATGAAGTCATAGAAGGATTGCAGCCTCAGCCAGGCGGCTACTTCGTTGACTGCACCGTCGGTCTGGGAGGGCACGCAGCAGCCATATGGGAGAGAATTTCATTCACAGGAAGGCTTTTAGGCATTGATGCTGATCCTGAAGCCATCGAAATAAGCCGAGACAGGCTTAGAGATTATGGAGAAGCAGTCACTTTGGTTAATGACAACTTTATTAACCTTGAGGCTATCTGCGAAAGATACCATTTTCATCCAGTTGATGGTATTATTTTCGACCTTGGTGTTTCTTCTCTGCAACTGGATACAGCCGAGCGAGGCTTCAGCTTCCACCTCGATGCTCCTTTAAATATGAGGTTCGATTCCGGTCAAGGGTTAACTGCTTCGGACATCGTTAACAGCTACCCCGAGCAAGAGTTGGAAAAGCTCATAGCAAAATACGGTGAAGAGCGTCACAGTCGGCGGATAGCACGACACATCGTTAAAAATCGCCCCATCGCTACCACCGTAGATCTCGCCCACTTGATAGAGCAAATTTCAGGCGCTCCGGCACACTGGAGCAGAATTCACCCTGCCACAAGAACCTTTATGGCACTTCGCATCGCAGTCAACAAGGAGCTGCAGAATCTGGAGTCGGCTCTAAAACAAACACTTAACCTCCTTCGCCCAGGGGGAAGGTTAGCAGTTATTAGCTATCATTCACTGGAAGACCGCATAGTTAAGCAATTCATGCGAGACGCAGCCAGTAACTGCCTATGTCCACCTGGGGCAGTAATATGTCGCTGTGGGCATGTGCCCACCTTGAAGCTCATTTCACGGAAGGTTATTAAACCTACCTCGTTGGAGATAGAATCCAACCCACGCAGCCGCAGCGCT
>Ga0180301_10004963_pt1 | contig 10248 bp, 8 predicted proteins | sample GuaBasSediGuay16_FD_121797 | JGI IMG/M metagenome (GOLD analysis project Ga0180301, IMG submission 121797) | Subseafloor sediment microbial communities from Guaymas Basin, Gulf of California, Mexico - Guay16, Core 4569-2, 12-15 cm | ecosystem: Environmental > Aquatic > Marine > Hydrothermal... | reverse complement strand
CCCAAAGGACAGGCCAAGCAAGCCTAAAACAATCATAACTAAACCTACTGGAACAAAGGTAGCAATCCTAAATAATGTAGTAGACCAGAAATAATTAGCAACGCCCTCCTTATCCTCTCTACCTTTACACACACCCACAAACCCCCGAAGACCCGCTGCTTCACCCAAAGATAGAAAGCTTGATACTACATGAGCCAATGCAACAGTACTGCTCGTTAAACCTACTATTTCAATTCCGCCTATAGTTGATATAGCCATCCAGTAAATGAAGCCCGATAAGTTGTTAGCAATGTCCCTAAGGTATAGCCATAAACCGCCTCTAACAACTCTCGTCAGACTTGGTGGAGACATTAAAACGGATCTTCCCAGAATGCGTTAATATTTTAATCTAATGAGGAAACAACATATTCTTTTATGACGTGCAGACTGCCTTCTACAGGGATTCTAGGATCCAACATCAAGATAGAGCATCTCGAGGCTCAAGACCCCTCTAATTTGGATAGTTTCCTTGCCGAATAGCTATTTAAAAGTAACTAAGTAACTACTTGTATAAGAAGTCATTATGAAAAACTAGTTACAATTACACATGTAATTAATTTTCAACGAATTACTCTGAATTTCGTTTTTAACCATTCTCTATATTGCTTATCTACTAATATGGCTGCTTTAAGTAACGTATTGCTTGGCGCTAAATAGTCAAGGTATCTTATGTCCTTGGGTAAGCAATGTCCTCCTATTCCATCTCTTGCTTCGAGTATTTTTATATTCCACTTTGTGTTACACGCTCTTCTAACTTCTTCGAAATCTAATTCCAAGTTTTCACATATCATCCTTAGTTCCTCTGCGAATGCAATTTGTACATAACGATAAGCATTCTCAGCTATCTTTGACATTTCAGCAATTTCTACAGACGAGACAATATGTAAGGGTATACCAAGTATGTCTCTGTAAAATTTTAAGCCAGCATCAAGGCTTTCTTGGTTGACCGCGCCTATGACTCTCAATTGCTTAACTCCATATCTAACTGGGTCTCCTCTCCAAAATCTATGAGGTACATGGACTAATTTTACATCTTCATTAAAGATTTCCTTCCATATTTTCTTTGAAGTGCCGGGAATGATAGTACTCTCTATGGACACTAAGGTCGAAGATGTGGCTTTCTGAGAAATCTTCTCACAAACATCAAAAATTGGGGATAAATCTGGTGTTTCATCTTCTTTTATAAATGTAGATACACATATAACATAGGTATCCATAGGTGGTATCTCATTCCAATTAGTAGTCGCTCTAATTTTTCTCTCTTTAGCTCTTTCAATAACATTAGGATCGATATCGTAACCCCATATCTCTAACCCTCTCTCCATAATGTATATTGCTGTTGGAAAACCTACCTCACCAAGACCTATTACGCAAACCTTATCATCCATATCTTATACCTAGTATTTTAAGCCTAAATTTTAAATTATTTTTAAGGCTTTAAGGACGTATCAAAATTGCTTAGCAATCTTTTAGCCAGCTCCTCTCTAACGTGCAGCTGAGCTCCTCGTTGCTTATCACTTCTCCTACTTAGAGAAAGGGAGTAATCTTTAGCCAAGACTTACTGGTGGAATATTTATCCCATAGTCTCTGCGTTCTAGTAACAGGTTAATCACTTTTAATAGAATTGTTTTACGCCTGCTTATATTGAAGAGTCTTGTAGCTCGGATTCTTGCTTTTCTTCCCAGTTCGGGTCTTGAAAGGGCTTTCTCAATAGCTTTTGCCAGCGCTCGTGCATCTCCGTAGGGAACGTAAATTCCTGTGGATCCAACCACTTCTGGCAACGCACTCATCCTTGTTACCACAGGAACGTTCTCCGCCAACATCGCTTCTGCCACAGCGCAGCCAAATCCTTCATGGAGTGAGGCCTGAACATACACTTTGGCTCTCTGTAAAAATTTAATTAAATCTTTTTCAGAAAGATATCCTGTAAACTCAACATTTGGGGGGGCTATTGAGTTTAACACTTTTATAGCATCGTCAAGAGGTTTGCCTATCACAACAAATCTTACATTAGGGAGAAGTTTAGCTGCTCGAACGAAATATATTAATCCCTTTCTAAATATCGTTATCTTATTAATGAATCCTATGGTTAGTATAATATTTTCCTTAGAACTATGTGGGGCGTACTTTTCCGGATTAAAACCATGATATAAAACTAATATCTTATTTGGGTTTAGCTTCCTCAAGCGCATAAACACTTCTCTACGAGTAAAGAACGAGGGCGCAAGTACTAAATCTGCACACTCTAAACTTCTCGCAACATAGAACTTCCAAGGATATCTCAATAAATTGCCATAATTCAATGACTTTATAGCCGTAACATCACCTCCTCCTAGTGCTATAATCACGGGCTTTCTCATAAGTTTAGCAAGTTGACATGTAATAAATGAGTGGTCGTTGGCAAACCACATAAATGTCAAATCTGAACAACGCACACCTTCATATAATTTTCTGATTCTCCTGATATCTTTTATATTAGTGAAATGCACTTCTTCTACGTCATATTTTTCCCTTAGTATTTCAGCATCTTTAGCCACCCATGGACTGCGTTCACGATATACGATACAGATTCTTGCCATGGCTTACATCAACTACTTCAGATTAGTTACTTGCACATTAACACAGAAGAGATGAACAGCATGAGGTACCTCCCAACGTGCAAAGACAAATCCATACTTTTTCAAATAATTCTTAATGAGCGCCTCAAGTCCTTTTCTGCATTCTATGTATAGATATCGGGTCTTTCTAATTGTTCTTTTAGCTCCTAAGAGCATTTCATACTCACTACCTTCAGCATCTATTTTGATTAAATCCACTCTGGGGAAAGGATATATTTCCAGCACAGAATCTAAAGTGGTAGCAGCAATTTCAATACTTGATAAACATGTGTTTATATCTTTAGAACCAGCACGTGATAACCCATAGAAGAGTATGCCCTTAACCTTTGGTATACAAAAGCTTAACTTAGTAGCCTTAGACCATAACGCCTTATTTATTGTGATGGCTTTTATATGGTTTAGGTGGCAATTCAACTTTAAAACTCTAAAAGTATCAGGTAAGGGCTCTACAGATATTACTTTTGCATTATTTTTAACCTTGCCGATAAGGCATGTATAGTAACCAATATTTGCTCCAACATCAACAAAGTAACCTCCCTCCGGGACAGCACGTAAAATAAAATGCTCGATTTTACCCTCTCTGCCAGGAATGATGTAGTACAAATCTTCAGTGCGAGGACGTACATAGAAATATAATCCTAGTTCCTTTAAGAAATACATTCCTCCTAGTACATTTATCATGTTCTGGTTATATAAGGGATAGAGAGCAACGTCAATGATGGAGGAAACCAATATATTGATTGCAGATTTTAGATCCACAGGTCTAAATGATCCAAGCACTTTTAGCCATGTTAGTGCTCTTAACATGGTTTTCTTAATTAGATTTAACATTAAACGCCTGCCTCGTCAACCTCGAGGAAGCGAACTCAGATATTAATAAATTTGCTCCCTCAAGATTTTTAAAGTCGCTTTAGCTACGTTATCCCAGCTCCATTTCAAAGAAAACTTTGCAGCATTTCTGCCTACATACTGGGCTAAGGTCTCGTTGTTTAGTAGGTCAAATATGTACTTGACGAAGAGGTCGACGTTATATCGTGGAACAAACATTGCTATTTTCCGATGCAGCGAGATAGATATATCACGTAGTTCAAACGTAACCAAGGGCTTGCCCATGGCCATGGCCTCTTTATGAACGTTAGTGATTTCGTCAACATAAGGAAGAATAACTATATCCGCTATAGCATAGATCACAGGCATTTTCTCAAAGGGAATAAACTTCATTATCTTGATGTTTTTCACCTTTAGAATCCCGTATTTCTTGAGCAACGTAACTCCTTTGGAATAAGCTTCATTACTATAAGCACCAGCGATTAAGAACACTACATTTCTGTACCTTTCTAAAACTTTCTTGATTATCAACGGTAAGAAATGAAACCCCTTAAGATATGAGAAGTCACCTACATATAGAATCACCTTTACGTCGGGGTCTATGTTTAGACCAAGCTCTTTTATGTATAGGTAGTTTAATTGATTATGCCTTGGATTGAATATCTCACGATTTACACCATTTGGTACAACTGCAAGCTTACCTCTAGATATGCCGAATCGAGTGCTTAATATATCTTTAACTTCTCTTCTAATAACTATTAAAGCAGGAGCCAATTTATATGCAACCTTGTATATCGAGTTAGCATCGATATAAAGAAGCGAAAGAGCTATTTTACCTTTTAAGTCTTGTCTACTTAACCAATTTCTGTAACTCTGATAATTTTGATATAGCCAACTACCATGCACCTTCGTCACTGATGGCAACTTAACTCTATTAAGGTAAAATACAAACCCACTTTCATTACTGAAATGAACACAATCGATGATCCCTCTCTTTATCATGTGCTTAAGTGTTGTATAGACACTGTATAGAAAAGTCGCTCTCTTTGGCGAACCACGTATGTTCAGGCGTATAACTTCTATTCCATTCTCTTTAAGCTTGTTATCAAAAATTGTTTCATCATCAGTATTCGTAGATAACGTTATGATAAATACTTTGAGACCCATCTTAGAAAATGCCCTAGCAAGTTCAAAAATATGCCTAGAGACTCCTCCAGGAGTCGGATAAAAAAATGAAGTTACCAAAGCAATGGATTTTAAATACAATTATATTACTCCCCTTGGCATGCTGTCCATTTTTTCAATTTGGACCTTAATTTTACAATAAGCAATGTGCCCTCATGAGATCATCATAATAATGCTCATTTTTCAGCATTTTCTTGGAGATACAATACTAGCATATTAACAGAAGACCGTGAGTCTATCGGAGTTGTAAACTTTTGAATATTCTTTTAATATTATAGTGATTGTTTGTTCATCGGTATGAAGAACTAGATCTAACGTCGTCAAAATGCCCGGTCTATATATAAAGATGTATCCATTATTTAAGTAATAGCGTATGTCTGTGTTAGGAATACCTGGAATATTAAGACTCTGATTGCTGATCTTAAAATGACTTGAACCTATGAAAAGAAAACTTATTTCCGTGGTATTAGAAAATACGATAGCTCCCCTGTACTCTGGACTATAATTCCAGCCACGTTCAAGATATAGCCACGTCAATGGCAATCCTGCTCTCGAGTCCACAAGCACATTTCCGTAATCTATAATATTAGACAGATCTTTTAGAGAAACCGAGTCCGCATAGCTGGGAACTGCTACAACACTAGTCGCGTTGTAAAAATGAATTAACGGTAACCAACCACCCAAGAGTAAGCTGACGACTATAAGAGCTATTGAAATACAGAGGTAAACTTTGCCAACAGAGTTCTTTAACACTTTCATGATACCTTGTGATATTATTGTCATAATAATTAACCCACACAAGCCGAAGTATCTCATCCAGTCCATAACGGGCATGAATGCCTCGCCTAGATATCCTAAAAGTATCGAAAACATAGCATAAGGATATCCTATCTCTACGACGAGGCCCCACCGATCTAATTGTCTGTTGTGTATCCAAACATAAAACGAAAGGACAGGCGGGATCACTAGGAAGAACCAAACCAAATAATGAACGGGATGTTCTACCATATAAACAATGTCGACTTGGGGAGGTGATTCAAGTGCAAGTGATCTAAAAATTAGATCTAATGCCGACGATATAGGTTGAATAACTGCTGTGAAAGCTGCATATATTGCATAAAACATGGCATATATCAGCAGAACAGGAGTTAATGACAATCGATCTCTCTTCACTATCTTGATCGAAAGAGTTAACAATGAGAAGAGGATGAGAGCCCAAAGAGCTGCGCCGGTATGGGTAATTACTATGGCTACGATGAGAGGAAACAACAACATCGTAGGATGTCTAAGAATAGTATAAAGCGTGAGAATAAACAGCGTTAAGGTAGCAAACTGAGGTATAGGCCATACCGTCCAGAGGACTAAATATGGCGTTAGTAGTGTTAGCAACTTTGTTAAGATATCATTTTCAAAAATCCTTAGTGCAAACAATCTTGACGAAAAAGACAATAAACATAGTAATGTGATTCCAACGATAACGCTGGACCATACGAGTGGTACGCCAGCTATGCAAGACAGTACCAAGTACCATATAGAAATTACTGGGTAAGGGTACGCCTCATAATACGAAACGACATGCCCTAAGCGATTCGTAAGAGCCGCGTAGGTCAAATCCCTCCATGGGTCGATTCCATAAGATGGTGGATAGAACAAATATGATAGAGCTATGATAAGCAAAACGGCTACATAAGGTAAAGCATTAACCACTAATCTCATAGCTAATCCTCATGCCTAACAACAAAATATGTAATTGTGAAGAAGATTATGAAGACCAGTATGCCATATTTTTCCGAGAAGATTATAAAGTAAATAATCCAGAGTAAAAGGATCAATAGTATCAAATGCCTAGCCAAAATTTCTTTTATCTTCTGATACAATTTAATCGACACTAGAGGTTCCCTTCTTTAAACATTGAAGAAGGAGCTTCTATGAAATCATTTCCTAGAGAGCGAGTAGAGCACAGCTTTTATGAAACCTTTTAACATATTTTTGTAAGAATATTTTTCATTAACCAACAGTCTTAAAGTTCTACCGATTCTTTCCCTTAATTGCGTATCTGAAACCAATGTCATCAACTTCCTACTTAACTCTTTAAGATCTCCAGGGTTCACTAACAGTATAGGATACTTCCTTAATATTTCGTATGCTGCAGCGCAAGTAATTGTTGAAATTACAGGCTTTCCTGCGAGTGCAGCCTCGTTGACCACCAGTCCCCACACTTCATAATATGATGGATATATAATGATATCCGCTATTTCATAGTATAATCCTTTTTCTCTTTCTTTAACAGAGCCAATTATGGTTACATTGTCGTTAAGATTATTCAACCTCGCGTATTCGTTAAGTAGTTTCTTATATTCTGGATCACATTTACCGCCAACAATTAGTAAATGTACCTTATGAATCCCTTCATTTTTTAGCCTAACCAATGCTTTGAGAATAAGATGTACTCCCTTGTAAGGAACTATCCTGCCTAAGTACAGTATTACCACTTTATCGTTTAGACTAAGTTTTTTTCGCAGTTTTTCAGTATTAACTCTCTGATTTTCATCAAAAGCGATACAGCTAGCATTTGGCGCTATAATAATCTTTTTCGTTGTAACTCCCATATTTTCGTAAAATCGTTTTGATAATGTTCCAGGGACTATGAGGACATCTGATTTTAACGCTATTAGGCGAGCTATTGGCCACAGCAAAGCAGACTTTATATTTGAGTGCCAAAGCCATCTCTCTTCCCAAAGAATATATGGTTTCTTCAACAACTTAGATATTATGAACGCCATTATTGTACTAGGATATGTAGCATCACCAGCGATAATGACATCGGGTTCATATCTTATCAAGCGAAGCCATAACAGAATGGGGAACCTAATTCCCTTAATTTTCGGACCAATGTTAATTGTAAAAGTTATTGTTTTATCTACTTTTTCGGTAAACTCGTGTATATCATCTAGATAAAATCTTATGGTAAAGATCTTGCTAAGCATTTTAAATAGTGGAACCCTATAGTTAATGTAATAATTGTGTATAAAAGCTATTTTAAGAGTCATCTTTTAAGCTCTACTAGCCTTTTCTTTTTCTAGTTATTATAGGCAAGTCTGAAGTTGTGACATTGAGCCATGCGGTCTCTACTTCGAGGATTGTAATACCTTTCTGCAGCATCTTCGCGTCTGCTTCAACGTTCACTTATTTCTCTACATTTACTACTCTCTTAATGCTTGATTCATCTTTGCTTTTGAGTTGTATTTGAAATCACTTCTATAAGCATTTTTTCGATTTTTTTTAACACTACGTCCCAACTATAGTTAACAGCAGTACGTTGTCTAATAATAATCCTGATACGATGATACTCTTCCTCACCATTTCTCCAGAGAGAATATAAGCTAGTGATTCCTTTTATATAGCCCTCAATATCTCCATGCCTCACTAGTACTCCATAGCCTACAGTTTTACTCACATCAATAATGCCAGGAATTGCAGAAGCTATAACTGGCAAACCACAAGCCGAGGCTTCGAGCAATGTTAGAGGCATGCTTTCAATTCTAGATGTCATGAGAAGTGCATGAGCAGAATTATACTCCATCAAGAGTTGCTCTCTACTTAAGCGACCTAGATATAGCACATTATCGTACAGGTTGGTCAGCTTTTTTATATAATGTACAAGAGGGCCGAACCCAGCGATCTTAAATATAACATGTTTCTTTAGTTCATTACACCGCTTATTAAATGTCGATACAATCTTATAAAATACATCAATACCTTTTTCTCTTGTAAGCCGTGAGACATAAAGAACTGTAAAAACTTCGCATGAGTAAGTATCGCTTAGCAATTTGAAGAACGTAGTATCGACGCCATTTGGTATTAATGTGACTTTACTCTTATCGACTCGGTATCGCTTTACAAAAAGATTATACATAAATTCATTAAGTACGTGTAATCTGTCAAAATTTCTATACGCAACTACATATGGTGCCATGTAGAGCTTGTGTAAAGAATCTATATGTGGTTCTAGCATGTTATGAAAAACCGCGATAATAGGCAAATTTAACATTCTAAGTTTTCTCAATGTATATATTAGAAGCTCATTGGGAGCGTATGCAGAGATATACAGCAAATCATAATTTTTCGAAAGCTTTATGATATAACTGGGATTTACTATGGGGAAACCTCTTTTAAACTTTACACAGTTACATTCATACAACTTGATATCATTTCTTAAGAGCTCAGATGAATTATCTGAAACTTCATATGTGTGAGGTATCCATTTGGCGTGCAAAACTCCGACCTTATGACCACGTTGGCGTAACCTGGTGAGTAATTCTACTACCAACCTTTCCGAGCCACCAGGGTAATTAATATTTACGGGATGTACGTATAGGATATTCATCGGCCTATTTTTCGATAGCATGCAAGCATATCATATAGCATGACAAATTTCTTTGCAATTATATTGATGTCATAGTTTTTGACTGCGGCTCTTAGGATCTCCTGATTAAAAAAATGCCTGTCAAACCTGGCTATTTCCTTAGCCAACCGCATTATATCATCTTTTCTCACCAAGACACCTGTTATGCCATGCTTTACTAACTCATTAAGCGGAAGTACGTCATATGCTATGATTGGCACACCCGCTGCCAGTGCTTCGAGGACAGATATGCCTAAACCCTCCGGATAGCCTAGATGAATTAAAGCCTCCGCTTTTGAAAGCAAATCTAGCTTCGTTTTTTCATCTACCGAGCCTAGTAGAAAAACGTTAGTTTCAAGATTATATCTCTTAATTAACCGTATTAATTCATGTCTTAGCGGGCCTTCTCCAATTATAATCAATTTATAATTAGGTTTGTATTTGACCACCGTCCTGAAAGCCGTAATGGCATGTTCATAGTGTTTTCTTTTCTCTAAACGTCCTATCATGACAAACAGTCCCTCCTCGATCTTCCTAGACAATCGAAAATAGTTCTCTACTTCAATTCCTGGAGGGATAACTACTATTGGCGGTTGTCTAGAAATACGATGCTTTTTAATTTCTTCTTTTACATATTCTGACGGGACATGAATAGCAGCACATGGAGCATTTATCTCGAACATATCTTGAAACATCACTTTTCCCATTCTTCCCACAAGTGTAGTAAATTGATTTATGTTTTCTAAATGATGAATGGAGCACACGATTGGTGTCGACATAGTGAACGCACATGAATATGATAATAACACTGGTATGTGGCTGTTGAGGTGTATTAGATCTATATTCAAGATTTTAGATAGTCGATTAACGGCCCTTTGAGCGTTCAACAAAAATTTTATGACGTTTACAGGTTGGGTGGAAAGAAGTGGAGCGCATTCATAATTATATACTCCTAGATCGTGAATATCAAAATTCTTATAATATTTGTAAATATCATCTTCAACGTAACCCGTTATTATGTGAATTCTATAGCCGTTTTTTGATAAGATATCAAATACGCTAATAAGAAACCGAGGCCCGCCAGTTTTCAGCACTAGGTAGTCTATTACAAATAATATTTCCATTTTAAATAAGCGGTTTATATCATGAATTCAAGACCTCTTTGTAGATTCT
>Ga0180301_10004961_pt1 | contig 10249 bp, 12 predicted proteins | sample GuaBasSediGuay16_FD_121797 | JGI IMG/M metagenome (GOLD analysis project Ga0180301, IMG submission 121797) | Subseafloor sediment microbial communities from Guaymas Basin, Gulf of California, Mexico - Guay16, Core 4569-2, 12-15 cm | ecosystem: Environmental > Aquatic > Marine > Hydrothermal... | reverse complement strand
TGTTGAAGAAGGCTCTGTAAGAGAGGAGAGAGGCAATCATGGTTCCCATTGTTACACTTGCAGAAATCATATACATCACCATTATCTGAACCCTTGTTGCCTCAATGGGGGAGGCACCTGCAATCATCATCCCTGTCATTGCACCAGGGAGCTGGATCAACCCCACAATCTTCATTGTGTTTATGAATGGAAGGAGTGCTGCTCTCACAGATGATTTCAATACCCTGCTTGATGCATACCTGGGTGATGCACCAAGTGCAAGGAGTGCCTCTATTTCATTCCTTTTATCCTTCATACCCTCTGAAACTCTCATGAGAACCAGTGCAGTCCCGTTCATTGTATTACCTATGACCATTCCCCCAAGGGGTATTAAATAATTTGGTTCAGTACTTATGAGCCTTAAAAGGAGCATGAGTCCAAGTGTGAATGTTGCTCCTGTTAAAATCGCAATAAAAGATATGAAGAATGCACCGGGCAGTTCCTTTGCCCTTCCCTTTGCCGTGAAAGAGGCAATTACCACCATGATGAGTAGAAGGAGAATCTGGTATGGAAGTTTTTCAAGATTGAATATGTACTGGAGCACATATCCTACAGCCATTAACTGGATAAAAGACCTTACAGCACCAATAAATAGGTCTTTTCCAACACCCAGTCTCTGAACCTCCACAAGGATTATGGCTATTACCACAAGAACAGTTGCCGCAAGTGTCTGATTCATAACTTCTCCCCCCTCAGAAATTTCATCATCTCTTTTGTATCAGGTGATTTCAGAATTTGATTTATTTCCCCTATTTCCTTTATCTCACCATCAACAAGAAGAAGCCCTCTTCCTCCAAGCCTTTCAATCTGCTGAATGTTGTGGCTTACAAATATTACTGTTAGTTCAAGTTCCCTGTTCAACTTCTTCACCAGATTTTCAATTCCAAGTGTGGTTGCAGGGTCAAGGGCTGAAGTGGGTTCATCCATAAGAAGGACTTCTGGCTCAAGTGCAAGTGTTCTTGCTATGGCTACCCTCTGGGCTTCACCAACAGAGAGTCTCTCTGCCTTCTGATGGAGTTTATCTTTATTCAACTGGACCATCTCAAGCAGATTTTCTGGTTCAATGTTTATCCCCCATATATCAGCACTAATTTTAAGATTCTCCTCAACAGTCGCTTCAAACATAACAGGTATCTGGAAGACCATACCCACTCTCTTTCTCAACTCTCCAGGGTCATACTCCCTTATGTCCTTTCCATTGAAAAAGATTTTACCTGTTTCAGGTTCGTACAGTCTATTGAGCAGTCTTAAAAGTGAACTCTTGCCAGCACCTGATGGACCAAATATGGAAAATATTTCTCCCTTTTCAACAGTAAAATTAATATTTTTCAGAAGGGTTTTTCCACCCCTTTTCAGTGATACATTATCAAGTGAAATAAGGGTCATCTATCAGTCTTCTTCTGGTCTGTAACCAAGTCTGTGGAATGGGTTTACAACACTTGAGGCAACATTCTTCAGGTGTGCGTCTACCCTTTTCAGGAATCTTGCAAGGAGGGCAAAAACTATCCCCAATCTTGCACCTATTGTTTCATCATCCACGAGGTCCTCAACAAGTTTTTCAGAGTCCTTTGCAAGTTGTGCATGTGTTTCCATCACCTTTCTACCAAGTTCCTTGTCTCCACTGGAGAATGCCTGTATTGTATTCTGGAAGTTTGTCTCAACGCGTTTCTGTAATTCCTTTATTCTCTCTGCATACTCACCCGTGAGTTCCTCTGGATACTTGTGTGCAAGTTCAACAAGGTTCTTTGCATAATCCCCGATCCTTTCAACATCCACAACAACAGTGGTTATTATGAGAGAAGGTGTAATGTCCTGAGCAGAGGATATGGTGAGGTGCTCCAGCGTTTTCTTTCTCACATCTATCTGCATATAATTCAGTTTGTGGTCTTTATCGTAAATTACCTCCTGTTCATTCATCTTCACATTCTCAAGGAGTATCTTCATTGCGTCAGTGAACATCTCATGTGATATTTTAAGCATCTCTTCAACCTCTCTATAAACGATACTCATAAGGTCTGATGTTTTCCAGAATTCCCTGAATTTATCAAACATTCTTCACCTCCTCATTATGAACACCAGTGTTAAAGGAATTATAAAGAAGACAAACAGTACATAAAGCACGGCCACGTATCTTTTTCTTGCAGCAACATTACCAAGTTGTTTTGCAAGCCATATGGGGACAATCCTGAGTGGATACCAGAGGATTATTCCCAGTATATTAAATGATAGGTGGGCAAAAGCAGCCTGTATTGAATAAAAAGAGCCAGTTACCAGTGATGCGAGTATGGCAGTGAATGTGGTTCCAACATTTGCTCCCAGAGTGTATGGAAAGATTTTTTCAACTGTAAGAAGCCCTGCACCAACCAGTGGAACAATCAGGGAGGTTGTCACTGAGGATGATTGAACAAAAACAGTGAGAGCAAAACCCAGAACTCCAGAGGCAATTGCAGATGAAAAGAGATACCTGTCAATCAATATCTCAAGTTTTCCTGAAGATGCACCTCTCAACAGTCTGACAAGGAGGACAAGGAAGAGGATTACAAGACCAAAGGCAACAATGAAACAGATTATGTAGTTATGCCTGAAAAGGTTCACCAGAAGATGGACAACAGGCTTAACAATTATTTTCAAGGGAGATGTGAATTTAAACCCACCTGCATGCTGAAATGCCTTTGCCAGCATATGGGAGAATTTTTCAATCAGATGAAACTTCATTTCGAGTGGAAAGTAAACAAGAACAGAGAGAAGGTTGAATATATCGTGGACAGCAGCCGCAGGGAATGCCTTCTTAAATTCATCCCTTCTTGTAATATGAGTGAAGGATACAATCAGATTTGTTACACTTGTACCAATGTTTGCACCCATTATGATGGGAATGGCGTTCCTTACATGGAGTGCACCAGAGGCAACAAAACCAACAACAAGTGATGTTGTGGCAGAAGACGATTGTATGGTTGCAGTGGTGAGAATACCAATAATCAGCCCTACAAAAGGATTGGAGGTTGTTGAGATAAGGGTATGGGCAAATCCAGTTCCAAATCCCTTCAATGAGGTTCCCAGTAGTTTAATCCCCACGAGGAATCCATAAACATAAAAAAATGCAAGGAAGGTCTTCAACAAGGCCTTTTGAGTTCCCCTCTTTTTCTTCCCGATAAAGAGTTCTTTCATTCCTCTATCTCCCTTCTGATTTTTTCAAGGATTTGAGCCCTGTCACCTTTGCCTTCATCAAGGTATGTTAATACCTCTTTCAGGAGTTTGTGATAACGTCGAAGCCTGTGTGCAATTGCGTTTATTCCTTCTGATATGGAGTGGAGTACAGGTTCATCGGTTGCCCTGAATTTTAGAGGTTCAATTTCACCTGAGGCCGACATTTCCTTTACATATCTTTCCATTCTCAAAATAGGACCTGTGAACCTTTTTGCGATGTAGAGTATAATGACATAGATGCCTATAAGGAAGACTGCAATCACAATAAGAAGGCTGACTATGGCATTCTGGATTGCACTGGATAAGAATTCACCTGTCTGGCCAAGAACAAGAAATCCCTTTTTTATGAATAACCACTGATAAAAGATGGATAGAATGAAGGTGAGCAAAAGGAAGAGCAAAAGGGTGATAGTAATAATAAATAAAGATAATCGGAATTTGAAGGTTTTTTTTAAGGGAAATCCCTTCCGTCTATCAACCAAGATTTCCTCCTTTTTTTGCGGATAATAGAGTAACTTGAAAATTTTGTCAATAAAGATTAACCCTTTCACCCTATATACTTGACATAAGTTAAACCAATGTTAAACTATGGCAAAAAAGGAGTGGGTATGGAGAAAGAGATATTTGAAATCAGGTGGCATGGTAGGGGTGGCCAGGGTGCAAAAACAGCAGCCCTGCTTTTTGGAGAAGCCGCCCTTGAGACAGGTATGTATATTCAGGCATTCCCTGAATACGGCCCTGAAAGAACAGGGGCACCAGTTTCTTCTTACAACAGATTGAGCAAGAAACCCATAAGGATTCACAGTGGAATTGAAACACCTGACATCGTCCTTGTTCTTGACCCGACACTCATAGGAAAGGTTGATGTTACTGCTGGTTTGAAGGATGACGGAGTAATCATTGTGAACACCACAAAGTCACCTTCAGAGGTGAGGAAGATGCTCGGTTTGAAGGATTCCATAAAGGTTTATACGGTTGATGCCTATGGGATTGCGCTTGCGACAATTGGAAGGGCTATCCCGAATACACCGATGCTTGGTTCACTTATAAAGGCAACAGGAATACTCAATTTTGACCATCTTCTTGAGAGTGTGAGGAAGAAACTTGAGGTTAAGTTCCGTGGCAAGGGTGCTGATATTGTTGATAAAAACATTCAAGCCATCAAGAAGGCTTATGAGGAAACAAAGGGGGAGGAATGAAAGAGACCTGGAAAGAACTACCCATTGGTGCTATTATTAAGGAGCCTGGCTCAAGCAAGAGATTTGAAACAGGGGACTGGAGAACTGAAAGACCTGTTCTTGATCCTGAAAAGTGTATCCATTGTATGTTTTGCTGGATTTACTGCCCTGACTCCTCCATAAAGGTCGAGAATGGTAAAATGGAAGGCTTTCTGTACGAGTATTGTAAGGGATGCGGAATTTGTGCAGATGTATGTCCAACAAAGGCCATTACCATGGTGAGGGAGGAGGTGTAAGATGAAGGTGGTAGCAAAGACCGCAAATGAAGCAATGGCTGAAGCAATGAGACAGATTAACCCTGATGTGGTAGCCGCATACCCTATTACTCCTGCAACAGAGATTGTCCAGATATTCAGTTCATTTGTGCATGATGGCCTTGTTGATACGGAATTTATTGCTGTTGAAAGTGAGCATTCTGCAATGAGCGCCTGCATAGGTGCTGCTGCAGCAGGTGCAAGGGTGATGACATCAACATCTTCACAGGGTCTTGCACTTATGGATGAGGTGCTTTACATAGCAGCAGCATTGAGGCTTCCTATTGTTATCTGTGAGATAAACAGGGCACTTTCAGCTCCAATCAATATTCACTGTGACCATTCAGATACAATGAATGTGAGGGATTCAGGATGGATTCAGATTTATGCAGAGGATTCTCAGGAGGCATATGATTCAGTTATCCAGGCAATGAAAATCGCAGAAGAGGCTTTTCTCCCTGCAATGGTCACAGCGGATGGATTTATACTCTCCCATGCAATGCAGAGGATTGATATGCTTGAGGATGAAGAGGTTCAGGCATTCATTGGTGAACATAAAAGCCCATACAACCTCCTTGATATATATAATCCCATTACCATAGGCCCGCTTGACCTGCAGGATTACTTCTTTGAGCACAAGAGGCAGGAAGCAGATGCCATGATGAAGGCTCCAGAGGTGATAAAAAAGGTGGCTGATGAATTCGGACAGAAGTTTGGCAGGAAGTATGGACTTGTTGAGGAATACAGGCTTGACGATGCTGAGTATGCAATCGTTGTGATAGGCTCCACAGCAGGCACTGCAAAGGATACGGTTGACATGATGAGGGATAAGGGGCACAAGGTTGGCCTTCTCCGTATAAGGGTTTTCAGACCATTCCCTGCTGAAGAGATTGTGAAGGCCTTGAAAAATGTAAGGGTTGTGGGTGTTATGGACAGGGCAGATGGGGTTAATGCCTATGGTGGCCCTGTATTCATGGAGGTAAGGGCTGCTCTTTATGAAGAGGAGAAAAAACCGGATGTTTACAGTTTTGTATATGGTCTTGGTGGAAGGGATGTTAAACCAGTGGATATAGAGAGGGTATTCCAGATGATTATGGACGCTGATAAGGGTAAGAAGATTGACAGACTTAATTACATTGGTGTTAGGGAATAGGAGGAAAAATGGGTGTGATTGATATAAAGAAGATTGCAAAAACTGAACAACTCTTTGCACCGGGCCATAGAGCCTGTGCAGGATGTGGTGCTACAATCATTATCAGGCAGGTGCTTTCGGTTGCAGGAAAGGATACAGTGGTTGGATTTGCAACAGGTTGTATGGAGGTTGTATCAACAATCTTTCCATACACTGCCTGGGAGATACCATTTCTCCATGTTGCCTTTGAGAATGTTGCAGCAGCAATTTCAGGTGTTGAGACTGCATACAGGGCATTGAAGAAGAAGGGTAAAATCAAGAAGAAGATAAACTTTATTGCCTTTGGTGGGGATGGTGGAACATATGATATAGGGCTTCAGGCACTTTCAGGGGCAATGGAGAGAGGGCATGATATGCTCTACATATGTTATGATAATGGAGCCTACATGAATACAGGGATTCAGAGGAGCAGTGCCACTCCATTTGGTGCACATACAACAACCTCCCCTGCAGGGAAAAAGATACCAGGGAAGATGCAGTGGAGAAAAGACCTTACAGAGATAATGGCATCACATGGTGTTCCTTATGTTGCACAGGCCTCCCCTGCATACTATCAGGACCTGATGCAGAAGGTGGAGAAGGCATTGTCCATTGAAGGCCCAACATTTATTGATGTACTTTCTCCGTGTCCCCTTGGCTGGTATTATGCCACAAAGGATACAATAAAGATTGCAAAACTTGCAGTGGAGACCAAATACTGGCCACTCTATGAGGTTGATAATGGGGTTCATAGAGTAACTGTGAAACCCAGGAAATTTAAACCAGTTGAGGAATGGCTCAAGATGCAGGGGAGATTCAGACACCTCTTTAAGGAAGAGAACAAGTGGATGATAGAATATATACAAAAAGAACTTGACAAAAGATGGGAAAGGCTGTTAAAATTGGAGGAGGCAGGACTGTAAATTGGGTACGGATGAACTGAATATATTTGAAGAAGAATTCTGGAAGATAAACCAGGTGTTGGAGAAACTCCTGACAGAGACCAATGCCCGCGCTGTTCTTCTTATAGACAGGGCGGGCCAGCTTATTACCTCTGTGGGAGACACTTCAACACTTGATGTTCCTTCATTCGCTACCCTTTCTGCTGCTGACTTTGCAGCAACAGCACAACTTGCACTTCTCATTGGTGAGAATGCCTTTTCCACCCTTTTCCATCAGGGAGAGAACCAGAGTATATATATATCCATAGTGGCTGACAAACTCATCCTTGCAATTGTTTTTGATAAAAGAACAACACTGGGTCTTGTGAGGATTAAGGCCAACCAGGTTTCCAAGGAACTTGACGGTATATTCAAGACCATATTCACACGGATTAAGAGCACCTACGAAAAGACCATTGACAGCGACTTTTTGAGTGAGGCAGAGTCTGAACTTGATAATCTGTTCAAGTAGCGGAGGGTAGATGTCCTTAATTAACTATGCGTCAAAGGAAATAAACTGCAAGATTGTGTATTACGGACCAGGTCTTGGGGGAAAGACCACGAATATTAAATACATTTATTCAAAGATTACACCGGAACAGAGGGGAAAACTTGTAAGCCTTGATACAGAACTTGATAGAACCCTTTTCTTTGACTTCCTGCCTGTGGACCTTGGCACAGTGAAGGGGTTTAAGGTGCGATTCCACCTTTACACAGTTCCTGGACAGGTATATTACAATGCCTCAAGGAAACTCATACTGAAAGGTGTTGACGGTATAGTCTTTGTGGCAGATTCCCAGATAGAGCGATTTGAGGACAACATTGAAAGCATGGAGAACCTGATAGAGAACCTCAAGGAGTACAACCTTTCCCTGGAGAAAATTCCCTTTGTTATCCAGTACAACAAGAGAGACCTGCCCAACATAGCCCCGATTGAGGAACTGGAAAAGGCCCTGAATATACTCAAAGTTCCTTCTTTTGAGGCTGTAGCAACAGAAGGGATTGGTGTCTTTGAAACACTCAAGGCAGTTGCAAAACTTGTATTAAGAAACCTGAAATAAATAGGAGGGTATTTATGAAGGGGCTTTTTAAATATTTGAAGAAAAAAGAGTATGAGAAACTTCTGGGTATAATGAAGGAGATAAAGGCAAAACCCGGGAAGGTGATTGTTGAGGAAGGCTCAACAAAGAGGGAGATGTTTTACATAGTATCTGGTGAAGCAGAGGTAATTTCTGAAAAGGCAGGTGAACCACTTGTCCTTGCTACTCTTGGGGAAGGATCTTTTTTTGGTGAAATCGGGCTTTTTTTAAGGGTTCCAAGAACAGCCACTGTGAGGGCAAAAACTGACATGAAGCTTTTAAGGATTACTCCACCCATTTTGAGGAAGATTGAACAACTATTCCCTGAACTTGCAGTAAAGATTTACAGGGCACTTGTGGAGGAACTCTCCAAGAGGCTTGCAAAAACCACAATGGAGGTTGAGACCTACCATATCCTTTACAGTGCGGTCTCTGAGTAAAAACGTTCAAGAAGCAAAACCTTTCTTTTTTCAAACAAAACTTATTGACACATCTTTATAATCTATTAAGTTAATTACATAAATGAAAAAACAGGAGGCAAAAAATGATTGTAGAATGCCCTAAGTGTAAGAAAAAATATAGGGTGAAGGATGAGGATGTGCCAATTGGTGGTGCTCCAGTTCAATGCCCATCCTGTGGAAACATCTTCACTATTTATAGAGAGCCATTGAAGATACATCTTGAGCCAGTTGAGGAGGTTGCTCCTTCAGCGCCTCCCACTTATGAAAAACCTGCACCTACTTTTGAAGCACCCACTCCACCTTCACAACCTGCACAGACTGGAGCAGGAGAGCCTTTCCTTGAAGGCATAGAAAAACCTGCAGCAGGCATGGGGGTTCAGGAACAACCTTCCTTTGAACAGCCAGCAGCCCCTGCTTCCCAGCAACAGCCAGTTCCGCCCCAGCAGCCTTCCTCTCCTCCGCCTTCCACAGCGGATGCGGCAGCAAGGCTCAAAGCTGCACTTGGACTTGGTGGGTTGGACGATTTCCCTGCTGATTGGCCGGAGGAGAAGAAGCAGAAGCACAGGCATGCAAAAAGACTTGCAAGATCTCTTGCCAAAGACCTTTTACTTTATCACAAGGATAAGATAGAACAGGGATTGAGGGATGGTAATCTTAAACAGTTACTTGGGGAGGAGATTAAAAAATCCTGGGATTTTTATAAGAAAAATGTAGACCCAGAGGTTTTACAAACCACAAGTTACTTCAAAGATGCCCTGAATGATATAATTGGAAAGGGAAGAAAAATCTTTATCTGAGGAGGTGAGATGCGCACACTAAAATGGAAATGGCTTATCATTGTAATAGTTACAGTTCTGGCGTTGTGGCAACTTCACTATTCGTATGTTTACTTTAGAATGACCCAGGAGCAGAAAGAAAATATAGACCCACTTGTTCTGAAGAAGATTGCGTCAAGGGCTCTCCACCTTGGGTTAGACCTTAAAGGTGGTATGCACATTGTACTCCAGATTGACAAATCAAAACTAAAACCAGAGGAACAGCAAGGAGCACTGGACAGGGCTCTTGAGATTATAAGAAACAGGGTTGACCAGTTTGGTGTTTCTGAGCCAGTTATACAGAAGCAGGGAACGGACAGGATTCTTGTTCAGTTGCCAGGCGTAATAAACAAGGAAAGGGCACAGGAAATCATAGGTAAAACTGCCCTTCTTGAATTTAAACTTGTTGCAGACCCTGATGTCTTTTCAAAGACCGTGAGTGCCATTGATGAGTATCTTAAAAATACATATGGGGATACAGTGAGCCTTTCTGGTTTCTTTGTTGGACAGGATAACAGTGTTGAGGTGGATTATAAACCTGTTGTGGATAAATTTTTAAATGACCCGGAAGTAAAAAAACTTATTCCTTATGGTTATGAGTTTCTATGGGGGAAACCTGTTATAAGGGAGGGTTATACAACAGTTTCCCTCTACCTTGTGAAGTCTGAGCCCCTTCTTACAGGCGATGCAATCCTTGATGCAGTTCCTGGTGTGGGTACACCAAGCAACCCCTCTGGTGTGAAGGTTGAACTTACCATGACAAGGAGGGCAAGTGGAAAGTGGGCAATGATTACTGGTGCCAATATTGGCAAAAGGATTGCAATTGTCCTTGACGACATAGTCCAGTCTGCACCTGTTGTCAGGGAGAGAATTCCAAATGGAAGGTCACTGATTGAGATGGGGAATTCTTCTGTTGAGGATGCAAAGGCACTTGCCATTATATTGAAGGCAGGTGCATTACCTGCACCTCTGAAGATTGTGGAGGAGAGAACCATTGGGCCTGCGCTCGGGCTTGATTCAATAAAGGCAGGAGCAAGGTCTTTT
>Ga0180301_10004960_pt1 | contig 10250 bp, 12 predicted proteins | sample GuaBasSediGuay16_FD_121797 | JGI IMG/M metagenome (GOLD analysis project Ga0180301, IMG submission 121797) | Subseafloor sediment microbial communities from Guaymas Basin, Gulf of California, Mexico - Guay16, Core 4569-2, 12-15 cm | ecosystem: Environmental > Aquatic > Marine > Hydrothermal... | reverse complement strand
TTTCGAGGGAGGCCACAAAGTACTTGGATTGAAAGAAGATGGTGTTGGCATAAGTCCAATGAAGTACACGAAAGGAATCGTTCCAAATAGAGTCATAGCAGAACTCGTTTATCTTGAAAAACTAATAAAGGAAGGAAAATTCGTTGTTCCTGACACTCAGGAGAAACTTGACGCTTTCGAAGTTCCAAAAATAGAATTTCCATTCTGATACGAAGAGGGGGGGATATCCCCCCTCTTTAGGAGGGATCAGATTGGATAAAGAATATGCTGTTGTGATGAAAGGTATTACCAAGAGGTTCCCTGGAGTTCTTGCTAACGATCACGTGGATCTCTTCGTCGAAAAAGGAGAGATCCATGCGATCGTTGGTGAGAACGGTGCTGGGAAAACGACTTTGATGAATCAGCTGTACGGCCTTCTCCATCCAGACGAAGGAGAGATATACATTTTCGGTAAGAAAGTGCACTTTAAAGGCCCAAGAGAGGCCATAGAACATGGTATAGGAATGGTTCACCAGCACTTCATGCTCGTTGATAATTTGACGGTTGCGGAGAACGTTGTTTTAGGCTCAGAGACCAAGAGAGGATTCTTATTCGATCTGAATGAAGCAAGAAAAGTCGTGAAAGAGCTTTCAGAAAAATATGGGTTGTTCGTGGATGTCGATGCGAAGATCGAGGATATTCCCGTTGGTATGCAGCAAAGAGTCGAAATAATAAAGACGCTTTATAGAGGTGCTGAAATATTGATACTAGATGAGCCAACAGCAGTTTTGACTCCTCAAGAAACGGAAGAGCTCTTTGAAATATTGAGAAAGCTGAAAAAATCTGGAAAAACCATTATATTCATATCACACAAATTGAATGAAGTCATGGAAATATCCGATAATGTAACTGTCATGAGGCTTGGAAAAGTCACTGGAAGATTGAGAACGTCAGAGACGAATCCAAGAGAGATAGCGAGATTGATGGTGGGAAGAGATGTGGTTCTGAGGGTTGAAAAAGAAAGTAAAGAACCAGGTGATGTTGTCTTTGAGGTAAGAGACCTTTGGGTAAAGGACAACAGAGGACTGGATGCCGTCAAAGGAGTCTCTCTAAAAGTTAGAAAAGGAGAGATTGTTGGAATAGCTGGAGTAGCGGGTAACGGCCAAACAGAACTTGTTGAAGCCATAACAGGGCTGAGAAAAGTGGAGAGGGGAAAGATAATATTTGACGGTGTGGATGTGACAGGGTTTTCTCCCAGAGAACTTCGAGATATGGGAATGGCCCATATTCCAGAGGATCGCTTGAAGCATGGTTTAATAGTCGAGTACCCAGCATATTACAACCTCATCCTTGGAAAACATCACAGATTTCCGTTCTCTGAAAACAATTTTTTGAACAAGAAATTCATTCTTAAGAACGCAAGGGATCTTTTCGAAGAGTTCGATATAAGACCGAGAAAACCTGAAATGCTTGGAGGAAATTTCTCGGGAGGGAACCAACAGAAGATAGTCGTGGCGAGGGAATTAAGTCATGAACCTAAATTCATGGTAGTTTCCCAACCGACTCGAGGATTGGATGTAGGAGCCATAGAGTTCATTCATAAGACCATTCTCAAAATGAGAGCGAGAAATGTTGGTATACTCTTGATATCAATGGAACTTGAGGAGATATTCTCTCTCAGCGACAGGATACTAGTTATGTATGAAGGAGAGATAATGGGAGAGACTAGACCTGAGGAAACTACTTTCGAGAAAGTGGGTCTCATGATGGCAGGGCATAGGTTGGAGGAGGTAGAAAGATGAGGCCGGACTCTCGCATTTGGTCCTTCATAGTACCCATAGCGGCCGTGATACTCGCACTCATGATAGCATCCATCGTGATACTTCTCATAGGAAAAAATCCGATAGTAGCTTACGGAGCTTTGATAAAGGGGGCTTTTGGAGGAAGACAGGCTATTGCAGACACTATAATAAAGACAACTCCATTAATACTTACAGGGCTCGCTGTAGGGTTTGGATTCAGGGCTGGTGTTTTCAACATAGGAGCAGAAGGACAGATGATAATGGGTGCTCTCATTGCAACGGTAGTTGGTATAAATCTTGGAGGAGTCCCACCGGTTATAGCAATACCTGTTACCATGTTAATTGGTATGCTAGCAGGAGCTGGATGGGCAGCAATAGCGGGATACTTGAAAGCCAAGACAGGAGCCCATGAGGTTGTTTCAACGATCATGCTTAACTGGATTGCAACGTACCTTTCATCTTACATGGTCACGGAACCTCTTGCAGTGGGATCCGGAACCCCTAAAAGCCCAGAGATCGCTGAATCTGCAAAGCTTCCACCCCTTCTTACCATAGGAGCAACTGAGATGACCTCTGGAATAATAATAGCCATCGTCGCAGCGATAATCATGTACATAATTTTAGAAAAGACAACAACCGGCTATGAGGTAAAAGCTGCTGGCTTTAACCCATACGCTGCTGAATACGGTGGAATAAGTATATCAAAGAACATCACGATGTCTATGGCAATAAGTGGGGCTCTTGCTGGTCTTGCCGGGGCTTTGGAGGTGATGGGAGTTCACCATAGATTCTTAGGAACGCTTTCAGGAGGAAAGGGATTCGATGGTATTTCAGTCGCTTTGATTGGACAGAACCATCCCATAGGTATTATGTTCGCAGCTTTTCTCATGGCTTCGTTGAGAACGGGATCAAACGAGATGCAATTCGTTGGCGTTCCAAAACACATAATAATGATCGTTCAAGGTATAGTGATTTTCCTGGTAGCAGCAGATAGAATAGTCAGAACGATCCTCATAAGGAAAAAGAAGGTGGGATCTTGAGATTCATTGAAGCTCTTTTTGATATATTCACCAATCCTCAATTTTATAAGATAACACTCACAGCCTCTACCCCTCTAATATTTGCCTCTTTGGGAGGAGTGTTCAGCGAAACAACTGGCGTTGTGAACATCGCGCTAGAAGGTATCATGTTGATGGGGGCTTTCTTTTCAGTAGTTTTCACCCAAATAACGGGGAGCCCATGGCTTGGCGTTTTCCTTGCGATACCAATAGGAATGGGTATGGCGTGGCTTCATGCATGGGCAAGTATAAAATGGTGTGGGAATCAGATAGTTAGTGGTGCGGCTCTGATACTCATAGCACAAGGTGTGACAGGGTTTTTAATGGAACCCATATTCGGTCAGCCAGGGCAAACCGATTACGTTGGTAAGATAGCTGAAATAAAGATTCCAGGATTGTACAGGATACCGTTTCTAGGACAAGCCATAGGTCAGATAAACCCTCTTGTGATAGTCGCCTTCGCCTCGGTTTTTGCAACCTGGTTCCTTCTTTACAAAACAACTCTGGGTCTCAGGATGAGAGCTGTTGGTGAAAATCCCGAAGCAGCGGATACTCTTGGGATAAATGTATACGGTATAAGATACTTCGGTGTGATAATGAGTGGAGTGATGGCAAGCCTTGGTGGATCCTTCTTATCCGTTGGAGAGGTTGGGAACTTCAGAGAGCTCATGACAGGAGGTAGAGGGTTCATAGCATTAGCTGCTATGATACTCGGAAATTGGAATCCAATAGGTGCTATGTGGGCAAGTCTCCTATTTGGTGTCTCAGAAGCCATGGCCAATCAGCTTCAAAGTAGTCCCATACTTCACGTTCCAGCCACAACGAAACCTCTTTTCAACATGTTCCCATTCATAGTCACCTTGGTTGTCGTTGCAGGGCTCATCGGAAAGACTAGACCACCTGCAGCCGATGGTATACCATACGAAAAGAGCGAGTGAGGTGATCGCTTTGAAACATCTCACATTGCTTGTTATGATCTTGAGCTGTTCGATCTTTTCAATGGGTATGTTCATATCGGGAGGTTACAGTTTTCTTGAAAGCACGGGATGGAGTTTCAGCCTTGGATTCTCAGAGAGAAATTTTGAAGCTCTTGGATACTTATCCTTCGATTTGAACAAAGAGATCTCTGGAAGCGCGAGTCCCGTGGATCTGTACGATTTCAAATTCACAGCTTCTATGAATTTCGATGCAGGAAGTTTAAAGTTTGGACCTTTTTTTGTTGCACATTATGACAACTACCCTGAAGAAGGTTCGACGGACACTTCCTGGAGTTCCGATTTTGGACTAGGAATAGTATCTCAGTACATTCGAGAAAATTTTGATCTGTCAATAGGAGTTTGGATGCCTGTCAGTGGGAACTTTGATGCTAAGAGGAATGTGTATGTAAGATTCAGATATTACATTCCACCACCTGCTAGAAGATCGTTCAAGGATAAGCTGTTTTTGGAGATAATGTATCTTCTTGGAGGAGTTAGGATAGGTTTTGGACTTTGGGAACCTGTCCCTTAAGGAAGTCCAGGATCTTCTTCGTTGCTCTGACGTCATCCTCATTATACATCAGTATCTCTTCTAGATACTTCCTTACACCTGTTCTGAGCCATTTTTCGTAGTGTGATATAACAGCAGAGCCAGCAAGGTTCACTCTCCATCTGTAACCTAACCATCTCCCAACAACCTTCAATGAGTACGATGTGACAGGTAGTGCGACTGTATTTGAGAGCAAGGTATAAACATCTGTAAAACGTTTGAGTAGTTTTGAAAATTTCCTAGGGTCGAGTTTGAATCTCAACAACAGGCTCTTAAACCTTCCTGGTTCAAACCCATGATAGTGATATATGGGACCTTCTTTGCTTTCTAGATATTCAAGGACTTTAAAAAACGTTTCTTTGACTTCAACCGGTGTGCTCACAAAAAATGGTACGTACCTATCTCCCTCCAAGAATCCATAGAGGAAGTCTATATCTCCTGCTGGATAGCTTTCCATATCCAGAACTATGCCTTCTGGTATCTCGGGCATCTTTCCGAAGAACACGGGTTTTTTCTCCACCAAAGCTTTCGCCATTTTCCTAAGTCTTCTTCCTCTCTCATGCCCGAAGTGTTTTGCAAGAAGATTCTCGGATACTTCTGAAAGCTCCCATAGATTTCTTATTCCTAATTCCTTCAGTTCTTCTATCGTTCGATCCCCGACTCCGTGTATTGCCCTCAGATCACCGTTCTCTATGAGGATATTTGAACATTCATCCCTGATAGGACAATTCCGGCAAATTCTTGATGGAACAGGATCTGGAGGTTCCGTTAAGTCAGAAATTGCCTGGAGAACTGGAAACAACGATTCCACACCTTCTCTCCAATCGATGGAAATTTTGAAGAACGGTGATATGAAAACAACGTCTTTAACATGCCAACCTTTAGAGGAAAAGACGTATCCATGAAAAGCTGCTTCTAAAACGTATTTCCTTTTGAAACTTTTTGCTTTTTTATGAATGATTATCCGCCAACTGTCTCCTTCCTTTACTATCAAGTCAGGTTGTGATAACAACGTTTCACCGAAGACTTCGAAAGTTTCTGCAGGATGAAGAACAGAAAACCCCATTCTCAACAATTCCCGAGTTACCTCGGGATCATGATGTGCACTTTCAAACCCCTCTACATCTTGGAGATCTTTTTCTTCATCCTCACTATAAGCTCTAAAGTAGTACCTTCTGGGACATAACAAGAAATTTTCCACATCTTTAAACGTCAGCAACCTCTCCCCTCGCTTATAAGACACTTATATACTTTTCTCCATGGTCTGGAGCTATCGTTACTATTCTAACATCTTCTCCTTCAATTCTTTCAGCTATTTTCAAAGCAGCCCATAGGTTCGCTCCACTTGATATACCAACGAATAAACCCTCCCTTCTGGTAAGTAGTCTCATACCTTCCAACGCTTCTTCCGTTACAGCCACAATCTCATCGATGATACTTAGATCGAGTATTTTAGGTATGAATCCAGGGCCTATTCCTTGAATTCCATGTTTTCCTGGTTTTCCTCCCGAAAGAACAGGGGAATTTGCAGGTTCGACTGCTACTATCCTTACGTTGCTTAGCATCTTTTTTAAAACCTTCCCAATACCTGTTATAGTTCCCTCTGTTCCAACACCTGCTATGAAGAAATCTATCTTGTAATCCATTTGCCTTGCTATCTCAGGGCCTGTTGTCACGATATGTGATAGCACGTTTGCTGGATTTTCGAATTGATTCGGCATGAAAGCTTTCAGTTCATCTTTTATTCTCAAAGCTTCTTCTATAGCTCCTTCCATCCCTTACTCTGCTGGTGTGAGAACGAGCCCTGCACCTAACATCTCCAAAACCTTTCTCCTTTCAAGACTCATCGACTCTGGCATGGTTAGTATGACTCTATAACCCCTGGAGATACCTATCATAGCAAGAGCTATTCCCATGTTACCACTTGTTGGTTCGACGATCCCTCCTTCTTTAAGAAGGCCCTTTCTTTCAGCATCGAGGATCATAAAAAGTGCTGGCCTGTCTTTGACACCTCCTCCAGGATTGTTTTTTTCAAGTTTCAAGAATACCCTTGGGTCGATCCTTTCCAATCTCACAGAGGGACATCCTCTAGGACAACAGCATTTGCTCCTATCACCGCGTTATCTTCTACTTTTATAGGTCCGAGAACCTTTGCTCCTGCACCGAGGAAAACGATTCTCCCTATATCGGGATGTCTTTTTCCCCTCATGGCATTCCTGGAACCAAGGGTGGCACCATAATATATGAGAGTACCTCTTCCGACTTTTGCTGTTTCCCCTATAACAACGCCTGTTCCATGATCTATAACTACTCCTGGCTCTATCTCGGCGGAAGGATGTATATCCATGGAATAAAGGATTCTTCCAAGTAGGTGTAAAAAATTTGCTAAAAATTTCACATTTCGTTTAAATGTGATAATCTGTAAAGTAATAAACCGTGAAAAGAAGCGTTGAAGGAGAAAACATGGGATTTACTAGGAGAGGCTGGATCTAACTTGACGTAATAAAACAAGTCTTCACTGATGGCTGAGAATACTTTTTTAGGATCAGAAAAGAATTCTTTCAACTTTTCTAAGGTATACCACATCCTACCTTCATAATATCACCTCCTGCGGATTTATTTCGCATTATTTATGTTGAGCTAATTATTAAAGATTTTTGTGGAAAAAATTGGGACAGGTTCAATTATTTCTGAAATGTTACCACAAATGGGTGAATTAAGTTAATCCATCTGCTTATGTTAACCTGCTGGTAACCATCTCTTACTCCATCTTTTTCACAAGAAATCTTTCCTTAATTGATCTTAGATAGCAATTGATTTATATTCTTCTAAGTCGGAATGGAGGTGTAGCGATGTTCGAAAATCTTCAAGAGAAACTTTCCAGAGTTTTTCGAGCTTTAACGGGGAAAGGAAGGCTAACGGAGAGGAACATTCAGGAAGCGGTAAGACAAGTGAAACTATCGCTTCTTGAAGCTGACGTCAACTATAAAGTCGTTAAGGACTTCATAGAAGCTGTTAAGACAAAAGCATTAGGAGAGGAAGTTCTAAGGAGTTTCACCCCCGATCAAATGTTCATAAAGATCATAAGGGATGAACTCATAAGGATAATGGGAGAGAGTAACGAACCGCTTAGATTAATTCACAGACCCGCTCCCATCATGATAGTTGGACTTCAAGGAAGTGGAAAAACAACGACGTGTGCAAAGTTGGCGTTATTTTTAAAAAAGCAAGGGAGAAATCCTATACTCGTTGCAGCAGATGTTTACAGACCAGCCGCTATAGAACAACTTGTGAAACTCGGTAGCAGTGTGAACGTTCCCGTTCATACAGGAGATAGAAAGGATCCACTTAAAATTGTCGAATCAGCAATTGAACACTCAAAGGATACAGGCTATGATGTCATGATAGTCGATACGGCGGGAAGACTTCACATAGATGAAGAAATGATGGATGAACTTGTTAAAGTGAAGGAAATTTTGAGGCCAGATGAGATCCTTTTGGTTGTCGACGCTATGGTGGGGCAAGACGCTGTAAAATCGGCCAAAACATTCGATGAGAGATTGGATCTCACGGGATTCATCGTAACGAAGATGGACGGCGATGCAAGAGGCGGTGTCATCCTATCGATAAAATACGTAACGGGTAAACCCGTTAAATTCATAGGTGTTGGAGAAAAAGTCGAAGCTCTGGAACCCTTCCATCCGGATAGGATAGCTGGTAGAATCCTCGGAATGGGAGATGTCTTAACACTCATAGAAAGAGCCGAGAAAGAGTTAGATCAAGAGAAGATGAAGAAATCGGCCGAAAAATTCTTGAAAGCAGAGTTCACACTTGAGGATTTCAAAGAACAGCTCGAAGAGATCAAAAAGTTAGGTCCCATCTCCTCCATAATTGAGATGCTTCCTGGCGCTCCAAAGATAGATCTAGAGATGGGGGAGAAGGAATTCAAGAAAATGGAAGCGATAATAAACTCCATGACCAAAGAGGAGAGGAGAAATCCTAGAATAATAAACTACAGTAGAAAAAAGAGGATCGCAAAAGGCAGTGGCACGACGATACAGGATGTGAACAAGCTTCTGAAATCTTATGAGCAGATGAAAGAACTCATGAAACGTATGAAAAAAGGAAAATTAAAGCTTCCATTTGGAATAAAAGGATTTGGATTTTGAGAAGGAGGTGCGAGTGTGGTCAGGATAAGACTCACAAGGCTTGGTAGAAGAAACAGACCTTTCTACAGAATAGTTGTTGTGGATAGCAGGAAGAGAAGAGATGGGGCTTATATTGAATCGCTTGGTTACTACGATCCTGTGAAAGACCCCGCTGAGATGAAGCTCAACGTTGAAAGAGCCTTAGAATGGCTTCTGAAAGGAGCTCAACCAAGCGATACGGTGAGGGATATATTTAGAAAGTTCGGAGTTATGAAGAAGTTTCATGAATTGAAATTTGGAAAGAAGGAGGAGAAGGATGAAGGAAGTACTTGAGCATATACTGAAAGGTATCGTTAAACACCCTGAGGATCTCGTTGTGATGGAGTTCGAGGAAGAAGGGAAAAAGGTTTTCGAGATAATAGTGAACGAAGAGGATGTTGGACAGGTCATAGGAAAGGATGGGAGAACCATAAAGTCCATAAAGATAATCTTGAGCTCTCTGAGCGATGGAACAGAAGAGTTCACCCTCAGGGTGGTGAGATAATGATAAGTTTCCTTTCAGAACTCCTTAAAGATAGAATAGCCATAGGTCAGATAGTCAACACACACGGTTTGAAAGGAGAAGTCAAACTTTATCCATATACGAATCAGAAAACTGTCTTGATGAATCTTTCAGAGGTCCTCCTCTATGACCAGAGGAGAAAGAAGTATCTCCTTGCGAGAGTGAAGAATGTGAGAAAAGGACCAAAGACTTATCTTGTGAAATTTGAGGGAATAGAATCCATAGAAGATGCTGAAAAACTGAAGGGATATAAGGTGTATGTGCTGCTTTCTGAGCTTCCCAAACCTGGAGAGGATGAGTATTACTTCTATGAAGTCATGGGATGTGAAGTTGTATTAGAGAGTGGTGAGAGTTTGGGAAAGGTGACAGACATCATAGAAACCGGCGCGAACGACGTTCTAGTTGTGAAAAAAGGAAAGAAGGAAACCCTGATTCCCATGATAAAACAATACGTAGTGAAACTCGATAAAGAAGAGAAGAAAATAACTGTGAGGACCATGGAGTGGATTTGATGAGGATAACTGTTGTGACGATTTTTCCAGACATGGTAAAGGTTGTTAGGGAGTATGGTGTCATAGCAAGAGCCGTGAAAGAAGGTAAATTGATAATAGACGTGGTGAATTTGAGGGATTACACAACGGATAAACACAGAACAGTCGATGATTATCCTTATGGTGGCGGACCAGGGATGGTTATGAAACCAGAGCCTTTTTTCAGATTCTACGATGATTATGTGGAAAGATATGGGAAACCTTACGTCGTTCTCACATCACCTCAGGGTAGGGTTCTTAACAACGAGATAGCGAGGCATCTTGCAAAGAAGGAGAAACTTGTCATCTTATGTGGTAGATACGAGGGAATTGATGAGAGAGTTATGACCATTGTTGACGAAGAAATTTCCATAGGTGATTACGTATTGACCGGTGGTGAGATACCAGCTATGGTCATCGTTGATGTTGTCTCGAGATTCATACCGGGAGTCGTCGACGAAGAATCCCTAAAGAGAGAATCTTTTTATGATGGGCTCCTGGATTATCCAAACTACACGAGACCCAGAGAATATCGAGGATTGAAAGTACCAGAGATTCTTTTGAGTGGAAATCACGAGGAAATAGAGATGTGGAGGAGAAAAGAGAGTATTTTAAAGACCATCATAAAAAGGCCCGATCTCTTT
>Ga0180301_10004959_pt1 | contig 10250 bp, 6 predicted proteins | sample GuaBasSediGuay16_FD_121797 | JGI IMG/M metagenome (GOLD analysis project Ga0180301, IMG submission 121797) | Subseafloor sediment microbial communities from Guaymas Basin, Gulf of California, Mexico - Guay16, Core 4569-2, 12-15 cm | ecosystem: Environmental > Aquatic > Marine > Hydrothermal... | reverse complement strand
CTTATAAGCTTACGGTCGGTTTTGGTAATGGTAAAACACATTCTTTTCCAATTATCAGTAAATCTTAAAAGGGACAAAACATAGCTAAAATTGACTTTTCTCCGTGTCAAGCCAGGGATATCAATTAAAAACTGCTTTCAGAGAAAATTTTAATGAAGACCTTTTCTTCAAGAGAATTTATTTTATTTTTAATTTAGCGGGAACTTCCCACCTGTAAAGGTGGGGATGAGAGCAATTCCCTGCAAGAATTGCAGGGCAAGTAGAGTTTGAATTGAAAAAGCACCACGCCTGTAAAGGCGTGGATCTCTAAGCTTTTGACAGAAGCTTTCAATCACTCTTTTTAGAAAATCCCTGTCGTTTAACAGGACATCTTGCACTTCATTGAGTTTTGGCCATATCTTTTTCTGGGCTATAAGCTTTTCCTTTTTGATAAGGTTTTAAATTTTTCCTTATCCTGGAGGAATAGTGGTCCCCTGTCAAGGAAAAGTCTTTTACAGAAATTATAGGACATAATCAAAGTTCCCAGAGTTTCATTTTGGTGGTTACGTAACATATCAGACTACGGACTATTGACTTTAATGAGGAAGTTTATATATTATAAAAACAAGAGGTTAAGAGCCGCAAAGATAGCTCATATTTTTTATTGAGCCGTTAGCTCAGTCGGTAGAGCATCGGCCTTTTAAGCCGAGGGTCGCAGGTTCGACTCCTGCACGGCTCACCAGTGTCCCCATAGTCTAACGGACAGGACACCGGGTTTTCATCCCGGCGATGGGGGTTCGACTCCCCCTGGGGGCACCATTGAATGCGGGGTTAGCTCAGTGGGAGAGCGCTTGCCTTACAAGCAAGAGGTCGTTGGTTCGAGTCCAGCACCCCGCACCATATTTTTTTAGATAGTAGGTATAAATGAGCGAGAGTGAAATAAGCCTTTTAATTCGGTTGCAGAATCTGGATTCTGAGATAGATGAAGGTAGAAAGAGAAAAAAGATTCTGGTTTCCGAGATAGAAAAGGTAGAAGGTAGAATAAAGGAGATCCAGGAAGAGCTATCCGCTAAAAAGGATCAGTTAAAAGAAACAAAGAAAGAAAGAAGAGTAAAAGAGGTTCGAATTCAGGAAATTGATGAACTTTTGCAGAAGCATGAAGAGGAAAAATATCGGGTTAAATCTAAGAATGAGTTTGAGGCTTTGGAACGGGAGATTGCGGCATTGGAGAAGGAAAAGGATAAAGAAGAGGATTTTTTGTTAGAACTTATGGAAAAAGAAGATGAACTTACAAATCTTCTTCCCACACTGGAAAGAAACTTCGCTCTCGAAAAAGAAAAATTGACTCAGCAGAGGGCAAAGCTGGATCAGGAAGTAGCTGCACTTGACATAAAGGAAGAAGGACTTGGTAAAGAAAGAGAAAAGGTTGCCTCTCAAATCAGCAGGGTTTATTATCAACAATACGAACAGTTGAGAAAATTGAGAGACGGTTTAGCTGTAGTCATGATAAAGGATGGGGTATGTGGGGGTTGCAATGTAAAAATCTCTCCCTCTTTGATTGGTCAAGCCAGACGACAACAGGTTGTTTATTGCGAGAATTGCAACCGGATTATCTATATTGGGTAAAAAGGGGTGGAGTTTAATATCTCCAAAAAACCTGAAAAAATACTCTGTTTGGATGTAGGTGATAAGAGTCTTGGAATAGCCATTTCTGATTCCCTCCAAATTATTGCACAGGGTATAAGTTCCGTAAGATTTTCATCCTGCTCGCCTGATGAAAAAATTGCCTATGTTAAGAAGCTGATTTCTTTTTATAAAGTGGGTAAGATAGTTGTGGGCATACCGGTAGATTTGAAAGGCAAGGAAGGAGAACAGGCAAAGAAAACCAGAGAGTTTGCAAATCTTCTCCAGAAGGAAGTTAAAGTTCCTGTTGTTTTTGCTGATGAGAGGTTTACCACACTTAAGGCAGAAAGATTGTGGCGGGAAAGTAAGGTAAATTGGCGAAAAAAAAGAAAGGTGAAAGATAAACTGGCGGCTACAATCTTGCTTCAGGATTACCTGGAGGCTATAAGACAGAAAAAGCCTTAGAAGAAGAAAAATCCGTGAATGGGGAATTTTTAAAAAGAATCTCAAAGATTGGTTTTATATTTTTTATGATTTTACTTATCTCTTACCTGTTTATACCTGCTTTTGACCAGAAGAAAGTGACGGTAAGAATACCTCGGGGGACAGATTCAAAAAATATCTCCCGAATTCTCCGGGAAAACAAAGTAATTCCCAGCTGGTGGCTTTTTTTTATGCTGGTAAAAATTTTAGGGTGGGAAAATGATTTAAAAGCGGGATTTTACGAGTTCGAATCTCCAACTTTACTTTCTGTTCTTTGCAAAATTAAAAGAGGACAGGTGAAGTTATTCAGAATAACTATCCCTGAGGGGCTACCAAAATGGGAGGTGGCTAATCTTCTTGAGAAAAAACAGATTGTGGATGCCAGATCCTTCCTTGAGGTTGTTAATAATGCTCAGATTTTCTACTCTGAATTTCCCTGGCTTTCCTCAGTGAACTCTCTCGAGGGTTATCTTTTTCCCGAAACTTACTATTTTTGCATGGAAGAGGATCCAAGAAAAATTGCAGGAGAATTTTTATTAAAATTTGAAGAAAAGGTCTTGCCAATTTACAGGAAAGAGGCGAAAAAAAATGACTTTTCTCTGCACCAGATTATTATTCTGGCCTCTATCATAGAAAAGGAGGCCAGAGTGGATTCCGAAAAACCAATAATAGCAGGAGTTTTTTACAATAGATTGAAAAATGGAATGAAATTGATGGCCGATCCCACCATCAAATATGCGTTGGGAGATTTTCACCAGAAATTAACCAGAGAAATGCTAAGATATCCTTCAATTTACAATACCTATCTTTATCCGGGACTTCCACCAGGACCAATTTGCAGTCCAGGAATAGAAAGTATTAAAGCAGCAATTCATCCAGCTCAGGTTAACTATCTCTATTTTGTTGCAAGGGGTGATGGCACGCATTACTTCAGCCAGACCTACAAACAGCATCTCAAGGCAATCAATATGTTTCAGAAAGTTAAGGGGTAACTATGATACATTCAGTAAAAGGAGTAGAGGATCTTTTTCCACCAAAAACCGATTACTATAACTTTGTCGAAAAAGAGGCAAGAAGAATTTTTTCTCTTTACGGATATAGAGAGATAAGAATCCCTACGTTTGAGCGGACAGAACTTTTTATTCGTAGTGTAGGACAAGAAACTGATGTTGGAAAGCAGATGTACACTTTCACAGATAAAGGGGGAAGAAGCATTTCTTTAAGGCCTGAAGGAACCGCCGGAGTTGTAAGGGCTTATCTCCAGCACAAAATCTACGGGAAAGGAAAAGAATGGAAAGTTTATTACATGGGTCCGATGTTCAGGTACGAGAGACCTCAAGCTGGGAGACTTAGAGAATTTTATCAAATAGGGGTTGAGTGTTTTGGTGTGGATGTTCCCTGGATTGATGTGGAACTTGTAGAAATGGCTTACAGTTTTTTTCAGAATATCGGCCTTAAAAATCTGGAAATCCAGATAAATAGCCTGGGTTGCAAAAAGTGTAGGTCGGAATACGTAAGAGCACTGAAAGTGTATTTAGGAGATAATTTAAATTCTCTCTGCGAGGTCTGCCAGAGGCGCTATAACACCAATACACTAAGACTGCTTGATTGTAAAAACGAGATCTGTCGAAAAACCATAGAAAAAGCACCTAAAATAGGAGATTTTATCTGCTCTTCGTGTTTTGAGCATTTCAATCAAGTATTAAAACAACTTGACAGATTAAATATCGCCTATAAAGTTAACCCTTACTTAGTTAGAGGTCTTGATTACTATACCCGAACTATTTTTGAAATCGTATCTCCACATCTCGGTTCCCAGAATACCGTCTGCGCAGGGGGAAGATACGACGATCTGGTAGCTGAACTGGGAGGACCCCCCATTCCTGCTCTGGGTTTTGCCATGGGTGTAGAGCGACTGGTGATTAGTTTAAACAAAGCAGGAATCGATATTTTACCTGATCGGAAACCAGCGGTTTTTGTGGTAACCATAGGTAAGGATAGTATAGAGGAAGGATTGAAAATTGCCCGTCTAATTCGCTCCCAAAATATCCAGGCCCGGGTAAATCTTATAGAGAAAAGTCTTTCTTCTCAATTAAAAGAAGCAGATAAAGAAGGATTCTCCTGGGTTCTTATAATAGGTGAGGATGAATTGAAGAGAAAAAAATTTCCATTAAAAGACATGAAATCAGGACACCAGGTTGAGATAAGTATCGGGAATATCTCGAATTTAAACGAGTATCTGATGAAAAGGACAGGTTGAAATATGAGATTAAAAAGAACCCATTATTGCGGAAAATTGGATAAAAATGATGTGGGAACTAAGGTAACAGTTGCCGGTTGGGTGAGGAGAAAAAGAGACCATGGAGGCCTTGTTTTTATTGACCTCTGGGACAGATCAGGTGTCGTGCAGCTTGTCCTGAATCCTGAGTTATGTTCCCAGGTTCATCGCCAGGGACATTTGATCAAAGAAGGGTGGGTTATTGCGGTTAGAGGAGAAGTTATGCAACGACCCCCTGAGTCGATCAATCCAAAAATTTCCACTGGGGAAATAGAAATTCTGGTAGAGGAACTGGAAATATTGAATGTGTCTTTACCCTTACCTTTTAGTATTGAAGACAAAATCGAGATTAACGAAGAAATAAGACTTAAATATCGGTATCTTGATCTCAGACGTCCCACCATGCAACGCAATCTATGGCTCAGATATAAGGCCACAAAGGCGGTAAGAGAGTTTCTGGACAAAAAAGGTTTTATAGAGATTGAAACTCCTTTTTTGACCCGAAGCACACCTGAAGGAGCTCGAGATTATCTTGTTCCTTCTCGAGTTAACCCGGGGGAATTTTATGCTCTTCCTCAGTCTCCCCAGCTTTTCAAGCAGATGCTTATGGTAGCAGGTTTTGAGAAATACTTTCAGATTGTAAAATGTTTTAGAGATGAAGATTTAAGAGCAGATCGCCAACCCGAGCATACTCAGATTGATATTGAGCTTTCATTTATTACAGAAGAAGATATATTTGAGCTTATAGAAGGTCTTTTGCAACACATTTTTCTCAAGACTAAAAATATAAAAATTTCTACTCCCTTTCCCCGACTCACTTATCAGAAGGCCATGGAGAGATACGGAACTGATAAACCAGATCTCAGGTTTACTCTGGAGCTCAAGGATCTTGGATTTCTGGGAGAGGAAGGAAAATTTAAAATTTTTCAGGAGATCGTGAAAGAGGGTGGAAGTATAAAGGGTATAGTTCTTCCTGATGGAGCAGCTTTATCGCGGAAAGAGCTTGATGAATTAAACCTCTGGATTATAAACCAGGGTGCAAAGGGTCTGTCCTGGATAAGGTTTGAAAATGGTAAAATAAAGTCCCCTCTGGAAAAATTCTATCCTGAGACAGTCTTGAGAAGAACTCTGGAAACTACAGAAATGAGAAAAAATGATATTCTGCTTATTGCAGGAGATAAAAAAAGAGAAATTGTTAACCAATCTCTGGGCCAGCTGCGGATTTATCTGGCTAAAAAGTTCAACCTTATTCCCCGGGATAAATTTAAATTTGTGTGGATAGTGGATTTTCCTCTCTTTGAAAGAGATGAAAATGGTGAGCTTTCACCTATGCACCATCCTTTCACCAGTCCCCGGGAAAGTGATCTACCCCTTCTGGAGACCGATCCAGAGAAGGTAAAGGCCAGAGCTTACGATATAGTCTTAAATGGTGAAGAAATTGGGGGTGGAAGTATAAGAATCCATCAGTCTGAACTTCAACAAAAGATCTTGGAGATACTGGGAATAGACAAAGTCAAGGCCAGAGAGAAATTCGGATTTCTATTAGATGCTCTTTCCATGGGAGCACCTCCTCACGGAGGAATAGCGATGGGTCTTGACAGGATAGTGATGCTTCTTGCCGGAGAGAAATCAATCAGAGAAGTAATTCCCTTTCCTAAAACTCAAAAAGCAACCTGTCTCTTAACCCAGGCTCCCTCAAAAGTTGAAGAGGATCAGCTAAGGGAGCTTCATATTAAATTGGACCTGAATGAAGAAGAGGATTTTTCTTCACATAAAGAACGAGAAAAGTAAAAATGTCTTCCCGATACGTTGCAGTTGCCTTTGATTTACCTCTGGATAAATTTTTCTGGTATAAGGTGCCTTCGGACATGAAGTTTTCTCTGCAAAAAGGTCAGAGGGTAAAAGCCCCTTTTAGAAATACCGAACTCACAGGCTTTATAGTGAAAAGTAGTAATAAGAAGCCTCAAAGAAAGTTAAAGCAGCTTTTGCAGGTTGTAGATTTTTATCCTCCCCTCAATGAGAAATTATGGGAACTTGCCGTATGGATGAGCAAGTATTACCTTTGCACTTTGGGACAAAGCTTGCATTCTATTTTCCCTTTCCTGGAACCTTATAGAGTTGAATCAGATTTGTCTTCAGCGGAGGAAAAAGCTGGTTGTGGAGAAGCTGGAGTTTACGTTGTCTTACCAGGTGAGAGAAAATTGGAATTAATTTTATCCTGGATAAAGCAAAATCATCATCTTAAAAAACAAACTATTGTTTTAGTTCCCGAGATAAATCTTATCCACCTGTTGCAGGAAAAAGCTGAAAGAGAGGGCTTTAAAACGGTTGTCTTTCACAGCAAACTTTCCCCTAAAGAAAGGTACTATCGATGGCTTATGATGAAAAAAGGTCAGGTTGAACTGGCGATTGGGACAAGATCAGTGGTTTTTGCTCCCTTCAACAGAATTGGTTGCATCGTTGTTGATCAAGAAGAGAGTACAGACTACAAGCAAAAAGAGACACCAAAATATAACGTGCGAGAGGTAGCTATTAAGAGGGGAGAGAAAGAAGGATTTCCAGTGTATCTTGTAAGTCATGCACCCTCTGTTGAGTCCTGGTACAAGATAAAAAAAGGCCTTTATCAACTTATGGATTTTTCCAGTGAGCAGGAAAATTCTGTTTCATCTTACATAGTTGATCTGAAAAGAGAAAAAAGAAGCGATCGAATTTTTTCCCGTCTTTTACAACAAAAAATAAAAGATGCCTTAAATCAGGGTCTTTTAGTTATGCTTCTTGTCATGAGACGTGGTTATGCCAGTTTTCTTTTGTGTCATGATTGTGGAGAAGTTATAAGGTGCCCTGAGTGTAACATCGGACTTACTTTTCATCTAAAAAAAGAAATGGTCTGTCATTACTGTGGACTAAAACAAGAAGCGCCTTCCATTTGCCCTTTCTGCCAGGGTAGAGAAATAAAAAAAATTGGATGGGGGACTCAAAGAGTTGAGATGGAACTCCGTAAAAGGTTTCCAGAGGCACGGGTTGAAAGGGTTGATCTTGATGCTGATACCTCTCCCGAAACGGTTGTAAAGAAAGTAAGAAAAAAGGAGGTTGACATTTTAGTTGGAACTCAACTTCTGGTAAAGGAAGAAATACTTTCTCAAGTTGACCTTGCTGGTGTAATGCTGATTGATGTACTTTTGAATCTTCCTGATTTTCGAGCAGGTGAACATGCTTTTCAATTTCTTGTTCGAATAAAAAGAAACTTAAAGAAAGGGGGTACCCTTATAATCCAAACCTACAATCCTACTCACTATGCGTTGACCAGCCAGAAAATCGAGGACTTTTATTCTCAGGAATTGAAAACGAGAAAATATCTCATGTATCCTCCCTATGAGCAGTGGATAAGAATCCTTCTGGAGGGAAGCTATAAAGCAAAAGTCAGGGATAAAGCTAACAGGATAAAAGAACAGCTTGTAGAAAAAGATTTTAAATTCTTAGGACCTTCCCCTTGCCCATTTTCCAGAATAAAAGGGCGTTATCGATATCATATAGTTATACGTAATGGATCAAATAATTTGCTGGAAAAATTCATCAGAAAGAAAATAAGTCCTTACATGGATAAAGGTTCAGTTAAAGTGGGAGTCGATGTTGATCCCTTATTTACCATGTAAATAACGGAGGGTCAAATGAAAGGTGACGCAATAAGACAAAAGTTTTTGGATTTTTTCCAGAAAAAAGGACACCTCCATCGTCCTTCTGCCCCTTTAGCTATAGAAGATCCTCAGCTTCTCTTCACCATAGCAGGTATGGTTCCCTTTAAGGCTTTTTTCTTAGGACTGGAAAAACCTCCTGCTACCAGGATTACTTCCTGTCAGCTTTGTTTTCGGACCAACGATCTGGAGAGAGTGGGAGAAACTTCCTATCATCATACCTTTTTTGAAATGCTGGGTAATTTTTCTTTTGGGGATTACTTCAAAAAAGAAGCCTGTGAGTGGGCTCTTGAGTTTGTTACTCGGGAGCTGGATATAAATATAAAAAGAATCTGGATCACCATATTTAAGGAAGATGAAGAAACTTTCTCCATATGGAGGAAACTGGGTATTCCCTCCTCAAGGATCATAAGAAAAGGCAAAGAAGACAATTTCTGGTCAGCAGCTGAAACCGGACCCTGTGGGCCTGATACAGAGCTTTTCTTTGACAGAGGTGAGAACACGGGCTGTACTGGAGGGGTGTGTGAACCTGGATGTAACCGATGTTCCAGATGGGTAGAAATATGGAACCTGGTATTTATGCAATATAACAGAGATAAGGACGGTAATTTAACTGCTCTGCCCGCAAAAAATGTGGATACAGGAATGGGGCTTGAACGGGTAGCTACGGTGCTTCAGGGAGTAGAGGATGACTATCACACCGACCTTTTTGTTTCACTTTACAACTGGCTAAAAGAGATAGCTCCTGTTGAAGACCCGGACGTGAAGGCTCTGCGGGTTATAAGTGACCACTTACGAGGTCTTACATTTCTTATAGCTGAAGGGATTTTTCCTTCCAATACAGGAAGGGGTTATGTGGTAAGACGAGTCCTTCGGCGAGCATTTCGTTATGGAAGAAAGTTAGGGTTGAACGAACCTTTCCTTTACCGAGGTGTTCCAGTGGTGATTAAGATGATGGGCGGCTATTACAGTCATCTGGAAGCAGAAAGAGAAAAAATAGCAAAGAAGATCAGAGAAGAAGAGGAGAATTTTCAGGAGACACTGACAAGGGGACTTAATATTCTGGAACAATTAATTGAAAAATACGGGTCTAAAAAAGAAAAGATACTCCCCGGAGAGGATATTTTCAGAATGTATGATACTTATGGGTTCCCCTTTGATTTAACCAGAGAAATTGTCTTAGAATCAGGATTGAGTGTTGATGAAGATGGTTTTTTCAAGTTAATGGAAAAACAAAGACAAAAATCACGCATAGTGCTGGGTGAAAGAAAATTTGATTTTATAGACCAAGAAGGTGTCTCGCTTTTAAACAAACTGGAAAAGGAATATCTTACTGAAAAAAAGAAGGTTTTTCCGGGATACCAGAGACTTTCCGTTGAGGCTACTATTTTAGCTATAGTGAGTAAAAATAAGCTTGTTGAAGAGGTAAAAGAAAACGAGGAGGCCGACTTTATTCTCTCTGCAACCTGTTTTTATCCCGAAGGAGGGGGACAGATTGGAGACAAAGGGGAGATATTTTCTGATAAGGCAAAAGCACAGGTGATAGATACTCAGAAAAAAGGGGCTCTTATTTTTCACCGGGTCAGAGTTTTAAGTGGAAAATTTAGCAAAGGGGAAAGGATTAAAGCTAAGGTTGACCAGAAGAGAAGGGCTGCCATTTCCCGTGCTCACACAGGTACTCATCTTTTACAGGCAGCCTTACGCCAGCTCCTGGGTGAGGAGGTTAGACAAAGTGGATCACTGGTTGAGGTTGACAGACTCAGATTTGATTTTACTTTTTCCTCGCCCGTAAAAGAAGACATTCTGGAAAAAGTCTGTTTCTTAATTAATGAAAAGATAAGAGAAAATATACCGGTTAAGGTACAGGAAGTAGAACTTGAAGAAGCTAAAAAAAGAGGAGCCCTTACCTTTTTTGAAGAGAAGTACGCAGACAGAGTGCGGCTTGTGGAAATAGGAACTTTCAGTAAAGAGGTTTGCGGAGGAACCCATCTTTCGCAAACTGGCGAAATGGGTCTATTCCAGATAGTTTCTGAAAGTGGAGTTGCCTCGGGAATACGACGAATTGAAGCTTATACCGGAGAAAGAGCTCTTTTGTGGTTAATGAACAAAAAAAATACCTTAAATGAGATTGCAAAATTTCTGGAAGTTTCGGAAGATAAAATATTTGACAAGCTAAAAGAACAGGACAGGAAAAT
>Ga0180301_10004958_pt1 | contig 10251 bp, 10 predicted proteins | sample GuaBasSediGuay16_FD_121797 | JGI IMG/M metagenome (GOLD analysis project Ga0180301, IMG submission 121797) | Subseafloor sediment microbial communities from Guaymas Basin, Gulf of California, Mexico - Guay16, Core 4569-2, 12-15 cm | ecosystem: Environmental > Aquatic > Marine > Hydrothermal... | reverse complement strand
TGCGGGACCGATAGATCAGCCCTATTATGACAATCGTCGTGATTAGTATGGCGGTTAGCAGGGTGATGAGGTGTACGGAGGATACATAGGATAGGATCTCTCCTCTTCGGAAGAAGATATCACAGACGGGAAGTATCATAACATCCAGGAAATTAGCTCCTAAGATGTTCCCTATGGCCATATCCACAGCAAACTTAAGGGAGGTTAAGCTGACTATGAGCTCGGGCAAAGAAGTAGCCAGAGCAAGGAAGAATGTTCCCACTAAGGCCTCACTCCAGCCCATCACCTCAACTATCTCATCCCCGATTTTTGCCAGCCACAGAGCAAGAAAAATTATAGCTATAAAACAAAGAGAAAACCTGAAAAGGACTGCCTTCAGACGAATAGATTTGTGGGAGGGCAGGCTTTCTTTATCCTTTCTTTCCTTATCCTCTTTTTTGTCGCTATATCCAAACATAAGCCTCAGCCCCGCCCCATAAATCAAAAGAAGGATCAAGCTGTCAAATCCAAAGTTGAAGAAGCCCAACCGGACATTTAAGTAAGATCTGAGAAAGATGAACAGGCTCATAAAGGTAAGGGTGAGTATACACAGAGCCCCGGAGAGGATGTGGTCTATGCTCACCTCATATAACAGGGCTCCCTTTCCCTGAACTAAGTCCAGCAAGGCGATGAACATTAGGTTTATGAGAATTGAGCCAAGGGCATTTCCTGCTGCCAGGTTAGGTGAGTCCACGATTGTTATCGAGCCAAGACTTGTGATAAACTCCGGAAGGGTGGTGGCCACCGAGAGAAAGACAAACCCCATCAAACTTCTGGTGAGGGATGTCTTCTCACAGATGATATCGCCGTAGTAGGATAGCTTGTAGCCGGTGTATAAAATTAAGGCCGCACAGATACAAAACTTCATCCAGGCAAGCATTGACCTCTCCTTTCCTTATCTTTGAACTTTTAGGCTGCCAACCAAGCTGGCAAAGCTATCAATTCCCTTATCTTTTAAGTATCGCCCAATTCCCTCGATCACCTTCAGGGGAGTTCGGGGATCGACGAAATTTGCCGTCCCTACGGCTACGGCACTGGCTCCAGCGATGACAAACTCTAAGGCATCCTCTGCTTTCATAATTCCCCCCATTCCTATTATGGGAATGTTCACCGCGCCAGAGACCTCCCAGACCATCCTTACAGCAATTGGTCTTATGGCCGGGCCAGATAACCCCCCCACGATGTTGCCCAGCTTTGGCCTCTGAGTATCCACATCCACAGCCATAGCGAGGACGGTGTTTACGAGCGATAAAATATCCGCTCCTCCTTCCTCAGCTGCCTTAGCAACTTCTTTTATGTCCGTAACGTTCGGCGTAAGTTTCAGGATAAGAGGAAGCCCGCATACCTCCTTCAACCTTTTGACCAGCAAGTAAATTACCTTTGGATCAGTGCCGAAGGAAAGCCCTCCTTCCTTCACATTGGGACAGGATATGTTCACCTCGAGGGCATCTACTCCATTTTCCTTAGACAGCCTCTTGGCTATTTGAAGATAATCATCTTCTTTTTCCCCGGCGATGTTCACAATTATCTTAGTGTCAAATTTGCGCAGGAAGGAAAGCTTTTCCCTGATAAATACCTCCAGCCCCGGGTTCTCCAGTCCAATGGCGTTGAGAAGACCGCAAGGGACCTCTACTAAACGAGGAGGAGGATTGCCCTCTTTGGGTCTTAACGTCACCGCCTTGGTCATTATCCCCCCCAGCTTGTTAAGATCAATGAGTTCGGCGTACTCTTCTCCATAGCCGAAAGTTCCCGAGGCGACCAGGACAGGGTTCTTGAGCTCAAGTTTTCCCAACTTTACTCTCAGATCAGGTAGACCATTCAAGGTTTATCCTCTTCTTAATTTCACCTGAACAAACGGAAAAGCCGACGAGCATCCTCAAACATATATACGTTATTGAACATATAGTAAAAAAGGGAATCCTCAGAGTACATTTCCCTTAAACTTCTCAGATCCTCGTCCGTATAGCGGTAACGATAGCCACCTTTGCCGTGAAGACGAAAGTAATTTATCCTCATCTTTAAAGGTCTATCTTTAAATGGGTCAACACACCAGATCAGGTTTAGCTCCCCGCATAAATCCCTTATGTCCTTCTCACTCCATTCTCCCCGTGGCTCCCAGACAAAATGATAATTCCTTCTCTTTATGGAACTAAAGAACCTTTTTAGATTATCCTTATGCTCTCTGGTAGGGGTAAAGCTTGCTGGACACTGAAAGACGACGACCTTAGCTTTTAAGATCTGACAGATCTGATCTATTTTCTCCCAGGCGAAGAATACCTCATCTGTGGGCTTGAAAAAGCCGTAATTTTTTCTCTTATCCTCGGGAATGACCACACGAAGTCTGCGATAAGTAGGGCTGGTCGGCTGATGAGTGATCAGCTGCCAGGCCTTGAGGGTGAATTCAAACTCAGGCGGCGCCTCATCGCGCCATCTTTGTACGGTGGAAAGCTTGGGAGGCTGATAAAAAGTTTTCTGGAGTTCGACGACGGAAAAAGCCCTGTAGTACCTATTTTTCGCCACGGGAAAACCGCAACAGCCTATCTTTACGCTCATGGCATCCAGTTCCAGTCTATATCCTGGGCATTAAAAACTGGCCCATCCTTACATACACGAAGATACCCATTTTTCCCCCTTATTATGCATCCTCTGCAGGCTCCTATTCCACATCCCATTCTCTGCTCTAAGGAAACATAACAGACAGCCTTACTCCTTTTGCTGAGGGAAGCTATCTTTCTGAGCATAGGAAGGGGGCCGCAGGCACAGATGAGGCTTTCCGAAAGAAGCTGTCCTGAGGACAGCCATTTTGCGAAAAGATCACTTATCAGACCCTTAAAACCCCTACTTCCATTCTCGGTAGCCACCTTAACCTTTGTGCCCAGACCCTTGAACTCCTCTTCACAAAGGAGCCTTTCCTTGCTTTCAGCTCCGAGGAATACGATGACCTCCCGCATTTTAGCGATGGCCCACCTGCTTGTCAGAAAGTAAAGAGGAGCTACCCCCACTCCTCCGGCTACCAGTATCAACCTTTTTACCGTGGAGTCTATCTTAAATCCCTTTCCAAGCGGTCCCAAAAGATCTATTTTCTCTCCTCTTCTCTTCCGTGATAAAATCTTCGTTCCTCTTCCCACTACCTTGTAGAGGATTTCAATCTTTTCGTTTTCTACCCTGTAGATGCTGAAAGGACGCCTGAGAAGCGGCTCTTCCCTGTCCTCTACCCTAAGGTGCACGAACTGCCCCGGCTCCGCACTACGAGCAATTTCCGGACAGTATAGGCCCATTACAAAGCATCCGGAAATAACCTTCCGATTAAACAAAACTTCAGATTTAACCTGGCGCATCTTCAGTAGGATTATATCACTTTTCTTGAGAAATTCAAGAAAACGATATCTTACAGGAAAATATCGAAGTTGACAGAGAAGGCTCCTTAAGATAGAATACCTTTGAATGAAGGAAAGCTTTTAAGGAGGAGAGCTTGCGGGTTATGGGAATTGATGAGGCAGGAAGAGGACCGGTAATAGGTCCTATGATCGTTTGTGGGGTGGTAATAGAGGAGACAAACCTTTCCGAACTCTTCAAAAGAGGAGTAAGGGACTCCAAGCATCTTAGTCCTCGCAGGCGCAAGATGCTGAAGAGGGAGATAGAGCTTTTAGCTGATGAATATGCCTGGATTGCCATTCCTCCACACCAGATAGACAAAGAGAGAATAAACGAGCTGGAGCTAAGGAGTATGGTGAAGCTGATAGCCAGGTTCTGTCCTCAGAAGGTATTCTTAGATGCTCCTACCCCTAACCCTAAATCATATGAGAGAAGGTTAAGGGAGCTTCTTCCTCATAGGATCAGGGTAAAATTGGTGGTGGAGAACTTTGCCGATGAAAACTACCCCGTTGTAGGAGCAGCTTCTATATTGGCCAAGGTGGAAAGGGACAGAAGGATTGCCCAGCTTGAGAGGCGCTACGGATCTTTTGGCTCGGGCTATCCCTCTGATAAAAGGACAATTGACTTCCTGAAGGAGTGCTTCAGGCGCTATGGAGATTTTCCCCCGATAGTCAGAAGGAGATGGAAGACGGTGGAAAGGCTCAGAGAAAGATGGGGAAAAGGGCTGTCTTAATAGCTGCGATTGGATTGACGAGCCTATTTTGTATTCTTCTTTTTTGGGGCCATGAGGAAAAAGGGAAGGCTCCTGATTTGAAAAAAGAAGGAGAGGAAAGTCCCCTCCTTGAGGCCAAGGGGATATACCTGACAGAATGGAATGATAAAGGTGAGAAAACCTGGGAACTTCGAGCAGATTCAGGAACGGAATTTGCCAGGAGTACAATCTTAAATAAGGCAAAAATTTTCTTTTTTGAAGAAGGAGTCCTTGCCTCGGAAGGGGAAGCAGACAAGATCCTCGTTAACAATCAAACCTCCGACCTCTTACTTAAAGGAAAAGTCAAGCTGATCTCTCATATAGATGGAGCCAAACTTTTCACCTCCAATTTGAGATGGATATCCTCTGAGAAAAAGCTGCGCACAGGCGAGAAGGTTCTTTTTAAAAGAGGAAATCTCATCATGGAGGGGCGCGGGTTGATCGCCAGTCCTGATTTATCCCAGATAGTGATAGAGAAGGAGGTTACCACTCGTGTTATATAAAAATTAGGAGGAGGATATGAGGAAAATTTTGTTTTTGCTGGCTACAGCTTTGGTCCTTTTTGGAGGGATGAGCTTTGCAGAAGCAGAACTTAACAGAAGAGAACTTGTGATCAGCTCCTCCCGGCAACAGGTAGATTACAAAAATCGAATATTTATTTACGAGGGTGAGGTAAAGGCCAGCTGGAAGGATTTTTTGGTAGAGGGAGACAGACTCGAGGTTTATCTCACCAAAGAGGATGCCTTAAGCAAGGTCATAATTAAGGGGAAGGTGAGGATAGTCCAGATGAGTGATGGTCATAAGAAAAGAGAGGCTACCTGTGATTTAGCTACCTATACCGCTGAGGACGATGTGATGCTCATGCAGGGCAACTCTCATTATCACGATGAGATGGGAAACGAGATCAGCGCGGACAAGATAACCCTCTGGATAGGTGCAGAAAAACTCGTAGCAGAGGGAAGTCCGGTAAAAGCGGTCTATTCCCTGAAGGAGGAGGAAGTTGGTCCTGCGAGCGGAGAATCTCACTAAGGTCTATCAAAAAAAACCCGTGGTAAACGAGGTCTCTCTTAAGGTTAAGCAGGGAGAAGTGGTGGGACTCTTAGGGCCGAATGGGGCGGGGAAGACCACCACCTTTTATATGATCGTGGGGTTGGTCAGGCCAACTAAGGGAAAAATCTTCTTGGGAGAAGAGGAGATAACCCATCTTCCCACTTACAAAAGGGCGAGGAAGGGCCTTGCTTATCTTCCTCAAAAACCCTCCGTCTTTCAAAAACTCACCGTTAAGGAAAACTTAATGGCCATCCTGGAGACCCTGGGCCTTTCAAAGGGCGAACAAGAGGAGAAGGCAAATACCCTGCTTGAAGAGCTGGGAATCAGTCATCTGGCCAAGCAAAAGGCTTATCTTCTTTCTGGAGGAGAACGTCGAAGAGTTGAGATAGCCAGGGCTTTGGTCACCACTCCTTCCTTCATTCTCCTCGACGAGCCATTTGCCGGGATAGATCCCATTACCGTATCTGATCTTCAGGAAATCATCTTTGAGTTGAGGAATAGGGGAATAGGGGTTCTCATCACCGATCATAACGTAAGGGAAACCCTTCAGATCACCGATTTTTCCTATATTATGTATCAGGGAAGGATTCTCATTGCCGGGAAAAGAGATGAGCTTACTCAAAACGAGGAGGCTAAGAAGATCTATCTCGGGGAAAAATTCACCCTTTAGGAAGAAAATGAAATTTACCTCTCTTGCCTGGAAAAGAGGGATGCTGCTACTTTTCTCGGTCACGGTTTTCCTCCTTTTTACCCTGAGATTGGATGCTCATCAGCTTGTCTTTAAGGCCGAGCATCTTGAGTGGATAAAAGAGGACGGTCTTCTTATAGGTCAAGGGAAGGTAGTCTTGGAGTATAAAGATGTCAGGCTTGAGGCTGAAAGGATAAAACTGGATATGAAAAACTTTAACCTCTGGGCCGAAGGGAAGGTAAATCTGGAGACAAAGACGCGAAAGGTAAGGGGAGAGAGTCTTGAATATAACCTGACAAGCAAAGAAGGCAAAATCTTATCTCCCGAGGGAGTTGAGGGAGCTATCTTTTACAGGGCAGATCAGGCATATCTATCCCCACAGCTCATAAAGCTTTCAAGAGCAAGCTTTACCACCTGCGAACTTACCCCTCCCCATTATCGGATAAAAGCAAGGTCGGTCAGGATAGTTCCCGAGGATGAGGTCATAGCAAAAGATGCTGTCCTTTACATAGGCAGGTATCCCCTCTTCTGGGCCCCGATTATCGTAAGATACCTGCGCGAGGAAAACAGGATAATGATTCCCAGTGCCGGCTACAGCGACTTTGCCGGCTGGTACGCAAAGACAGGATATTATTTTTACACTTCCCCTCGCCTTAGAGGAACTGTCCATCTGGACTGGAGACAGAAAAAGGGATGGGCAGGAGGGATAGATTCATCCTACAAGATAGCTGCAGGAGAAGGTGAGATAAAATCTTACTTCATCAGGGAAAAAGATACAGGGGATGAGAGGTGGAGACTTAAACTGACCTATAAGCGTTCCTTCTCCGAAACTACATCTTTGAAGCTTAATCTGAATCGCGTAAGTGATGAAGATTTTTTAGAGGACTACTTTCCCGAGGAGGATGGGGAAATTCCTCCTTCTTTTGTCTCGTTGGATTATCGAAATGGTAGCTACAACGCCAACTTTTTGCTTGAAGCTGAGGTAAATCCATTCAACTTCGAGGAATCCATCCAACGCCTACCACAGATTACACTCACCTTTCCTGCTCAAAAGATAAAGGGAACAGGTCTTTACCTCGGAAGGGGAATGGAAGCTGCCAACTTTAAAAAGGGGAAAGACGAACTCATCCGTACCGACGGTTTTCTTGAAATTTTTTATCCTTTCACCGCCTTCAGCTGCCTTCAGGTTGAGCCAAAAGCAGGTTATCATCTATTTTACTATAAGGATAGAGAAGGGAAAGATGGCTGCCGAAGAATACCTTACCAGGAGCTGAGCACCTTTCTTCAGGTTAATGGTGGTGATAAGGAAAGATATACCTACACGCTTAAGCCGACCCTTACCTATTATCATTCGACCGAGGAAAAAGATGAGTTCAGGCTGCCATTCGATCTGGAAGATTATGAGAAGAAAACCGAGGATATTCACCCGCCAAATTTGATAAAGCTGGGAGTTGAAAATAAGCTTTATTACAAGGAAAAATCACTCCTGACGGCAAGTTTGACTCTCGGATATGATTTAATTGAGGAAAGGAAAGGATTTTCTTCTCTTGAGGGAAGATTTCATCTGACCCCACCTGTTTCCCTTCTAAGTTATATAGACCTTTACTTTCTTTATGACTACCCTGAGAGAAGATACACAAAGCTGACAGGCGCCCTTGATTTGAAAGGTAAAAGCTGGCACCTGAATATAGGAATAAAGAAGGATGTAGATGAAGACATAGACGATTTTATCCTTCAGGGAGAACTCAGTTTGGGAAAAAAGTGGAAGCTTTCCGGATACAGGTGTTATGATATGCTGAAAGATGAGCTCTCTGAGGAAAGATATTTCCTCTGGCGAGACCTACACTGCTGGGCTGCCCAGCTTTCCTATCAAAGAAAGCCGGAGACCGAGTACTCAATTAAGTTTTACATAAAGGCCTTCCCTGAATACTGGCTTAAATTTTACTCAGAGACTCTCCCTTTCTGAAAATTATAGACCTTCGGTAGGTCTACGGTGGCTAAAGTGTCTTCGAGCATTCCTTACGGAATGACACCGCCTCGCTAAAAGACATAAGCAACCATCCATTAAAATGGGTGGTTTTAACCCTTCACCCTTCGCCCTTTACTCTTCACTCTTTACTCTTTACTCTTCACTCTTCACTAACCATCCTTGCCATCGACCATATAATTTTGTATTATGATGATGGTTTTTATATTAGCTGAAGAGTTAAAAAGGAGGAAACAGATGAAGGTCTTGGTGATAGGTGGGGGAGGAAGGGAGCACGCCCTTTGCTGGAAACTTTCTCAGAGTCCAAAGGTGGACAAGATTTACTGCATCCCGGGAAATGCCGGCATTTCCGAGATCGCCGAGTGTCGCCAGATGGAATACGAGAAGGATTTTTCCTCCCTTGCCCAATTTGTAGTAAAGGAAAAGATAGATTTCACCATCGTCGGCCCGGAGGTCCCCCTGGTCAATGGAATCGTGGATTACTTTCAGAAAAGGGGACTGGCCATCTTTGGTCCCTCTAAAAAGGCCGCTGAGCTTGAGGGAAGCAAAGTCTTTGCCAAGAAATTTATGAAGAGGCATAACATTCCCACCGCCCCCTTTAGGATATTTTCCGATCCTGATAAAGCCATCAAATATGTAAATGAGGAAGAGGGAGAAAAGGTGATAAAGGCCGATGGCTTAGCTTTTGGAAAGGGCTCCCTGGTGACCAGCACAAAGAAAGAGGCTATAGAGGCCATAGAGCTTATTATGAGGAAAAAGGCCTTTGGCGAGGCGGGCAGGAGAATAGTGGTTGAGGAGAGGCTTCGGGGAAAGGAAATCTCATTTTTCGTCCTCACTGACGGAAAGAGCATCAAACCCCTCATCTCATCCCGAGACCACAAAAGAATCTACGACGGAGATAAGGGTCCCAATACAGGGGGAATGGGTGCCTTCTCACCTGCTCCCATTTCGCCCTCTCTATATGAGAAAATATTAAGAAGGATAATCGTTCCCACTTTGCGGGGAATGAAGGAAGAGGGAAGAGAATATAAGGGAGTCTTATATGCCGGGCTGATGATTGAAAAGGGAGAGCCCAGGGTCTTGGAGTTTAACGTTCGGTTCGGGGACCCTGAAACCCAGGTCACTCTTCCCCGGTTAAAAAATGACCTGTTAGAGGTGCTTTGGGCGGTGCATACGGGAAACTTGTATAAGATAAATCTTGAATGGCGTCATCATGCAGCGGTCTGCGTGATCTTAGCTTCACGCGGATATCCGGGTAAATACGAGAAGGGAAAGGAGATCCAGGGACTGGAGAACCTGGCCCGGATAAAAAATGTCTTTCCCTTCTTTGCAGGGGTAAAGAAGGAGAATGGAAAGCTGGTGACCTCTGGAGGACGGGTGATAGGAGTTACCGCTCTGGCTGATAGCTTGAAAAGATCTGTGCAGGATGTCTATCGAGCGGTGAGCAAGGTTTATTTTGAGGGGATGTATTACCGCAGGGACATTGGCCGGACCGGTTTGACAAAGAGAGCTCGCGTAGTAGAATAAGACAGGGAGGCGGCATATGCTTGAGATCCTGATAAAGGGTGGATGGCTGATGATCCCTCTGGGGATATGTTCCATCCTCGCCCTGGCCATCATCATCGAGAGGTTCATAAGTTTAGGGATGATCGAAAGGAGGGCAGACAGGTTTATAGAGGCAATGCGAGCAATTCTGGAAAGCGAGGACGATAGAAAGCTGGATAAGATCACCGCTCTTTGTGAGATGACGCCTTCTCCTTTAGCTCGTATACTACAGGCAGGGATCAAGAGAAAGGACAGAAGCAAGGAGGAGATCAAGGAAGCCATTGAAGATGCCGGACACCTGGAGGTGCCCTCGCTGGAGAAGAACCTGAGAATTTTAGGAACAGTTGTCACCATATCACCCCTTCTGGGCCTGTTGGGAACGGTAATGGGAATGATAAAAGCCTTTAACGTGATTGCTGCTCAGGGAGTAGGCCAGCCAGGGGCTTTAGCAGGAGGGATTGCTGAGGCGTTAATTACCACCGCAGTGGGCCTTAGTATAGCCATTCCTGGACTGATATTTTATAACTACTTTACTCATCGCACAGATAGGCTCGTTCGCAAATTAGAAAATGCCTCCAGCGAATTTCTGGAATCCTTGATGAGGAGGTAAGCGATGCGCTTTCGACGTCCGGAAAGGCAAAAAAGAGTAGCCTTTGACCTTACCCCTCTTATCGATGTGGTGTTTTTGCTCCTCATCTTTTTTATGGTTACCACCACCTTTGCCAGAATTGGCCAGGGAATAAGGGTGAACCTGCCCACCACCACAACCCCTCAGGAGAAAATAGAAAAAAGCATTGTGATCTCCATAACCAAGGA
>Ga0180301_10004957_pt1 | contig 10251 bp, 10 predicted proteins | sample GuaBasSediGuay16_FD_121797 | JGI IMG/M metagenome (GOLD analysis project Ga0180301, IMG submission 121797) | Subseafloor sediment microbial communities from Guaymas Basin, Gulf of California, Mexico - Guay16, Core 4569-2, 12-15 cm | ecosystem: Environmental > Aquatic > Marine > Hydrothermal... | reverse complement strand
GCAAGCGTTCTGTGAACAATCGTTGCACCAATCTGCGATTTCACATCATCTCCTACCACAGGCAAATTCCTCGCCTCGAATTTCCTGCCCCATTCGGGATCTGATGCGATGAACACCGGCATACAGTTTACAAAGGCGACACCTGCATCCAGAGCTGCTTTCGCATAGAACCTCGCAGCTTGCTCTGAACCCACGGGCATGTAATTCACTAAAATCTCTGCTCCGCTATCTTCAAGCTCCTTTACCACATTACACGGGTCTTTATCTGCAACCACGAAGGTTTTATCCTCGGGAAAACTGTGCATGTGCGATGCCACACCGTCCAGAACCGCTCCCATCTTTACTTCCACACCGCAATATGGCACTCGATAAAAAATCGCAGTGCAATTAGGCGCTGCAAACACCGCTTCACTTAAGTCTTTTCCTACTTTTCTTTTATCCACGTCAAATGCCGCTACAACTTCTATATCTCCTGGTCTGTACCCATTGACCTCATAGTGCATCAAACCGATGCAATCCTTCGCATCCACGTGTTTGTAATATTCGATACCCTGGACAAGAGAACTCGCGCAGTTCCCAACGCCAGCAATGGCTAATTTTATCTTTTTCAACCCTTTCCAACACCTCCTTACTTATACTTGTTTCAGATTCGCGAACGCTACTTCAATCCAACTGATAAAAAAATTATATGTTTAGTTCTATATAAATATAATTTTGCTTTCCGCAAGGATGAGCAATCATAAGAAAATGTCCACTATTTTCCGCTTCTCTACATCTACCAATCCCTTATCCGTTATCTTCAGCTCAGGTATCACGGGTAAAGCGAGAAAAGACATCGTGATAAACGGAACTCGCAGTTCACCGCCCATCTCCGAAATTTTGGCTTCTATCTCTTTTTCTTTTTTTGCCACATAATCCAGCCTTTTATCGGTCATCAATCCGGCAATAGGCAGCTCCATCTCGCTTTTCACCGCGCAACCGCGGCACAGAACAATTCCACCGCCTATCTCATGCAGCCGATTGCAGGCGAAAGCCATATCTGCTTCGTTTGTTCCTATAACCACGATATTATGCGAGTCGTGAGCGATAGAAGAAGCGACAGCACCTGTTTTCAAACCAAATCCTTTTACGAACCCCAAGCCTATATTACCGGAATAATGATGCCGTTCCACTACGGCAATTTTCAATATATCGCGAGCGATGTCAATGCCGCTTATCTCCTCCACAAGCTCCTCAGTCAGGAGTTCACCTTCTATTAGACCTATTAATCTCGCTTTTCTTGCTCTTTCCAACTTTATCTTTATCTCAAAATCCCCTGGGTTTACTCGCTTTATCCTTATACTTTCTCCGTATTTTGGATATCTATACCTATATTCGGTATGAGGAGCAAAATCAGTCGAAATCTTTCCGTCCACTACCACCTTCTCTACTTCAAATCGCTCTAAATTTTTTAACAACACGATGTCAGCAACTTTACCGGGAGAAATGCTGCCTAAACAATCATCGAGTTTGAACCATTGCGCTGGATTTATCGTACACATCTGCACTGCTTTTACCGGATCTACACCCTCCTCAATAGCTTTTCTCAAAGTGTGGTCTAAATAACCTTCCTCCTTTAAATCAAGCGGTGTCCGGTCGCCATCAGTGACAAGCATGCAATTCCTTGTATCTGCAGATTTCAATAAAGGAGCGATATCCTTCAGGTTTTTTGCCACTGAACCTTCTCTTACCATTAGATACATACCCAGTCGGAGCTTTTCCTGCGCTTCCTCATAAGAGACGCTCTCGTGGTCTGAGCCAACACCACTTACGACATAAGCGTTTAACTCTTTACCGCGGAGTAGAGGGGCATGACCATCTATTGGTAAGTTTAAGTCCTTCGCAACCTCTATTTTCTTCCATACTTCCTCTTCCTTCGCTATGACACCGCCGTAATTCATCACTTCTGCTAAGGCTATGACTCCCTCGATCTGGATCAGTTTCTTTATCTCTTCATGCCCTATCCTCGCGCCCTGGGTCTCAAGTCCAAGCGAAGGGTCAGTAGAAGGCACACAGGAAGGAGCCGTACAAAACACCTTTAGCGGTGCTGTCTTCGCCTCTTCTAAAATACTTTTTATCCCATCGATACCTAAAACATTGGCGATCTCATGAGGGTCCGCCACCACCGTAGTTGTCCCACGAGGCACTATCGCCCTTGCAAACTCGCTTACCGAAAGCATGCTCATTTCTATGTGCGTATGCCCATCTATCAATCCAGGAACAGCATATTTATCCTTCGCCTCTATTTCTTTTCTTCCTTCGTATCTTCCTAATCCCACTATCAGATCACGAGCAATTGCAATATCTGTTTCGTATATCTCGCCACTGCATACGTTCACGAGGTTTACGTTTTTGACCACCAAGTCCGATTTTCGTTTGCCCAGGGCGATGTTAATCAAGTCCTTTGTCTCAGTCAAAATTTTCATTTTCTCTTCTCAATTAATCTATCTTTCTTTTATGGCATGGCGACATGAGATAGTGTCATTCCTTTTCAAGGATTGCAATGTATCTACTTAAACTTTTATGAACTCGGTATTTGTGATTCTCGAGAACACGGAAATGGAACTCATGAGAAAAGGAATAAAGAGAAGAAGAGTTGGATACGATGACTGCTCTCCCTCGAGTTTTGAGCACACGATGTACCTCATTCAAAGCGTCCCTGTGTAGGCGTTCGAGGAACCTTGTGCGAGATTCAGCCAAAAAGTAGCCTGATCTTGATACCAGAGATGATCTACCATAAGGCAAGTCTGTTACGACGGCATCAACGCTATTATCCCGTAATGCCATTTTAGATGAATCGCCAACGATTAAATTAGCCTTCAGTTCATAAATTCGCAGATTTTTTTCGGCTCCTCTCACCATCTTTGCCTGCATGTCTATTCCCACTAATGTCGCTCCTATCAGACCTGCTTCTATCAATATCCCTCCCGTGCCACAGAAGGGGTCGAGAAAAATCCCTCCTTCTTTTATACTGCTGAGATTAACCAGAGCACGAGCAATTTTTGGCTTGATCACGCCAGGCGAAAAGAAAGGTCTTAAATGTGGTTTTCGTTCCCCAAATTGTTTTTTATCTGCGGCATGTAAGAGCAAACAGAAAAAGCACGTTTGCTTTGTTATCAATAGCACAAAGGTTTTAGATGGATTTGTGAGGTTCACTTTATAACCCTTCCATCTTATGATTTCTCCCGCTTTTCTCTCTAAATCTCTTTCTAAAAGTTTTTTCTCTTCGGATATAAAGTTGCTTTTTGCCTTAACACGCACTGCGAACGTGAGCCCTTGTTCCATAAAGTTATCTATATCAGCATTTTTAACGACTGCCAGTATTTCCCTTTCCTCTGGTTTACTACAACCTTTTACTTCATATATGCAGTGCGTTATCCCCAATCGCCTTGATAAGGTATCGAGAGCTTCGTGCGAAAGTTGTGTGTCAACCACCAATATCCCATCGGAGAATACTTTTTCAACATAAGAGACGCTTAAAGCGTGTAAACATGCAAAAACCTCGGATTTTGGTAGTGTTTCATGCTCTCTTGACAGTTCAAAAGCAAGCTCCATCTTTTCTTTTTTAGAAGAAAAGCTTACCAAAAGAAAAATTTTAAAATAAAAAATATCAATAAGGAGATGGGGAAGAAAGATGGTGATAGAAATTGAACAGCTTAGACATGGAACAGAGCTTTTGAAGCGTGGTTTCGCTTCCTTGCAAAAGGGCGGTGTAATAATGGACGTGACGAGTGCAGAACAGGCGATAGTGGCAGAGGACGCGGGTGCTATTGCTGTTATGGCTCTGCATGCAGTTCCTGCGGATATCAGAAAAGCTGGTGGCGTAGCAAGAATGGCAGACCCTGTGGTCATCTCAGAAATCATCGATGCGGTTACCATACCTGTGATGGCGAAATGCCGCATAGGGCATTTTGTGGAAGCGGAAATATTGGAAGCGTTGGGCGTTGATATGGTGGATGAATCTGAGGTTCTAACACCTGTGGACACGCATCATGTGGATAAAAGAGGATTTACAGTGCCCTTTGTCTGCGGTGCACGCGACTTAGGAGAAGCATTGCGGCGTATAGAGGAGGGTGCGGCGATGGTGAGGACGAAAGGGGAAGCGGGTACGGGGGACGTGAAGGAAGCGGTACGACACATGAAGTTAATTATGGGTGAGATAAGGTCACTAAAAGGAAAGAGCGAGGAAGAGCTGAAAGACGTTGCGAAAGAGCTGAAAGTGTCTTTTGAGGGGGTGCAAGAGACTGCGGAATTGCAGCGATTACCAGTGGTGAATTTCGCAGCAGGAGGAGTGGCAACGCCTGCAGATGCGGCTCTCATGATGAGGCTCGGAGCAGACGGTGTTTTTGTCGGTTCTGGGATTTTCAAGTCGGAGAATCCGCCCAGAATGGCTTCTGCAATTGTGGAAGCAGTGAACAACTACGAGGATGCAAAGAAACTTGCGGAGATTTCCAAGGGATTGGGGATACCGATGAAAGGGATTGAGATAAGTATTCTGAGAGAAGAGGAGATGCTGCAAGCGAGAGGGTGGTAATACCTATATAATATAATCTAATTACCTCCTCTTAAACCTCTTTTCTATTTCATTCTTTGTTAACCTAATCATCGTTGGTCTTCCATGTGGACACGTGTAGGGCATCTTCGCGCTTCTTAATCCCTCTATTATCTCTCGCATACTCTCATAAGATAACTTTTCTCCTGCCTTTATACTCGCTTTGCAAGCCGCAGTGGCGAACAAAAGCCTTATCTTATCCTCCCTTTTATCGCTCTCCTCGACTAAATCCTCTATTACCCCCATTATCTCCTCTTCGCCTATCAGGCGATAGAAAACTACCGGTATTGCTCGTATAATATAACTGTCTTCGCCAAATGGTTCTATATCAAATCCCATGGATCTAATCGCTTCTTCATTCTCACGGAGTAAATAGAGCTGATGCGGACTGAGTTTAGGGACGTAAGGTCTTAAAAGAGTTTGCTTGTCTATTCGCTGCCCATATTTCTCGATCAAACGCTCATAGTTTATTCGTTCAGCGGCGGCATGCTGGTCTATCATAATCATATCCTCCGCTTCACTCTGTGCTATGAGATAGCTATCAAGAACTTGATAGAGAGGGGCAGCGCGTATGTCTAAACTACCTCCTTCCTCCCTTTCGCCTATCTCTGTCATATCTGCTTGAAAAGAAGTTTGCACTGCTTTTATTGCTGCTTTTCTCTCCACACTAGGAACTCCGAAGAAACCCCCGGATTCAGATCCAACCCCGGCTTTGCCTTTTTCTTTCTCAATGATCTCAGGAATCAAATCTGCATAACGTAACGTCCTGGAAACAGATTCGACAATCGCATGAAAAACTTCATTCTGGTGGTAAAAGCTTATCTCGTGCTTCTTTGGGTGTATATTCACATTTATTTCGCTTGGCTCGATGTAGAGAGAAACAACCGCAAAAGGATAAGCGTGCTTTGGTAACAAAGACATATAACCTCTCTTTATCGCCTTGTCCATGATCTCGCACCTCACAAACCGCCTGTTTACATATGTGAACAGATGCTTTTTTGTGCCATAAGCCACGGCAGGCTTGGAAATATAGCCACTAAGGTGGAGGTCAACAAGAGGAGAAGAAGCTGGTGAATCCAGCTCTTTTAGCTCGATGAGTTCTTTAGCAATGCCGCTCCCATATGCATTAACGATAGCATCTAACATTTTCCCATTGCCTAAGGTACTTATAATGGGCTTCTCCTTTCCGTCATGATAGAGTTCAAATTTTACCTCTGGATAGATTACGGCATAATTTATTACCCTCTCCATTATATGCCGCAGTTCAGTGGATTGCGATTTTATGGTGCCTATTCTTGCAGGGAGATTGTAAAACAGGTTTTTGACTTCTATGGTAGTACCATTTGCTCTGGTTATCCTTCTTCTTTCTTTTATCACACCACCCTCTACTTTCTGATAAGTACCGAAATCTTCGCTCCTGTGTCTTGTGCTGAGCTCGACCCTTGACACTGCTGCTATGCTTGGTAATGCCTCACCACGGAATCCAAGAGTTTGTAAAGACGCCAAATCTTCTATGCTTGTTATTTTGCTCGTTGCATGCTTCTCAAATGCTGCTTCTACATCTTCTTCGCTTATACCACATCCATCATCTGTTACCTTGATGTAATCCATTCCGCCGTTGCCTACTTCCACAACCACGTGTCTGCTCCCTGCGTCTATGGAATTCTCTATCAGCTCCTTAACCACCGATGCCGGTCTGTCCACAACCTCACCGGCGGCTATTTTTCCTATCGTCTGCTCCTCTAAAACAAATATGCTCCTCATAAAACTTTTTAGAAAAAAGTTTTACTTTTGTTATTCTTTTGGTAAAACTTTTCTTTAAGCCTTTACAGGGCTTGCGGGGTCGTGGGGCAGAGCCCCACATAAGAAAAGGTTTGTGCTAAAAGAAAAACTTTTTATCGGTATTGTCATTAAATAGCTGCAAATGAAAAATCTGTGGTTGATAAAAAAACTAAAAACCATCCGTGAATTAACGAGATTAGAGCATGGGTTGATGTATGGTTGTGGGGTGATAATAGGGATAGTCATAGCAGGAGGGAGTTCTTACGAACCCGCGATTTTAGGATTCTTAACAGCTTTTTTTATCCAGGCAGGCACTTTTGCGCTAAACGATTATTGTGACCTGGAATCGGACATTGCAAACCAGCGGATGGATAGACCTTTGGTGAGAGGTGAAATAAGAGAAGAAGATGCAGTGCTGATTGCCTGCCTCGCCACCACAATCGGCATTGTATTTGCTATCTTCCTTTCCATAATCCTGAAAAACCCTATATTCTTCCTCATAGCATTTATATTAGCTACTTTTGGTGTTCTTTACGATATAAAAATAAAGGAATTCCTCGCAGTGAGTAACTTTTATATCGCGGGTACGATGGCGATACCGTTTATCTATGGCGGGTTAATCACCGAGCCCGATAGAATAGAAGTGGTGCTCCCAATTCTTATTCTTTCCGCCATTGCGTTCTTTGCGGGTCTCGGAAGAGAGGTGATGAAGGACATAGCAGATGCAAAAGGAGATGAGGTAAGGAACGTAAGGAGTATTGCAAGGGTATATGGAATGAAGAAAGCCAGGAACGTTACAATATTTTCTTATTCACTCGCAGTTATACTGAGTGTGGTTCCTTTCTTCCTGGTCAATACCCCTTATTTCTTTAATCCCGCATATATCCTCCCGGTCATGGCTGCCGATGCGTTGTTTGTGCATACATGTTTTGGATTGCGAAAAGGTGTGGATATAAATTATAACTATATGAGGAAAGAGACGTTAATAGCACTGGCTATGGGGCTAATTGCATTTATTAGTGGTGCTTTAGTTTAAACGACATAAGCACATAAAATGATATTAAATTAAACAATGAAAGTAGCGATAGGTGGGACCTTTGACCCACTGCACGATGGGCATAAGAAGTTATTGAAAAAGGTGTACGAGCTGAGCGGGGGCGACGAAATCGTCATAGGTGTGACATCAGATAAAATGGCACGAGCGAATAAGAACAGAGAGGTTCTTCCTTATAATGCAAGAGCAGCGAACCTCTCTCAATACATGTATAAAGAATATGGAGTGAAGATAAGAACGGTAGAATTAAACGACAGATACGGCGTTACTCTGGATGAGGATTTTGATTATATTGTCATATCGCCGGAGACGTATGAAGTGGCGGTGGAGATAAACAGGCTCAGAAAAGAGCGAGGAAAGAAGCAAATAAAGATAGTAAAAGTAGAACATGCAAAAGCAGCCGATGGCAAAACAATCTCGTCAACAAGGATAAAAGCGGGCGAGATAGATGAACATGGGTCCTTACTTGTTTAATTTTCTATTGAAATTGAATTGAATTGAAAATTTATTTATATTCAACATATATATTCATTTGTGCGGGCTAGCCTGGAGGGTCAGGCGTCCTCTGCAACTCGAAATCGTCGATATGCGAGAGGCGAAGCTCGAAGAAGGCGCCGTAGCTGTCAGTTTCAGCTCGAAGTCCAACGAAGAAGCATCGTCCTACGGGGTTGACGGTGGTATGGTGGCAAACCGGAGGGTTTGTTGCCGTGCCTTTACCATGGGTACTGGTTTAGGCCCGGAAGGGAGCGGACCCACCGTGGACGGTTGGCGCTCGCAGGGTTGCGGTGCGGAGGAAGACTTTGGGGGTCTGGCTGGTAGCGAAAGTGTCGACCGAGAGCGCGCCCGCACATTGAAATTAAGCACCAAATCTCAAACAAATTCCAATAACTCTACTGTTGGAATTATTTATTTAATATCTTATGGAAACGTGCATAGAGAGGGAGTAGGAGTAGGAGGAGCAGGAGTAGGAGCAGGAGGAACTTCCGTCTCTGCTTTTATTGACTTCTCAATCTTGGAAGTGCCAAAATAGTACTCGGATGATCTTGCCTTTGTACTTCCCTCTCCTGATTTATATCCTACATAAGCTTTTCCGGCAATGCAAACAGAGAACAACTTGTAATGGGTTGATTTGTTTAGAGCTACTGTCTCTTTCACATATCCCGGCTGGACTTCGGCTGATACCTTCATTCCCAGAATATTGGCATCGTATCTGGAAGCCTTAGCGAGCTCCTTTGCAACAAAGGACGTGCTGATAACCTCTCCGTTGTTTTCGTATCTTTCCTCCGTGCTTATTTGAGTGCCTAAATATCCGATGGTTTTGGAAGTAGAGAGAAGGGTAGGTCAGGCTTCACTAATAGTAATATTTGCGCTCTCGTTCTTGCCTTCTACCTTTCGCGTGATTATCACGGGACCTCCTTTACTCACTATCAAGGACTTCTCTGATGTGGTCATTCTACCAGGTAAAGCGAGAGTCCTCTCATCTGCACTAAGCCCTGCGAAATTGTTAAAAGAGGAATCCATGATCACTGTACCTGTTACATTCACGTCTCCTTCAATCTCTAATGTGCCGGGGATCGTTGATCGCTCTATGCTCCAGGTCGTGTTATCCACAGTGATCACCTCCTTATAGCCTATCTCCGCCTCTGTGAGCGAATGAGAGGACATGAGAATAAGGAGAGCTAACACTAATATCACCACTCCTAATCCACTATTTCGTTTTAGTATCGCCGTTCTCAAGCTTAACACCTTTTCTTTATATTCTTTCTTTTGTAAATAAAAACGGAGGAGGAAAATATATATCCTCCCTTACTATTTTTCTTCTTTCCTCGCAGTAGTAGCCAGCTTATGGCTTAATGATTGACGTGTAATCCATTTCCTTGCTGAACTCCCAGAAGCCGTTCGCAGTGCTCTTCTCGTAATGCGTCAGTTTGGAACCGAGCGGATATGTGCAATGTCCTTCTGTACCCGGTGTCCTTGTCCATCCGCAACCGCAACGCTCACAGTCAGTAGGATCAGTAAATTGTGAACAGTCTGTGCCCGATCCTACGCAATGTCCTCCATTTTTATCTGGTACCCAATGACATCCGCAGTGCTCGCAGTCAGCTTGGTTAGTAATGTGCGAACACTCTACTGTTCCTGTGCACTCTCCTGTTCCTGGTGACCCTGGTACCCAACAATCATCACTACCTTCTTCGGTATACACGCTAAACTCCGCAACAATGCTACCATGATCTTTAGTTCCTGCTCCTCCTGAGCCTGTTGCGGTAACTGCATAGTGCAAGCTTACAGGAGCTTCACTCATCTCTACTTTCGTTATTGTCGTAGCCAGTACCTCAGTCACAACCATACTACTCGATGCCTTCACGTCCTCACAGCTTGTAGGAAGTATAGCCACTGCAGCAGCCGCGAATGGGCATAGTATCACACCACTTGTTGCGGTACAATTAGAGACGAGACCCATGCTCACTCCCTCATCATGGCTTAACGAACCTATTGTCGCACCCTGAGAATATCCCATGCTTTTCATCACGTTGAGATTCGGCGTAGCTCCGGTATCTACATCCATGTCTTTCACGAACTTTGTTGTTCCATCTGTTACCTTCAAGTCTTGCATGTAATTCAGCATCCCCACGGTTTCATTACCGCCAAGCGGGGGATTGTGGATAAGGTCTTCGTTGCTGCTTTCCCAGATAACCTTTTCTTCGTATCCTCTCCAAATTGATTGGTAATGCACTGAAGATATACTACTCCCCAGAGTTATCCCCAAGTCAGACATACTATCCAGTCATACACCGATAATCAATATTCTACTGCACTACGTGGT
>Ga0180301_10004956_pt1 | contig 10251 bp, 8 predicted proteins | sample GuaBasSediGuay16_FD_121797 | JGI IMG/M metagenome (GOLD analysis project Ga0180301, IMG submission 121797) | Subseafloor sediment microbial communities from Guaymas Basin, Gulf of California, Mexico - Guay16, Core 4569-2, 12-15 cm | ecosystem: Environmental > Aquatic > Marine > Hydrothermal... | reverse complement strand
GATGAAAATGAAATTAGGTGAAGAAAAGAATGCAGTTAAGTGGAACTCCAATCTTAATTTTGAAGGAAGGGACCGAACGGTCTCGTGGAAAAGATGCGCAGCGAAATAATATTGCCGCCGCCAAGATTATTGCAGAAGCTGTTCGATCGACGCTTGGTCCTCGGGGTATGGACAAAATGCTTGTTGATTCATTGGGCGATGTTACCATAACCAACGATGGAGCAACTATTCTTGATGAAATCGAGGTTCAACACCCTGCAGCCAAATTAATGGTTGAAATTTCAAAGACACAAGACCAAGAAGTTGGTGATGGTACTACCTCTGCCGTTGTACTTGCAGGTGAACTACTTAAAAAGGCAGAAGACCTCTTAGAAGCAAAAATTCACCCAACTACAATTGCCTCAGGATATAAAAAAGCAGCATCGAAAGCTAAAGAGATCCTTGAACAGATCGCGACTGAAGTTGATATCTCATCAGACATTATTAATAAAGTTGTGATGACCAGTTTGAACAGTAAAGCCATCAAAGGCTTCAAAGAAAAGTTTGCAGACATTGCTGTCCGCGCTGTCCAAGCCGTAAAAGAGAAACGAGGCGATAAATGGGTTGTCGACATCGACCAAATTCAAATCCAGAAGAAACGAGGAAAAAGCATTGCCGAAACAGAGATGATTGACGGGATTGTCATCGATAAGGAAATCGTCCATAGTGATATGCCAAAAACCATTAAAAATGCTAAAATTGCCCTCCTTAATGTCGCCCTTGAAATCAAGAAGACTGAGTTTGATTCCGAGATTCGAATTACTGATCCGAACCAAATTCAAGCATTTCTTGATGAAGAAGAGAAAATTTTAAAAGGTTTCGTAGATAAAATCAAGGAAGCGGGCGCCACAATGGTCTTTTGTCAAAAAGGAATTGATGATGCAGCACAACACTTTCTAGCATCAGCTGGTATCAGTGCAGTTCGACGTGTGAAAAAATCAGATATGGAGAAGCTTCAACGGGCAACTGGGGCAAATATTGTCATGAATCTCGAAGACCTAAAATCTGAAGATCTGGGCACTGCAGAACTTGTCGAAGAGCGTAAAATTGGAGACGATAAAATGGTCTATGTAACAGGTGCTAAAGAATTAAAAGCAGTAAGTATTGTTATTCGTGGAGGCGTTGAGCATGTTGTCGATGAAGCAGATCGCGGGCTCCATGATGCCCTTTGTGTGGCAAAAGATGTCATTGAAGTCAATAAAATTGTGGGTGGAGGCGGTGCCTCTGAAGTCGAAGTTGCCAAACAACTCCGTGAATTTGCTGTGAAAGTTGGCGGACGCGAGCAACTCGCCGTTGAAGCATTCGCTGAAGCACTTGAAATCATCCCAAAGACCTTGGCTGAAAATGCAGGGCTTGATCCCATCGATATTCTTGTGAAACTACGGGCAAAACATGAATCTGACGGGAAAAATATGGGGCTAGATGTCTTTGATGGAGAAATTAAGGATACTCTTGCCGCAGGAATTACAGAACCTCTCGTTGTGAAATTGCAGGCAATTAAGTCTGCTGCTGAATCTGCAAGTATGATATTACGAATTGATGATGTAATTGCCGCAAAGGCTTCTGAAGGTCCACCTGGAGGTGGCGCAGGCGTCCCAGGTGGTATGGGTGGCATGGGCGGCATGGGTGGCATGGGCGGTATGGGTGGCATGGGTGGCATGCCTCCAGGAATGATGTAAGGAGGTAATGAAAAATGGCTCAATTAAGTGGAACCCCTGTTTTAATTTTGAAAGAAGGAACTGAACGTTCTCGCGGACGAGATGCCCAATCTTCGAATATTATGGCAGCAAAAGTAATAGCCGAGGCGGTAAGAACTGCCTTAGGACCTAAAGGTATGGATAAAATGCTGGTTGATAGTTTCGGAGACGTAACAATCACGAACGATGGTGCTACTATTTTAAAAGAAATTGATGTCCAACATCCAGCAGCCAAAATTTTGGTAGAAGTTGCCAAAACCCAAGATGATGAAGTCGGTGATGGCACCACTACTTCTGTAATTCTCACAGGTGAATTGTTGAAAAATGCAGAAGAATTAATCAAGGAGAAAATCCATCCAACTGTTATAGTTGAAGGCTACTCGAAAGCAACAGAGAAGGCCATGGAGATTCTTGATTCTATTGCATCCGATGTAGGGGTGGATAATAAGGACATCCAGAAAAAGGCAGCCATCACATCGATGTCTAGCAAAGTTGTAGGTGGCTCAGCTGAGTTTCTAGCAGATATTGCCGTGAAAGCCATTAATTTAATAAAGGAAGAGAAAGATGGCAAATGGGAAGCCGATCTTGACAATATCAGCATTCAAAAGAAACAAGGAGAAAGTATAGAAGACACTCATTTAATCTCTGGACTAATTATAGACAAAGAAGTCGTTCATTCTGGCATGCCAAAATCTGTAAAAGATGCAAAAATCGCCTTACTTGAAACCCCCCTTGAAATCGAAAAAACTGAATTTGATGCAAAGATCTCAATCACGCAAGTCGATCAAATGCAAGCTTTTCTTGCACAAGAAGAAACGATGCTTCGTAACATGGTAAAGAAGATTAAAGAATCTGGCGCAAATGTGGTGTTATGTCAGAAAGGCATTGATGATATGGTTCAACATTTCCTTTCAAAAGAAGGAATAATGGCTGTAAGACGGATCAAAAAATCAGATATCGAAAAACTATCGAAAGCAACTGGTGCTAAAATTATTTCAAACCTTGAAACTTTGAAATCAGATGATTTAGGAAAGGCAGGATTAGTAGAAGAGAGACGAATCGGTAATGATAACATGGTCTTTATCGAAGAATGCAAGGATCCAAAAGCAATCAGTATTCTGATTCGAGGTGGGTCTCAAATGATTGTCGATGAAGCGGATCGTGCATTACATGATGCACTTTGTGTAGTCCGAAACTTAGTGAATGAACCGAAAGCTGTTATCGGTGGCGGAGCACCAGAAATTGAAGTGGCAAAAGGTTTAAGAGCTTATGCTGAAACCCTCTCAGGAAGAGAACAACTTGCAGTTCAAGCATTTGCCAAAGCAATGGAAGTTATCCCACGGACTTTGGCTGAAAATGCTGGCTTAGATCCAATTGATATCCTCGTTGAACTTCGCTCAGAACATGGTGCTGGTAAAAAGAATGTTGGTGTCGATGTAATGGATGGCAAAGTCGCTGATCTTACTGATAAGGCGATCTGGGAACCTGTTATGGTTAAAAAACAAGCAATAAAATCGGCATCTGAAGCTTGCCAAATGATTCTCCGAATCGATGATGTAATCTCATCTAAATCAAGTGGCCCAAGTGGTCCTCCTGGCGGCTCAGGTCCCGATACTGGTGGCGACGAAGACTAAATATTTTTACTTTTTTTTATTTTTTGTAATTTAAGTTTTTATTGAATTTCAAGCATAGTAAATTAGAATAATAATTAATTGGAATGGTTTTCTCATGTCGGAAGAGAAATCTCCAAATCGTGAGAAGGAATCGGAAATAAATTCAGATACAGCAGAATTTGAAGAAGTAGATGTAAGTTTAGATGATGATATGAATTCTAATTCTCAATCTCTGACTGAAGAATCTGGAAATGAAGTAGATACCAGTTTAAATGATAGTGATATTTCAAATTCTCAAGAAACAAGTGAAACACCTGAACTTGAAGACGAAAGTTTAATTCCGGAGGAATGGAAGGGAAAACCGGAGTCTGAAATTGTCCTACTTCGAGAAATTCAAGATTTAAAAGCACAATTGGAAGAGAAAGAAACCAAATGGTTTGATAAATATGCCCGACTCCAGGCAGAGTTTGAGAACTTCCGACGCAGAAGTTTAAAAGAAAGGGATGATAATATAAAATATGCAAATTCACAATTAATTTCAAAATTATTACCTATTTTAGATAGTGCAGATCTGATGTTGAAGAATCTCGAACAGAAACTTGATCCAAACGAGTTTCAAGGGATTCAAATGTTAATTAATGAGTTAAAAGGGGTGTTAGCAAAAGAGGGACTAACCCCCATCAAAGCTGAAGGCGAGCAATTCGATCCTTTCATCCATGAAATTCTTGCAGTTGAATATACGAATGATGTCCCTGAAGATACAATAGTAGAAGTCTTCCAGAAGGGATATCGGTTTAAGGATCGAGTTCTCCGCCCTTCAAAAGTAAAAATTTCTAAAATGAAGCAAGAAGAGGTAAAGGAATCAGAATCTGAGGGCACGGAAGTCTCGGAAAAAACTGAGAATGAAGTTAGTAAAATCCCAAAAGAGGATGAACCAACAGATTCTGAGCCTGAAAAAGAGAAGAAAAAGGCAAATAATAATAAATAAAGAAAATATAAAACAATTTAAAAATTAAATAAAAGAGGTACATTATAATGGGAAAAATTATAGGAATTGATTTGGGAACGAGTAACTCTGCTGCGGCAGTTATGATTGGTGGGAAACCAACATTAATTCCAAGTGCAGAAGGTGTGACTATTGCTGGTGGGAAAGCATTTCCTTCAGTAGTAGCTTTCACAAAAGATGGGCAGCGACTAATTGGTGAACCCGCCCGCCGACAAGCTATTACCAACCCAGAACGAACTATTACTGCTATTAAACGTAAAATGGGAACCGATTATAAAGTAAAGATAGATGATAAAGAATTCACGCCCCAGGATATCTCTGCTATGATTCTTCGAAAAATTCGAGAAGATGCTGAAGCCTTCTTAGGCGAACCCGTAAAAGATGCTGTCATAACCGTTCCAGCTTACTTCAATGATCGGCAACGACAAGCAACAAAGGATGCAGGTACTATTGCAGGTTTCAATGTTAGGCGTATCATTAATGAACCTACAGCTGCTGCTTTAGCATATGGGCTTGAAAAAGAAGGGAAAGAACTTAAAATTGCAGTGTTAGACCTCGGAGGAGGTACCTTTGATGTGACACTCATGGAAATGGGTGAAGGTGTCTTCGAAGTAATCGCTACAAGTGGTGACACCCAACTAGGCGGAACTGATATGGACAATAAAATCGTTGATTATTTAGTAGCTGAATTTCAACGAGAACATGGTATTGATTTAAGAAGCGATAAGATGGCAATGGTACGCCTTAGAGAAGCTGCAGAGAAAGCTAAAATCGAACTTTCAACCACTCTAACATCCGATATTAACTTACCTTATTTAACAGCAGATTCATCGGGTCCTAAGCATATGAACATTACCTTAACTCGTGCTAAACTTGAGGAATTAGTAGAACCTGTAATTGAACGTTTAGATGCCCCTATTCAACAAGCACTTAAGGATGCAAAATGGGCCCCTAGAGATGTTGATAAAATTATTTTAGTTGGAGGACCAACCCGAATGCCCTGTGTTCGGGAACGCTTTAAGCGAAATTTCGGAAGAGAACCCGAACGAGGCATCGATCCAATGGAGTGCGTAGCAATTGGAGCCGCAATTCAAGGTGCTGTATTAGCAGGTGAGGTAGAGGATATTGTCTTACTAGATGTAACTCCCTTGTCACTAGGTGTTGAAACATTAGGTAATGTATTCACCAAATTAATCGAACGAAATACGACAATTCCTACGAGGAAAAGTGAAATTTTCACAACTGCAACGGATAATCAACCAGCTGTTGAAATTCACGTGTTACAAGGCGAACGTCCACGAGCTAGTGATAATATCACATTAGGCAGATTTCACCTCGTTGGTATTCCCCCTGCCCCACGAGGCGTACCGAAAATTGAAGTGACCTTTGATATTGATTCAAATGGAATCGTTAATGTATCCGCAAAAGATTTAGGCACGGGGCGGGAACAAAAGATTACTATTACAGGTGGGTCCGCACTTTCTAAAGAAGAAATTGAGAAAAAAATTAAAGAAGCAGAAATGTATGCGGAAGAAGATAGAAAATTCAAGGAAAAAGTCGAATTACGAAATAAAGCTGATTCACTCATTTATAATACAGAAAAATTGCTTAAAGAACAAGGTGATAAGATCGATTCTGCACTAAAAGAAAATGTAGAAAAAGAAATCGACAAATTGAAAAAAGCGTTAGAAGAAGATGATGTAACTAAATTAAAAGATGGCATTGAGAGTCTTACACAGGCTATGCATAAGGTCGCAGAAAAAATTTACCAGCAACCTGGTGCGGGTCCATTTCCAGGAGCTGGTCCTTATCCAGGCGGAGTCCCACCAGGTGGACACCCAGGTGCTCAACAACCACCTGGACAACAATCACCTCCGGAAGAAAATGTCGTTGACGCTGATTATGAGATAGTTGACGAAGATGAAGATGAAGAGAAAAAATAATACTGATTTTTTCTCTTTTTTTAATGTGGTATTAATCAATGTCTGAGAAAAAACGTGACCCCTATGAAGTCTTAGGAGTGTCACGCAATGCAACAAAGGATGAGATAAAGAGAGCGTTCCGTAAAAAGGCAATTAAATATCACCCTGATAGAAATCCTGACAAACGTGAATGGGCAGAAGAAAAATTTAAGGAATTAGCCGAAGCATATGAAATTTTGAGCGATGATCGTAAAAGACAGATGTATGATCGTTTCGGTTGGGATGGCGTAAGGAGTACTGGATTCTCTGGATTTAGAGATATTAATTTCGAAGATTTATTTAGTAGTTTTGGCGATATTTTCGGTTTTGGCAGCGGTTTCGGCGATGTATTTAGTAGTATTAGCGATATTTTCGGTTTTGGTGGTCGGCGTGGAAGACAAAGACAAACGAGGGGCAATGATGTACGATTAGACGTGGAAATTACTCTAGAAGAGGCATTTCATGGAAAAAAGATGGAGATTAAAGTTCCCAAATATACACAATGTATGAAATGTGGCGGAACTGGTGCAGAATCATCAGATGATATAATAAGTTGTCCTGCCTGTAATGGAACCGGACAAAGACGCATAGTACGCTCCACCGCTTTTGGACAAATGATTAACATTACTACTTGTAGTAAATGCAATGGCTCAGGAAGGGCAATTCGCCATAAATGTAAAGAATGTAAAGGTACAGGTAGGATAAAAAAGTCGAAGAAGATCTCAATCGACATTCCACCAGGTGTAGAAAGTGGAACCAGGCTTCGAATTCAAGGAGAAGGCGAAGCTGGTCCGCACGGTGCGCCTCCTGGTGATCTCTATCTTGTAATTCATGTCAAACCTCATAAGATTTTTGAGCGTCATGATGAACATCTTCTCTGCGAAAAGACTATAACTTTTAGCCAAGCTGTTTTAGGTGATAAAATCCCAATTGAAACTCTGGATGGGCATACCACATTAACGATTCCAGCTGGAACGAAAAGTGGTACTGTTTTCCGCCTAAAAGGTAAAGGTATGCCAAGAATCCGCCGATATGGGCGCGGCGATCTTTTATGTAAAATCGAAGTAGAAATTCCTAAAAAGATAACAAAAGAGCAGCGGGAATTATTAATAAAACTAAAAGAGTTGGGAATGTAAAAGTGGATCAAATTCTCTATATTGATGAAGTTATAAATTCTTTAAAGGAAGCAGGATATATCGTTCCCAGGCCCATGGGTTTATTTGATCCGCAATATTGGAATAAAAGCTCATTTGATATTGTGGCGAGAAAAGATGTTCTGTTAATGATAAAAATAGTTACGAATATTGATGTTATTTCCAATGAATTAGTTGAAGATTTAAAATTAATTTCCTTTTTCTTCAATGGAATTCCCTTACTTATTGGGAAAGAAACCCGGAAAGAACCGCTCCGTGATGATGTCGTATATGAACGGAGAGGTATTCCTGCTATGAATTTAACTACCTTCAAAAAAATAATTAATAATAATGAAATTTACGTGATAAGTCGTAAAGGTGGGTTTTATTCTAAAGTAGATAATGAGAAAATCCGTCGAGTACGATTAGAACAAGGGTTCTCTTTACAAGATGTCGCCGTGCAACTAGGCGTTTCCCGAAAAGCAGTCTATTTATTTGAACGAGAGAACCAGATTAAAGCGGAAAATGTCGAACAGTTAGAACGCATCTTTAAACAGAAATTTAAACTCCCCATTAATATTTTCAGCTGGGAAATCGAGAAGGAATTTAATCCATCCGTGAAAGAAACTGATTTTCAAGCAGAAATCAAAGAAATACTTGCCGATCTCAATTTTACTATCGATTGGGTAAAGAAAGCACCCTTTGATGCGATTACATCAAACCCAGATGAAAAACAATTGAAAGCCGAAGAATCTTGTCTAATCACTAGCCTAAGTTTTTCCCATCGAATGCAACTTTATAACCGACTTGAACTGATCCGTGAAATTTCTAAGGTCGCCCATAAACTTGCTATGTTTATCATTGAAGATGGGAAACTACCAACGGTAGATAACGTACTCATTATACAGAAAACTATTTTAGAGAAAATGAAAGATATTCATGACCTCTATAAACTTCTCAAAAAAGTAAAACGGAATTTTATTAGTCCCTAAAATCATCTAGTTTTCTTTGTTTTGCTTCATTTAGGATATTTTTCGCAGTAATCCATGATTTTCTTACAAATTCAGGTAATTTATTATGATTTTTCATCCATTCTTTTAAAAAATTTTGAGTCCTTGGATCGCTTGAATAGCCGCTCCCGAAATCAACTTTATATTTTCTCTGAAGCTTTTGAATCTCTCGATCTCTTATAACTTTGGCAATAATCGAGGCAGCACTCACAATCGGATAATTCTCATCTGCTTTATGCTCCGCTATGAGGCACTGCGGATCTATATGCATTCGTTTTTCTAGATATGCACGATACGATTCGATATTCGTACTTGGACAATCTAAGATTAATTGGTCTATATGAATCTCCTTTATAATCAAATTATACAATTCAATAGACTTTTCGGCCTCTAACCAGTTAAGATTACTATTTTCCGATTCTAATGCAGCATCAATTTCCTGGGGGGATATAATTATATATTTATAGGCATCTAAAATTTCTTTTAATTGGTCAAATAAACTATCGCGTCGTTTAGGTGATAACTTTTTACTATCTTTTACTCCAATCTCACTTAGATAAGATATTTTTTGAGCATTTATAACGGCGATTGCCATTACCATTGGTCCAATAACAGGTCCCCTACCGGCTTCCTCTATTCCTGCGATAATAGGCATTTCTTTTCCAAATCCAAATTTATTTCTGCCATTGTGCAACAATAAGTGCATGGTCCTCTGAATAAGGTGTTAGATAGGCGACCTCAACGATTTCAAATTGATTTTCCTTGAGAATTTCGATCTGTTCTTTATATACCTTTTGAGGATCCATCGTAACATCTACACTTCTACTCTTAACAAATAATAAGATCCACCCTTGTGATTTCAAGAATGCTTCTGCATTAAGGACTATTATCTTTGCTTGTTCTGGTTGTGCCACATCTGAATAAATTATATCTACCTGTTCTGGAATGAGCATCCGATAGGTATATGGATACCGTACATCCCCTAAAATTGGAATTAAATTATCACGAACTTCACAAATTCTCACAAGCTCTCTGATAACGCGTGATGAAAATTCAATACAATAAATTTTTCCTTGATTTCTCACTATATCTGAAAGATGGCTACATGTTGTACCAGAAGCCGCTCCGAGGTACAGGATATGCGAATTTTGTTTGATGGGTAGTGTATGAAGCTGCTTTATTATCGCCGCTGCTAACTTACTCCGATGGGGATTCCAAGCTCTATACTCTTTACCGTCTACTTCAATTATTTTTTCGTCATAAGATTTATGCCCTGGTGTATAATTTAAAGTGAGTAAAATTTCAGAATCATCACTTTTTCTGTACCAATAGGTATTTGCAAGGGTTTTGTGCAATTTCAATTTATTCGACATTTTCTTATTAGCCTCAAGACTGTTTATTTTTTTGGTTTATTTCTTTTACCTTTTCTTCGCTTCTTTTTATGTCTCTTAGATTTCTTTTTGGCAGGTTTTTCTCCTTCTTTTTCCGTTTTCTTTTCTTTCTTTGGTTTTTTTGGCGGAGATGGATATTTTTTCTTTATATCCTGTATGCGCCGATTCAAATCCATGAGGAGATTCTCGCCCATATATTCCCCTGAGTAGAGATCTACTCGGGCGGCAATCGATAATTTTCCCGCTAATGCACGAGCAATTTTCCCTTTAAGCCAATAAGGGGCACCATGAATTTCCTCCCACTGAAAAATAATTCCATGCTTTGGAGGTTTTGCCCCTGTCCGGAGTGATCGAAAAAGTGCCTTCTCTGCTCCAAGTACTTGAATCGTGCTCGAAGGCAT
>Ga0180301_10004955_pt1 | contig 10252 bp, 6 predicted proteins | sample GuaBasSediGuay16_FD_121797 | JGI IMG/M metagenome (GOLD analysis project Ga0180301, IMG submission 121797) | Subseafloor sediment microbial communities from Guaymas Basin, Gulf of California, Mexico - Guay16, Core 4569-2, 12-15 cm | ecosystem: Environmental > Aquatic > Marine > Hydrothermal... | reverse complement strand
TCCAACGTATCTGTGCCGTATTCCAAAGCGTAGGTAATGCCTTCAGTTTCAAAAGGAAGCTTACCCTTCTTTCTTATGGGAACAAATCCAACACCGAGTTTTTTTGCAACAGCCCCGCCAAAAATAAAGCCTCTCGCTTCTATAGCTGCAACATAGTCAACGCCCGCCTCTGCAAAGTCCGCACATAAAGCGTCTATTGCCGCCGAAAACGCCTCCGGGGAACCAAGTAACGGCGTAATATCACGAAACAATATCCCCTTTTTAGGCCAATCGGCTATACTGCGAATATATCTTTCTAATAAAATTTCTTTGCCTGTCATTTATAAAGGCCCCTTTGCTTTCTTGATTTTCTCAGCCCACTTTTTTTCACTTTCTATTATATCTTCTGCAGTCAATGGCTTATCTCTCTTTCCGAATTCAACCCTCTTCACGTTAACAACTCGCACATTAGGCATAAAGCTTTCAACATGTCCTTTTGGTGGTTTTCTATCATGGGCCATCCACCGAAACTCGTTCGGAGCACACGGGTTCCTTGCCGTCACATAATCGTTAAGACCGCCAATATCGATAATGTTGACTCTCGGAAGAGCCCAGCCGGAAACCCCAACGCCAAACTGCACCGACACCGGGTAATCTTCGCTGGGCAGCGTCATTCCCTGACTCCTGGAAGGATACCGGCCAATGTCCTGATATACCAACACGCAGCATGTGTGTTTCCACTCGAGTATCGATACGATGAGTCAATGCCCAGTGTGTCCAAGGAACCGGCCAGGATAGCAAAATAAAAACCGAAAGAAGAATAATTGAAGTGTCTCCCTTGAAGTCGGCCATATTCAATAACCATACAAACGATATGAAAATCAACAATATAAGGTAACTATAGACTCTGTACTCAAAATGGTCGCCTCCGATGATAAACGTATAGTAAAATATATGAACGGCTAAAGTCGAAAGCACGCAAAATATTATAACCGGGTCGGTTCGATGTTCCGGACATTTGTTGTTCTCTGCTGTCTCCAAGCTGGAGAATCTGAAAGTAGCCGAAATTGTTCTTAAAAGTGCAGGAAATTTGCGAATCACCACAAAAAACAAAAGACCAAGCCACATCCACAGGCTGTATTCGAGTATAAATGACAGCATGTATCGAATCCCGCTTTCAGGCCATATCCCCGTATACTTTGCATAGTATGTATTTGGCAGCCATTCACCGTAGAAACTCTTCCTCCATAGTAAATGGATAACTATCAAAAGAAGGCTCGATACTGTCAGAAGCCGTTTTATCCCAAACTTTTGGTGTTTCCTGAGAAATATCAAACCCACCATCGCTGCCGTAGCTGCTGCAAAAAGCAAACCATCCGGCCGAGTTAAGTATATCAACGAAGCCAAAGAAGTCACTGAAAATAACCACTGTTTGCTTGATGGCTGAATAAAAATACAGCAGTAAATCCACAGTGTTATAAAAAAATTAAGCATCGCCGTTTCAAGACCGGAACTTGTCCAGGCTAAAAAGGTACGGTTGCTAAGTGCACCTAAAAAAACCAGGCCCAGCATAAGTATAAGATGCCGTCGGATATTTGGTTCCCAGCGTATGCGCAAAAACATAAACGCACCAATCAAAAGTGTGCCAAACGAGAAAAGAAGTGACAAATAATTTGAAGCCACCGGTGGAGTAATATCAAAAATTCTCCAGATAATGTCTAAAAGAACAACCCAAAGAAAATTTGAATAGCCTTCAACCGGACGAAAAGGCGGTGGATTCCAAACATAACCATACCCAAGAATGCTCTTGCTTACATATCTGAAGGAAATATATGCATCGTCTGTCAGAAACCAGAACACCCGCCAACCAAAATACAACATCACCCCAGCTACAAATAAAACAATAACAAACGAAAGCTTTTCGGTATCTCGCAACCTCACAAATTCAAACTCTTTCCCGTTCTCAGTCTCACGATTGTTAAACCAAAACAAGCAAATGCTTTAGCCCTGAAAATCATACCTCTTAATAATCAACTTTATACGGCAAAGCCTCCAAATACTCACAGATCCTCGAATCTAATATTTCACCGGATATAGCTGCAGGACTAATCTATACAACTATGCCTGCTTTACACCAATGCTATGGCTCTAACTATCGATATCTCTCTCTACATCAGCTTTTACATCTGTATCAGTTTTTTTACTATCCTCACCAGCCGGGCTATCTGTTTCTGCACTTTCCTCAGTTTCTTTTTTAGTCGCTTTTTTCGTCTTTTTCGCTTTTTTCGTTTTCTTTGCTTTGGCTTTCACAGTACTGCCGGCATCTGCCTCTTTCTCTTCACTAACATCGCTTTTATCCTTACCGGAAGGGCTTTTTACCTCTGCACTTTCCTCGGGTTGCTCTTCCACTGCTTGTTCTGCAGCGGCTTCTACCGTATCTTCCGGCGCTTTGTCTGCTTCTACTGCTTCAACCTGTTCTGCTGCTTTTACCTGCTCCGTTGCTTCGGCCTGTTCCGCTGCTGCTTCATCCTGTTTAGTGCTGTCGGCTTTAGCTTCAACGGCAGCTCCTTCCTGCTCACTTACCTTGGCCGTTTCAGTTTCGTCTTCTTTGGTCTCAACACTTACATCCTTTGGTTTTGTAAGATGGTCGGCCTCAGCATCCGAAAGAACGGTCTGGGGACCGGCTGGTTTTGCCTTCTCCGATTCGGAGCCTTCCGCTTTTTGTTCTTCTGCCGCCCACTGAGCACGTCGCAGGCTCAAACCTATTTTACGCGACTCAATCTCAACCTTTAAAATCTTAACTTCAACTTCCTCACCCTCCTTAACAATATCCTGAGGTTTTTCTATCTTATGGTCGGCAAGTTCGGAAATATGCAGCAAACCTTCCAAATCCGGCTCAAGTTCGACAAATGCACCGAAATTTGTCAGTTTCGTCACTGTCCCTTTAATTATGTGGCCCGGAATATATTTTTCTGGTATGGCCCGTGCCCACGGGTCCTCGACCATCTGCTTTATACCAAGTGACACCCGTCGTTTCTCCTCATCGACGTCCAGAACCAGGCATTTTATCTCTTGACCCTTTTGTAATGCCTCACCCGGATGGCTGTATTTCCTCGTCCAGCTCAAATCAGAGATGTGTATCATACCGTCGATACCTTCCTCAATCTCCACAAATGCCCCGAAATTAGTTACGCTTCGAACCGTACCGGTAACTATCGTTCCAGCCGGATATTTCTGAGATGCAAGTGTCCAGGGATTTGTCTCGGTCTGTTTCAGGCCTAATGAAATCTCCTGTTTTTCTTTGTTTACGCTCAACACAACCGCATCGATTTCGTCTCCGAGATTAAGTATCTCGCTTGGGTGATTCAGACGTTTCGTCCAGCTCATCTCGCTTATATGAATCAAACCTTCGATTCCGTCTTCAAGTCGCACAAAAACACCATAATTCATTACGTTTACCACTTTACCTTTGACCCTTGCTCCAACAGGGTAATTCTCCTCGACATTCTCCCATGGGCTGGTTACTTTTTGTTTCAGACCCAGAGAAATCTTTTCCTGCTCTTTATCCACCCCTATTACAACACATTCTATCTCCTGATCCAGTTCAACAACTTCAGATGGATGCGAAATCCTCCCCCAGCTCAAATCCGAAATATGCAAAAGTCCATCCAAACCTCCCAAATCCACGAACACGCCGAAGTCTGCGATATTTTTCACTACTCCCTTGCGAATTTGCCCTTCCTCGATTTCCGACAAAATATTTTCTTTGCTGCTTCGACGTTCTTCCTCGATAAGCTTGCGCCTCGATATAACAATATTGCGGCCTTCGACGTCTATCTTGAGTATCGTGCATTCGATTTCTTTGCCGATGAATCTGCTTATGTCGCCCGGTCTGCGGATATCAACTTGTGACGCCGGCAAAAACACCGGTACACCTATATCAACAAGCAATCCTCCCTTTATCCGCCGGATAACCTTGCCCGTAACAACATCACCTTCTTTTTTCGTATCGATTATCCTCTCCCACCCTCTGATGCGGTCGGCCTTCCGCTTACTCAACGGAATAAGTTCGCACGCAGAATCCGTGTCCTCAAGAAGAACTTCAATCACTCTGCCGGGCTCTATCTCATCGGCACTGTCGAATTCACTCGAATCAACAACACCTTCACTTTTCAGCCCGATTTCAACTATCACATCATTGCCTATCTGCGATACAATCGTCCCTTTAAGGATACTCCCCGGCAAACGCGAATCCACTTTGGCCTGAAGAACCTCTTCGAGAAATTTACTATCCTTCTCACTGAACATCTCGTTAACCTGTTGGTCGAGCTTCTCTTTCGATAATCCTAATTCGTTGACTATATTTCTATCTACCATAGAACAAAATCCCTCTGTGGAATCTTTACGACTTATCGGCGCTCCACATTTACGCCCCAAGCTCACAAAATGCAAAATTTCGACTTTGGTCGCTTTTCAATAAGCCCTTGTGCTACTCCGCACAAATAAGTTAATTCAATTTATCAATTTATACAACGCACCTGCCAACGCAGCCGGTGCAAATTACTCATTTACTCAAATATCCTTCAAATTCTTCACAAATTCTTCTATTATCCACTCAGGAGTCGATGCTCCTGCCGTTACGCCTGCTGTTGTTTTACAAGAAACAGTATTTTTATCAAATTCTTTCCAATTTTGCAAATGAAACGTTTCATTATTATATTTTTTACACAACTCAGCCAACCGCCGCGTATTCGCGCTCTTGAGCCCCCCCAGCACAAACATCACATCAACACGTTTACAAAGCTCAACCGCTGATTCCTGACGTCTTATTGTCTCTCTGCACAAAGTATTAATTACCTTCAGCTCGCTAAAACCCCATTTCGCTATCGCCCCAAGCATTCTGCTGAATTGTTCCGGCCCCTTCGTCGTCTGGCAAACTACCCCAAGTCTGCCATTTTTAGGAAGTTTAGGCAAATCCGACTCATCGGCAATTACTGCCACATCCTCAGCACAGCCGACAACCGCCTGCACCTCCGGATGATTTTCATCACCGATTATTACCACCTTATAACCATCTTGGCTCAGTTGCACTGCTATCTGTTGCACCCTTTTAACCAGTACGCACGTTGCATCGACTATATCAAGCCCCCGTTCCTTCAGTTTGGCTATCTGTTCGGGAGCTGCCCCATGAGAGCGAATAAGGACTGTCCCGGACACAATCTCCTCCGCATCGTCAACCGTTTTCAGACCCGCTTTTGCCAGCCGCTCAACCATATCATTGTTATGGATAATCGGCCCCAGGCTGTAAACCTCATTTTTCTCAGCCAATATCTTCTCAGCAATACTGATTGCGCTTTTCACACCATGACAAAAACCGCACTGCTCAGCTACTATAACTTTCATACTCAACTGTCTATCCGACTGTAATTTTCCAAGTAAATTCATCAAAACCGCTATTCTACACCAAAATCGCCATCTACTCCACAAAAACCCGCTAAATAAACCCGTTCTATCCCTTCAAAACGCTCAAAAAACCATCATAAACTGGAAGTTCCGCCTTGTTAACCTGAAAATTTTAGAAAAATTAATAAAATAATAAAAAAAAACGTTATAAAACTAACTTTGCCCACACTATAGAGACGGCGTAGAATATGTACCGTATGAATAACAATCAAAATTATGTCGCTCTGGCCGCCAAGGCCAGGCTTGGTGATAAGCCGAGTCTCGAAAAGCTAACCGGGCTCGTCCAGCCGAGATTGTACGCCTACGTGTACAGAATCATTTTGGAAAAAAACCTCGCTCAGGACATTGTTCAGGAGGCCCTGCTTGAAATGGTTAAGGTTATAGAAAAATTGGAAAAACCCGACAGCTTTTGGCCCTGGCTACGGGGTATCGCATACAACAAAATTCGACTCCAATACACAAGGCAATACCGTCATAGAACCGTTTCAATATCGAATCTGCAGCTTGAAGACAGGCAAAAGGCCCAATCGGAAGGTCTGGCAAATCTTATGACAGAGGAATTGAGACAAATTGTTTTTAATGCAATGCAAACCCTAAAGCCACGCTACCGCGCCGTACTTGCTATGCGTTGCTACGAAAATATGGAATATTCACAAATAGCCCAACTTATGCAGCGAAATGAATTTAGTGTACGCTCATTGTTCTTCCGGGCCAAAAAGTCTCTCCAAAAGCAGCTTTCTCGCAGTGGCTTCCGAAAGGAATTTTTCCTCACGGCTCTGCTTATGTTCGGCAAAATGACAGCTCCAAGCGAAGCCTCCGCCGCCCAACTGTCCGTAACCGGAGCAACCGTTAGTGCCGGCTTTGCAGCCAATTTGACCGGTTTGGCAACAAGCACTCCCGTAATTACAACTCTCATTGCCGCCGGATTCCTGGGCGTCTGCTCTGTAACCGCCCCGTCATGGATTGATAAACCCATGTCCTGGGCTGAAAAAACCACTGTTGCGGTTAAAGAAAAATTCACACAAAATTTGACCGCTCCAAATGAGGCAGCCGACGTACAACAGCAGTGTTGGTATTATTTCCCCGAGCAAACATCCGGACCGGTTATGACAAGACTTCTCAAGTGGGACCCGCAGACAAAACAATCTTACCAACAGTTCCTGCAAAACGACCGTGCGAACTACTTCTTCGACCGTACCGCCAACACCGTTTACATCGAAAATCACAGGTATTGGCAGCCCAACCTGACAGTCCAGCGACTCCCCACGGACAACCTGCACTTGAGACAGTTCCTTACAACGGCCGAAGGCCGGCCGGACCAAATGCAGTATGTCCCCGACGAAGGACGTGCACTGCTCGTTAGCATAAAGCACAATGCCGAGCTACCCCAGTTAACCTATAACTACAATGTACTGGACGAGGAATACTTTAGATACAGTTTCCCCAACGGAGTAAAAATTGTTGACAATCGAGATGTTATGCATAAACGTGGCTGGACCTACTTCACTATTTCAGGCCATATCAACGGGAAAAAACTTTCTGGAAATGGACGAATTCCATTCGTTTACAGCGCAAAAAAACAATACCCCCCCTGGCTCAAACTGCAGGTATATGACCGTATGGTGATTCAAGATGGCGCCGATGGAGCATTTATATATGATGATAACGGCAAAATGCTCGAAAACTACACATCCGGCACTTTCTTCAAGGCTCTACCCCGCACATGGATGGGATTGCATGCTATCGATACCGTACGAAGGGACGCCGCCGAAAAAAGCGTCCCATTCGAGACAAAATTCATACCTGCCGAAAATAAAGCCGAAATTGTCTTAAAAACACCTAAAGTGAACTTGATTTATACCATCGACCTCGAAAAAGACATTATCGAAAAAATCGTGCTTTCAGAGCCACAGACAATGGGCCTTTATGGAATTTTGAGCTTTTCTTATCTTCAGGATATTGACCGGCCTGAAGATGATTTTACAGAACCATCCTGCGAAGACTTCACCAAACCGCAGGAAAAAGAAATGCCACAACTGTGGCTCTTAAAATTGGCTGAAACCGATTTGTAATAAGCAATTAAAACCGGTTTTCCGGAAAAACTGATTTAATCTTGAAAAGTGAAGGTTGGAGCGAGGCCGTGAGACCGTTCTTCACAGCCCCGCTCCTGTATATGAAATAAAAAAAGTTCTCGGCGTTATACTCTGGGCAAATGTCAAAGCCTGAGTCTAACAGTTATTGCGGAGAAAATTCTATTATTACCAAACGCTACAAACCAGCTTCGAAAATCAAAACTCGCAGCGGCGTATCCCTGCTTGAAATTATCGTCATAATGGTCATTATCATGACCTGGATTACCGTTATGCTCCCCGTAATGGGTAAAGCAAGGCGCGAGGCACGATCGATTCAGAATATGGAAAATCAGCGACAAATCGTCATTGCCCTCACCTGTTTCTCAACGGACAATAACGGCCGATATCCCGATTCTGTCGCTACTATAGGTTCAGCACCAAATTGGAACTGGCAGGAGCCTACTATGCTTACCTCTGCCTGCAGGCGAACCCCAAATTCCAATCGCTCGCTCAGTTCCTATCTCCGCTCCTACATCGAGGATGCAACTGTTATGTTCTGTGCCAACGCCCCTGAAAAATACAAATACCTACAGCAGGCCTGGGATGCCGCCGAAAACTGGGATAACCCCGAAACACCCCACCCAAAGGACCCGGTTATAGGCACATATTGCTTTTACTGGAACTATACCGGCTTCCTCGAAGGCCAACAGGAACCCTTTAAAGGCCCACACGGACCGAGCGGCCACCTCGGTGAAAGCAGTTTGCTAATCAGCGACTATTTCGGTTATGGCCATTGGAGAAACCCAAACGCCTACGGAAGTTGTGAAAAATTCGATGATGCCTCCGTCGCATCGGGAACCCTCGTCTCATCGAATTTCTGGTCATTTTATCCAATCGATGAAAAAGCCGGTCTCGATACCATCGAACTAAAACTACACGCTGCCTACATTGACGGACACGTCGAGTGTTATTACCCGTCGCAAACAATACCTATGAAAGTTTCGATGACTCCCGATGGCAGCATCCCTTATCCGGACTCCCCCGGTCCGGGTATATTCTACATCCCCCAAAAAGCCCTGTATTAAAATGCTGACAGGTATCCTCGCCTATATCTAAGCCCCTCCGATGATTAACGCAGCCCATTTCGTGGTATATAAAAATCACCGGGCCCCACTCCGCTGGGATACGGCTCGTTTGTAAATCGATTCATTATCGCCTTCATCGGCACCGCTTCTGACGGTGTGAAGCTTTCAACATGACCATCCGAATAAGCGGCATTCAGTTTCACATTTATCGTGCTCAAATTCAGACTCCGCGATGCCCGACAAGACCACCAGGCCGATTCAATTGAAGTCTCCGCTATCTCTCTTGCGCCTTGAAGTTTCTCGCAACTGCCGTATGCCCTGGGCGTTCGCCTGTGGTCGTAACCAAAATAACAGGTCATTAACAGTTTACTTTCCCCTCGCCCGCCCCCTGAACAACGTCGAGGCCCTCTGAAAAGCCTGCCTCCATCAAACCAGCCCACATAATTCCAGTAAAAACAATACGTTCCTCTCACTGTAAGCACCTCAAATGCAGTCTCCGGATTGTTCCATTTATCCCCGGCGTCCCATGATTCATGAAGAAACTTATATTCTCTGGGCGCTTTGGGGCAAACCATCATGCTCGCACTCTCAACATACCCGCGGAGATATTCGCTCATCGCACGATGCGGATGTGAAGGCGTGGTGTTCCAACTTATCAGCGTCCTCGGGTCATACCAGTTCCAGTTGCCGTTATATTCAACGAAAGACACCGATTGCGGATAGCGGTCATCGTTATCAAAAGCAAAAAGATTTGCCGCCGTCACAGCTTGTTTCTGGTTGTTCATCCCGATTAAATCCCGCGCCTGTCGCCTTGCTCTACCCAGTACCGGCAGCAAAATACCCATCAATATCGATATGATGGAAATCACCACCAGAACCTCGACCAGGCTAAAGCCCCCCCCCGCCGCTGGACCTCCTCAACGTTTTGTTTACCGCTAAAAACGACTTTTATCACCTCCACATGCATTTCTATAAACCTATGTAATTATACTATACTTAAAGCTGTTCCGTCATGTTCCTTTCTCTGTGTATAGAATCAGGGCGCCGAGTCCCACACTCGTTTCCCTGATTCAACCTTCACTTATAACGTTTTAATCCACTTAACCCGCGAAACCTGCACCTTCCGGCGCAGCTTTCAGCGGTTAGTACTCAAACGGGAACGTCTCGTCCTCAAGCCATCCATCAGCCAAAATCACATAGTCCCGGAAGTTAATTATCTTATTGTTAACCATCTCTTCATCGTAAAGATTAGCCAGCGACGTCAGCGGCACATATAAGTCGCCTCCGCCTATAACGCTGGCAATCTCAAATTTCGTCAAAGCACGGTCATAAATACGTACATCATCAATCCGCCCCTTCCAGCCGTGATAGCCGTCCGCATAGGCCCCGCCCCCAAGCACTTCTCCAACGTTCGCTCCTATCCAGATGGGGTAGTTAGTCGTGCCATTTGTGCCGGTCCAATCCCACGGCCTCGCCCAATGATGACCGGCAAGGACACCATCTACGTAAAAATCTATCCAGTTTATGTCGTCGTAAACTGCCGCAACATGATGCCATTTGCCGTCCCATATATTCACATCAAACAAATCCAGTTCCATCCCGGTAGGTGGGGTGAAGTTCAAAGTGTCGCCTGTAATTGAAATGGTAACTTCG
>Ga0180301_10004953_pt1 | contig 10253 bp, 8 predicted proteins | sample GuaBasSediGuay16_FD_121797 | JGI IMG/M metagenome (GOLD analysis project Ga0180301, IMG submission 121797) | Subseafloor sediment microbial communities from Guaymas Basin, Gulf of California, Mexico - Guay16, Core 4569-2, 12-15 cm | ecosystem: Environmental > Aquatic > Marine > Hydrothermal... | reverse complement strand
TGCCTGAGGTTGCCACAACACTTGACCTCGGTCGACGAGTGATCACCCACACGATCCAGCGAGGAGCCGTTTTCTTCATTCATAACGCAGAATCCGGGTTATACTGAAGCGGCACGGACTCCTTCGATTCCGCAACATCTCCCCGTGCATCCACCACACACCTGTCCCCGTCCCGGTCCGGAGCGTCGCTGAACGGATCAGGTTTGCAAGTCAGACGCTCAGGTCGAGGTCTCGTTCCGTCGGTCCGCGGTCGTATCAGCTCGACCGGATGACCGACGGATGGCTTGCTCGTCGATTTTACGGACATCAAGATAACTTGTGAGGTTTCCAATGAAGCGAATCGCACGGTGCGGCTTTTACCGCTGGGCTTCGATGGTCGTGGTCGGATTGATGTTATCGGAGGTGCCGCTTGCACGCGGCCAAACGGGGGATACGCCCGGCTTCTTCCGCTATCCCCATACCGACGGCAGGACGGTGGTATTCACTTCGGAAGGCGACCTGTGGCGGGTTTCGCTGGACGGCGGCACCGCTGTCCGATTGACCACGCACGAAGGGGAAGAACGTTTCCCGAGATATTCCCCCGACGAGCGGTGGATCGCTTTCACCGGGCAGGAAGACGGACAGGACGACGTGTTCATCATTCCAGCGTCGGGGGGTGAACCGCGCCGGTTGACGTTCCATCCCGGTCGCGACCAGGTCGTCGGTTGGACGCCGGACGGGTGGATATTGATGCGTTCCACCCGCGACATCCCGTATCGCGGCTACCGCATATACACCGTCCCCTTTGAGGGAGGGTTCCCCGCCTCGATAGGGCTGGACAAGGCGGCGTTGATAAGCTTCGAACCGAACGGCGGGCGGATCGCCTTCAACCGTTACTCGCGTGAATTCAGGAAATGGAAACGTTACAAGGGCGGCTGGGCGCAGGACATATGGGTCGGCGATATGAAGACCCTCCAGTTCGAGAACATCACCGCAAAGCCGCAGGTCAATTACTGGGAAGGCACCGACGCCTTCCCGATGTGGCACACCGACGGGCGGATCTACTTTCTGTCCGACCGCGACGGGCGCGCCAACATTTATTCTATGACCCCCACCGGCCGGGACCTCGTGCGGCATACAACCCACCAGCGGTTCGATGTCCGTTGGCCCTCGCTCGGAAACGGGGTGATCGTTTACCAGTTGGAGATGGATATCTGGGCGTTCGACATCGCGTCCGGTTCGACCCGCAAGGTCGACATCCGGTTGCCGAGCGACCGCGTGCAGGCGCGGGTGAAATTTATCGACCCCAAGAAATACATCACCACCTTCAAACTCTCCCCCGACGGCAAGCGGCTCCTGCTGTGTTCGCGCGGCGAACTGTTCACGGTGCCCGCCAAAGGGAAGGGTCTGATCCGGCAGTTGACTTACAGTTCCGGCGTGCGCGAAAAGTTTCCCCGCTGGTCGCCCGACGGGGAGCGGATCCTGTTCTGGTCGGACGACGACGGCGAAGAGAAACTCTATCGAATCGCTGCCGAGCGGGGCGAAAGGATACTGATAGGGAGCGACAAACGCGGCTGGCACTACCCGGCGGTCCCCTCGCCCGACGGAAACTGGGTGGCGTTCAGCAACGAAGAACTGGAACTTGTCGTTATGGACCCCAAGGGCAACCAGCGGGTAGTTGACCGTGCGGCTTGGGAAATCCGCGAATACACCTGGTCGCCCGACAGCCGGTATCTTGCCTATTCCCGCCCCCAAGAAAACTACAACCACATCATCGAGGTCTGGGACAACGAGCGGCGGGAGTTGCACCAGGTGACCGGCGATTTCTTCAACAGTTTCGCTCCCGCCTTCGACCCGGAAGGCAAATACCTCTACTTCCTTTCCGACCGGGTGGCTAACCCCCGTCTCGATGGACAAGAGATGACCTACATACTCGACGAGCGAACCAAGCCTTACTTGGTCGTGCTCCAAGAGGGGGAACCCTCGCCGTTCACCCCGCGGGCGGAGCCGGAAGTAATGGAGGAGGATTGGAAGGAAAAACTCAGGGAGATGGAGAAAAAGGATGAGGGTGAGAAGAAGGAGAAACCCGCGGAAGTGCGGATAGATTTCGACGGCATCCAAGACCGGATCGAACCCGTTCCGGTCGATCCCGGGAACTATTTCAACCTCCGCGCGGTGAAGGATAAGATATTCTATCTGTCGTCCGTGAACCGGGGTATGCTGGCGGGCATGGTCAACAAGGAGAAGCGACGCGGGCACGACCTGCATCGGTTCAACCTAAAACGCAGGAAACACAAGGTTGTCGCCGAAGGTATCGACGGCTACGACATCTCCGGCGACGGCAAGAAGATGGTCATCAGGCGCAAGGACACGTTCACGGTTCAAGGCATTGACGAAGGTGGCTGGGGAGTCTGGAAGAAGGAGGGTGAGGAAGAGGAGGACAAGAACGTCGATCTTTCCGGCTGGGACCTGCGGATCGACGTGCGCGCCGAATGGAAGCAGATGTTCCGCGAGGCTTGGCGGCTCCAGCGCGACTTCTTCTGGGACCCGAATATGCACGGCGTGGACTGGGAAGCGGTTTACGAGAAATACCGTCCGCTCGCCGACCGCATCTCGACCCGCGAGGAGTTGAACGACCTTATCGGCGAGATGTTCGCCGAACTCAACTGTTCGCACACCTACGTATGGGGCGGCGATCAGCGTCGGGCGAAGTATCACAGCACCGGTCTGTTGGGTGCCGACCTCAGCCGCGGCAAGTCCGGTTTTTACCGCATCGATAGGATCATCGAGGGTCATCCGTGGGACCCCGACCTCTCCAGCCCCCTGGCGAGGCCCGGAGTATCCGCCGCGGAGGGGGAATGGATCGTCGCGGTGAACGGGCAACCGACCGACGAGGTCGCCGACATCTACGAACTGCTGCTGAACAAGGCGAATAAGATCGTCGGTTTGACACTGAACGATAAACCATCGCTCGAAGGGGGGCGCGAAGTCATCGTCAAGCCGCTGTCGAACGAATTTCTGCTGCGCTACTGGGACTGGGTCGAGGGACGCCGGGCGTATGTGGATGCCAAGAGCGGCGGGCGGATCGGCTATATCCATCTCATCAATATGGGAGGATACGGGCTGTCGCAGTTCACCGGCGATTACCTACCCCAACACCGTAAACCGGCGATGATCATGGACGTCAGATACAACGGCGGCGGGTTCGTGGCGCCGATGATCCTGTCCCACTTGGGTCGAGGGCTGTTTTCGGTCGGGAAACCGCGCCACGGTTCAACCTACCGCCACCCCAGCACAGCCTTTTATGGGTATATGGCGGCGGTCTGCAACGGTGAAACCGGCTCTGACGGCGAAACCTTCACCGAAGGCTTCAAGCGCCTGGGGCTCGGTCCGGTCATCGGCACCCGCACCTGGGGCGGTTGGGTCGGCATCCGCGGGGACAAGCCGCTGATCGACCGCGGGATGATAACCGAGCCGGAATTCACCGGCTGGGGACTGGAGGGCAAATACCTGATCGAAGGTCGCGGCACCGAACCGGATATCGTGGTGCCCGAAGACCCGGCGAAGATCCTCCGCGGGGAAGACCCCCAACTCGACGCGGCGATAGAATACCTACTGAACAAGATGGAGACCGAGCCCAAACCGTTGCCCGAACCGCCGACCCCGCCCGACCGCAGTCGATGAACGTCGGCGGGCGCACCTTCAACGTCGGTGCATAAATCTATGCGTGGAAAGACAGCCGCGGTGATCCTCGCCACCTTGTCAATTTCGGCATTCCGGGGTTACGGGGGATCGGTCGAACGCGGCCGGGTGGGGGAACCACCCCTCAGACCCACCGAATATCAGCGGCGCAAGGCCGACGGTCTGCTGCTCGCGGGCGAACCGACGGTCCGGATGGTGAAGGAGTTAACGGCGGAAGTCCGGTTCGAGACGACGGTGCCCTGCCCGGCGGCGGCGGTGCATTACGGCGTCTACCTGCCGGAACAGGTCCCGCCTCTCCCTGAATACCGCCGCTGCGCGCGCGAACGGTTCGACGGCTTTAAAAGGGACCACCGCGTGACCCTCGATATCGAACGCCTGCTCGGTGTGGGGCTCGACGCCGCGGGCATCGGCCGGCGAGGCGGGGGGGTAATAGTTTACCGAATCGAGATTTACGACCCGCGCATCGCTTCAGCGGCTTTTTTCGATCACCGGTTCGAGTTCCGCGGGGATGAACTGGTGCCCACCGTGATCAAAGGTCCGTTCGTCGACCTGGTGACCGAATCCACCGCGGTCATATCTTGGGATTCCGACCGGCCGGTGCGGGGAACCGTCTTCGTCGGTTCCGAGCCGTTCTCCCCGGCGGAGGGATCCCCGGCAACCCATTTCGAAGTGCCGGTCACCGGTTTGAAACCCGGTAAGACCCACCCCTACCACGTTGAGATCACGAGCGGCGGGCACACGACATCCACCCGGGACTATTGGTTCCGAACCCCGAAGCGAGGACTGACCTCGCTTAAGTTCGCGGTGATGGGCGACAGCCGCTCGACCTATGGAGGCGGTGAAGCCGACCACGGCGGGGTCAACCGCCGGGTGCTGAGCCGATTGTTGTTGGACGCTTTCCACCGCGGTGCCCGGTTCATCGTCCACACCGGCGACCTCGTCGACGGATACACCACCAGTGCGCTCGAGTTCGAGATGCAACTCGCCGCGTTCAAGAATGCAGTCGAACCGGTCGGGCATTACCTCCCGATATACGAGTTGATGGGCAATCACGATGTGGTCATCGACGTTTACGAGGACGGCTCCCGCCGCGGGGTGCGGTTCGACAAGAGCGGAAGGTCGAGTTCGGAGGCACTGTTCGCGCGGTCGTTCGTAAACCCGGAAAACGGACCCCGACCCGCGGTGCAGGGCGCGCCTCCATACGAGGAAAACGTATACTACTTCGACTACGGCAACTGCCGGTTTATAGTGTTGAACAGCAACTATTGGTGGTCGGAGCAGCCGGAGAAATACGGCGGCAACTTGGAAGGGTTCATCCTCGACGATCAATCCACCTGGTTGAAGCAGGTATTGAGCCAAGCAGCGAACGACCCGCGGGTCGAACATATCTTCCTGTTCGCCCACGAACCGATGTTCCCGAACGGCCCCCACATCAAGGACGGGATGTGGTATTACGGAGGCGATCCGGCGAGAAACGGCGGCGTCGACCGCCGTTACGTCGTGGAACGCCGCGATGAACTATGGGCGGCGTTCGTCGCCACCGGCAAGGCGGTGTTCGCCGCTTTCGGCGACGAGCACAACTACTGCCGCACTCTGATCACCCCGCGCATAAACCCCCGGTTCGAACGACCCGCATGGGAGATCATATCCGGCGGCGCCGGTGCGCCGTTCTACGACCAGGTGAAGGACCTCCCCTGGACGTCGGGGGCTAGAGCCTTCAGCGCCCAAGCACACTACTGCCTGGTCGAAGTCGAGGGCTCCAAGGTGAAGATCAAAACCTACGGTTACAACGGACAGCTGATCGACCGGGCGGTGCTGACTGAATTTGACGAACAGTGACCGCCTATTGATTTGTGGTGTTTAAATGTTTAATATGATTCGATAATAGATGTCCTCACCATTATAATCCGTAGGACATCGAATGAAAGTGGGAGATTAGATGGAAGTCGTCACTGCAACCTTGATAAAGATACTCGCCGGAATGCCGCACTTGGCGATCCTGCTGGTCGGGCTGTTCCTCGCAAAGTTGTTTTTCCAAGTCACTTCGCGATACAAGTTCAGTGAGGAACTCACCGCCAAGGACAACCCGGCGTTCGGGGTATGCCTGTCGGGATACCTGGTCGGCACCGGAATAGCACTCTATGGCGCGCTGTTCGGCGCGACCGGCATTCTCACCGAGGACGCGGCGGGCATCTTGGTGGGCGTGGTCGCGATCATCATCTTGATGCGCCTGGGCGTGGTGGTCAACGATGCGGCGATCCTATTCCGGTTCAGCATACGCAAGGAGTTGAGCCATGACCGGAACGTCGGAACAGGCTTCGTGGTCGCGGGGAGTTGCATCGCGACCGGCTGGATGTTGAACGGGGTCCTGAGCGGCGTCAGCACCAGTCTGTTGACCAGTATTCGGGACATCGTTGTCTACTGGGCGCTCGGACAGGTGATCCTGATATTAGGCGGTATACTGTTTCAATTCATCACTCGCTACGACGTGCACAAGATCATCGGTGGGGAGAACAATCTGCCGGCGGGGATCAGTTTCGGGGGGTTCCTCGTCGCGCTGGGGATCATAACCCGAAACGCGCTGTTCGGTGCGACCAGTCGTCTGGGCGAGGAGATCCTCATCACCATCATCTTTGCACTGGTGGGGATGGTCCTGCTGACGCTCACCCGCATCATAGCCGACCGGGTCTTCCTGCCCGGGTCTCCGCTGTCCAAGGAGATCGCCGAGGACCGCAACCCGGCGGCGGGGGCGATTGCGGCGGCGAGTTTCGTCGTCGCGGCGCTCATCTTCGCCGCAGCGGTCAACCCTCATCCAACACCGGTAATCGCGGTCGAGCCTCAGGCTTCTACCATCGAGGCACCGGCTCTCGAGCCTGAATCGGCGATGGAAACGGCGCCGGTTGTGGGCTTAACCGCGCCGGAGACGACCACCGAGCAACCGCCCGAGCGACCGGCTGAACCGTGATCCACAGGGACTTACGGATTCACGGCGCAAGTTACAGGAGTATGAAATGAAAAGGTTCGGGAGATCGTATAAATCCATCGTTTTACTGGCGGTCGGTTTTGCTCTTACGGCGGTTTTCCCCGTGGACGCCCTCGCGCGCGGGGGGTTCGGAGGATTCCGGGGCGGTTTTAGGGGCGGATTCCGGAGCCGCGCTTCCAGTTGGGGGACAAGCCGGTCGCGAACGCGTTCGGCGTGGTCGTCTTCCAAGTCGCGAACCCTCTCCAGCCGTCGCGGTAAGGCGGTCACCACGCGGGGTATGAGCCGTGCCGACCGGTCCCTATACCGGAAGGCTCAAGCGAAGGGAACCGTCTTCAAAAGCCGCACCGAGGCTAAGAAGGCGTTCGCCCGAAAATACGGTTCGAAATACACCTCGCGTTTTCCCACCAAGCCGAAGACCCGTCCCGACTATATCCCGAAAACCACCACCGTCGGCGGTCGAACCGTTCCCATCGACTATAACCCCCGCTATGGAGGCTACGGATACTTCGGTCCCGGCGGCAAGTGGATCTTTTACAGCGCCCTCGCCGATGCGGCAATGACCGGTATGCTGATGAGGCGCCATTGTTACTATTGGGGAGCGCCACCGGTTTACTACGGGGGGGTCGGCAACATCCTGTGGACGGGGCTGGTGATATTCGGAGTGATATTTGTCTTGGCGCTTATTTTGAAGCGGTAACGGGAACTGAGACGCCATCCGGCCGAGTAAAACAGAGTAACGGAATGGAAAAATCGGAGCCCGGCTTCTGGCAGGACATCCTCCCCGGCAGCACCATCACTCTCAGCGACGCCCAGGCGATTTCCGACTCGATGGAACGCGGCGAAGGCGTCCGCGGAATTGACTATATCGTCGAGTCGGTCTGGAAGGTCCGCGAGGAAGATGCACTCGCCGAATGGCTGCTGTTCAAACTCGACGCCGAAGACCAGGAACTATATCTGGTCGCTAAAATCGTCGACCGCGACGTGGAACTGAGGGTATATTTCGAACCGGGCGAGTTCGAGCCGGGAAACCGGCGCGAAATCGTCGAGCGGGGGGATACATGGTTGTTCCTGGAGCCGGAGAACCCCGAGGATTTCAAGTTCGATGAACTCGAGTTCGTCCCCGAGATCGAATGGACGGTGGAAGGGGAAGATGACGGAGATGAGCGTCGAATAGTTTATCGCCGGAAGGGTCAAGGCACCCTATACGGCACCTGCACCACCACGCCCCCGCTTTCCGGGCTCGGACGGATGATGGCGACGGTGGTGGAATACTCGACCTCACAGGAGTTCGAAAACCCCGAACTGATGCTGCTCGAACTCGGCGGCGAGAAGGGTGACGAAGGGGGTATGATAACGATGATGGTCGGTAACCGCGTCGCCCCCGGCGAGGTGGATGTTCTTAAAGCCGCTGCGGACGAGCCGGTGGTGCGCAAGAAGCCGTCGCTGTGGGAGAAGGCGATTCGACGGATGGCGCGGTGACGGGTATCGTTCGGTTTGTGAAGCGCCTCGCGGATTAAGGTTCATCGAATCAAGCGAGGACAATTCATCGGAAGAAAAGGGAGATGGTAATGCTGAAGATCAGTAACCTGCAACAGGTATGCGACGCCCTGGAAGAACTCGGTTACGATGTGAAACTCCGCGAGAACGCCGTTTACGTCGCGGTGGGCGGAACCGAGAAGCCGTTCGTCGCGGTCTTGACCATAAACGATCAGGGCGAACTCGTGATCAACTGCCAAGTTGCGAAGTTGGGCGACATCCGGGAGGAAGATATTCCGACCGTGCAGTTCTGCTTGCTGGACGCGAACACCCGCATCCGCCCTTTCGCGTTCGGAATCCTGACCGCTTCCGACGACCCGGAATACGACGTCGCCGAGAACTACCCGATAGTGCTCACCGACAGTTTGCCGCTCGGTGACCTCAGCACCGCCGAACTCGCTGCAGCGATGGACAGCCTGTTGGTGGCGGTGCAGTCGAGCGGTGAAGCGCTGCGCCTCGGGCTGTAGGATCGCGTCGTGGTCGGTGAATGCGGTTGCAGATCGATTATTTTGGAATTTTAAAAATTGGGAGATGAAAAATGCCCGGACTTCTTAAATCATTCTCCAACCTGATACGCGGTAAGAGTATGGAACTGGCGAAGAAGATGTCCGACCCGGTTCGGGACAGCAAAATTGCGATTCAGGACAGCGAAAAGTTGATCGGGGAGTTCACCGCTCGGATAGCGAAACTCGTCGCGCAGAACCGCAGTTTGCAGCGCGAGCGCAAGGAAGCGGAGGCTGAAGTCGCGAAGTTCCAAGGCTTCGCCGAGAAAGCCGCCTCCACCGGGAACGTCGACGACGCCCGGCAAGCGCTCGAGCGCAAGATGGAGGCGCAGAAGCGGCTCGATTTCCTAAGCAGCGAGATCAGCCGTAACGAGCAACTGATCGGAACGCTCCGCGACCAACTTGCCAAGGCGCGGGCTAAGGTCTCCAGCGCGAAACGTAACATCGTTAGTCTCGAGGCGCGATTTGAGGGCGCGAAGGTGCGCAAGGAACTCGCCCAGGCGTCATCGGAATTCAACACCGGCGACAGCCCGTTGTCGGCACTTGACGATCTCGAAAAGGCGGTGAACACCGAGGAGGTCGAAGCCGAAGCGTGGGAAGAACTGACCCTGGACGAAAAGTCGGACCAATCCCTCGAGGAGAAATACGGCAGCGGAAGCAGCGTCGACGTCGACGCCGAACTCGCGAAACTGATGGGAAAGAAAAACTGACCTGAATCGAGTGGTGGGAAACTCGGCACCGGGGCGCGTAAGGCCGGGCGTCCCCGTTCGCCTCGAAACCGGGCGGTGCGGCTGCGATTTCAGCCGCCGCCCGGTTTTTTACGGCTGCGACGGAAAGGAGACCGGACTCATTTCAGCCTGGCATAAGAGAGCGCGATCGATCGATTCGAGAGGTGATCGATCCTCACCTTATACACCTTTTCGGTGCTTGATTTAACCAGGAACACCAGCCCCTGGTGAATTCTCTCGTCGATATAGTCACGCCACTTGACGTTCGGCGGGATCCGCTTGATGCCTTTATAGTCGTCGACATTCACGTCCGCAAGTTTGGTGTCCGCTCCGACGTGTCTGGCACCTTCGAAATTTGCACTCAGTGGTGCTATTGATGGGCCCTGCGGTTCGATCCACAAGTCGGCTACGATCTCCGAGCCACGAAGCGGTTCGGGAACCGGAACTATCTTGTCTTCATCTAACGATAAAAATACTGCGGGGTAGCGTCCCAGGTATCGTTGGTCGATCAGGAACGTTCGCTTGGTGCCGAGGTCGCATCCGGTCACCGAAATGATAAGGAAAGCGGCTGAACAGGCGAATGCTACTCTGGGTTTCATCGTCCGACTCCTATGATATTGAGAGATTCGATCAATTCTTATTCCGTGAAATCAACACTTGTCACTCCAGCGAAAGCGGGTGTCCTAAAAGCAACCCGGGGTTAAGATTACTGCTTGCGCGGGAGTGACAATGACCAGTAAGTCAATGCAAGCATAAAGTGACCCTGTTAATGAAACCGATAATCTATTATATTTAAATGGGTTCTTCGCTGGATCGTGTGGG
>Ga0180301_10004952_pt1 | contig 10254 bp, 13 predicted proteins | sample GuaBasSediGuay16_FD_121797 | JGI IMG/M metagenome (GOLD analysis project Ga0180301, IMG submission 121797) | Subseafloor sediment microbial communities from Guaymas Basin, Gulf of California, Mexico - Guay16, Core 4569-2, 12-15 cm | ecosystem: Environmental > Aquatic > Marine > Hydrothermal... | reverse complement strand
AATTACCGGACAATGAATACCGGGAGCAGTATCAAATAAAACATAATCTGCCTTTACTTTTTTAGCAAAATTTAAAGCAAACCTCTTAACTTCCGTAACCACTGGCCCTGTTTCTTCTATCCCCGCCTTCGCCATTCCCGTAATTAAATAAAAATTATTTTTGACTTTTGACTCTTGACTTTTGACTTTGTTAAAGTATATTTGACCAGTTTCTTCTTTTTTTTCTTTAATTGCTCCATAAGGACAAACTATCCAGCAAGCTCCGCAAGCCGAACATAAATCCTTCAAAAATACTGGGTATTGCCCCGGAGCTTGAAAAATGGCATTACTGCGGCAGGTTTTGGCGCACAAACCGCATTTTTTACATTTTTTCTTAATCAATTTTGGAAATTCGGCATATATTTTTTCAACTGGATTTTTTAATTTTTGACCCAAAAGTAAATAATCATTAGGACATTCTACATCGCAATCACAAAGGATAATCTTTTTCCCTTTTTTAATTAATTGATTAGCAAACAAAATAGCGACTGTTGATTTTCCCGTGCCGCCCTTCCCCCCGCTGATAGCAATTTTCCTCATGTTTTTGTCCCTTTTAGAACATCTTCGATTTCTTTATTCTGAGGTATAATTTCAATCTCAATACTAAAGCTCTCTAAATTTTTTTTAGCATTTGGGCCGATGTTTTTAGTTAGAATTTTATCAGCCGAAACTGCCTTGACGAAACGAGCGCCATGAGGAGTATCTTTTTCAAAATAAGGATTTTTAACAATTTCTTTCTGGAGAATCTTTCCTTTCTCATCATTATCTAAAACTAAATATTCTCTAACTCCAAAACTTTGAGAAATTTTTCCATTTTCTAAAGGAATAATAGTTCTTCTTCCTAATTTTTTGGGCCCCACCTCTTCCAATCCTTCAGTAGTGCAAATTTTAGGACCAAATTCAGAAAGAATAGTTTCTCTTTTCATCTCGTGGGGTTCAATAGAAATGACGATATATTTTAGCTCAGGAATATTTCTGAGTAATCTATCTTCTAAACTTTTAGTTATCTTACTTACTTCATTAACTCTTAATTTTGGATCAATGTTTATTTTTAATTCAGCGAAATTAGCTCCACCAATTTTTCTAGTTTTCATTCCAAATATTTCAATTTTATGTGCTAAGCAAATTTTTCTAATTCTTTCTTCGATGTCTTTATTTGAGACGTCTAAAAGAGAATCGGTAATCTCTCTGCCAATTTTAAATGATTCCCAAATAATATAAATTCCAACTAAAATTGCCACAATAGCATCAGCGAAAACATAATATCTAACTAAAATTAAACCCATTAAAACCCCTAAAGAAGAAAGGACATCGGCTCGGGAATGTTCGGCATCGGCTACTAAAGATAAACTTTCATATTTTCGGCCATAATAAAATTTTAAACGAGCCATTACTTCATTTAAAATTATAGAAATTACCATTAAACCTATTGCCCAAATACTAAAAGTTACTGCTTCCAACTTTAAGAAACGGTTTATCCCTTCCCAGATAATCCAAACAGCTGAAAAAAATAAAAACAGAGTAACAATGAAACCGGCTAAACTCTCTGCTCGATAAAAACCGTAGGGATGTTTATCATCAACCGGTTTTTTTGCTACTCTAATTCCTAAAAAAGTAATAAAAGAAGAGAAAATATCTAAAGCAGAATGAATAGCATCAGCAACCAAAGCCACACTATTAATTAAAATACCAGCTCCTAGTTTAGCAGCTGCCAATAAAAAATTAACGATTGTTGATAGAAGAGAAACCTTCTCTTGATTCATCTTTATTGTCCTCTTCTTCTAAATCTTCTTCTAAATCTTTTGCCACCAGGACCAAAACCAAAATGACCGGGGGCGGTAGGAATTTTGGCTTCTTTTAATTCACCTTTTTTATATTTATTTACTGCCTCCCTGGCTGTTAAACCAAAAATACCAGGATAAATTTTAATTCCTGACATTTTTAAAACTGAAAAAGCATTAGGTCCGAAATTCCCACAGATAACGGCTTTTATCCCTTCTGAAACTATAAGTTGAGCAGCACCAACCCCTGCTCCTTGACTAGCTGAAAAGGCTGAATTAGAAACAGCTTTAAATTTCTCAGCTTCACTGTCAACAATTAAAAAATAGGGTGCTCTCCCAAAAACCGGTGAAACTTGGGAATCTAAATTAGGACCTAAGGTACAAATGCCAATTCTCATTATTTTTATCTATATCTAGTCATCGACTGACCACATTTTGGACAGCGATGTTCATAACAGGGTATTCCTCTTTGATGGGGAATTCTCGAACCACAATTAGGGCAAATACATTCACCTCCCGGGCCCAAGCCGAAACCACCAGGTTGACGACCTCGACCTCCCCTACCTAATCCCCTGCCCATTCCTTGACCTTGACCAAATCCTCTTCCGTCTGGCATATTATTTTTTTGATTTTTTTGTTTCTAATTCTTTCAATCTATTTTCGATTGCTTTCATTTCTTCCCTCAGAATCTTGAGTTCTTCACCTAATATCTCTTTCTCTTCTTTAGTTGTTGGTGGCTCAAAACCGTAATTTGGATAACCGAACCAACTTGGCCATCCCCAACCTCTTCCCCAACCTCTTCTCCAACCGAGACCTAATCCTCGACCTCTACCTCGACCCCATCCTCGACCGATCGGATTTAAGTAACCAGGATAAGGATGCCCTGAACAATACCCCAATCCTCGTCCTGTTCTTGGTCCCAAACCTAATGGTCCTGTTCCGTCTCCAAATGGCATAGTTTTTTTATTTTAGGTTATTATCTAAATCGACCTTTACTTATTTTGAGTATATACCCATAATTATATGTTGTCAACCCCGTTAGGGTCAAAAACCTAAGCAGAAATACAAAGAAAACAAATCTCTAACGGGGTCAAGAGAAAAATCAACTACGCTTAAAAATAAGAGAAATCAAGAAAAAGAAAGCGCTTGCTAAAATAATCATGGGACCTGGCGGAAGTAGACTAAATTTAAAAATAAAAATTCCCAAAATAACTGAAATTATTCCTAAAAACATAGATAAGAAACTGTATTCTTTAATGCTTCGGCTTAAATTCCTAGCTGTAGCGGCTGGAATTGCTACTAAAGCTGCAGTTAGAAGACCGCCGACTAACTTTACCCCTAAAGCAACAACGATAGCAATACATCCTAAATAAATAAGATTATATTTTTTAACATTAATACCCTCCACTTTAGCTAAATCTTCAGAAATATTAATTAAAGTCATTTTGGGGAAAATTTTTATAATGATTAAAAATATTAAAAGAGCTAAAATTGCAGAAATTATTGCGTCTCTAAAATCAACTTTTGAAATATCGCCAATTAAGGCAGTCTCAGCCTGTTCAATTGGCAAGAATAAAAAAGAAATTGCCACTCCCGAAGCAAAAACCACGGCTGTTAAAACCTCCATTGGTAATTTGGTTCTCAATTCAAAAAGCCAAATCAAAACTATCCCTAAAATAATAAAAGGAAAAGCTCCTAAAGAAACATTGAAACCGTACAACAGGGCTAAAACAATACCAGGTAAAGCTAAATGTCCTAAAGGACCTGCTACTAATGCCATTCTTTTTTGAAGCATTAAACTCCCCAAAAATCCTGACACGCCACCAATAAAAATTCCTGTAATTAAACTAAGTATAAATTGATCTATCATCTTTATGTTGATAAAATTTTATCCCTCCGCCAAAAAGTTGAGATAGATTTTGAGGGGTTAAAATTTTCCGAGGCGGACCGTAACATAAAATCTTTTTATTTAAACAAAGAACGTTAGTTGCTTTTTGGTAGACAACGCTTAAATCATGAGTAACTAAAAGAATGGTTAAGTTTCTTTCTTTTTTTAATTTCTCCAAAAGATTATATATAGTCTCCTCTCCTCCAATATCAATTCCGGCCATCGGTTCATCAAAAAGCAAAACCTGAGGTTTTGAAACTAATCCCCAGGCAATTAGCATCCTTTGGAATTGACCGGAAGAGAAATCGCCAATTCCCCTCTTTAAAACGTTAACTACCCTTATTCCTACTGAATCTAAAAGTTCTAAAGTTTCTTTTTTCGAGGAGTTTTTTAATTTAAAAAATTCCTCAACGCTTAAAGGAATACCCTTAATTAGAGGTAATCTCTGAGGAACATAACCAATTTTTATTCCCGGCCTCCATTGAATTTTTCCTTGATAAGGAATCAAACCCAATAAAGTTCTAAGTAAAACGGTCTTACCCGCTCCATTCGGTCCTAAAATTACTAAGGTTTCCCCTTCTTTAGCTTTAAAAGTTAAATTCTCAATTATCTTTTCTCCCCCCAATTCCACTTTTAGATTATCTACTTCGAGAAGTATATTTTTAGCCATTTTTAACCAAACATTAAAACTTCGGGTTTGAAAATCAATAAAACTCCTAAAATTAAAATAAGAAGTCCAGCAATTAAGGTTGAGTATTTGTTGTACTTATCAGAAAAACCAAATTTACTCAAGGTTATCAAAGCAAAACCAAAAATTATTAAATCATCGAGCATATAAAACAAATTATAAAATAGTAGATATAAGTAATATTGGATTTGTCCGATATCCTGTAAAGCTAGAATTCGTGTATAAATCACTGGAAAACCAGCCGAGCAAAAAAATTCAATTAAATTCACACCAAAGGCTAAAGTAATCACACCAAAAATCGTAGCTGGTACAGTGGTCGGTTTCAGAATATTTTTCATTTTATCCATTAATTTCTCTTGCGATTTAGAGTGATCAGTGACTTTACAAACGCCGGGCTTCCAAGTCAAAAAATCTTTAATTCGCCAAATTCCAAAAATAATTCCAAATACTCCAATTAAAATTTTAGTCAAAGAAACATAACTTATAACTAAGAAAAGATTAAGCCAAGCCGTCATAAAAAGGAAATACAACAAACCTTCAGCAAAAATAAAAGTCCCACCAACTAAAGCTATTTTTTTGCGGGACTTTAAAGATAGTAAAAGAGAAATTAAAATGACCAAAACCCACATTGCACAAGGATTGAAACCGTCAAGCGTCCCTAGAATAACTGTTAGGGTGGGTAGCGACATATTTGAAAGATCCACCTTTCCAAGGAAGGGAAGTTTTATTTCTTGGAGAACTTTTCCTTCCTCTCCTATACATTCTTTTAGACAACCTTCGATATCTTTTCCAATTTGCTCATTAAAACCAATGAAATATTTTTCTGGTGTAAAAGTTACCGGTACCCAACCTTGTTGACCGTCCGGCACCTGGTATCTCTTGTAAAATTCTTTTAAAATCTTTTGATTTTCTTGATTATGAATTACCTCAAATCTTTTAATCTCAATTTCAGAATATTTTTTCTCTAAATTATCTAAAAAGACATCTTCTTTCTGGCAATGAGGACAAATTTGACTGTAAAAAAAATTAACTTCTACTTTCTCTTGAGCGACAGCAGTAGTAAAGATACCGGATATTAAAGTTAAAAATGAAAGAATAAAGACAATAAAAAAACACCTTCTCATCAAAGTAAATTAAAACTTATTTTTAAAAATTAGCCTCTAAAATTTCTTGATAGGACTTTTCTAAAAAATCATTAAGTTTTTTCTCAATTAAATCAATCTCTCTACCCCCTTCAATATTTATAGCCCTAATTACAGCTTGACTTTTGTTTTTAAAATATAAAACCAATTTATCGTTTACTGAATCAAATTTCTCAAGAAAGCACTTATCTGGGTCGAATTTTTCATATCCCTCAATAGGTCCTATCCAGGGAAGTCTATCATATTTTAAATTTTTACTCTCTTTGATTTTCATATTTTAGATTTTAACCTAACCCCTATTGTTCAATTCTAATATAAAATATATCATTAGTCGATGAATCTCTGTTCTTTTTTTTAACGTTATAATACTACCTATCACCACTATTAAAAATCCTATTGGACAAATAAAGATTACTATTAAAAAATTTTCTAATTTATTTAGGAGGAATTCTCAAGTTTAAAATTAGTAAAATCGCCCCAAGTAAAAAAACTATTAAGATGGTAAGAAATAATTTAGGAGTTCCAAATAAATCTCTTATTAAAGGTAAGATTGTTTCTAATACAATAAAAAGAAAAACGGCTATTAAAAGCCAGAGGATAGCTAATAACCATTTTTTTCTCCATCAATCTTTTCTATCAAAGAACTATTTTGGATTAAACAATTAAAAATTTAAATTTTTTTGAACAATTGAATAATTTCTCAAAATATAATCAGCGAAAATTGCTCCAACATTTTTTCCAGATAAATCAGCATACATTTTTAAATCAGGATTTAAACTTACATCAATTAAGAAATACTTCCGTTTTCCCTTAATTAGATCGGCTTCAAAAAAATCTGCTCCTAAATACTTAGCAAATTTCAATAAAGCCGATTTTATTTCTTCTTTTAATCTTAGATATTCCTTTTTTCCCTTATTGCTCCTTTCTTCTTCAGCTGGAAGATATTCTTTAACCCCAATTACTTCTTCTCCTACCACTAAACTTTTAATTATTTCACCTTCAACAAATTTCTGAATACAAAAAGGTTGGACAATACCAGAAAAAATACTCAAGAGATCAGAACTGGTTGAAGGTTTATTAATTATCGCTACCCCCTTTCCACCGTGTTTACCGAATTTTAAAGCGATTTTCTTGAATTTTACCGCTACCCTTTTTGCTGCTTCATCTGAAGAAGATATATAGGTCACGGGTTGAAGGAGAGATTTTGACTCAAAAATTGTCTTGGCTAATAATCCCCTATCGCCAACGCTTAAAATAGCTTTTGAAGACGGTAAAACCACCGCTTTCTCTTCTAAAGTATTGGCTACTAAATAACTAAAATAGTCTTCGGCTCCGGTTCTTAATAGATAAACATCCCAGTTTAATTCAGTCTTATTCTTATAATAAATACTAATTTTCTTGTTTGATATTCTAACATTAAGTTTCGAAATATCAGTCAAAAAAACTTTAGAAAAATCTTTCTTTCGAAACTCCTCATACAGATATCTTGAGTTTTCATCTCGGTATCCAATGATACAAATATCCATACTGAAATTATAACAAAAAAGCAAACTTTTGACGAGTTAAGGCTCTATGATTAAATCTTCCTTCCTCTCTTGACGTGATTAAGGTAATAGGTATAATAACCATAGATTCGTAAGTCGTAACGTCTTAAATTAAGTCTTTAATCAACGCAGAAATTAACGAAGGCCCAAATAAGAACCGTGAGATGCTTCGCATCTCAGAACCTTGGTTCCTGGGGAACTAAGAACCGTGAGATGCTTCGCATCTCAGAACCTTGGTTCCTGGGGAACTAAGTGGAGCGACTTAGAATCAAACAAGGTCGCTTTTTATTTCAAGTTAATGTACCCAGAAATTAAACTCTGGACAATAATTATGGCCTTCAAAAAATTTGACAAATCTCGTGGAGATTTCACTCCTCGAGAAATGATTCAAGGAAATTGGAAATGCACTGAATGTGGGAAAGAAATTACCGAACTTCCTTTTCAACCGGCTCCTGATAGACCAATTTACTGCAGAGATTGTTGGTCAAAAAGAAGAAACCAAAGATTTGGAAGATAATCAAGAATGAAAAAAAACCCCACGGGATTCTCGTGGGGTTTTTGTTTTGACTCACTCTAACAAACTATCTTTATTGTTTTTCCATTTTTTCATACATTGCCGAAAACAAGGTTCTCGCGAAGCGAGGTTCTTAGTTTTGACCCGTAATTTCGGCCAAGCGTTCTTTTATCGCTTTTAATTCCTTTTCTAATTATTCAAATTCTTCTTTTAGTATTTCTGATTCCTCTCTCTTAAAATAAAACCTTCTCCAACAAATCCGCGGCCGAATCCTCGTCTCCAATCCATTCTCATTCCGCAAGGACTCATACCCCAGACGGTGCTGGGACCGAAACCCGAAGGGCCAGTTCCATCAAATCTTGGCATAGTTTTATTTCTTAGATTAATGATTATTTAGTAGGCTGACTTTTAAATTTTAAGCTAAATGACTATCTATTATGAGTAGATACCCATAACAATGGTTTATCAAATCCTATTATCCCCAATTAAAAACAGTTAACAACTTTAAAACCCTCTACCAAAAAACCACTTTTTTAACGATTTTTTATTAAAGTAAACGGAAAACAGTGTCAAGAACCATTTTTTGACTTATTGAATTTTCTAACAAAAAATGAACGATGACATCGCCCATTTTTATTTATTTCAATTTTATATATATTCTCATTCTATTCTTATTCTGCCAAAAAGCTGACAGGAATCTAAAGCAAGTTAAAGTAAAAAATCAATGAAATTTACAATGCTGCCTAGGATTTATCAAGAACGTTAATCCATGACGATAGATATAAATTAACGTTTTATTCTTTAATCATCTCGGGTTTTTACCAAAAAAAAGCGGTGGCTTGCACCGCTTATTTTTACTTTCGCAAATTTTTACCTCCTTTCATTTTCTCTTAACCTTTCTTCTTTTGCTTATCAGAAAAATCGTAAAGCCATTTTAAGGGACTGGTTTCCAGAACAAGTTCTGCAATTTTTTGGGCTGATTCTGTTTGAATCTCTCTCGCTATATGATAGTGCCACCTTTTTAAATCATAAGAATCAGCGGGTAGATACTCGCGCTGTAGGAAAATCTGATCCAAGCGGTCAGCATCTTTGGCTATAATCGCCTCCTTGGTCTTATGCTCTTCGTATTCAGAGATAAGGGCTAATACCTCTGTTTCTCCTGGAAGACCGATCCATTGGTCTCGAGCGGCTTCCTTCTCTTCCTTCTTCCTTCCAGTCCTATACACGGCATTAATGAAATTGGCGTCACCGGTTCTTATTTCCGGTAAATCGTGCACTAAACACATCATTACAACCTTACTCTTGTCTGCTTTCTCTAGTTCGGCCAAAACCATACCAATAATTACTGTCCTAAAAGAGTGTTCTGCCAGTGAATCATCGGCATTTTTTATAAATTGTCTATGGGTACGAAAAACTCCTCTGGCTGTTCCTACTTCAAAAATGAAATTAACGATTTTTTCTAATTCTTCCATTGTTCCCACTCCTTATTCATTTGGTAAATATCAACTATCCAAGCTTAACAAATCTCAACCAAAAATCAAGCCCTGATGGCTTGCGTTTAACTCAGACCCGGAAGGCTGGGCCGTGGCCGGGGTAAACCATCATTCCCGGCTTCAACAGTTTTGACAATTTTTCCAAAGATTCCTTTATCTTCTCTTCGGAACCGCCGGACAAGTCAGTCCGACCGTGGCCATCTTTAAACAGGGTATCGCCAGTGAGAATAAAGTCACTGCCCAGCAAGCAAATACTTTCTTCAGTGTGGCCCGGGGTGTAAACAACCTTCACTGCTTCCTCTCCTATTTTCACTTCGTCCTCTTCTTTTAAATCGGTCAAAATTTCAGCGCCAGTTTTTTTGCTCACTTCTTTGTTAGCCAGAGTATGGTCAAAATGACGATGAGTATTGATAATGTATTTTGCCCGGGCTTGGCAATCCTTAATCTCTTTTAAAATCTTATCTGTCTCGCCCCCGGGATCAATCACCGCTAGTTCCTTGCCCGAAATGAGCAAATAGCAATTAGTTTGCAGTTCGCCCACTTTTATCGTTTTTATCTCCATACATTATAATTATATTTTTATAAATGATTTTCTTCAACTTCACCTGTAAAAAAGCGGGTTTGACTTATTCGTCTAAAACCCGCTTTTGGCACTCTTCGCAGATGGTGTAGGTATCGTCATCGATACCCAGTTTTCTGCCGAGCACTCTCATCGGTCTACACCAAACGCAGACCCTCCTCCCTATCTTAAATTGAGCTAAAACTTGGTTCATCCTGAATTCTCCCGCAGGCAATCTGAGGATAGCCTGCCGGATAATTTCTCTATCGCTGGAGAGAAAATCATCCAGACAATCAAAATCCATGCATACAGGTAGCTCAGTCAAACCCTGGTATCTTTTGCCGTTATGACCTAGACACCCTCTTTTGCCGTCTTTCTCACCTAAAAGGAAACATCCTCCGCCGTTCCGCAGACAGCACTCTATACACCAGTGGCTATCATCCGGTCTACAAAGTGATTCTTTCATTTTCTACCTCCTTTAAATTTGTTAATTTACGTTTGAAGTGCAACACCTCGTATGATAAAAAGATTTCATATGAGGTACACACACTTCAGCAAGACGGAGCGCCTCGAGCTCTCCATCCTACTGAAGAAGGGCCATTCTTT
>Ga0180301_10004951_pt1 | contig 10255 bp, 9 predicted proteins | sample GuaBasSediGuay16_FD_121797 | JGI IMG/M metagenome (GOLD analysis project Ga0180301, IMG submission 121797) | Subseafloor sediment microbial communities from Guaymas Basin, Gulf of California, Mexico - Guay16, Core 4569-2, 12-15 cm | ecosystem: Environmental > Aquatic > Marine > Hydrothermal... | reverse complement strand
GGCCCACCTCCCGCAGCAGGGGCGCGGGCACGTACTCCCCGCATCGCACCGGCTCGCCCACCACCGCCTTGCGCTCCACCACCAGCACCCGGACGCCGGCCTCGGCCGCGGCCCGGGCCGCGGAACAGCCCGCAGGACCCGCTCCCACCACCAGGACCTGGGGATCACCGGGTGGCCGTGCCGGGCCCCGTTCCTCATTATGGGTCACGGTACCGGCGAGTACCATGAAGACCTCCCTCTCATCCCACGGCCCTAGGCCCGCCTTCGAGACCGTGGCCCTTACAGGTCCACATTCATGACCGCGTTGAGAAGATCCAGGTTGACCTGGGTCTGGCTGGCGAACCGGCCTGCGTAGGCCTCCTTTGCCTGGTCCAACTCGTAGCAGGTGGTGTCATCTATGTCCAGCAGGATGCCGGGAACACCCGCGCGCTCGAAATCGTCCACGTGCTTGGTAAAAAAGGGCTGACAACAGCACCCGATGAAGGCGGACACCCCGGCGGCTTTCATCTTTTCCAGTTCCTCCATCAGGTCTTCGAAACTCACCACACACACCACCTTCATCTTTTTCATCCGTCCCATGGTCCAGGCTGGTCCGATGGAACAATCCCCGCACACCCTGCACCCCTTCTTGTGCCTGAGGTCGCACTCGAGATCCTTGGAACAGTAAGGTAGCAGGAGCACCGATGGATCCCGGTTGAGCACCTCTTCAAAAGAGCCGTTCGTGACAGAGATGAGATTGCAGTACTCGAGAGGAATTCCGTATTTCGCGATTTCCACCTTGCGAAGGATCTGGTCCAGTGGCTTCAGGAAATCGTCACGGGTCATCCCCGGAATCAGGATCAGGCCATCATCAAAAAACCGGCGTACTATGCGGTGCACCGACTCTCTTTGGAGGGGGGTCCCTCGCAGCTCCGCCTCCAAGTCAAAGAGGGCCCTGGTGGGGAAAGAGAGAAAATCCCCGGTGATGTACAAGTCCTTGATCCGCTTTTTCGGGAGATCGACGACCACGGTAAACCGCACCAGGCCCTCTTCATTCTTGTAGGCGGACTGAACCACCTCATGCCCGGCCAAAACAGGGCGCACCATGTCGATCCACCCGGATGAACGATAGTACCCGAGTTTTTCCTGGAAGAGACGCTCCTCGGCAGGGGTCAACCCGGCAGGTTCCAGCCTGATATCCAGGTGTTTCTCGAAACCCTTCCGGATCGCCTCCTTTATCTCTCCCAGGGGTGGGGTGTAGCCGAGTTCCCACTTCAGGCAGGTGACGCGTTCCTTCACCGAATCGATTTCCTTGGCCTTCAGCTTTTCAACCGGGATCCGGAGACTGCGGAGCATGGTGTCCACGTCGAAATCCGTAAGCATGGTGCCCTGAAACAGGAACGCACCGTCCGATTCGGTCCCTCCCGTTCCCGAGATCTTCCGGCCGTTGACCTCGATATCGTTTCTGGGCCTGAAACTGGACCTGACCCCGAGCAGATCCAGGGCCGTCACGACCGGATCGCACAGGGTCCGGAAGAGTCTCTGCGTGGGGACACGAACGTTGAAGAATTTCTTGTCGCAAATGACTTCCCATCCCAGTTGGCTTTCATCAAAAAATATGGCACCCCCGCCCGTCACTCTGCGGTTGATGTCAATACCGTGGGATGCGCAATATTCCATCCGTATCTCTTCCTGGATGGACTGATGAAAACCCACCAGGACCGCCCGGGGTGAGAACTGGAGAAAATGAATGGTGTCGGGAGTAAGACCTTTCCCTTTCAACTCCACCAGGGTCTCATCCAAGGCCATGTTCTCCGCCGCCGTCATGGGCGGAGTGTCCAATAAACGCCAGATCCGCATGAAAAATCCTTTGAAATCTTCCTCGGACAAACGGGAATGTGCCGCAACCGCAAAAGAGACCAGGGGCAGGCCGCCGAAGAAAGGCCCGGAGAGGCCATGGGGCCCCTCCCCGGGCGACCTGGCGAGACACCGCTCCCGGGCCTGCTACCTGTCCAATGCCCGGAGCACCAACTGGGTGATGTCCATCACTTCCAGGGGAATCTTGTTCCGTCTCACAAAAGTGGTCATGGTTCGAACGCACTGCTGGCACGAGGTCACCACCGCCTGGGCCCCCGTGGATTGGATCTCCTCGATCTTAGCGCGGGCGATCTCAGCCGAGAGTTTCGCGTCGATCATCTCCAGGTTGCCTCCGCCGCCGCAGCATCGGCAATTCTCCCGGTTTCGAGGCAGTTCCACGAAGGTGACCCCCGGGATGTTACGAATGATTTCGCGGGGCGCATCGAATTCCCGCGCGCCCCGACCCAGATCACACGGGTCGTGGTAAGTGACCTTGAGTGGCGTCTCTTTCAGGGGAATTCGACCTTCCCCGAGCAGTTCCAGGAGATACTGGGTGGCGTGCGAGATTCGGAATCGAGCAGGGTAGTACTCGCGCCACATCTGATAGCAGGAAGGACAGGCGAAAATCACCCGGCTCGCACCTTTCTCCCGGACCGCCTCCAGGTTGTGATCGGCAAATTCCCGGAACATCTCTTTCAGGCCCGCGCCCAGCAATGGAAAACCGCAACACCACTCCTCCTCGCCCAGGAGGGTGAAATCGACGCCACCCGCTTCCAGGAGCTCCGCCAGGGCCATGGGAATCTTCTGGGCCAAGGGGAAATAGGCGGCAACGCAACCCGTAAAATAGACCACTTCGGCACGCTCCTTGATAAACCCGTCATCAGGAGCATCCCGCATATCCTCCACCCATTCGGCCCGTTCCTCGTTTTCTTCGTCGAAGACATTGCGGCTCCGGGCAAGGTTGTCGCGGATCATTTCAATCTTTTTGGGATAAAAACCGGAATGGACCATATCCTGCCTCAGGGACAACCACAGGTCCTTGAGCCGGATCCCCACTGGACACACTTCCTGGCAGTTGCCGCACAGGGTGCACCGGAAGGAGGTCCCGCTGAAATGCTTCCCCCGCTCCTCCTCCCACGTCTCCTTACGAAAGAGACGCTGGAAAAAGGCGGATCTGCTCCGAACCAGGTCTTTGACTCCCTTCATCCGAAAAACGGCGGAAAGCTCCCCGTCCCCGGAAGCGGCCACCGCAGGGCAGACCTCGGCACAGACCTGGCAATTTGTACAGGCCTCCATCTCCAGGAGCTGCCTGAAATGATAGTCTCTATTCCCCATGACGACTCCGCCTAGCGGCCGTTCCCATCCAGGGCCCTTACTCTTCCTTGTACTTCTCGATATCCGCAAGGACCCATTTTTCCACGGCCTCGGGCCCCCGGATCAGGTCTTCCAGTTCCCCCTTGTCCGATGGTTTGATCTTGTAGAGCCATCCCTTGCCGTAGCAGTCCTCATTGATCAGCCCCGGATTTGTCTCCAGGTCCTCGTTGACCGCCACCAGCTCCCCACTGACGGGCGCATAGACCTTGCCCAGCCATTTGCCCGATTCGATCTTAGCGAATTTCTTGCCCTTTTTCAGGACCTTCCCTTCGTCAGGAAGCTGCACGTACACGATCTCTCCGGCCATCTTCTGGGCGAAATCGTCCATGCCCATCACCAGCAGCTCTCCTTCGTCCCGGACCCAGAAATGATTCTCTTCGTAGTACAGCTCATCCGGCATGTTGTATTCCTGAATCTGCATGCTTGTGCCTCCTCCCTGGTTCGTGATTTGGTTCAAGGGCCTAAGGGGGCCCGCCCGGGCCGCGGCAAGATATACCGGAGCCCTGCCTCTGACCCCTGCCTCAGACCCCGGCCTCCTCCATGAGTTCATTGATGAACTCGGTGATATTGCATACCCTGAATTTCTGTTTCCTGAGCTTGGCGTTGGACAGGTTGTGCACGCAGGAGTTACATTCGGTCAGGACCACTTCTGCCCCCACTTCTTCGGCTTCCTGAAGCCTTCTGCGCGCCATGGCAATGGAGTTTTTCGGAAACGCCCCCCGCACGCCCCCGCCGGCGCCGCAACAGAGTGCATCGGCGCGGTTGTGGGGCATCTCCACGAAATTGGGCGCGATCTTGCGGATCGTGATTCTCGGTTCCTCGTAAATACCCGCGTGGCGCCCCAGATCGCAGGGGTCATGATAGGTCACACGTTTGTCCGTGCGCACACCGAAATCGAAATCTTTCAGGAATTGGCTCAGGTGCAGCACCCGGACCCCCTTCTCCGCCAGGGCCCTGTACTGGGGTTTGTGTAGAAAGGTCCTGGAACAGTAAGGGCATCCCGTGATCACCCCTTCGGCCTCGGTGGCGAAGATCCGCTCCAGATTCAGCCCCACGAGCCGCTGGTTCATCTCGTATCCCACGTCTTCGAGAACTCCGCTGCAGCACACCTCGTCGATCAGCGTGTAATCCACCCCCAGTCGGTCCAGGAGCTCCAGGGTGGCCAGTGTGGACTCGTCTTCCCTGTAGGCCCCTACACAGCCGATGAAGTAGACCCAGCGCGCCTTTCGATTTCTCTCCCGGTTCTTCTCCTCCTGCTTTCAGGGCCTTTGCCGTGAGAACCCGCGTTCAACACGAGCACCACGGGGGCCAGAATCACATGAATCAGACGGCTGAAGGGCAGGTAGGCGATAAAGGCCGCGGTCAGGACTGCGTGCCCATACCAGACATAGCCGTAGGCATTGATCAAGGGATCCGCCTCCCCGAACTGCGAGGCCACCCAGTTTCCCACGAACGCGTAGGCCGCACCGGCGGGCCTACCGGTCATGGCGATACGGATTCCTTCCAGGACGAACCCCACCGCCACGATGGCTCCCAGGAGGCCCAGGGACAGATAGTCTTGCCGCGGCAGGCCCGGGGCCCTCTCCTTTCGGGCCAAGACCCCGCGGACCACGGCCAGCAGGATGCCGAGGCCGAGCAGAAGGCCTGAAATGTCGAAGGACAGAGCCGCGGCCGGGGCGTTCTTGTCGAGCATCCATCGTACTATCTCGCTTTCTGGAGACCACAGGGATCCCAGGAGACCAGCGATACCCCAGACGAATCGGAAGAGGAAGGGATAAAAGATGAGGGCATGAATGACCCACCGGCCTTCCGATTGCCTGTATAGGCGCCTTTGCAGCAGGACGTCCAGGAAAAAGGCCCGGAGGCCCCCGACCGAGAAAAACGCCCCGGCCCACGTCCGGACACCGCCCGCCACTCCACGCAGGATCCCCCCATGGGCCCCTGCGAACCATGTCGCCGTCAGGAAGACCAGGCCCAGGATGAAGATGCCGAGCCCCCCGAGGGTCACGGGATCTCCGACGGAGAAAGTGGATGCATGACAAGGCATGCAAAGGATGCCTTTCGGGGGAAGCACCATGGCCGCCGCCCCCACCCTGTTTCCCCGAGTGTGGCAGCGGGAGCACTTTTTCTCGTCCTCCATAAGAATCATATGGTGGATCCCGGAGGGTTTGCCCAGGCTCAACGGCCGTTCCCACACCACGACCTGTCCGTCCCGATCCAGGACCGGACGCACACCCGGCAGATGGCATGCCCCGCAGCTCACCCGGGCATGCAGATCATGGGCGGTCTTCTCGTCATGAGGTGCGTGGCACCGGCCGCAATCGCCCGGGGCCTGAGAACCGTGCCCGAAGCGGGCCGCTTCCGGGTGACAGGCGGTACAGGCCGTCTTGGCGTGGGGCGTGGAAACGTATTCGGACGAATCAATGAGCGGTAGCCGGGCCCGCACGGCCACGGGCAAGGCACCCTTTCCCCCGCCGTGACAGTGGAGGCAGAACCGGGCGACGATTCGGCTGTGACCGGGGTCTTTCGGGTCCGGCAGGCGATGGCACGCCATGCACTCCTCATCTCGGGAGTCCAAGGCGGGCAGGGTGTCCCTTTTGTCGTGACACACCCCGCAGCGTTCCGCGCGGGGGGTGTCGGCGGCCAAGGCACGTCGCTTCTCTTCACCTTCGCCCGGCACCTCATGGGGTCTGTGGCACCGGATGCAGTAACGGTATTTTTCCGCACGCACCCCTTCCCTGGACCCATGGCGGCCCGCATCCAGATCGTCCTTCACTCCGTCGTGGCAGGAATAGCAGACCTCCGCGTCGAAAAAGTGGGCCCGGCTCTTGTTCACGTCGGCCGGGTCGGGGTGCAAGGGCCGCCCCGAGATCCTCTCGTGGCAGTCCTGACACGAGACCTGCCCGTGGGCCGACATATGAAACCGCTCCTGGTCGACGAACCAGGCCCCTTGGGCCCGGTCCCAAAGGATCACAGATACCAGTACGGCCAGGAGGGCCGCCGTGATCTTGCCTGGGACTTTCGGGCTGTGGCGCATGACAACCATCCGTAGTTTTTCTCTTGCTACCAGCGATTATGATAAGGACAAGTAGACGTCCTGAAAACAAACGAGGCTCATCTCTCCCCCCATGTGGAATCCCCGCCTCACCGCACGGGGAGAGCCAAGTCTACCACGGCGGGCTTTCACCACACAACGGCAAAGCCCTCCCCCTCCCGGGAAACCGCCCATGAGAACGGCGCCTGGAGCGCCTCCGCCGCATCATGGCGGCCGAGGAGGAAGAATCCGACACACACCGATCATGACTCATCCCTTTGCACGGGTCTCCAGATCCCTAACGTCCTTGAGCAGGTAGTGGCGGCCGTCTTGCGTGACCCCGAGGATGCCGGTTTGGACCATGAATTCCACCACCTTGGGCCTGAAATCCCTGAAACCCACGTTTAACATGACCTTTTTGGGCATAGGGGAGTTTCACTGCGGTGGCCTCGTCCACCGCGCCCCTGGCCCGCAAATCCCGTACCACCACATCGTAGGCGCGCCGGATTCTCCAGGCATGGACCCGCCGGGTAAGTGCGAACATAGCAAGCAACGCGCAAATGCCCAGAATCATTTCGATGGTGTCGGACATTTTGGTTTGATCCTTTGACTCGCGATGTTTATACTGACGGCTGAGACGATCCGCATGGACCGCCTGACCTCGAGACGGCCTCTCCCACGTCCGTGGGGTGGGGATATCATCAACCAACTGACGGAGGTTTTTTTATGCTCCCTGAAATCCGAAAGATCCTTTACGCCACCGACCTCTCAGAAAACGCCCGCCACGCCTTCGGCTATGCCGTGAGTCTTGCCAACCGCTACGGTGCGGGGATCACTATCATGCACGTACTGGAAGACGTACAACCCTTCGCGGACAGCCTGGTGGTCAATATGCTGGGCGAGGAGCGGTGGAAAGAACTCCGCAAAGCCAATAAGGACCAGGTCCTGGAACGTCTCCGGGGAAGGCTCAAGGATTTTTGTGACGAAGTGAGCAGAGAGCTTCCTTCCTGCCCTTTCATCACGGATGAAATCATCGTCAAGGTGGGAAACCCCTCGGAAGAGATCCTGGATCAGATCGCCTCGGGGGGCTACGACCTGGTGGTTTTGGGCGCCCTTGGGCACGGGATCCTCGGAAACGCCCTGATGGGCGGCGTCTCCCGCCGGGTGGTCCGCCGATCCAAGACCCCCGTCCTCGTGATCCGGCTTCCCAAGGAATAGCCGACCTGAAGGAAGCCCCCCGGAGCCGGTCTCATCCCCTGCCGCCGCCCCGTGGGGCGCGGTGTGTATCATCCCCCTGCGCCCTTTCTTTCCATCTCCAGCTTTTTGAGTTCCCGCCTCATGATCTTCCCGGTGGTGGTCATGGGCAATTCGTCCACGAACTCGATTTCCCGGGGGTACTCGTGGGCGGCAAGGCGGGTCTTTACAAAAGAGCGGATCTCCGCTGCAAGGCCTTCGTCCGGACTGACACCCACCTTGGGAACGATAAAGGCCTTGACCACCTCACCGCGTACGGGATCGGGGCTCCCCACCACGGCCACCATGGCTACGGCCGCGTGTTTCATCAGGCAATCCTCGATCTCCCGGTCCCGGGTGAGGTCCGCCCGGGCGAACACCATACGCCCGCCCATCTTGTGGGCCATCTCCCGTGTTTTTTCCCCCTCCTCCTCATTTATGTCCACCCCCACTACGGTGAGACCGTTGGCCGCGGCCGCGATGGCCGTGGCCCTGCCGATGCCGGTTCCCGCACCGGTCACGATGCACACGTTGTCCCTGTGAAAACTGTCATCTTCCAACCGCAGGATGTCCCCGCGTGTGATGGAAGGCTCCCTGATTTCCAAACGCCGCCTCCTTGAAAGATATCGTGGGCTCTTGGGCTTGGGTGATCCGGATCTCCCTCAAGGGGGTTCTCAGGCCGGCTCGAAGGCCAGGAACGTCTCTTTCTTCCCGTCCTCTTCCCAGTGCAGGAACTTCACCTTCAGGGGCATCCCCACCCGGATGGTCTCAGGATTCGTGGGGTCCACCCCCACGATGCGGGCATCCACCCTGCCCCCTTCGGCCAGTTCCACCACGCCGGTGCAGTAGGGGTTTTTACGGTTGTATCCCTGGGCCATCATGAAGGGGGGAGGCACCGTGATGCAGGTGAAGGCCGCCAGTCGACCCTCGCCCTTCATGCGCACCCACTCCATTTCCGCGCCGTGGCATTCGATGCAAAGGGGCCTGGGCGGAACGTAGAGTCGGCCGCAACCCTTGCACCGGCTGCCCATCAATTTTTCTTCCCGCAAGAACTTCTCGTAGGATATGTCGTTGAAGGCCCGCTCTTCCATGCTTTCTATCTCCTCTCGAGTATCGTGAAGGTGCATGTGCCGCCGGTGCCGCCCAAGTTGTGTGCGGCGCCCACCCGCAAATTCTTGTTCGGGATCTGCCGGGCGCCCGCTTTGCCCCGGAGCTGAGTCCAGACTTCGTAAAGCTGGCTGATCCCGGTGGCGCCCACCGGGTGCCCCTTGCATTTGAGCCCGCCCGAGGTGTTTATGGGCTTGGGGCCCGCAAGACGGGTCCTTCCCTCCTCAACGGCCTTGTAGCCTTCCCCCTCCCTGAAAAACCCCAGATCTTCGATGTGAATAATCTCCGCGATGGAAAAACAGTCATGCACCTCTGCGAACTGTACGTCCTCCGGGCCCATTCCAGCCATTCCGTAAGCCTCTTTCGCCGCATAGCGGGTGGCCTCGAAATAAGTAAGCGCCTCACTCGCATGGAAACCCCTGCCGCTGCCCTGCCCCATGCCTGCCAGGTAGACGGGCTCGTCCGTGAAATTTTTAGCGATTTCTTCGGCCACCAGGAGCATGCAGCTTGCCCCGTCGCTGATGGGACAGCAGTCGTAAAGATGCATTGGCCAGGCCACCACGGGGTTGACTTTGGGATCTCGCAGAAAGGCCTTCTCGTCTTCCCATTCCGGCACGGGGATCCCCCTTTTTTCCAGCGACGCTTTTTTGGCCTCCATCATGTCCCTGATCGTGTACGGGTACTGGGCCTTGGGGTTTAGGGGCGCGTTTTCGTGGCTCTTGATGGTCACGTTCATCAAGTGTTCACGGCCCGCGCCGTATTTTTCGAAATATGCGGTGGCAACGGCCCCGAACACGCCGGGGAAGGTAAAGCCGGCCTTGCCCTCATAGGGTACGGTGGCCAGGGCCAAGCCTTCTGCCACCTCCTCGGTGGTGCGCTTGGACATCTCCTCCACGCCTCCCACCAGGACGATGTCGTAAAAGCCCGAGGCGATGGCGAAGACCCCCTCGCGGAAGGCAAGAGCACTCGAGGCGCATGCCCCTTCGGTCCTCGTGGCAGGCTTCGGTGTAATGCCCACCAGGTCGGAGATCAAGGGCCCCCAGTGCGACTGGCGCATGAAATAGTCGTTGGAGAAATTGCCCAGGTACAGTGCGTCGATGTCAGCCGGGTCCAACCCCTTGTCCACGGAGGCCGTCATATCGCGAAAGGCCTCCGCGAAAAGATCCTTTGAATCCCGGTCCCGAAACATGCCGAACCTGGACATGCCGGCCCCGACAACCGCCACGCCCCTTCCAAGCTTTCTGCGCTTTGCCATGGAAACTGTCCTCCTTCAGCGGGGGAAGGTACCGCTCTGTGGAGCCCGCAGGCTCCCGAGGGAAATATTTGGGGCTTGCCGCGGTACCGCCCCCATAAATTTCAGGAATGAAACGAACAAAATAGGGCAATCCTAGCAGAGGACCCCGCCTTTGTCACCCCCCTTTGCCGCCGGCCTTCAATCTCCGGCCTGTTTGGCCTTGGGAGGGCTCACCACCGCGTGACCGTCCAGGACCAGCGTCCCTTCCTGGTTCGTGCAGGTGGTCTTGAACCGGACGCGGTTCTTGTCCCGGTCCACTTCCTCCGCCTCCACCCTCGCCGTGATCGTGTCCCCGAGCCGAACCGGCGCCCGAAAGTTGAGTTCTTGTCGGAGATAGATGGTGCCGGGACCTGGCAGGAGCGTGCCCAGGACCGTGG
>Ga0180301_10004950_pt1 | contig 10256 bp, 12 predicted proteins | sample GuaBasSediGuay16_FD_121797 | JGI IMG/M metagenome (GOLD analysis project Ga0180301, IMG submission 121797) | Subseafloor sediment microbial communities from Guaymas Basin, Gulf of California, Mexico - Guay16, Core 4569-2, 12-15 cm | ecosystem: Environmental > Aquatic > Marine > Hydrothermal... | reverse complement strand
GCTATTTCGCCCAGCCTGCTCTGAATGAATCTGCATACGTCCTTGTCGGGTATCGCTCTGGTTATGATCCTCCAGTTCACCTTCCTCAAGTACTTGGGCAGGAGCAGCCCATGACCCTTAACGTACTTTAAGAGGGCGTGGCGGCTGACGTTAACGCCCTTAAACGCTTCAAGCAGCGGTAGCAAGTCCTTTGAGAAGAAGACCCATTCACACGGCTTAACGGAGTCCCTAACACCTAAGTAGTAGCGGCAATGAGCATCAAGGATCACAAGCCTGCCTGTGATAACGTCAACTCCGGGCACCTCAATAACATCACTTGGCGAGTACGCCTTAATGAACATTAATGCATGGTTGACCCTTAATCCGCTCTCCAACATTAAGCGGTAGACCAAGTAGTAGAGGGGGTGCTTTTCTCGAAGCTCCCGGAGGGTTCTAACGACGGCCTCCATCTTAATGGGGTATTCACGAACGTCAAGCTTATACTTACGCGATGGCACGACCTCCATGAGCCAAGCATAGACCTCGACACTTATCTTGCGCCTGCTGTACAGGTATTGAACGTAGTGCCTAAACACGTTCCTTAACCACTGGTTTTTGTGGTTGACTACGTAGCTCACGAGGCTCTCGGTCAACCGCTTGCCTTCGAGATGTTGCATAAATATATTTTTGTAATATGCTATTGTCTCAGGGCTTCTTACAAGCCTCCTCTTCTTGAACTCCTGTAGGTATCGCTCAAAGTCATCGCTCCACTTGAACTCTATGGAGGCCAAGCTCATTCCAAGCATCTTCCTCAGGTCTTCACGGAAGTTCTCAACGCAGAACCTAACGACCAATTGCTTCAAGTACTCATCTCTTGATGCTAATGCTAGGAGCTCAAGAGCCAAGCTGTAGTTGATTGTCCCATCATCTCTAACGACGCCGAGAGCCCTAAGCCTCCTCTCAGCGGAAACTATCGAGTTGAACTCATCGCGAGAGATGTTCTCAAGCATCTTCCTCAAGCAATCATCGGTTATAGGGGCCCTCCTATTCAGGAGACGCCACATGGAGACCCTAGAAATGCCCAACAAGCTTTGAACGCGATCACGCCCAAGCTTCTCGATAAGGTAATCCAGAATCCTATAGCGATCCTCCTGGCCCAGCTTCGAGAAGTCGAGCAGCTCAAACCACAAGGCTGAAAGCACCACTAATAATCAGATCTGCAACGCCTTCTTATGTTTCACGGAGGCGACATGAACCATGAAACAAAGGTGAGTTACCCGGCCAAACCCACATCAGTTGATGTGTTTTGATGCGGCCGCCGGGACTTGAACCCGGGTCACAGGCTCGGGAGGCCTGTGTCCTAATCCAGGCTAGACGACGGCCGCTTTTCTATTGTCTCTATATTTAGAAGTGTGGTTTAAGTTTTGCTTTGATGAGAAGGAGCTTTGTGGTTAAGGTTTTTATTTTTGTTTTGTGTGTTGTTGTTTTGGGTGTTTTTGTTATGAGTGAGAATTGGTTTGGCAAGAGAAGGAGAAGGAGCTTTTGGGATTTGTTTTTTGGCGGCTTCGAAGATTTTGATCGAATGATTGAGGACATTATGAGGGAGTTTGAGGAGATTTCTAGGAGAGGTGGAGCTCAGTCTTTCGTTTACGGCTTTAGTGTGACTATGGGGCCTGATGGCAAGCCGATTATCAGGGAGTTCGGTAATGTGAAGCCTTCGCCTAGAGGACCCATTGTAAAGGAGGAGGTCGAGCCATTAGTTGATGTGTTTGAGGAGAAAGATGTGATTAAGGTCTGCGCTGAGATACCTGGTGTAAATAAGGAGGACATTAAGCTTAGGCTTACTGATGATAATAAGCTGATAATTTCAGTTGACAATCCTCAGAGAAAGTACTATAAGGAAGTTGAGCTGCCAGCTAAAGTCAACCCGGATAAGGCCAAGGCTACTTATAGGAACGGCGTGTTAGAGGTCGTGCTGGAGAAAGTGGAGAAGAAAGGGAAAAGTATAACAGTCGAGTGATAATCCCTACTCTAAGCTCCCAAGCATCTCTAAGCGTATAGGCGATGGGCTATGATTACGAAGCGTAAGGAGAAGAAAAGCAGGAAGATGAGAGGGTCAAGGGTCTGCGGCTGGGGTAGGACAGGGCAGCATAGGAAGCATGGTGGTAAGGGTGGTAAGAGAGGATCAGGATTGCATAAGCATAAGTGGACTTACATCATAAAGTATCTTCCAGACTACTTTGGGAAAGAGGGTTTTAAGAGGCCTAAGTGCCTGCTTAAGAACATTAAGCCCATTAATGTGGGGCAACTATGCGAAATGGCTGATAAGCTTGTTAAAGCTGGCTTAGCTAAAGTGGAGAATGGGCTTTATGTCATTAATGTGCGCGATCTAGGATATAACAAGGTTCTAGGCGAAGGCAAGGTGACGAAGCCGCTTCAAATTATGACACCCATGATAACCGTAAGCGCAAAAGAGAAGATTGAGGCAGCAGGAGGTAAGGTTATAGTAGAGCCTCTCTAGGCAAGGTAGAGTGCGATGGTTGATGCTAGAAGCCTCATAGAGTCCATTGCTAATTTCGTGCCTAGAGTTCAAAGACCTGTTAGGAAGGTAAGCTTTGGTGAAAGGCTCTTATGGACTGCCATAGTTCTCACAATATTCCTAATAATGGGTCAAATACCTCTATATGGTATACCTAGGGAGAGCCCTTCTTTTCAGCAGACAATCTTCAACATAATATTCGCCGCTAGGCGGGGTACTCTCCTTGAGCTTGGAATAGGGCCAATAGTAACTGCAGGCCTGATAATGCAAATACTTGCTGGAACAGGACTCTTAAGGCTTGATCTAACGAATCCTCGCGATAGAGCTTTGTTCACTAGTGCTCAGAAGGTCTTGACTATCTTTGTCACGGCGGTTCAAGCTGCTGGCTCCGCCTTGGCTTATAGGCTTGTAGGTTCCCCATTAACGCCTTTAGTTGTATTTATACAGTTGTTTGCTGCGACGATGATATTAATGCTTCTCGATGAGATGATAGATAAGGGTTGGGGTATAGGCAGCGGCATAAGCTTATTTATCGCGGCAGGTGTTGCTCAGCATGTCTTTTGGTTTTGCTTTAGCCCTGTACCAGCTCGTGAAGATGGTGGTCCTTTAGGAGTATTTACTGCTCTCGTTTCTTACGCTATGAGCGGTAAAGACGTTTGGAGCATTATTTTAGGCTCACCTCAATATCCATGGCTTCCCACGTTTACTGGGTTTATAGCCATGATAGTCATGCTCGTCGCAATCATATATCTTGAAAGCATGAGGGTTGAGGTCCCAATAGTTTATGCGAAGTATGGAGGCTTTAGAGCCAAGACGCCATTAAAGTTTCTATACGTTTCAAATATCCCTGTGATATTCTTTGGCGTTATAGCGGCCAACCTTCAAATGCTTGCACGTATAACTGGAAATCCGTTTATTATTGGTGTAAGCAGCGTGTTTACGCCACCAATGGGATTACTTCATGCAATTCAAAACCCCCTACATACAATAGCCTATGTACTGCTCTTATGTGCCACATGTGCTCTATTAGCATTGGCATGGGTTGAGGCTTCCGGCATGTCTGCTAGAAGTCAGGCTGAGCAAATAGTGAAGTCAGGCCTTCAAATTCCTGGTTTTAGAAGCGCACCTTCGGTTATAGAGCAATACCTTGCGCGATACATCTACACCTTGACTTGGGTTAGCGGCATAATAGTTGCTTTAATCGCGGCTTTCGGCGACATCTTTGGTGTTCTCGGAGGCGGCATAGGCATATTACTAATGGTTGGCATATTGTACCAGTACTACCAAGTATTGGCTCAAGAGAAGGCGTTAGAAATGTATCCAATGTTAAAGCAGATTCTAGGTGTAGAGTAGGAGGCTGGGTTTGTGGAGTGGTTTGAGGGTTTGACTGAATGGCTTAAAAACGCTTTGGGACCCTTCACTAACCCTCCTTTGAGCACAATCTTCATCATAATACTAGCTCTTGCAGTAAGCTTATTGGCGACTGGAGCTCAAAGGATTATGTTGGATGTGAAGGTTGTAAGGCAGCAAGCACGTGAATTAAGTAAGTGGAGGAAAGAGCTCTTTAAAGCACAGAAGGCGAGAGATGTAAAGGCTATCGAGAGACTCATGAAGAAGAAGCCCTACATGGATAAACTTCAAGCAAAATACACGATTCAGACCATGAAGCCAGCCATAATTTACATAGTTCCCCTCTTCGTGCTCTATTGGGTTTTCTTAGGAGTGTTTGACAAGCCCGTCGCTTATCTACCTCTAATTGGAGCACCAATACCATTCTGGATTTGGTATTTCATAACCTATAGCGGATTTTACCCCATACTGCAGAGAGTTTTAAATGTGGATTTCCAATCCTCGGATTGAGGTGACAGCTGTGGTAAGACCTGGCTTGAGAGGTAAGCCTCATAAGCTCGTAAGAACGCCAGGTGGAAGACTTGTATGGAGGCCTGTAGAGTTCAAGAGAGGCGAGGCTAAGTGTGCTTGGTGCCACGGAACGCTCCATGGTACGCCTGCTCTATCTAAGACGGAGATCAGGAAGTTGCCTAAAAGCAGTAGAAGACCTGAGAGGCCTTATGGAGGCTATCTATGTCCTAGATGCTTAAGGATAGGGCTTTTCCATGCTGTTGTAAGGGGGCAAGCCGAGTCTTCATAACCTTAAATTTTATGAGTTAACGATAATGACGATTTTTCGCTATGTTGCGAGTTGTTAACTCTTAATGTTCTTGGTCTAGCAGATTTTATAAGAAGAGGTTTCATTTAAGTGAGCTTATGAAACTTGTTATCGCCATTAGCGGTAGGCCTGGTGCAGGTAAGACTACGTATGCCAAGGAAATTGCAAGTTTTTTCAATTTAAGATATGTATCTTCAGGAATGTTATTTAGACAATTAGCTGAAGAAAGAGGGGTAAGCCTGTTAGAGTTTCATAAGATGGCTGAGAAGGATTTTGAGATAGATAAAGCAATAGATGAAAGGGCGCTGGAAGAGGCAAGAAAAGGTGATGTTGTTGTTGATGGGCATTTAGCTGGATGGGTTTTACGTGATATAGCTGATTTAAAGATTTTCTTTACAGCTCCGCTGGAAATACGAGCAACAAGAGTTGCAGCTAGAGATGGTGTATCTTATGAAGAAGCTTTTAGGGAGCTCAAGGCTAGAGAAGAGAGCAATAAACTTAGAGCTAGGCTTATATATGGTTTTGATCTTGATGACCTCTCAATATTTGATGTGATCTTTAATACTAATAAGCTTTCAAAGGAGGTTATATCCGAAACGTTAAAAACCCTTATCTCAAAGTTCATAGAGCACCGAGCTTCTGGGTGATAGGCATGCCAGCCATTGAGATAGGCAGAATATGTGTTAAAAATGCTGGTAGACTCGCTGGAAGAAAATGTGTAATTGTGGACATCATCGATGAAAACTTTGTCTTGGTGACGGGGCCAAAGGAGATAACAGGAATAAAGAGGAAGAGATCTAACGTCAAGCATCTAATACCAACACCAGAAAAGATAGACATCCCAAAGGGGGCAAGCGACGAAGAGGTCAAAGCAGCCCTCGAAAAGGAGGGCAAGCTGGAATTCATGAAGGAGAAAGTAGCTCCGATACCCCCATAAACCCCCTCTTTAATACATCTTCTTGGTGAAAGTTTTGGGCATACTAATTAAAGCAGAGGATACCACGGATTACAATTATGGTTGCCCTCCAGATCAAAGACCTATAGAGCAGCACTTAGAGTTAGGTATAATAAATTTGGATAAGCCTCCTGGCCCTACGAGTCATGAAGTTACATCGTGGGTCAAAAAGCTCCTTGGGATAAACAAGGCTGGCCATGGCGGGACCCTAGAGCCCTGTTAAAGGGCGGGGGTATCCGAAGGTTACAGGCGTTTTGCCCATAGCTCTTGGTAGAGCACGGAATATTCTTCAGTATGTCGTACATGCTGATAAGACGTATGTATGTGTCATGGCTCTTCACGGAGAAGTCCCAGAAGACCAAGTAAGAAGGGTTTGTCGTGAATTCGTTGGCCCCATATACCAAAGGCCTCCACTAAAGGCCTCTGTTGAGAGGAGGCTGAGGATAAGAAGGATATACTCCATCGATGTTCATGAGGTAAAGGGTAGACTTGTATTAATGACTGTTCACTGTGAAGCTGGGACGTACATTAGGAAGCTTTGTCATGATATAGGTGAAGTTTTAGGTGTAGGAGCCCACATGGCTGAGCTTAGAAGAGTACAGACAGGTCCTTTCACTGAGAATGAAGGCCTTGTGACTATGCATGAGCTTCACGAGGCTGTTGTTGCATGGAAAGAGCTAGGTGATGATAGCCTTCTCAGAAAAGCTGTTTTACCTGTTGAATATGCTGTTCGAAAAATGCCTAAGATATACATTAGGGATTCTGCAGTGGATGCTATATGTCATGGAGCTTCTTTAGCAGCACCAGGAGTGTTGCACTTAACAGATGATGTTAGTAAAGGGAAGCCTGTAGCTTTAATGACGTTAAAGGGGGAACTCGTAGCTATAGCACAGGCGCTGATGAATGCTAGTGACATTATAGAGATTGACAGGGGGGTAGTCGCTAAGCCTTTAAGGGTAATAATGAGGCCAGGGACATACCCCAAGCACTGGAAGTCCTCTAAATTTGTGGAGAAAGGATAATAAAAGGGGGTATTATTCATCATTTACTTGGAGCCGGGATACCCTAGTGGTAGGGGGCAGGCCTGGAGAGGCTTAAATCCCCATTGAGCCTGTGGCCCTCTGGGCCGCGCGGGTTCGAATCCCGCTCCCGGCGCCATTTACTCTACTCCTACCATTTGAATAGCCTCAGCCTTTACTTCGCAGTAGCAGTCAAGTATGTATGTGAAGGGTACTCTGTAGCTCCAGCCTGTTTGGTCGAAAATACCCATGAAGCCAACTCCTAGTATGTAGCCGCCCCTCTTTAGAACCTTGTTCACGACATCTATGATATCTTCAACTGTAAGTTTTGATATTGGCATCGCTAGTCCGCCTAGCAAAACAACGACGTCAGAATTGTGTGGATCAGCTTTTTCGCCTATTTGATATCCATAACCTTCGATAGGCTTGAGCTTGACTGCCATGTCTATGGACACGCCAGGAACGAATACCATGTTATTTGTTACATCTCTTATCGCGTATGCCAGCAACTCTATGAAGGGAAGGCACACTGCAGGTGTTCCAAAGAACGTTATCTTCGATTCTTTGCTTAAGTTGAGTTTGGATATGAGGTCTTTGAAGCACCTAGTTAGGCCTACTACTCCCTTGCCTGAACATATTAGTCGTCGAGAAGCCATCTCAAAGACCCCTCAAAGAGCTATGAGAGAAGAGATAAAAGTTTTTGGAGGGGTTCTGTCAACTTTTATGGTAGAATGGGCATGAGGACTTCAGGCAATCAGGGTTTTTATCTGAGAATATGCATAGCACCTTTTCCACTTTAAAGCCTATACCAAGCTCCTCTGCAAGTATCTTTGAAGCCGCTATTATCGATGCGTAAGTTGAAGCTTTACAACATCTTACGCCATCAATCTCCTCGACGATTCGCAGACCCTCAGAGGCAACTTTTAGGCTTAGTGTTCTTTCGCGTGGCTTAAGGGGTGTTGACCTTAGGAATACGGCTAAAGCAGTACTGGCTCCTATTGGAGCACCACATAAACCCATTGTGCCGCATGTGCCTCCTGGGATTATACTGCTTCTTTCAATTGCGATCTTGAACATATGTTCTTCAACTTTAAAGCCTAATGCGCGAAGCCATCCGAGGACTACGCATGCTGTTAAGTAGTGATGTTGAGGACCGTGGATGGGAATAGAGGGATGAAGCATGCATCTATTTGCAAGCGCTATTGGATCTATAGATGGATTTAACATGCATATTCTCAGGAGGACGCTTTTAGAGTTAGAGTTAGAGCAATATGAGCACATTGGGTACTTAACATCGGGTGCTACGTTATCTAGTTGGGATGCACAAAAATAACACTTTACACTAGATGTTCTTGATGGGTGATTATGGCTATGCATCCCATTCTTTTAAGTTAGCCCTCCTTATAGGCGTTGTCCACTATATTTTTTAATGTTGAAAACACGTCAGGATTCTCCTTGAAAAAATTCATTAACTTTATTATCCTATTAACTGTAATATCATGAAGATCATGCTCAATACTGCATGCATCATCCTCAGCTATGTCGTCAGGAAGCTTTAATAAAGCCATTAAAAACTCCTTAAGGGCCTTATGCCTTTCATATATTCCTTCTGCAGCTCTTATGCCCTCATCGGTCAACGTGATTAATTCATGCCTAACATACTTGACGAGCCCTTTTTTCGCAAGCTTATCAAGGTATTCTACAATGCTTGGCGGTTTGACGTTTAACATCTCAGCTAAACCTTTAATTCTTATCACACCTTCCTTTTTCCATAGTAAGTAAAGAGCCTCTAAGTACTCCTCCTCTCTTCTACTTCTCTTAGTTGCCAAGTTTCATCAACTCTTAGAGAGGAGTCCCTCAATACTCATTGTTAAAGCTTTTTCTACCTCTAAAATTTTTTGAGATATAGCACAAAAAGTTTAGGGTGGACTTTGACGAGTGAGACTACGCAATTCTTTGATCGAGAAAATCAGGAGAGGTATTGAAAATACTCCTAGTATTACATCAAAGCTAAGAGCTTCTTCTAAGACCGTTATGATGTTGTTACTTAATTCCCCCAATAATGATAAAATTGCCGCATTCGCCGTAGAGGCTAATGCAACAAGAGTGTTTATAACTACGAGGGCTAATGCTAATGCTGACGCTATGAAGATGCATGAGAAGCTCTTAGCTCTATCTCTGTTATAGCATAACGCTCCAGCATAAACCAACCCTATGGTGAAAAGTACGATAAATGCTCCAGGATCGCTTGGAATTGTTATACCACCGATTTCCTCTATGCCCTTGAGCCCTGAAAGTCCCAATAGCCAATTGGCCAGAGTTAATAATGCACCGATCAGATAAATTATTGACATTGTAGCTGATGCCATTTTTAATGAGAAAGAGGGCATGTCATATCACCTCATGTTAAGCCTGCTAAGTGACCTACGAATGTTATGATTAAGGTTATTGCATAAGCTAATGTAAGCTCGTAAGCTAATGCGAGGATTGCATATTTCAAGCCTAGTTCGCTTCTTATTGCAGCTATTGTTGCAATGCATGGAACATAAATTAACACGAAGAGCATATAGGCATAAGCACTTAGAGGCGTGAAGTGTTGTGCTATGGCGTTTGTTAAGCCTTCTTCGCTAACACCATATAGGACTCCCATTGAGCTTACAACAGCTTCTTTCGCAACGAAGCCTATAAGGAGAGCTGAGGATGCTCTCCAATCCCAGTCCATGGGTTTAAATGCGATTTCTAGTCCATGCCCTATAAGCCCTATCCAGCTCTTTTCAGCTAAAGTAGGGTCTTCTAGAGCATTAACGCCTAAATATCCTGTAGGGCCTGTGACCGATAGGGCCCATACTATTACCACAAGCATGATTATTATGGTGCCAGCCTTACGTAGGAAATTCTTGGCTCTAAACCATGTCTTTAAGCTTAGGCTTTTGAGTTGAGGAGCCATGTATGGCGGTAGCTCCATGACGAAGCCGCTTGAAAAGCCCTTAAACAAGGTCCTCCTAAAGACTGCTGCTATAAGCAATGCCATGATGAGCCCTATTATGTACATGCTAAGGACTATGGATCCTTGATACGCACTAAAGAAGGCTCCAGCGAAAATTAAGTATACCGGTAAACGTGCAGCGCAGGACATTAGGGGTGCCACTAAGGCTGTGGTTTTCCTGTCGTTTTCATCATCAATAGCTCTTGTAGCGATTACTGCTGGTATATTGCATCCCCATCCGAGAAATAACGGTATTAGCGACTTTCCTGTCAACTTGAATTTCTGCATTAGCTTGTCAACTACAAAAGCAGCTCTCGCCAGATATCCTAAATCTTCTAACGTTGAGATGAAGAGGAAGAGGAAAGCTATGTTCGGCAGGAATACTAGGACGCTTCCTATGCCAGCTAAAATTCCGTCATTTATCAGTGAGGTCAAGATCTCTGACATGCCTGCTAAGCTTACAAGAGAAGGAAGATATGACGAGAAGACGTAGTCCACCAATGTGCAAAGTGGTTCTGCTACTTCAAATGCAAATTTAAACATGAAGTATACCACGGTCAGCATTATCGGTATGCCAAATACTTTATGTGTAATTACGAAGTCTGCTATAT
>Ga0180301_10004949_pt1 | contig 10258 bp, 10 predicted proteins | sample GuaBasSediGuay16_FD_121797 | JGI IMG/M metagenome (GOLD analysis project Ga0180301, IMG submission 121797) | Subseafloor sediment microbial communities from Guaymas Basin, Gulf of California, Mexico - Guay16, Core 4569-2, 12-15 cm | ecosystem: Environmental > Aquatic > Marine > Hydrothermal... | reverse complement strand
CACCCCTGGGGTCTGGGGTCGCTCGCCAACGCTTTGAGCCTAGTTGCAACACGATGGTAGTCCGTTTCCTGTAAGCTATCGAGCTCTCGTTGCACCCTCCTGCTGCGTAATCTAACTTCAAACGTGGGCTGCTCGTTTGTGCTCATAGTCCTCTAAACTGACAGCCTCTTTCTCTGGGGCTGAGAGGGACTCCTTCATGGCAAGTATGTCCTCAAGATCCTCGACCTTCTTGAGCAGAGCTTCATATTCGTCATAACGTGTAAGCACTGCTTTTGGCTTTCCATGCTGTGTAACGTACAAAGGTATTCCCTGCCCTTCAAGTTCAGCCATCAGAGCACCTAATTTGACTTTAAGTTCACTTACTGTTACAATGCGAGTAGACATTGGTGCACAACCTCCTCCCTCTTTATGGCTTTATTATACTAAGTTTGGTACAAAACTTCAATCAATTAATAGGTCTAGCATGACTTGTCCATTTGCTCTATTGGGTCTTAGTTTGCCAACATTTTGCCAACAAATTTGTTGGCATGTCATGGGACAAGGTGGTACCGCTAGATATAAACTGCCCCTTGACGCCAGACCAGACAAGCCGTTATGCTATCTCATGGGACTACTTGGTACGACTACTCCTCATCTTCGGAACCGAGGGTCGTGGGTTCGAATCCCTCCAGGCGCGCATTTGAATCCGGCTATACCAGACTAACCAGCCGCTGGCTGATGGCCGTAAATCATAAGTGAAAGCAGAAGGGGGCCTATCTGGAAGCCCCCTTTCCGCTTATTTGCCCTGCGCTTGATGGCTAATGAAAGATGCTAATTGTGAATGACAATGTTACCGCCGCCAAGCTGAGCATGTATCGCCTGGTAAACGGGGTCGGACTCGGTATCGGTGCCCTGCCATATCCTGATGGTGAACTCGTCCGGCTGGCCGCCCGTCTTATCACCATCTGTGGCCAGCACTCTGAAGGTATATAGACCCTCGCCGTTGATAGTACCTTCGCCCTGGAACTGGGCACTGACTTTGCTCACCACCAGCCAAGTCATATCCGTACTCTTCAGGTTGATATCACCAACGTGATACTGGAACTCCAGGTTACCCGCGGCTGCCCCTTGCTTGTATTTGACGATGAAGCCGAAGGTAGCCTTCCCCTCCGATTCAGGGTCCGTCTTCAAGTTGCCCGGGGCAGACCAGAACCAGCCTCCCCCGGTAGCAGAACCGGACTCAGGGTCGTAGACCACGGCCATGGTGGTGTCACTGGCTTGAAGTCCCTTATCATCGGTGACGGTCAGGTCTACCCCATAGATGCCGACCTCAGCATAGGTATGGGATACCAGAACACCGCTACCGCTGGTGTTATCCCCAAAGCTCCAGTCATAGCTCACTATGGTCCCTTCAGGATGATATGAGGCACTCCCGTCCAGGTCAACGCCGTAGCCCACCTGCGCCAGATACGGGCCCCCGGCATCAGCCACCGGCGGTACTGCCGGCTCGCCGATGAAAAATGGCGACAGGCTGCTAACCTCACCATACACAATGTTCTCGGCCGTATCCACAAACGTCGTCACATCCTGCCACGCCGAGTCGCTCCAGTGAAACAGTCGCAGGCTCTCCTCGTTACTTACCTGTGACTCGTCATAGCTGAGGCCCACCGTGATAAGGCCGCTGTAGCTGGCCGTGGTGGTGATTTCGATGAAGTTGCCTTCAATGACATAGAAATCAGCCGGGGTCGGGTCGACCGGGTTCTCCGTCAACGTGGTCATGGTGGTGGTGCCGCCTTCGATAACATTCGGGAAGGTCACGGTGCCATCCTCCGTGCTGACGGTCACATTGGCACCAGGCGGTGTGTTGAGCGACGGGCTTATCTTCACCAAATAGAAATCACTCAAACCAGCCCCGTAGGAAGATGTCTCACCGGCAACGATGTAACCGCCGTCTGCGGTCTGAAGGAGGGCATGGGCACAATCGGGATTACCACCGCCTAATACTTTCTCCCACTCCATATTCCCCAGGGAATCGGTCTTGACCAGGTAGGCATCGTCATAGGCAGCACCGGCATAGCCAGCCGTGATATAGCCGCCATCCGTGGTCTGCTGGACAGCACGGGCACAATCCCAATCAATGCCGCCGAAGGTCTGCTCCCACTCCGCATTCCCCAGGGCATCGGTCTTGACCAGATAAAAGTCGTAGAAACCGGCTCCATAGGAACTTGTCTCACCGGCTATGATGTAGCCACCGTCTGCGGTCTGCTCAATGGAATAAGCAAGCTCGTCTTCAACACCGCCGATGGTTTGCTCCCACTCCAGATTCCCCGAGGCATCGGTCTTGACCAGATAAAAATCGCAGCGGTAACCAGCGGTATAACCGGCCATGATGTAGCCACCGTCCGCGGTCTGCTTGGCGTCATACGCTTCTTCCCATTCAATGCCGCCGAAGGTCTTCTCCCATTCCACATTCCCCAGGGAATCGGTCTTGACCAGGTAGACATCATAGGAACCGGCACCGTAGGAACCGGTAGAACCGGCCATGATGTAGCCACCATCCGTGGTCTGATGGACAGCATAGCAACCCTCGTCATTATTGCCGCCAAATGACTTCTCCCATTCTAGACTCCCTGAGGCATCAACTTTGACCAGATAGAAGTCCTGCGAGTAGGTACTGTCAGACCATACCACGCCACCAATGATGTAGCCACCGTCTGTGGTCTGCTCACCGCGACCATTGAAACTGGCGGGGTTTCCAGTTAAGGGTTGCTCCCACTCCATATTCCCCGCGGCATCGGTCTTGACCAGGTAGATGTGCCATTCGCTGTCCGTGCTGAATGACTTTGTGTCGCCAGTAATGATGTAGCCGCCGTCCGTGGTCTGCTGGACGGAATAGGCTTTCTCATAGTTACTGTGACCGAAGGTCTTCTCCCATTCTACGTCGGGAGGAGGGTCACTGGCGGCTGCCATCGAACCGGCGCCCAGGCCAGCCAATGCCGCCACGGCCAGCATGACCATAACTAACAGGCCGCTGATAAGCTTATGGCCCGTCCATTTATGTTTTTTCATCTGCTATCTCCTTTTTGTAAATAAAGCTTTTTAACCAATTTCCGGTACTGAGCCTGGCGCAGCCCGGCTGCGCCCCACCTTGCCCCCCATAAATAAATTGGCAACGCCCGCCACTTTTGACTTAGTGGCCACGTTGCCCTTTCCCCATGGCCTCACCTCCTCTCCAGGAAATTCGCCTATTGGCATAACACATTTTCAGAAAGGAACCAAGACATTAGTACTACCCCTCCCCCCCGACCTGTCAGGAACTTTCTGGCACGATTTATGTAATGCTTTAGATAACGTTTTACGTAATGCGTTATGTATTATGAAATGGTGGAAAAACATGCACAATGACTAAAAAGTCCCAGGCAATGTTAGTACTTTAGTAACCAGGACGGCAGGCAAGATGGCTTCGCTGCCAAACGCATGAAACTGGTTTCGACTGATGGGGCAAAGCCAGGAGACAACTATGTCAGCGTGCTTGATATACAGAAAAGGAATTAGTCGGAGAGAAATGGCTGGCACAACGGGAAAGAAAACAGCGCAACTGATGACATGGTAAAGCGTTGCTGAAGGCAGATTTAATACCAGGACAGGCGTTCTGAGTCCAGATTAAGGAGACAGGGCTTTTTAGCGCTTAGTTACCTGGGCTAACACCTCGTCCTGAATGTGATAGCTGTGCTCCGACCCGGGGTAGGTGCCCTGCTCCACCTCTGCCTTGTAGGCTTGCAATGCCTGCAGGATATCCTGAGATAAGTTGGCATATTTTTTCACAAATTTGGGCGTGAACTTCTCGAAAAGCCCTACCAGGTCATAGAAATTCAAGCTCTGTCCATCAGTGTAGGGGCCGCTGCCAATGCCGGTGGCCGGAATTTTAAGCTCCTTGCAGATAAACCCCGCCAGGCGGTCAGGCACACATTCCAGGGTCAGCATGAAGGCACCCGCCTCCTCCAGCGCTCTGGCGTCTTCAACCAGTTTGCGCGCCGTTCCAAGGTCGGTACCCTGGACTTTGAACCCCCCCAACCTGGAGAGCATCTGCGGCGTCAGTCCTATATGGCCCACCACCGGGATGCCAGCATCAACGATAGCCTTTACCGTATCCGCGTATTCCTTGCCCCCCTCCAGCTTGACCGCATCCACACCCCCGTACTTCAGCAGCCGGCCCGCATTATAGACCGCATCCCTTACGCTCGCCTGGTAGGATAAAAAGGGCAGGTCACCTATCACCAGTGAGTATTTAACGGCGCGCATTACCGCCTGGCAGTGATAAATCATCTCCTCCATGGTCACGGACATGGTGTTGTTCTTCCCGCAGATAACCATGGCCAGTGAATCACCGACCAGTATGGAGTCCACCCCGGCACGCTCGGAAAGCAGCGCCATCGGGTAGTCATAGCAGGTGACGCGCACAATCTTTTCCCCCCGCTGTTTCTTGGCCAGCAAATACTGGGGGGTTACTTTGCTTCGCTCCATCTTCACGCCTCCTGACATATGTTTTCTAATCGGTATTCACTACCAGATATAGTAATACCCGTCGCGCTTCATTACCTCCAGCGGCGTGCCAAAGAGATGGGAAAGCGCCTCCGAGGTAAGCACCTTCTCTTTATTGCCATCCTGAAAGACCCGGCCCGCCTTGAGGAGGATGACGCGGTCAATCTCAGGTATTATATCCACCGTATTATGCGTCACCATAATAATACCGGTACCGGTACTGGCAATCTTGCTCAGTATATTCCGGAGATTATGGGCGGCGTGAAAATCCAGACTTGAGGTCGGCTCATCCAGCACCAGCGCCTGGGGGTCATGTACCAGGGCCCGCCCGATGAGGACGCGCCGTGCCTCTCCGGTTGAGATTTCGTTCATATTCCGTCCCGCCAGGTGCGATATTTCCAGCAGTGCCATTATCTCCCGTGCTTTCTTTTCCATGGCCCGTGTCACGTGGTGATATGGCCAGACCCCGATACTGCTGAAGAAGCCGGACAATATAATCTCCCGGCAGGTGAAGTTCCGGGTGCAGAGTGCCATCAGGTCGTCGGTGACAATCCCCAGCAGGCTCCGCAGCGCAAAGACATTCCAGTCTTCCCTGCCCAGTATACGCACGTAAGAACCGGGGACCCCGGCATGGGGATAGCACTCCCGGGTAATGGTCCTGATGAGAAACGATTTGCCGGCGCCATTTGGCCCCAGGATGGCTACATGCTCCCCGGAACTAATGGCCAGCGTTATGCCGTTCAGGACTACGCGGTCATTCTTGCTGACGATGACATTCCGGTATTCAATTAACGATGGCTGGCTACCAGATAACTCCAAGGATGGCATATCTTTAATCCAGGTATTAAAATAAGAGCGACGTAACATTTTATCATACCAGCGGGCATATTGACGAACGCCGCTTATTCAGATATTGTAATCAGGACAAGGAGGTGTACAGGATGGATATATTTGACCTTTCCGGAAAAGTAGCCATAGTCACCGGCGGCAACCAGGGAATCGGCCTTGCCATTTCACGCGGCCTTGCCCAGGCCGGCGCCGCGGTGGTCATCGCCAACCGCCGGGCGGAAGAAGGGGAAAAGGCTGCGGAAGCCCTGAAAAAAGCAGGGCTGAAGGTTACCGCGATGCCTGTGGACGTCAGAGATGAGTCCTCTATAGCGGCCCTGGTGGCAAAGGTAATGGAGAATCACGGGAAAATAGATATCCTGGTCAATAACGCCGGGGTCATCATCAGGAAGCTGGCGGAGGAAATCACCCGTGAAGACTGGGACTACATGATAAACACCAACCTCCGGGGCATGTTTTTCTGCTGCCAGCTCGCGGGCAAAGAGATGATAAAACAGAAAAAGGGGAAGATAATCAACATCTCCTCTGATGCCAGCCAGAGGGCTACGCCGGAGCGGTCGGTCTACGCCACTTCCAAAGCCGGCGTCTCCCACCTGACGCGCTGCCTGGCCGTGGAATGGGCGAAATATAATATCAACGTCAACGCCATCGGGCCCGGGCCCACCATCACCCCCCTGAACGAACAATATTACAAAGAGAACCCGGACAGGCTCAAGCAGATGATAGCGTCCCTCCCGCTGGGCAGGGTCGGCGACACTTCGGATTACATGGGTGCAGCCATTTTTCTGGCGTCGGAAGCCTCCAACTTCATGACCGGACAGACGCTGCTCATCGAGGGCGGCTCCACCATCTGGTAGGTAAAAAATTGACAGGCAACAATTAGCCATTCAACTGCAAAGGGGGGGATGGCATATGGCTGATTACGAGACATTGAAGCAGAAAGTCCAGGCGCTGGCGGAAAAATCCTGGGATGCCGGAGCCATCAAAGACTGGTTCCACAAGCTCCATGAAGAGGGTATCCCCAGAAAGACCCTGCTGTGCCCGGAAATAGTGGCCAGTAAAAAGTCGGTCCTTGACCGCGTGCAGCGGAAAGGCGAGGAAGCCGAGTTCCTCAGCCACAGCTGAGCCAAAGGCGCGGCTCTTCCCGTGATGGAGGAGTTCGGTCTGGGGGACATGGATATTATCAAAGCGCTTTCGCCGTTCCCCGGTTTTGGTTCCACCGGCAGAATCTGTGGGGCCGTATCCGGGGGCCTGATTAGCCTCGGGCTTTATTTCGGCAGCGAGGACATGACCAACTATGATGGTACCACCGCCGCCATGAACGCTGCCCGCGAATTCCTGCCCCGCTTTGAAGAAATGCTCGGTTCACTGCAGTGCGCGGAAATACAGGAGGACGTGGTCTTTGGCCGCTTCATGGACCCCCGGGCCAGCCAGGAGAACAGGCAGGCCTTTCTCGACGCAAAAGGGTACGAAAAATGTGCCCTGCTCGCGGGTATCGGTGCCAGGCTCGCCGCCGAAATCATAATCGAGAGCATGGAGAAGGAAAAATAAGCCCGAAATCAGCGAATCCTTCAGGGGGATAAACGCGGCAGTGCTGACGAAAATCCGGCCAGTTTATCGGTCCGGTATAATAGCGGAACAGGACTATTATCTCAGTTTGTCAGGCGGGATATAATCACCGTATTTTTCTCTCGCCTGGTTCAATCTCTTCCTCTGTTCCTCCAGCACGTCAAATACCTTGCTGGGCGTATCCGGAACCCGGGTCTGGTAAATATTCTTTACCCGGTCAATCTTGGCCAGACTTTCCGGAACCCTTATCATGAACTGGGTGCTATAATCCTCCACCGTATAATCTTTATTGAGAACTTCCTTAAATAACCTTTTCAAGTCCTCGTACTCAGGTATCCGGCCGGTGGGTGTCTCAATACAGCCCACGTCATTATGGACACGTAATTCCATCCACTTAAACCAGACCTTTTTGTCTGTTTTTTCGTTCAAGAAATCGCCTTTTTTATCCTTCAAAAAGTAATTGACAGAAAATATAAGCGGTGGATTTTTCAAATTTTCGCCGAAATCCAGATTAATCTGGATGTACTTGCCGATGGGTATGGATAGAAAGTCAAGGTTAGACATGGGGTTGAACTCCCTTACCCCTTCTTTGCCCAGCGTGGCGGCCGTGGACTCCGATTCCAGTGCACCGCCCTTGGTTATAATCCCGTGCGTCCAGTCGAAAGCCTCCTCCACCGGCACGCAGGTGTCTGAGTCCCTACCCCCATAGACAAATCCCCCGATTTCAATACCCTCAGGGTCATCAAGCCGCGGGTCCAGATTATCAAATAAATCCAACCCGAGGGTAAACCGGGCATTGGGGTGTGAGGGTGGTATTTCTCTATCTTTAGCATCCTTTTTGCCTATGAACCACTCACCGGAATGGTTCTGGCCCTTAGGGGGAACATCACCATCTTTGCCAATCCAGAATACCTTCCCATCCTCCGTAACCAGCACGTTGGAGAATATTATCTCCCCGGGACTATGCAGCGCCTTCCACTGCATCGGGTCATCCTTTGAATTTATGCCCATTATGATGCCGAACACGCCCTTTTCCACATTGACCGCCCGTACCTCACCATCTTTCTTCCTGATGTAAGCGATGTCATCGCCCACAATGGCCTCACCATCCAGCATGGCAGTGGAGGTTTTCCCGCAGAGCGAAGGGAACGCTCCCGTGAAGTATGTTACCCGTTTCCCAGGGCCATTAATGCCCATGATGAGCATGTGTTCCGTCAGCCAGCCCTCTTTTGCCCCCCGGTTTATGGCCAGGCGCATGGCCAGCTTCTTGAGTCCGATGGTGTTGCCGCCGTACTGCGTGTTGGTGCTATACACAACTTCATCTTCAAGGTCGATATATATCCTGCGTTTGTCCAGATTTTTGGATACATTTCTTTCGTCCAGTTCTCCCTGAGAATGAACGAACTTAAAGAAGCGAGCCGAAGCGCCCTGTCTGACGAATTCCTCATAACCTGCCCTATAGAGCAGGTCTTCACTGTGAGCCACATAGCTGGAATCAGTAAGCTGGAGGCAGGGTACGGAAAATTCGGAGTTGGTCGGCCCCAGGCAGAAGAAGCGTATGTAAAGCTCCTTACCTTTCATAATATCTTTGAGAATCTCATGGATTTCTTTCAGCTCCTGCTCTCTATCGCCGGTGCTTATTGATGAACCGAGGTCAACGCCCTTGGGAACCAGGATTTTGGTATGCTCCCGGTCTCTGCCCTGGTCATAATAGCTGTCAAAGTGAACGGTGTGCCCGGCAATGGCCAGCCGGCTTTCCTCACCATTTCTTAACGCCGCTTGCCTTATATAGTCGATGTCACGGCTGGAATCGGTGCAGACAAACACTTTATCAGGTTTACAGAGCTCAATATATTTAGCGATGAACGGATTAATCTCAGGATGGTTTATCCGAGCGAGCTTCTGATAATTCTCCTCGCCCAATTTTGTTCTGAGTACGCTTTCGGTCTTGTCCATTTCCACTCCTCTTGTCGCCCTGATTTTACATACAGTTGTAGCCTATACTTTGAGCATGAAGCTATTTGGGAACTCCTGCGACAACGTTTGCACAGGATAAGATACCAACAATCAGGTAGATTATAACATATTTCACGTCGTTACTACTAGTTTTCACAACATATTTCCGGGTAAATGACCCTTCTTTGCTAATTCATCGGTGAATGGTATAATTTCTGTAACTGAACGTTTATGATTCGCGAGTGCCAGACGAGCGATACTGAGAGGATATACTTTATCATCAACAAAGCTGCCGAAGCCTATGCCGGCGTGATACCGGCTGACTGCTACCGGCAGCCCTATATGCCAATGAACGAACTGGAACGGGAGATGGAACGAGTCGCCTTCTTCGGTTGGGAAGCTGAAGGGGAACTGGTGGGTATCATGGGCATGGAACCAATCAAAGATGTCACCCTCATCCGCCATGCTTACGTCCTGCCGGAGCACCAGCGGCAGGGAATTGCCCGCAAACTGCTGGCCTATATCCGCCGGCTGGTGAAGACGCCCCGCCTGCTGGTAGGCACCTGGGCAGACGCCCGCTGGGCGATTTCTTTCTACCAGAAACACGGCTTCCGCCTGCTGCCTGACAAAGACCAGTTGCTGGAGACATACTGGGACATTCCCCGGCGCCAGGTTGAGACTTCCGTGGTGCTGGGAATAGATAACACACCGGCATGAAGGAGTCAGCATGAACGTAAAATGTATTAACCGGCTGCTTCAGGCAACGATAATCACCCTGACACTGGTCGCCGTATGCCAGGAACTGGAAAAGCCAGAGGAAAAGCGACTATGGTACGGGAAGGTGGCCGGCTTTATCCCTTACGACCTCAGGCGGCCCACCCTGGAGCGCTTCCGGGAAACATACTGGAACCCCTATGACAGCCGCATTGTGGTCCCCGAGGCATTCGGCATCGGCTGGGCGATTAACTTCTACGCCCTGCTTGAGCGCCTGCGACTTATAGGGCGGGACCTTTCCGAGGAAGACTTCCTGATGCCCGGCAGGCACATGAAAGAGGTCCTGACCCACGCTCTTGAGGCGGAATAAGCGGCCATTACCCCGGGAACCAGTGCCCGACCAGGAGGATAAGTATATCTCTTGCCATCTAATATGAAGCCAGAGGCAACGGCCACCTTTATCAAGGAAGAAATCAGCGCTTTTGTGCGCCACAGCCCGTTGAATCGCCTGCCTGATACCAACGGCGATTTTATCTTCGACGAACCGCTGGTGCAGTTTGCCGATGGCGATGACCCCATCTTTAGCGAGTACAAAAAGATAATTGACGCCTCGCATTCAACGCCGCGTGAAGCCCTAGCCAGGGCTTTAGAT
>Ga0180301_10004948_pt1 | contig 10260 bp, 11 predicted proteins | sample GuaBasSediGuay16_FD_121797 | JGI IMG/M metagenome (GOLD analysis project Ga0180301, IMG submission 121797) | Subseafloor sediment microbial communities from Guaymas Basin, Gulf of California, Mexico - Guay16, Core 4569-2, 12-15 cm | ecosystem: Environmental > Aquatic > Marine > Hydrothermal... | reverse complement strand
CAATTCCATCCGATACATCTTTACACGCGGCATCTGTCCAGGACGATGCTCTCAGCAAGATGGACATCAGCCAAAGGGCGGCAATGACATTTGAGCTTGGCGATAACATTCGAAAGCTTGCAGTGGCGGGAGTACGCAGTCGGCACCCTGAATATGATGATAAGAAGGTTAGCATGGCGGTTATGAAACTTATGATCGGCGATTTACTATTCAAAAAGGTGTTTGGCGATATCGAGCTTGAACCATGACAAGCCAAAATGAATTCTTAAACAATATCATTTCAGCTTTGGCCAAATCCAAAATCCCTTATATGGTCTCAGGTTCATTCGGGAGCAGCTTTCACGGTCGCCCAAGAGCCACCAACGACGTGGACATCGTGATTGACCTGACATTGAAGCAGCTTGAAGCATTCATTGAAACTCTCGGGGCTGGTTATTACGTAAATTCAGACTCAGCGAGGATGGCTTTGACGAAACGAACCATGTTCAATGTGATAGATATTGAAGCCGGCTGGAAAGCGGATTTAATCATCCGAAAAGAGCGTCCCTATAGTGTCGAGGAGTTTGACAGGAAAAGAAAGTTCCCTATTGAAGGCTCGGATTTATGGGTCGTTTCGCCGGAAGATGCCATTTTGAGCAAGCTCGAATGGTCAAAAGGGTGTCAATCGCAACAGCAGTTTCAGGATGCCCTTGGGGTCGTGGCCATCCAGACTGGTCGTTTGGATCTGGAGTATTTACATAGATGGGCCAAAGAACTTGGTATTACCGATGAGCTGAAAAAGCTTTTGAATGCAGCCGGCCGAAACAAGGGCACTAAACAAAAGAACTAAAAAACCGGGATAATAAAAAGACCGTGCAAAAGAAGCCCGGCCTGTTGGTTTCTTCATCGGTTCGCTATTCGGTCAATGGTTCGCATATCTGCCGAGCCAATTGTAATATATCTCCGCAGGTGACTGTCCCAAGCTAAAGCTAACCTTCAAGAATTTCAATGTCATCTAAACTGCCCAAGAGATTGTTGGCAAGCGTAAGATACTTAATCGTTTTTGGGTCATGGCCCAACAGCTCACTGCCGACAGCGTCTATTGCAACCGGGTCGAAGCTTGCCAGTATCAGGCCCAGTTCTCTGTGGGTGCCGGAAAGGTGCATGCCGCTAAGCGCAACCGAAGCATCCACCACGCACAGGCCGGGCTTTTTATAAAGACAAATATCCACCACGGATTTGTGGGTCGAGGGCGAATGCAGCTTTGATTTGTTCCAGGAGCCGCGATAATACGGGGCCGGCGCAATGCCGAACATATTCTTCATGGCAACGGTGGTAACCGTGAAGCTGTGGTCTTTAAGGACGGGCAGCGAAATAATATAGGCGTCTGGGACAATTTCGGGGACGTAAAGCTGCTTGAGTTGAAAACAGTCTTTGTTCTTAAGAAGGGTGGCCTTTTCTTCATTAAAGTCAATCAGCCTGATTTGGTATTTATCGGCGAGTTCGATATAACCATTGGCCCTGTAAGTATCCATCGTTTCGCCGCAGCCACAGCCTTCTCCGATGAGAATCTCGGCTTTGCTGTGCGCCGTACAGTATTTGTAAACAGCTTCGGCGGCTTTTACGTTCGTAGTTACCGGCGGCGCATCGGCGTTGGTTAGGTTCGGCTTGATAATAATCAGCCCCGTTTGTGGAAGCTTATTTGTAGCTTCTATCAAATCGAGCGCTCTTGTTACGCTCGCTTCATAACCGGTGAACTTGACCTTGGCTATTTTGCTCATGAAATTTCCTCGGCTTTTAATGACGGTGAATATGCTACCCGTGAGCAAGGCCTGAGTCAACAGCATGTGGCCAGCTCGATATTATGGGAGAAAAATGGGCGGATTTGTGGTTGCGGTAGTTATTGCTGGCGCTGTTATCACAAAATATGGCTCAATCGAGTACCCATCACCGATAGTTAACCAATCGGAGGTTACCCTTTTCGAGCCTTGACAAATTTATGACTGTCCTATATCTTTAAAAGAAGAAAGGTTTATAAACAGAGTGGTGAAAGATCAGGCAAATATCATTGAAGTAGAAGGGTTGTCAAAAGCCTTCGGGAAGCTCACTGCTGTAAATCACGTTTCATTTGCTGTTCGGCGTGGTGAATTATTTGGTTTTCTTGGTCCAAATGGTGCTGGCAAAACCACGACTGTCCGTATGCTGACCGGGGTTCTTGAACCAAGCGGAGGTACTGCGACCATCCAGGGGCACGACATACGCTCTGAATCGCTTTTGTCGCGGGCACATTTAGCCGTGGTGCCGGAAGAAGCCAACGTTTATCTCGACCTGAGCCCCTGGCAAAATATCATGCTGATGGCCGAGTTGCATAGCATGCCGCGCAAACAGCGAATACACAATGCCCTTGAGTTGCTCGATTCTCTGGGTCTGGCAGACCGTAAGCATCAAAAAGCACGGACACTCTCAAAGGGATTTCGCCAGCGGCTTATGCTCTGTGCGGCCCTGGTGACAGAACCGGAAATACTTTTTCTGGACGAACCAACAAGCGGACTGGACGTTCAAAGTGCCCGATTGATCCGTCGCATAGTACAAGAGATGAACCTAAAAGGCCTGACCGTTTTTCTGACCACACATAACATGGAAGAGGCTGAGAAAATGTGTTCCCGTCTGGCCATTATCAACAACGGGCAAATATCTGCCATAGATACACCCCGGAGACTTCACTCTGCAATGCGGTCCCAGCAGTTTGTGGAGGTAAGATTTTTAGGCGAACCGCTGCCAACGTTGGAACTTCAATCTTTGCCCGGCGTTTCCTCCTTAGATTCTACCGGCAGCACCATCCGGCTTTACACGGAAACCCCCGGCCGAACTGCAGCAGAGATTGCTTGCCTTGCCAAAAGCAAAACCCTCGAGATAGAACATCTTTGTACACGAAAGCCGAGCCTGGAGGCTGTTTTCCTTTACTTCACGGACCAAAACAAAAAGGAGCCGGCCCAATGACAGCGTATATGGAAAATGCTCAGAGTTGGCGATATCAGGCTCACAGCGCCTTTGTAATCCTCAAGAAGAATATTCTGCTTTACTATCTCAAGCCGCCGGTTCTGATATTCGGTGTACTTTTTCCTGTATTCTTTTTCCTTGCCTTTAAGATGGGCCGGCCTATTGCCCCTGAAGATATCGTGCCCGGAATGGTTGCTATGGCAGTGTGGTTCACCGCAAGTGCTGTCGGGCCGTTAGTAACCCCATGGGAACGCAGGGCAAAGACATACGAACGCCTAATCGCCGCCCCTGTTTCATTACAGGCAATTTTGGCTGGTGATGTGCTCAGCGGATTGCTCTTTGGAGCGTGCCTGTCGGTGATACCGGTTATACTTGGTTTGATACTTACAGATGCCTCCATACATAATGTGCTCTTTTTAATTATGGGTATAGCCCTTGGTGCGGTTAGTTTCTCCTCGTTGGGGGTTCTGTTGGCAGCTCCGCCGGCGAGCAGTCCGTCTAACATTATGCTGCTTTCCAACCTTGTACGATTGCCGTTGCTGTTTGTCAGCGGTATTTTTCTGCCGATTGCCGAGATGCCTTTCTGGGCACGCTGGATTGCGCCGGTATCTCCCTTATCCTATGCGCAAGATATGATTCGCATCAGTTTTGGTCAGGAAGGTTACTTTCCGGTCTGGCTAAGCCCGCTTATGCTTATAGGTTTTACGGCCGTTTTAATGTGGGGCGCACATAAGTTCCATCGTCAGTGGCGGGCAAAAGGATTATAGGGAGTATTTAGAAATTAGGAGAAATTAAGCACAGGCACTTATTAACTGAGGTTTTGCAAGCGGGATAAAAGTAAGAATAATTGACTCCGAATGACAATCGGAAGGAAACCTAATGGAGATTATCACAAAGACATTCGAGACGCCGAACGGGTCGGCTGAAGGGGTCTGCGTCAAATGGTCGGGCTTTAGCATTTTGATGGTAACCGGCACGAAGGGCTTTTTGGCCTGCCCCGCCATCGACGTTGACGCCTGCCGCCTCTACGGTAAAGCGGCAGCCGTTATCGAAAGCTCAGCCGACAATCCCATTGGCACTCTCGAAAGGTTCTGCGAAAGGAAAATCACCAGGGCAAACCAAAACGCCCGCAGCCTTGGCGTAAAGGAAGGTATGTTTGCAAAAGACGCCTTTGCCCTGATAGCGTAAACCGAACTGTCTAACCAAAAAGGCTTTTGGAGTAGCGGCTCCGACAGCTTTGCCCTCTCCTTTTGCTTGGGTCTCCACCCAAAAGCCGGCAATGCTGCACAAATGCATAAAAAAACTGCCCACGGCACACCCTCCGCCATGAGCAGCTCACCTTCCTCCATGCCGCATATTCTAATAAATACAACCGGCTATTGCAAGAAAAATCCGGCGTAAATGAATCTTTTTCTTTCAATTTCCGTATTAAACTGGGAAAGATGGGAATTTGTTGACATTTTTACGCAAATTCTGGTATCATATAGATATCAGGAGATAGAGGTGCCCAAGAAGTGAAAAAGAATCCTTCAAAGATGCACAGTGAGGGTGTTTCCGCTCAAAGCGGCAAGACGTCCGTCTTGCTTGTCGGCGATGCTGCCGGTGCCGTTACAAACCCTGAGCAGATAGCTGAACTCGGATATCGTGCATGCAGGGACATGGCCGAGGCGACCGCATTAGCCCGTACCGAGAGGTTCGAGCGGATTTTCGTGGTCCTATCAAGCTTTGGCGTGCGTCTGGAGTCGTCTCTTCAGGCGATCCGGCAGGTAAGTCCCGATTCAGCGATTATTCTTTTAGCGCAGATGTATGAGGAGCCGATAGCGCGGCGACTGATTCGCTCGCCGATAAGTTTAAATAAGCCGGTGGATGATTATCTGATATGTCCGGTCGATGCAAAGTCGTTTACCAACGGCAAACAAGCTGTTAAGATGCCCCGGCCAAAAGGACAAGCCGGTTTTGGGCGGGATTCTTATCCGGATGCGAGGCTCAGAGAGTTGGAACGGCTTGCCACAGAAGACGACCTTACCGGCCTGAAGAACAGGCGCTACGTCAGGGAGTTCCTCCGGCAGATTACCGAGCGGGCAAAAAAGGAGGGCTTACGTGTAACGCTGCTGCTTTTTGACATCGACAACTTCAAGCATTATAACGACACTTACGGCCACAACGTGGGCGATATGGTGCTCAAACAGGCCGCTGTTATGATGCGCAGGTGCTGCCGGGCACATGATGTCATTGGCAGAATCGGCGGAGATGAGTTTGCGGTCATCTTTTGGGATTGTCCGGCCCCGCGGGATAAGGCACAACCGGCGCAAAAGCCTAAAGCCGAACGACGAGGCGCCGACGCCGGCCATCCATCCGAAGCTCTATTCATATCCGAGCGTTTCAGGAGCCAAATCAGCTCGGCTGACCTGGCTTTTCTTGGCCATGAGGGAAAGGGCGTGCTCACCGTAAGCGGTGGACTGGCGGCGTTTTCATCCGACACCATGACAGCCGAAGAACTTTTGGAACAGGCCGACAAGGCATTGCTCGAAGCCAAAAGAAGCGGCAAAAACCAAATCTACCTGGTAGGCAAACCAGTGTAGGATGGGCCACAGGCACACCAGTTAATGTAGCTTGCCCTATCATAGGCAGAAGTTAAACAAAACTGAACTGCTGCTGTGAACTGATTCGTTTCCCGATTCCTATAACTTTATCAAATTTCTGTAATGAACCCTGATCGCAGTGTTTTAGCAAATTTGAAACGTCATCAAAGTTCCTGAGAGTATAGAAACTCTTTGTGGGAGAGAAATAGACTAGAACTTTCTTGTTGTGCTTACACAAATTCAAAATATTATTCAAAGTACCTTTGCTTTTTCCATCCCATAACATAAAACCACAGTCAGCCTCATCACTCATTACCAAGTCTTTGGTACTGTAATAGTTGAAGTCTTTCTTGCTTCCATCCGAGTGTATGTTTCTTGTTTTCCAGTTGCCTATATTGTTTCGGCACATATCACCCATACAAAACACCAAAACATTCCGATACTTTCTCTCTGCTAGATATTGTTGCATCGCTTTGTCGGCACCATTAGCATCGCCAAGTAAAATGATGTGTCCATTTGATACTATGTTATCAGCACGATCCCTCACCGCTTTACTTAGTCGGCTTATTCTGCGAGAACCTCCAAAAAACACCATACTCATCTTATTCTCCTGGTCATAGTTAGAGTGAGTACATATACATCTTTCACTTTCCCTTTCTGTTTCAATGCTTGAGTAATTGCGTTGAGAGTCGCGCCAGATCGGTAGAGGTCATCAAATAGGAGTATCTTACGATCAACGACTTCCCGTCTGACGACGGCGTAGGCATCCTTAAGTAACTCCATTCGCTTGTCGAGCTCATACACATTCTTAAGCTCAGGCATTTCTTTGACCTTCACAACGCAGTCTTGACAAAGGCGTAGGAGTAGCAACTTTGAGACGCCTTTTGCGATAGACAAAACCGGTTGGAATGACCGTGTTGTGCTGGAAGGCGGAACAGGAATGAGAACATCAACTTGCCAGTCTTTGCTCTTTACGAATTCGACAACTGCGTCTATTATTATCTTAAGTACCGACCTATCGGACTTGTACTTTAGTCTATATAGTAATTCGCCCATTTCGCTCCGCTTTGTATCAAACTGAGCATGACCATATTCATTGTAGCCGATGCATTCGCTACTCAATGTGTGCATGTCCAAAGCATACCCAGATGCCCATTCGCCGCGAATCCGTTTTGGAGATATTTGTATCATAAAACCCCTCTATGATCCTTTTTGATTATTGAATAAAGATATAGATATAGTTTCCTTTTTCTAAATAACGATAAGCTCATCGCCTTTGTAGATTTTACACGACATACGCTACACGACAACTATTATCGCGGGAATTTTGGCCAAAAGCAAGGAAATTTTTAGTATCTCGTATCCGCGAAATCCGTGGTTCCGCATCTCGCCTTTCGACTTCCGACATTGTGCTCTTGTACCCTTTTATTCTTCTTCCTGGATAATTATCGTTTCCGTTGGGCTGATGAGTTTGTAGCGTATGCCTCGCCAGGTGATGGTCCTTCCAACAGCCGAAGAAACAATGCACCCAAACAGCACCCACGACCATATACAATTGCCTAAGATGTCCGCGACCATAGCAGGCTTCATTTTGTGTGCATTTTCAGGCAGCAATCTGGCAATCATTTTTTGCCGAAGTATTGAGCGACAGATTTGCCCAACTAAGAAAATGACCGGTACGGTAGCGTAAAACGCAAGCATATCTCGGCTGCTTAAAGCTGCCAATATCGCAATCGCCATCCCCGCCCAAAAACCGGCTAACGAGTAGATACTGCTGCACAGTCCGAACCACCATGTTCCCGGAATCGTAACACGTGTGATAAGAAACTGGCGCCTGGCGAATTCGAAAAGCTCCCGCCAGGTGGTCTTTTCATAAGAAGCAACGAGGCAGCCCGGGGCGTAAATGATCTTCTTATGCGCTTTCTTGACAGCGTATGAGAGGCTCAGGTCGTCGCTTATGGCCCTTTGCCAGATTTGGTCGAGTTTTATCCGACGGAAGGTCTCGGCCCGGATGGCCATTGAGCCGCCCCATGCCTGATTAAAAATAGTGGGACCGAGAAGCTGGGCGATCTTGCCGTTGATTGCCGACAGGGCCAACGACGCAAGGTTATTTCGGGCGGGCACAAACCATCGATAACCCGTTGAAGCACCGTGCCTTGATTTTCGAAGCGGATAGACAAGGTGGCTTAGCCAGTCAGACCCCACGGATGCATCGGAATCGGCAAAAGCAAAGACCTCAACATCTTTGGAGGCATTGGTGCAGGAATAAAGAAGATTGTGGATTTTCTGACTGCAGCCGACAGCCCGGCCGGCAGCAACTATACAAACATCAAGGGCTCTGGAGCGGCCGGCAAGCTTATCCTTTAATTCATTCAACTTTTTATAAGCAGGATCGGTTATATCGGCCACGACAAAGCACAAATGAAAATTGTCATAATCAAGATTGAAAAAAGAGGAGATATTCTCTTCAAAGGCATTGTCAATGCCTTTGCAGGGGATGGTGAGCAATGTGCGGGGCCGGTAGCCGTGATGTTTATTGATGGACTTTTTGACGGCGTAGCGGTAATGGCGGTATGTTTGAAACAGAAAAAACAACTGCGACGCAATCATCACCGCCGCAATATAATTATAATAATGCCAAAACACAGTAGGCTTACCTCCCTGCCATACATCCTGCAATCAACGGGCAATCACGCTATCGAGGCTAACGGTACAATGTTATCAATCAATTTACTGATGGTGTAGGATTGTGCCAGATCAAATGAGATAAGGCAACCATGATTGTGGTCCGAGGCGAGGATTATCATGTTCTTGCCACCCTGGACCCAGCCTTTGTCCTGGGGTTGATGACCTAAGATAAACACATCAGCGTCAAAAAGCTCAGCGAGTTTCGCCAGAGTCTGCTCACTGTGCCTCCTACCCCATGTAAGCAGGTACGCCGGGTTCGGCCGGGTTATATCTGAGATCCGAGAGTGTCTCTCAAAAACGGTTACATCAAAGCTGTCGGCGTAAGAATCGGCAGGCAGGGAATGAGATATCCAGATCCTGTTGGCGCACCTGACCGCCAAAGGCTGAGACAGCAGGTACTGCTTCAGGGCCAGGTAAACCGTTTCGTATTCGTCGGCAAAGGCCCGCTTCATGGCCGCTTTCATGGCTTTGGCCATTTCCTTGCCCATTTTCATGATGTCGATATCACACAGAATAGCCGTATCGTGGTTGCCTAAAATTATATGGACCTGGTCGGGAAACTGAAGCTGGTAGCCGATAGCATCAAAAAGCAGTTTGAAAGAAAGACACCCCCCTTCGTCGTCTTGGGGGCCTCCGTGAAGTACTTCCTGAAAAACAACATGGGTCTGAGGGTTATTGTCAAGATCCGCGAAGGTAACAATCTTTTCAAAATTGCGACGGTGGCCGTGAAGGTCGCCTGTAATTACCGCCTTGCCGACCTCAGGCAGATGAATGATATTGCCCCTGCGGTATTTGGCTGAATAATTTAGTTGGGTGCCTTTTCTACAAAGCTCAATCATTTCGGGCGCCGTCGCCTGCAACCTTGTTTCCAAAAACCTTGCGAATCAACACATCGAGCCTGGCGATGATTTCAGCCATGCTCGCAGGTCGGTCAGTGGCCTTTTCCCTGACGCACTCCATCACAATCGCGCTCATTTCCCGGGGAATTCTGCGATAGATTTCATGTGGCGTCTTGAACTTCCGCTGCTGGCTCAGAGGCAGCCCTAAATTCGTCTTTGGGGGAATCAGCGTGGGGACGTTTTTGCCGGTCAGCGCCCAGTACATAGTCGCTCCAAGATTGAAGATGTCGGTGCGATGGTTTAAGTGCTCTCGGCGGACCTGCTCCGGTGCAATATAATCCGGTGTGCCCTGGATGCGAGTTTTCACTGTACCTATTCTGCAGCTCTGGCCCAAATCAATAATCTTTATGGTGCTGTCCTTGCCTATAAGGATGTTGTTGGGCTTGATGTCGCAGTGGATGAATCCTTTCTGGTGCATCGCATTTAGCGCAGTCGCGACCATGCGAAACAGCAACAAACAATCACCAAGGCTAAGAGACGGGCTCTCCTCCAGGCTGACCCCGTCGAACATCTCCATCGCCAACAGTAGTTCTTTAGTTCGCAATAGCTTACGTTTCCTGACAATTTTGTGACATTTGCGAATATAAGGGTGGTCTATCTGGCGCGCCACACGATACTCGGTTTCGATCTGCTCAATGATTCGCGTATCTTCCGGGTATTCGAACACCAGCCGTTTCAGGGCGACCGTTTGTTTGGTTGCCTCGTCCGTGGCAAGGTAAATGGTGGTGCGTGCCCCGGCCCCCAGCCGTTTTATGACTGTAAAGCCCTCTATGTCAATCATTGGGTTCGCCATTCTTCATCTTCCGCTGTCTGCCAATCGCGTGTGGACAACTGCCTTTTAGCCGCCTTTGGCCCGGCCAAATCCACTTTTTCATACCATTGTATCCTATGATATTATGAGCGAATTGTCCAGCAAAAACAAATTTTTCAGGCGACCTCGTTAAAAAATAACTCAGTTCTTGACAAATCCAGCCGAATATAGACAATAGCTCGTGTTGTAGCGTAAGGCTATTGGCCGATAGCTCAACTGGTAGAGCGAGTCCGTCAGCCGAAGGCTGCCGGATTAACCGCTCCGCCAGAGGCGGTAGTCTTTGTGGTTGTTAGAAGCTATT
>Ga0180301_10004947_pt1 | contig 10261 bp, 4 predicted proteins | sample GuaBasSediGuay16_FD_121797 | JGI IMG/M metagenome (GOLD analysis project Ga0180301, IMG submission 121797) | Subseafloor sediment microbial communities from Guaymas Basin, Gulf of California, Mexico - Guay16, Core 4569-2, 12-15 cm | ecosystem: Environmental > Aquatic > Marine > Hydrothermal... | reverse complement strand
TGCTATTTGTGTTCTGGCTATTTAATATGTTCTCGCATCGAGAAATTACATACGAGGGAAATCTATTATGAAATATGAAATAGAAAAGATTCGTAATATCGGTCTGGCAGCACACATAGATGCCGGTAAGACCACTACTACTGAGCGGATTTTATATTATGCTGGAAAAATTCATCGACTCGGCGAGGTGGATTATGGCACATCGCAGATGGATTGGATGGAACAGGAGAAAGAACGAGGAATTACTATCACCGCCGCTGCAACTACATTTTTTTGGGAGCAACACCAGATAAATCTTATCGATACCCCAGGTCATGTGGATTTCACTGTGGAAGTAGAACGGTCACTTCGTGCACTGGACGGCGCTGTTATTATTGTTTGTGCAGTCGGTGGAGTAGAACCACAAACTGAAACTATTTGGCGTCAGGCTAATAAATACAACATCCCTCGGATAGTATTCGTGAACAAGATGGATAGAATGGGTGCAGATTTTGAGCGAGCAGTGGAGACTATTTCAGAAAAATTGGGCTCGAAAGCTGTCCCTATAAATATCCCTATGGGCGAGGAAGAACATTTCGAGGGAGTTATCGATTTAGTTACTATGCAGACGATGATATGGAAAGAAGAAAAATTGGGAGCAGAATTTGAAACTATACCTATCCCTCACGATTTTCAAGGCGAAGCACAAATCGCCAGGGAACACCTTATCGACACTCTGGTGGATTACGATGATGATTTGCTGGAAACTATCCTCGATGATGAAAATCCTACCCCAGAGCAATTAAATCGTGCTATCAGAACGGGGACATTGCAACAGGAATTCGTTCCTGTATTGGCTGGCTCGGCATTGAAAAATAAAGGTATTCAGCCGTTGTTGAATGCGGTGGTAAATTTTCTTCCTGCACCATCGGATGTCCCACCAGTGAAAGGAATTCATCCCAGAACCGGCGATGAAATATTCCGAAAATCCGAACCAGACGCACCATTTTCATCACTGGCATTTAAAATCGCCGCAGACCCTTATGTAGATAGATTATCATACATCAGAATCTATTCGGGAACTATAAAAGTGGGCAATCAATACTTGAATCCTCGAACAGATAAAAAGGAACGGGTTCAGAAAATATTCCGGATGCACGCCAACAAAAGAATAGAACTGGATGAGACTTATGCCGGAGATGTGGTGGCAATAGCGGGAATGAAAACAATTTCCACAGGTGATACATTGTGTGATACCAAAAAACCCATAGCATTCGAATCGATGGAGTTTCCCGAGCCGGTGATATTTATAGCGGTAGAACCAAAATCTCGTGCAGATGCGGAAAAAATCGATAAAACACTACAGATATTAGCCGATGAAGACCCCACATTTAAATATCACCAGGATACGGAAACCGGACAAACCATTATATCAGGAATGGGCGAATTGCATCTGGAAATACTGGTGGATAGAATGATACGCGAATTCAATGTGGGAGTCAATGTGGGAAATCCTCAAGTAGCATATAGAGAAACTATTACCAGTTCCGCAAAATCGAAATATACTATAGATAAACCATTGGGCGGAAAACATCAGTTCGCAGTGGTGGAAATCGAAGTTATGCCGGGAGAAAAAGGCTCGGGAATAGAAGTAATCAAGAAATTTAAATCCACCGTTGAAATACCAGAAAATTTTATTAAGGCAGTGGAAAATGGCATACTTTCCACCAAGGATAGCGGAACTATCGCAGGCTATCCATTGTTGGATTTGGTAGTTAAGATAACTCATTTGGAATTCGACGAGGAACATTCCACAGAATTGGCTTTTGAAATGGCATCATCACAGGCATTTTTGCAGGCAGTCAGGAAAGCATCCCCAGTGTTGCTGGAACCGGTGATGGAAATCGAAGTGGTAGTTCCCGAACAGAATTTAGGTGATGTAATGGGCGATTTATCCGCAAGAAGTGCAGAAATTCAGGGTATAGACCATAGAAAAGATGGCGAGGTAGTAAAAGCTATCGTTCCGCTGGCAGAAATGTTCGGTTATACAACATCACTTCGCTCACTTACTCAAGGAAGAGGATTCTTCACTATGCAATTCTCACATTATCGAAGACTTCCACCAGCTAAAGAAGAAAAACTACTGATGAAAATTAGGGGATATTGAGCGTCTATTCCAGTTTCATCGAAATATTCTGCCTATCCTCGATAAACCAATTTTATAAGAAATTTTGGGAATAACCATCGCCCCATAAACCGAGTGGTTGAGGGTTTCTGCGAAAACCACAGATAAACACAGGTAAACTCAGATGGGAAAATAATATATGTAGGGGCACGACGTGTCGTGAGGTATATTCCCAAATCCTTTCAATTCGTTTTGCGCCATTTCGATAGATATAGAGGCGTCCCGACCGGTCGGGATGCCCAATACAAAAGAACCACACCTCTACTAATCATTCTAATATGTCCAATCTTGCAATACCGATTCCGATATCCGTGTGGATATAATCGAACTTGAGTTTGTCCGAACTCCTGCGTTCCGGAGCTGGTGCATTCTCGATTACTCGGATTGCATCTGGAATGGATGATAATATATCTGTGGCGAGCATCGCTCGGGCAGTGAATTTTTGTGCTGCAATCTCTCCCGCCAGTCCGTGAATATATGTGCCCATACAGGCAGAATGGAATGGTGATATTCCTTGAGCGATAAATCCGGTGAGCAGTCCGGTGAGCACATCGCCACTTCCAGCAGTAGCCATTCCATCATTGCCCACAGGATTTATCCATATTGGATTTTCTGCCGAGGTTATCAAAGTCGGATTGCCTTTTATCAAAAGATTGGTAAACAATAACTTTGCCCACTCTTTCGCCATATCGATTTTTTTATTGTTAATTTTCTCGATTGGAATTTCCAATAGTCGAGACAATTCACCTGGATGAGGTGTCATTACCGAGTCAGCAGTAATTTTCGGGATGGTTTCGTTTATCTCGCCAGCCAGTGCATTTATTCCATCCGCATCGATTACCACTGGTGTTCGAACTTTGGTCAAAAATTTTTTCACCATATCGCGGGTCTCAAAATGTGTGCCCAAACCAGGACCGATAGCGATTGCATCTACATTCTGTGCATATTTGTGCAATTCGCCAAGTGCGCGAAGTGTATGACAGCGTTTCCTGCGAACCTCGGGCATAGGCAATACCACTACTTCTGTCGCCGAGGAATCCACTATATCGGTTAGTGAGCGAGGGACAGCGAGATAACAAAGTCCGGCACCGGAGCGCAAGAAGGATATCCCTGCCATAATACCAGCGCCAGTCATCCCAGCAGAACACGCCACTATCAATCCCTTGCCGAATGTTCCCTTGTGTCCGTCCGGTGGGCGATAAGGTAATAACTCGTTTATAGTTTGAATACTGGCAAATTCATAATCGGCAGATACTTCTGAAATCGCTCTACTATCCAATCCGATGTCGGCTATATATAGCATGCCGGTGTGTTTTTTCCCTGGATGGAAAAAGTGCCCTAATTTAGGGAAACCGAATGTGATAGTGCAATCGGCATAGACTGCATCACCAGCGACCTCGCCATTATCTCCATTTACACCGGAGGGAATATCTACCGCCAGCACGAATGCACCATTATTATGATGTTCGTTTATTATGTTGATAGCTTTATTCAATGGGCTTCTGGGCGCACCAGATATGCCAGTTCCCAATAGTGCATCTACTATCAGGTCGGTTTTTGGAATGTTCCCATCGAATTTTTTCCAGTTTATCTTTTCCTGTTTTACTTTCTCAAAATTCAATGATGCATCGCCAGTAATATCATCGGGTTCGGCACATAATATTATTTGCACATCGAAGCCGATTTGGGATAAATAACGCGCCACCACAAAACCATCACCACCGTTATTTCCTCTACCAGCCACTATACACACTGTGTTCGATTTAGATTTCTCCATTATATCCAATGCTACCGATGCTACCCATCTGCCGGCGCGCTCCATCAATATCTCGCCAGACACATTATATTTCTGGATTGTCAAACTATCTAATTTTCGCATCTGGTCATTTGTGCATACTCGCATAAGTCCTCCATTTTTGGAAATTTAATAAAATCCTTCACTATTTCCAAAATATTTGGGAACAAATTCGATTATCGCTGGGTTATATTAAATAAAAAAACCCCGGACATAATCGCCGGGGTTTCGGTTTAGCTATACTCCGTATCTTACCAATTGTAGCCTGCGGATACTTGAACCGCATTGTTCGTTCTTCCACTTAAAAACCATGGACCCTCGAACAAATCATCATCGGATATTGTTATGTCCAGAGTGAAATTGTGGAAATTGACTCCTGCGCCGAATGATGCGAACACTGCTTCGGGTTCAGAGTAACTGGTGGTTGTTTCTACATCGCCTTCGATATTGGTGGTGGAACCCATAGATTTGGAGAGCCCGGCGCGAATTTTGAGCCAGTTGGTTGTGGGCACTTCAGCAGATACCGTAATTTGTGGAAGTGTGAGCAGTTTTGTCTCGCTTTCATCCATGGAATCTATTTCATCGGTTACATTTATCATCCCCATTCCGATTCCTACCGATATAATTCCATCCTCGACCAATTCTACATTGGCTGCACAACCTATATTCAGGGTCATTCTGGAATAATCGCCATATTCTCCCTCGTTGCCTGCGTAATCTTCGGATTCGGTGCTATAGCTAAAAGTGGAAAACCCTATGTTTGGGACTATTTGCACTATATCGCTGGTAGGAATAAATGCTCGAGCGCCACCGCCGATTTTCATACCGCCGGTCATCTTTTCATACTGTGTATCACCGGAGGAATTGGTGTTTTCAGATGAGACACCATTTATTTCTGCCGAGAAACCTATTTCGAGCGAACCATCCAGGATGTCGAAACCAGCGGAACCAGTGAAAATCATAACGCTGGATTTATCCTCGGATTTGGTATCTGCGGCATCATCGGTTTCTGTTTGCTTGTATGATGCCATATAAACACCGAGTCCAAATCTTATCAAGTCCATAGAATATGCTCCCCACAGATTTAGTCCGGGGTTCGGTGCGCTTACATCATATTCTCCTGCATAATTGAATGCTTCGCCATCTGTTCTGCGAATAGCTCCACCGATAGCAAGATTCTCTCCCAATCCGAGATTAAATAATCCCCATTGCCCGAATGGAGTATTTCCGCTGCCATTATAAGTCCCGATTTCCAATTGAATCCAATTGGGATAAAGAGTTGCATTGGCGGGAAGATTAATCACATCGTTCGGGTCGGGGATATATTGAGCACCAATTCCCAATGCTGTTCGCCTGGCATCGGTGCCAAAACATATCGCTCCCCATAACAAAATCACACCAATGCACAACAAAACTACTCTTCGCATCTTTCCTCCTTGTTTAAGTAAGTTAATTGCGATGAAATTAAAACATTTGCTGGTTTTTGTCAACAAAAATATTTTGAAGTTAGTTTTTTATGTATTCATCTAATTTTCCCCATTTTTTTATTGCATTTAACTTTGCGAATGTTTAATTACATTATATAAGTAAATTCAGCAAGGGAGAGAAATATGACCAGAGTATGTTTTTTCGCCATCTTGGTGGGATTACTATTGATAGCGGGGTGCAGTAAGGACTGTCCGGAATGTGAGGACTGTCCGGAGGAAAACCCTACCGATGCCGAACCGCCATTTATAAATAATATCTATGGACCCGGTGATATAATAATAGGCAATTTGGCAGATTTCGGTTGTGATATAGTCTCAGATGCCGATATAATTCAATACTCCTGGGACCTCACTCCATTTACGGGGGACAGCACAGATTACTATTTTCCCGATGATGGAACTCCCCAAGGTGAATGGACTCCCACAGGTGAGAGACCAAGTCTTATATCCGCCGATGCTGAAGATTCCGTTGCCTCATACACATATTATAATCGAGGTATTTTTATACCCCTGCTGCAAATCGAAGATGAGGATGGATATATAGAACGAGCTAACACTGTAGTTCGAGTAAATCCGGAGACCCCAGATGAATTCGATGATATAGTGCAATTAGCACAGGGACTCGAAGATACCATATATGGCAATGAATTCGAGGTGCTTCGATTCGGTGCATGGACTACTAATGGATGTCTTGCCTCCATATATACGGATGGATACAATGAATTTCATGATTTCTGTTATATAGATAGTTTGAGTGGTTGGAATGAACGACAGATATATAGTTGGGTAGAAACCGGGAAAAAATTACAAGTATTCGCCGGAGAACCCGTGCCGGGAGATATAGTCGCCGATTTCGATATCGCTGGTGCATTACATCTATGGGATTATCAGCCCGAAGATTATATCGAGATTACGGTATATTTGAGTTTTATATCAGAATCTGGAATAAGCGAGACTTTTTATCTATTTAGCGAAACATTACAAGCCAGTGATGCATATTGGCTTAATTCAAATCATAATATCACCATACCAATCACGGTAAATGAGGGATATTACGAAATCTGGTTCGGTCTCCAAGTGGAAGTATATTCACAGTCTGGCGGAGCAGCGGTTTGTCTGGATGGTGAAAATGGATTCACGCTTCTTAATTATGTGTTCATTACATTGAACAAATAACGAAAACAGAAACTATGCTGATTGATTTATGCTCCCGGAAAATAAAGATAATTTTAATTGGATTATAAACTTACATAAACAGGGGGAGCGACTATGTCTAAATATATTTTCTTGATTATATCGATGGGAATATTGGTATGGGGAAGTGTTTCACCTACTTTATTGGTGGATAATTATGACCAGACCGAATTTATTTTGGAATTCCCCCAACCCAATTTTATTCACATTCAGGATGAATATTATCGAATTCAGATAGAGGATTTTGGCTATCGCGGAGAACAATTCGGTCCGGAACTTTGTGGACGCACATATTGGCTGGCTGTCCCAAAAGAAGCACAGAATCAGATAATTGTCCAATCTATCCAGTGGAGCGAATGGCAGGAAATCATTCCGGCACCTCATTGTTCGCTCACATATAAATATAATATACTCGGTCCGGTGAATGAAAAATTGTATTCTCGCCCATTCGACTGGAATGTGGAAATTATATCTGATGCTATATGGCGTGGTGTGCGAATTATCGGAATCGATATAATTCCAATGGAATATCATCCCCAATATGGTATTAGATATATGAAAAGCCTGCGGGTTCGAATTGCTCATCCCAATGGCAAAGGCACTATTTATAATGAGCGATTATATCATCCAATGTTCGAGCAGATGTATCGAGCCAGTCTGATAAATCCCGAATCTGCGATACCCCCTGCACCTCGACGAATTCTGGAATGGGACCCCGATGACGGCGCAGAGTTATTGATTATAGTTCGTCCAGATTTTCAGGATGAAATCCAGCCATGGGTAGATTGGAAATTATTTCAGGGTATGCCAACTTATGTGGTCACCACAGATTCCACAGGCAGTAGCACCAGCGAGATAAAATCATATATTCAGAATGCTTATGATAATTGGGTTTTACCGCCGACATATGTGCTTTTTGTCGCCGATGCCGATTATATCAACACATACGACGACTACGGCGGGAATGTCGGCGACCACGACTATACCACACTCGACGGCAGCGATGATTTTTCCGATATATACATCGGTAGAATGTCTGCAGATAATTCCGGCCAGATAGAAACTATTATAGAAAAGCATATAAATTATGAGAGCGAACCGGATACCACCGACGACTGGTGGGCAAGATTCGTTGGTATTGTGAACGAGGAGGATTGCACTCCCACACTAGGTTCCACGGATTCTTCATATCTTGCTGCAGTTACTTACGGCGCCGAACAATGTTCCACTTATAATTTCTCCAGCTATCCTGTTTTCCGCGATTGCAATGGTGACAATTCTTATGATGTTCGTCCATATATCCAGGCAGGCTGCGGATTTGTCCAGTATCGAGGACAAGCTTGGCCCGATTATTATTCCCCATTTAATGGTGGATTGGATACTCTGGATAATGGTGGGAAATGTCCAATAAATATTTCCATCACCTGTGGCACAGGTGGATTTATGTTCGGCGATGACAGAATGTGTGAACGTTCCACTCGAGCCAGCACTGCCAGTAATCCCAAGGGTAGTGTCGGATTTATCGGTCAAACTATGGTCAGCTCAAATTCTGTAGAGCGCTCATCACTGTCCAAACATATTTTTGAGGGATTTTTCCCATCCAAATTAAATGCACTCGGTGCCGCTCACTGCTATGGGAAAAATGGACTATGGGCAGAATTTGGTGGTTCCTATGTTGCTCGCGAGGAATTCGGTAGGAGTTCGTTGCTGGGCAGTCCCGAGATGCTCGCATGGACTGCACCGATTAGACCACCGATAGTTGACCATCCCGCCGCAGTGGATGCCGGTCCTGTCAATATCGATGTTAGCGTTATGCGAGAGGGTTCACCGGTTAATAAAGCTCGTGTCGCTATTCACAAGGAAAGTTCATTCTCATATGGACTAACCGATGCCACTGGTGAGGTTACTATCAGTGTGGATGCCGACCCATCTGTCCCCCTGGTGATAGTGGTCACCGGTCCTAACATCTATCCGTATGTAGATACTATCGATGTAACGGTTGGTGGAGTGGCCATTTATTGTGCTCCCACTACATTTGTCGATGTGGAGGGCGATTTTGATGGATTGATAAATCCGGGTGAGACCATTTCATTCGCACCTACTATCACCAATATTGGCGACACTGTGGCATCGGGTTTGACCGGGGTGGTCAGAATAAATGACCCACTTATTACATTTATCGATTCTACTACTGCATTTCCTACTGTGGCTCCGGGAGATACTGTCCAGGGAGATACTGTTACATTTTCGGTGTCCGAAGAACACTCAGCAGCAGATTATCTTAATTTTATTATGGAAATTTCCGGACATCCATCGGGACCATGGGAAAGAGATGTTATTCCCAGTCCAGCATTACATCGTTTCGAGGCTACATTCGATTATATTACTATTATCGACACTATGCCATTCGGCAATGGCGATGGATTATTGGATGCGGGCGAATATGTGGAAATAGTTATCACACTGGATAATAATACTCAAGCTGATGTGTTTGATTTATTCGGTTTTTTAAGTTCCGATGGAAATGTAGAAATAGTCCAAGATGAAAGTTCATTTGGAGACTTGCTTCGCACCTCCGCCGCTAATTCATCGCCAAAATATTGTGCTTCGGTATCGCCGGAAGTATTCGCAGGAACAAATGTAAATCTCACTCTGGAATTAGCGGGAAATTGTCCGATGTATGAATATTATGATACACTGTCCATACCACTGACCATAGGCGGAGATATCACCGGTTTGCCTACTGGACCGGATGGCTATGGATATTATATAATAGATGATACCGATATAACCTGTGGACTCGCACCGACTTACGAGTGGTTCGATATTACGGCTGTGGGAAGCAGAATTACCGGAATTACCGATTCGGATGATGCGATTGTGGATATTCCTATCCCATTTACCGTTGTATTTTATGGTAATAGTTATAGCCAATTATCAGTGTCGAGTAATGGATTTCTGGCACCGCCGGGTTGCACCTGGAGTGGACCGGGCACTGGCAATCCTCAAACTATGCCCAGCACCGATGGTCCGGAGGGACTTATCGGATTAATGTGGTCCGACCTCGCTCCACATAGAACAGGCGGAGATATATATTCATATTATGATGATACCCTTCACCAATTTATTATTCAATATGAGACGGTCGAATTTTACTACGGCGGCGGAATGGTCACCTGTCAGGTTAGAATTTGCGACTCGGAATATTATCCCACTCCTACAGGAGATAGTGAGGTATATTTCTATTATGACTATATCGAATCCTCGTGGAATCTCGGTGTAGGAATAGAATCTCCCGATGAAACCACCGGAATTCAGTATTTCCTCAACGGCAGTTATGATGAACACGCTGCGCCATTGCAGGCGGGTAGAGTATTGCGAATTACCACTCTCGAGCCAGATTTTGGAACCAGCCCCTGGCTATATTATCTCAATTCATTGATATTTGAAGATAATGCAAAGTCTCCAGGGATAATAGAACCCGACGATACTATTAGGATGAGATTTAAACTGATGAATTCTGGCAGTCAGGATGCATTGTTTACCAATTGTTCTGCGCTGGCTACCGATTTTATCACTCCAGTGAGTTCTGCTAATTTCGGTATGATAGAGGTGAATGAT
>Ga0180301_10004946_pt1 | contig 10264 bp, 8 predicted proteins | sample GuaBasSediGuay16_FD_121797 | JGI IMG/M metagenome (GOLD analysis project Ga0180301, IMG submission 121797) | Subseafloor sediment microbial communities from Guaymas Basin, Gulf of California, Mexico - Guay16, Core 4569-2, 12-15 cm | ecosystem: Environmental > Aquatic > Marine > Hydrothermal... | reverse complement strand
GGTCCTGGTGTGAAAGAAGGCTGATTTGAGAAGGCGTGCAAATCTTTTAGAATCTGGCTTATTCTGTCAATTTCCTCATTGATAATTTGGATTTCTTCTTGGGCGAGATTCTGATCAGCAAGTTTCAGGGCCAGAATCTTTATATAATTCTTTATAATGCCCAAGGGATTGTTAATCTGATGGATTAGCTTACAGGCCAACTCGTAAGAGGCCCCTAGGCGTTCTGTCTGTACCGCTTTGAGTTGGGCCTTTTTCATTTGGTATCCGCAAAGGGCCATTGCGGCTTGGCGAGAAAACATTTGCAGGACCCCAAATTGTTGTGACAGTTGAGTAAATTCTATTTCATCCAGGCCCACTACAATTACCCCGATTTCTTCGTCATGGGTGAAGAGAGGGAGACACAGGATGCCCTCCTTTCCGATAAATCGGATCAGTTGTTCATCCACAATGATTGACTTGGATTCCGTCAACGGAGAAAAGGAATCTAGAAGACGGTGGTTTTTGAGGCATCTGATAAGCAGGCTCTTTTCCATCCTGGATGGGATGAAGACTCCGTTGATAATCTTCCACTTTTCATTTTTGCCGAGATCGACACCCACCAGCCCATCTCGGTCTTTGTCGTAAGTGAAAATGAAGATTTCCTGGAGATCAAATAAGATCTGAAGCCCCTGATAAATGGCCTGCAGTGTTGATTGTTCGTCACCAGCCTCGAGGAGATTCATCAGGGTCCCTAGCAGCACCGAGCTGTCTTGTACCTCGCGGGTAAGCTGACGCTGCTTCTCAGTGTCCTTTTTGCTGAAAGCCTCTAAAGGTTTGCCAGGAGGTTCAATCTCTATTTCAAATGACTTGGCTACTTCAGCCAGTTCTTCGTCAGCTCCTGAAATGAGTGATTGTGTGTGGGATTCAGGGAGGCCAAATATATCTTGAGGGAGTCTTTCAGGCTCATCTTGCGTATCTGTTGGGTCCCGAGAAAGGGCATTAGCTACATATATGATCTGTACCAAAGGCAATGCATTTCTAATACGGCCAATGGGCTCGTGGTGGTAAAGCGCTGCATCAACCATAAACGATGGAAGATTCCATTTTTCGAGCAGCCACGCTCCTACCTCACAGTGAGTAGCACCAAGGCGCATTTCGCCTGCCAGCAACAAATCGGGTCGTGTTCCATAAAGCTCCAAGAGGCCGTGGTACTGCTTCTTGAAATTAAGCCATAAAACCAACCTGCCTATGTCGTGCACTAATCCTGTCAGGAATGCCTCGTCCGGCGCCTCATAGCCCACCTTTTCGGCCAATCTCCTTGCCAATATCGCTGTTCTTAGTGAGTGCCACCAATATCGCTTAAGATTGAAAAGGCCGTTTTCCCCGATCTTGAAGGCCTCGTAAATGGAAGTGCTGATGGCGACATTTTTGATTGTGGTGGTGCCTAGCAGGGTCACAGCATTTTCCATTTTCCTGATTCTTCCGGGCAACCCATAATAGGCCGAGTTTGCAAGGCGAAGTATTTTACTGCTAAGCGATGGGTCCTTTTCAATTATTTGCGAGATTTCCTTTAGGTTTCCCTCGCTTTGATTGCAGGCCTTAATGAGTCTCAAAAGGATATGGGGCAGGGTGGGGAGGTTGTTGAGTGTGGATATTTGGTCAAGTATGGGCTTGCGGAGCTTCATTGTATTATTTTTCGGATGGTTTTTTAAGGTATCGGAAGTTTTGCGATAAATCACGAATAGTACAGTTAGCGAAAGTATATGTTAATTCCACCCAGAGTCAAGATAAATTGCTAGTGTCTCCGGGGACTCTGTATTGACAGGCACCAAATAATGGCAGAAAATACAGATTTAAGGCAGAATAGGACAGGACATTAGTAACACAAGCACAGAGGACTCAGGGCAGGATGGGTAAGGTTTCTAAGGCAGAGAAGCCTTTAATTGGGGTCACTATGGGTGATCCGGCGGGTGTGGGCCCCGAGATAATTCTCAAGGCCCTGTCTGACGGCACTGTGTTTTCAGTGTGTTTGCCTATTATTGTCGGAGAGCCAGGGGTCTTAAATCAGGCAGCCAAGGTAGTGGGGTGGCAAGGTAAGATCCAGGTAATTTCAGATCCTTTAGAGGCGGAGCCATCGGTTGATAAGCTTTTCATTATTTCCCCGGATGCCCTGGAGGACACCCATTTTGTAACAGGTGTTCCCACCGTGGAGGGTGGAAGGGTGGCCGCAAGGTTCATTGCAGAAGCTGTCAAACTCACAATGGCAGGCAAGATTTCAGGCATGGTTACCTGCCCTATCAATAAAGCGATGCTCAATAAGGCGGGTTACCCCTATGAGGGGCACACACAAATGATAGCAAAACTGACAGGATGTGAGTCCCATGTGATGATGTTAGCGGGCAGCCGACTGCGCGTGAGCCTGGTGACCATTCACGTGCCCTTGTCAGAAGTGCCAAAGCTCATCAGCTCCGAAAGGGTATTTGATACCATAGCCATCACCTATGCCGCCTTATCTGGTGATTTCGCACTGCCAAAACCCAGGCTTGCTGTAGCCGCCCTCAACCCCCATGGTGGAGAGGAGGGACTATTCGGTAGAGAAGAGGAAGAGGTGATCAGCCCCGCCGTAATGGAGGCCAACTCCCGGGGCATGGATGTGCAGGGCCCTTTTCCATCTGACACGCTTTTTTGGCGCGCTGCCCAGGGCGAGTTTGATGCAGTAGTGGCGATGTACCACGATCAAGGTTTGGGCCCTTTGAAACTTATTCATTTCTATGATGCCGTTAACGTGACCTTGGGGCTCCCCATTGTTCGCACTTCAGTGGACCATGGTACGGCCTATGATTTGGCAGGCACAGGAAAAGCGAGCCACACCAGCCTGGTAAATGCCCTTCACATGGCTGCAATGATTGCACGCAATAGAAATACATAACCATACCCGTGATTGAAGAATGTCTCATTTGGGGAGGGATAGAAGCCAGCAAAAGAGAGGATCCCGAGGGGCTATGGGCAATGATTTTATTAGAATAAGGGGTGCCAGGCAGCATAACCTAAAAAACATTTCTCTTGATATTCCCAGAAATAAGCTTGTGGTAATCACGGGACTTTCGGGTTCGGGCAAGTCCTCTCTGGCCTTTGACACCATTTATGCCGAGGGTCAAAGAAGATACGTTGAATCCCTTTCTGCATATGCACGCCAGTTTCTCGAGCAAATGGACAAGCCCGATGTTGACAGCATAGAGGGTCTATCCCCGGCCATCTCAATCGGACAGCGCAGCTCAGGACAAAATCCCAGATCCACAGTAGGCACTGTGACCGAAATCTACGATTACATGAGGGTGCTTTTTGCACGCATAGGAATTCCCCATTGCCCTCAGTGTGATATGGCCATTCGATCAATGACTGTGCAGGAGATGGTAGATCAGATCCTGGGGCTTGATCAGGGTACCAAGGTTCAGATTCTTTCACCTCTCGTGAAGGGTAAAAAAGGGGACTTCAAAGATTTTCTCAGGAAATTGGGCAGAGATGGTTTCACCCGCGTCAAGGTGGATGGGGAGGAGAGGCTCCTTGAGGAAGAGATTGCATTAGACAGGAAAAGAAATCATGATATCGAAGTGGTGGTTGACCGCGTGGTGATAAAGGATGGAATAAGGCCCAGACTTACCGATTCAGTGGAATTGGCCCTTTCTCTTTCTGATGGCCTTCTTTTGATTGATGTAATTGAGGGCCAGGAAATACTTTTGGCTCAGAAGGCGGTGTGCCCGCGGTGCGGCTATGTTGTGCCAGAACTCAATCCTCAGATGTTTTCATTCAATAACCCTCAAGGGGCTTGCCCCCAGTGTAGTGGATTAGGGGTCAAGAGATACTTTGACCCGGACCTTATTGTACCAAATCCTGAGCTCTGCCTGAGGGAAGGAGCAGTGCTACCGTGGTCGGGGAGGGATTCAGTCTACTTTTACCAGATGCTTGATTCCCTCTGTAGTCACTATGGAGTGGATATCTACATGCCTTTCACAGACCTTCCGGAGAGCTTCAAAAAGGTCCTTTTTTATGGCTCTGGGAAGGAAGAAATCAAATTCTACTTTGAGAAGGACGATCGCAGATACCATTACAGCAGGCCTTTTGAGGGGATAATACCTGCGCTAGACAGGCGATACCGGGAGGCAGAGTCCTATCAGGTCCGTGAAGAATTGGAAGGTTACATGAATATAATGCCATGTCCTGCTTGCAATGGAGCGAGGCTTCGGCCAGAGGCCCGCACGGTGAAAGTTGGGGGAAAGGGGATACACGAGATATCCAACCTTTCTATCGAGGGGGCACGAGATTTCTTTGAGAGCCTTAGGTTGACCGAAAAGGACAGGGAAATATCCAGCAGGCTGCTGAGGGAGATCAAGGAAAGGCTTCGCTTCTTGATCAGTGTGGGGGTGGAATACCTCACACTCAGTAGGGCCACTAACACGCTGTCCGGGGGTGAGGAGCAGAGGATCAGGTTAGCTACTCAGTTAAGCTCCAGTCTTGCAGGTGTCCTCTATGTGCTGGATGAGCCTACCATTGGACTGCACCAAAGAGACAATCGGCGACTGATAAGAAATTTGATACAACTTAAGCAAATGGGTAATAGTGTCATAGTGGTGGAGCATGATGCGGAAACTATTCTTTCTGCAGATCATATCATAGACATGGGCCCTGGGGCCGGGGTAAATGGTGGAAAAATAATATTCCAGGGCACTCCCCAACAATTAGTGCAGGATCGGGAATCTCAGACAGGGCAGTACCTATCAGGAAAAAAGAAGATCCCTGTGCCTTCCCGCCGACGCACCGGAAACGGACTTATCATTACCATTGAAGGGGCCGCGGAAAACAACCTCAAAGACATCACAGTCAAGATACCCCTTGGCACACTAACTTGTATTACCGGGGTCTCAGGCTCGGGAAAGAGTAGCCTCATAAACGGTATCCTGTATCCTGCGTTGTCCAGAAGGCTTTATAGGACAAAAGCCAAGGTAGGAAGGGTCCGGAGAGTTCAAGGTATCGAATACATAGACAAGGTCATAAATATCGATCAAAGCCCTATTGGCAGGACCCCTCGTTCAAACCCAGCTACATATACTGGGGTGTTCTCTCACATCCGGGAGCTATTTTCCCGTGTTCCGGATGCTAGGGCCCGGGGATACAAGCCAGGGAGATTCAGCTTCAACGTAAGAGGGGGTAGGTGTGAGGTTTGCAAGGGCGATGGAGTGATAAAAATTGAGATGCATTTCCTGCCTGATGTATACGTCACGTGCGAGGCCTGCAGAGGATTGAGGTACAATAGGGATACATTGGATATTCGATACAAAGGCTATAATATCGCCGAAGTGCTTGATATGACGGTAAACCAGGCAATGGGATTTTTCGAGAGGGTGCCAAGGGTTTACAATACCCTTAAGACTATTGCAGACGTGGGCTTGGGCTATATTAAGCTAGGCCAACCAGCTACCACCCTTTCAGGTGGTGAGGCACAAAGAATAAAGCTTTCGAGAGAGCTAAGCAAAAGGTCAACAGGACGTACCATATACCTGCTTGACGAACCTACCACAGGACTCCATTTTGCCGATGTGCACAAGCTGTTGGAGGTGCTGGGCTACCTGGTGGAAATGAATAATACTGTGCTAATTATTGAACACAACCTGGAAGTAATAAAATGCGCCGATTACGTTATTGACCTAGGGCCCGAAGGGGGGGACAGGGGCGGAGAATTGGTGGCCGCAGGCACGCCCGAGCAGATCTGCGAAGCCGGTAACTCATATACAGGGCAATACTTGCGGAAGGTGCTTCAATGAAGTTTGGCAAGATGATACGCGAGGTTTTCCAGGCTTATCGTAAAGTCTACGTTTTCAACAACACAGCATTCGGGTTTTCGAATTTGAATAGGGGCAAAATTCAAGACAGCCCTTACACCAGCGCTGAAAAGCATTTCAGCCACACGTTGAGCCTTAAAGGGCGGAGTAGCTATTACACCAATTTGGATATGTAGCCTTGGGACCGCTTCCTTTATTTTTTTGGGATGCTCTACCACTATCCCGTTTTCAAGGATTCTTCCTATCTTGGCAGGATCAGAGTCAAATACTGCCACGAACGTGTATCCCCTGCGTCTAAAGTTGTGGTTTTCAAACAATGCGCTTCCCAGATTGCCAAAACCAACGAGGCAAAGCCTCCATTTCCGGTCTGTTCCCAGTATCTTCTTTATTTCTTTCAGTAGACTTGCTACTTCATACCCAACACCGCGAACACCAAACTCCCCAAAATATGCAAGGTCCTTCCTCACCTGTGCTGGATTAACGCCGCAGAGCTTGGCCAAGGTATCAGAAGATACAACGGGAACCTCGGCCTTGAGGAGTTCTTCAAGTGGCCTGGAATAAAGGGGCAGCCTTTCTATGGTTGGCTCAGGTATCTTTTTATGGTTCCTTAGCATGGTTTTAATCGCAAGCTTGGTATGTTACCGGGTGAACGGGTGTTGCTCAATCAGGAAATAAATCAGGGGTTAAATGGCATCGTAAAGTACAGCTATTGTGAATTTTTGCACATAGAAGGTGAATAAACAGGGCCTCTTGAGGAAGGGCCCTGTTTATCCTAACGTCAATTAGTGAAATACTTTCTCGATAATGGTCGGAAAAGCAGGAATCTTGAAGACCATCAGCAAGCAGATCAGCAAGGCGTAAATGGTCAGGGACTCGATAAGAGCCAGACCAATGATCATGGTGGTCATGATCTTACCGCTTGCCTCTGGATTCCGGGCTGTTCCATGCATGGCTCCGTTGATGGCATTACCCATACCGACTCCACATCCCATTGCAGCTACACCGATCCCAAAACCACAGGCAATGGCAATGCCGAAATAGATCCACAGACCGGCAGCCTGCGCTGAACCGTCAGCGGCGAGGGAAACAGAAGCCATTCCCAGCACCAGAATTCCTGTTAGAGCACCAATAAACCTTTTCTTTGTCATACAAACCTCCTTTCCTTTTGTTTTTCTTGGCCTTCTTCCAAAACTTTCTTATCAAGCTTAAGCAGCTTAGTGTGCCTCCTCCATTGCCAGAATAAAGTAGACTATGGAAAGCAGCATAAACACAAGCGCCTGGATAAAGCTTACAAGGATCCCCAGAAACAATATGGGCAGTGGGGCAAGAAACATGCCGGCCAGCATAAAAAGAATCGCAAGGACGGTTTCCTTTCCAAAGATATTGCCAAAAAGTCGGACACTGAGGGAGAGTACCCTCGCGAAGTGCCCAATCAGCTCGAGTGGCACCATCAGTGGAGCCAGCCATATTACAGGCCCCATAAATTGCTTGACATACTTAATTCCATGGAATTTCACCCCTATTATATGGGTCAAGACGAAAGTACAGATGGCCATTGAAAGAGGAGTGTTAATGTTGGCAGTGGGAGAGGAAAAACCTGGGACAAGGCCCAGCAAGTTACAAACCAGAATGTAAAGGAAGATCGTTGCTATGAATGGGAAGAAAAATCTACCTTCTGGGCCCGTAATGTCCACCATGAAATTTTCCAGTCCTTCTACCAAAACTTCAAAGAAATTTTGCCCCTTGTTGGGGATCAGTTGAATTCCTCTAACAAAAAGGGCAGAGGCCCCAATCAAAATTAGCATTACGAACCACGACTGGATAACATGGCTGTAATTATGTGCAAATTCGCCTAATCCGATGGCGGAAAAAAGGCTGTTGAGAAAAAGAATTTCATGCTCCATACCCTACAGTGCCTCCCTGGATGATGGTTTAAATGCCATAAGTATGCCAAAGACAAAAATACCCACTACCACAGTGGAAAGCCCTATGGCCATTCCAACAGGATCCACAAGGCCAGTTGCCAAAAGGCAATAAATTATGATCCCCATGAGAGCAATGCGAATATAGTAAGTCCCTATAAGAGCGACCTTCTTCCCATTTTTGGGATTCCCCATTTTCCCAGAAGAAAAGGCCTTTTGGATGGTCCTCCGCAATACGTTGAAATTGGCGATGGTCAGAAGGCCTCCAGCAAGTATACCCAATGTGAAAGACCCGGGCATAGCGAATAGGCTTATGGCGCCCATGACGCCTAGGGCCACCCAATACAACAAAGAAAGATGGCGCATTACGGTGGAATTCGTATTAATTGTTCTCTTCACGTCTTGCTCTTTTGGTTAACACAAAAAGATTTCTAAAGGCTGCGCCTATACCCAGCCCAATACCTATCAAGAGGAATAAAGGCGCGGTCCCCAGCCACCTATCAGCATAATAGCCAGCGAGTGCGCCAATCGCAATGGCAAAGGCCATGGCCATCCCAACCGTGCTGAGGATGCCAACGGTCTTGATGGCTTTTTTCAGGTCTTTGTCAACTTTCATATTTAAGGCCTATGGCCTGGCCAGTGCGTGAAAAAAATCACGTTGTCCTTATCACAGCTAAGTTGACGAGTCAATATTTTTTTGTTCACAGTGCGCTCATGGCCTTGTGAGCTGATTCTATCGTGAATTCAATTACTTCATTATTATGGGCATCGGATACGAACATTGCCTCATATGCTGAAGGGGCTAGATATACACCGCTGGAGAGCATAGATCGAAAATAGCTGTTAAATTGTTTTTCATCCGAGCCCTTAGCGCTCGAAAAGTCGGTCACCTCGTGGGTGGTGAAGAATACGGCTCCCATTGACCCAACGCGGTTGATCCTAACGTTTACACCTGCCCGCCGTGCGGCTTCCTCAATTCCCGAGAACAGGTGGGCGGCCTTTTGCTCCAGTGAGGTGTATATGTCAGCCTCCTTCAGGATTTTTAGGGTGGCATAGCCCGCTGCCATGGCAAGGGGGTTGCCAGAAAGGGTGCCGGCCTGGTAGATGTCTCCCTCGGGCGCTATCCTGCTCATAATTTCCCTTTTACCCCCATAAGCCCCCACTGGAAGGCCCCCACCGATTATTTTCCCAAGACACGTCAGGTCAGGCATTATACCGTATAGCTCTTGGGCCCCTCCTGGGCCAACCCTGAAGCCGGTTATTACCTCATCAAAGATGAGTAATGATTCGGTTTCCTTGGTTATTTTCCGCAGTCCCTCCAGAAATCCCGGTTTTGGGGGGACTACCCCCATGTTGCCCGCAATGGGCTCTACGATGACCGCAGCGATTTGCTCGGCATATCTTTCAAAGGCCTCTCGCACGGCCCCAAGGTCATTAAAGGGCAATGAAATGGTGTGGCATGCCAGGTCTGCGGGTACCCCCGGGCTACCAGGTATACCAAGGGTGGCTATACCCGAGCCTGCTGCCACCAAAAGGCTATCGGCGTGGCCGTGGTAGCAGCCCCCGAATTTGAGGATTTTTTCCCTACCCGTATAACCCCTTGCCAGCCTAATGGCACTCATGGTCGCCTCTGTGCCGGAATTAACCATCCTAACCATATCCACGGACGGCACCATCTCCACAATCAGGCGGGCAAGCCTTATCTCTAATTCGGTGGGCGCCCCATAGCTTGTTCCCTTGGATGCGGCCTCAGTTATGGCCTCTACCACCTCATCCCGGGCATGGCCAAGGATCATTGGACCCCATGAGCCTACGTAGTCAACATACTGATTGCCGTCTACGTCCCATAGGTGGCAGCCCTTCGCCTTTGCAATAAAGGGGGGCGTAATGCCCACGGCCTTGCCCGCCCGAACTGGGCTGTTCACACCACCTGGGATATATCTCTTCGCCTCCTCAAACAACCTTTCTGATTCCTTACGCATATCCACCACCTCTCTCCTTGAGCCTCAGGCCCTAAGCCCTATCCCTAAAATTTCTAAAAATACTCCATACTGGTTTTCTTAAACTCCTTCTCGCTGAAAAGCAGTACATAATCCCTTATTCCAGTCGTCTCGGAAATCCTGCGGGCAATTTTGTGGCATTGTTCTCTCGTAGCACCATGTATCATGGTGTAAACATTATAGGGCCATTGACCTTGGGGCCTTCGATGATAACAGTGCGTGACTTCTCTGAACCCTGCCATACGTGGGCCCACCTCTCCTATCTTGTCTTCTGGCACCTTCCATGCCACCATTGCATTGGAGCTGAAGCCTGCTTCTTGATGGCGCAACGTTGCCCCAAAGCGTCGTATTATACCTTGTTTCTTTAGCCTGCGGACTCGGTCAATGAACTCTTCCTCGCCCATACCTACCTTTTCCGCTGCTACTCGAAAGGGGCGGGGATCAAGAGGAATATCACCCTGAATTACGCTAATAACCTTTTTATCCCTCTCGTCAATCATATCATTCTGCCCTCCGACCTCTGACT
>Ga0180301_10004944_pt1 | contig 10266 bp, 8 predicted proteins | sample GuaBasSediGuay16_FD_121797 | JGI IMG/M metagenome (GOLD analysis project Ga0180301, IMG submission 121797) | Subseafloor sediment microbial communities from Guaymas Basin, Gulf of California, Mexico - Guay16, Core 4569-2, 12-15 cm | ecosystem: Environmental > Aquatic > Marine > Hydrothermal... | reverse complement strand
TTATGGCCATGCGAAAACACGAGCTTGATGTGATTCAGGGTACTGCGGAGCAGATGATTCTTCTGATCAGAAAGGGGAAAACTACCCGAGGGTATCGCAGGGTGTGGCCTTTTATTGATCCGCGGGATATTTCTGTAAGAGGGCCTGCATTTAATCATCTTAAGTATCCCTACAAGGTTAAAGATGTGCGTTGGGCCCTTGCTTTGGCGATTGACATTGTGGAATATACCATCTTTACCTATGATGGAATGGCAGCCATGAGTCCTGCTTTCCCGTTGGTCGTTAACCCCACCTTTTATGAGTGGTACTTTAAACCTTTGGAACCTTGGTTAGAAGAACTTACACTGGATTTGGGAGATGGTCAGACCTTCAAGCCCTGGGATCCGGAGGCGCCTTTCCGGCTACTTGAGTGGGCAAAAGAAAATTATGAAGTTAATATTAACCCCAAGGACAAGAAAGCGGTTAGATTAGCCTTAGGCTACGGATGGTGGAAATATGCCCCAGACGTGGCAGAAAAGCTGCTTAAGAAGCATGGCTTTTTCCGTGGCCCGGATGGCAAGTGGCACTTACCTGATGGAACCTTATGGAAAATTAAAATGCCTGTTTCCCCGGACCCTACATCTATGGACTATATATTTCCTTTAGGAGTTGTGGAACAGTGGAAAAAGTTTGGTATTGATGTAGACTTTTTCCCTACGCCAGATGCCAACCGCCTTGCATACTATGGTGAGTTTGACGTTCACGGTACCGGCCATGGAGAGTTCTTAGGAGAGCCTCTTGGGCTTCACCCGGACCTGTATAGGTGCTTAAATTCACTCCGAAGTGACTTTGTTCGACCTGTTGGCGAGCGAACCCTGGGGTGGCGAGGACGCTTTTCTGATCCCCGAATTGACCGGATTGTTAAGGAGTTGGAGCTTACCCCCTGGGAGGATAAAGAAAAAATAATCAGTCTGGGACTTGAAGGATTAAAGATCACCATGGAGGAGATGATTGGTGTACCTCTTCTTAATACTCCTATTGCTATTGTTTTTGATGAGTATTACTGGACAAACTGGCCCAGTCCAGAAAATGACTATGCTCGTAGCGACAACTTTACAACATGGCCGCAGGTAAAATATATACTACACCACCTTAAGTCAACTGGTCGCAGGTAAGTTGTAGATAATTGCCCTAGACAGGAAACTTCCTGCCTAGGGCTCTTCGGTGAAAGAAAAGAAAAATGGCGTTTGTGAAAACTTATCTTATCCCAAGGCTAATACACTATTTTTTGGTTCTCTTTTTGGGACTTACAGCAGTGTTTGTGCTTCCCCGTCTTATGCCTTTGGATCCCGTTGAAGAGCAAATTGCTCAGTATCAAACATTTGGGGCTTATATACCTCCGGAACAGCTGGAGCAAATAATAAATACTTTGAGAGAACTTTATGGCCTTAAGGGAACACTTTTGCAGCAATACACGGGATTCTGGCGACGGCTGTTCACAGGGGATTTCGGTCCCTCCCTTGCTCAGTATCCTACACCTGTCAGTGAGCTGATAGCTTCCCACCTTCCCTGGACAATTGGACTCCTCTCTCTCACCACAGTATTTAGCTGGATTATCGCAGTCTTAGTTGGAGGGATAGCCGGTTATTACCGAGGCCGGTGGGCGGAGATCTTGGATGATATTGTTATGCTTATAAGACCAATTCCTTATTATATCATGGCCATTATATGCCTTATTTTTTTTGGATATATAATCCCCCTTTTCCCCCTGGGCGGAGGGATGGGAATTGGTAGAGAATTCTCTTTTAACCTTGAAACTATCAGAAATATTTTATTACACGGGACCCTCCCTGCACTAACACTAATTATTGTTGGAGTAGCATGGCAGTTTCAAAGCATGAAGCTCATTGTCCAAAGTGTTCGTGCAGAGGATTATGTAAGATATGCGGAAGCTACAGGTGTGAAAAAAAGAATTATTGCCTTTCGCTACATTATCCGTAATGCAATGCTACCCATGGTTACACAACTTGGCCTACAATTTGGTTTTATATTTAGCGGAGCTTTAATTACAGAGATGGTTTTTACTTATCCAGGTGTAGGATTGCTTCTTTATAATGCCGTTGTTAAAGCAGATTATAACTTGATCATGGGAATCTTGGTGTTCTCCGTGGTCGCAGTTGCTACATCCATTTTGTTTCTCGATCTTCTTTATCCCTTAGTGGATCCAAGAATACGTTACAAATAGGGGGATTTTCTTGAGGATGTTTGGATTATTCCGTGATTTGCTTAGAGATTATAGATTCGCCGTTGTTTTTGCCCTGCTTTGTATAATTTTATCTCTTGTGATTCTTTCGGCTTTTTCCCCCTATCATCCTCAAAGAATGTATCAGACGCCAAGAAGCCGTCCCCCTTCCTGGGAACACCCCTTAGGTACTAACTGGTTAGGTCAGGATGTATTTTGGCAGCTTACCTTTGCAATAAGAAATTCCCTAACCATAGCTATTGTTGCCTCTGTGGTCTCTCGTATCATTGCTGTTGTCGTGGGAATGAGTGCCGGTTATAAAGGAGGAATCATCGATCGAGTGTTAATGTGTATGGGGGATACTACTATGGTTTTGCCTTTTTTGGTGGTCCTTATCCTCATTTCTACAATCCTTCGAGAGTGGGTAAGATACCTTGTAAATTTGGGTCTTTTGCTTGCCTTTTTTTCATGGGCTTGGGATGCCAGAGTAATCCGCTCACAGGTTTTGAGTCTTCGAGAACGGGAGTTTACTTTTACCAGTATATTTTCCGGTATGAGCACTTTAAAACTTATATTAAAGCAATATTTACCTTATCTTTTACCCGTGGTGCTGGCCACATTGATTAACAACATGTCATGGGCCATTGGCATGGAGATTACTTTAGCTTATCTGGGACTGGGAATAGATCCTACTGTTCCAACACTGGGGACAATGTTGCAGACAGCAATTTATAGGCAAGCACTTTTCTGGGGGCTTTGGTGGTGGTTTTTTACACCAATTGTCGCTAGTGTTCTTTTATTTGTTGTGCTATATTGGCTTTCACTAAGTGTAAGTGAATATCTTGATCCAAGAGTTCGAATTCAAAGAATCGGGATTCGCAATGAAAAAAAATAGAATGCCTGTTTTGAAAACTGAGCAGCTGAAGGCATTTTATGTTCTTTATACCTTTGGAAAACAAACAGTGATAAAGGCAGTTAACAATGTAGATCTGGAGGTGTTGGAGGATGAAGTTTTTGGACTTGCTGGTGAAAGTGGATGTGGGAAAAGCACCTTAATCAAAGCTTTATTTGCTGATATTAATCCTCCCTTGCGTTTGTTTGGAGGAAGAGTGCTATATCGAATAAAAGACCAGGAGATAAATGTAACTTCCCTGCGAGCACAGGAAAAACAGAAACTTATGTGGAAGTTTATTTCTTACATTCCTCAAGGATCAATGAGCATTCTTAATCCTGTTAGGAAGATAAAGAGAACTTTTAAGGACTTCCTTGAATCTCATGTAGGAAAGCAAGCAAGAAAAGAGGCTCTGGAAATCGCTAAGAAGCATTTTGGGGAGCTTGGTCTATCGCTCAAGGTGCTGGAGTACTACCCACATCAACTTTCTGGAGGAATGCGGCAAAGAGTGACAGTTGCATTAGCTACACTTTTGCGTCCTAAGATTATCCTTGCTGATGAACCTACTACTGCTTTGGATGTAGTAGCACAGCGAGGAGTCATTCAACTTTTGAAGAGCCTTCAGAAAAGGTGGAATAGCACAGTTGTACTTGTTACTCATGATATGGGAGTACACGCCCATATAGCCGATCGCATAGGGATTATGTATGCGGGAAAGATTGTTGAGGTAGCAACCAAGGAACAAATCTTCAAGAATCCACTTCATCCCTATACTAAATTTTTGATAAACTCTTTACCCCGCTTTAAAGATAAAACTATTCGAGAAACCATTCCGGGAAATCCTCCCTTACTTTTCAATTTACCCAGTGGTTGCCCTTTTCATCCTCGCTGTCCCCATGCAACTGAGCTTTGTGTTCGGCAAGATCCAAAATGCATTGAAGTGGAAGAATCTCACAAAATTGCCTGTTGGTGGGTAGATGGCAAAAATAGAGAAGATAGTTGAAGCAAAGAGTTTAACAAAGGTATTTTCGGTGGGAAGTAGGTTTCTTAGCACCAAGATTGTCGCTGTGGAAAATGTCTCATTCTACATACGGTCAGCTGAAATCTTCACTTTAGCAGGTGAAAGTGGATGTGGAAAAACAACCACGGCAAAGATCATTCTGGGAATTGAAGAACCAACGACAGGTGAAATCATCTTTAAAGGTAAGCCTGCCTCAATATGGAGGCATAATCGAGGTGAGTTTATGAGACAAGTGCAGCCTGTCTTTCAGAACCCTTTTGAAACTTTTAATCCGTTAAGGACCGTGGATGATTTATTTTTTGAGACGGTTTATAATTATAATCTTGTACAAGATAAAGATAAAGCTGTGGACTTAATTACTGAAAAGCTTGTGCTTGTTGGTCTTTCCTTTGGGGAAATTCGTGGTCGATATCCAAGTGAACTCTCAGGTGGTCAGCTTCAGCGAGCATCGATTGCACGAGCCCTCTTGACTAATCCCTCTCTCCTGATCGCCGATGAACCTGTATCTATGGTTGATGCTTCCCTCAGAATGTCTATTATAAACCTGTTCAAAGATTTGAAAAAGAAGCTTGGATTAAGCATATTTTACATTACCCACGATCTGGCGACTGCATACCATGTAAGCGACCGCATTGCCATTATGTTCAGGGGAAATATTATGGAAACGGGCCCGGTAGAAGTGGTTCTCACAGAGCCAAAACATCCCTATACTCAACTTCTAAAGGATTCTATCCCAGAGCCTGATCCTGAAAAGAAATGGGATAAACAGATCAAGTTTCCAGAAATTGAGCACGAAGAGTACCTGCGAAGTGGATGTAAATTCGCTGGAAGGTGCCCCCTGGCAACGGACAAATGTAAAAGTGAATCGCCAAAAGAGGTTCGCATAGGTAGTGTTACGGTAAAATGTCATAAGTACGAGCAAAGGTAACTACAAAACTCTTAATGGTAGGGAGGGTTCTATGTACTTTGGATGTGATTATTATCCGGAGCATTGGCCAGAGGAAAGATGGGAAAAAGATGCCCGGATGATGAAAGAGGCCGGATTTAATGTTGTTCGTATGGCTGAGTTTGCCTGGGCTAAACTGGAGCCAAAAGAGGGACAATTTGATTTTAACTGGCTGGATAAAGCTATTGAAATCTTAGCTCAGTATAACATTAAGACTGTTCTTGGGACACCCACTGCTACCCCTCCTGCCTGGTTAGCTACCAAGCATCCTGTTATACTGCGTGTAAATAAATGGGGTATTCGCACAAGTTTTGGTGGTCGTCGCGCCTATTGTCCCAATAGCAGGATATATCGCACTTATTCTGAGAAGATCGTCTCAAAAATGGCTGAACATTATAAAGATAATGAGAATGTTATCGGTTGGCAAATTGATAACGAGTTTGGAGGGGATCGGGAAAAAGGGTTATGCTACTGTGAGCAGTGCGCTGCACAATTCAGACAATGGCTCAAGGGTAAATACGAAACCCTTGATAAATTAAATCAAGAATGGGGAACAGTCTTTTGGAGTCAGACTTATACCGAATGGGAACAAATACCCCTCCCCCGAGGGTTAGAAACTGCTCATAATCCCAGCCTGCTTTTAGATTACCGACGATTTATCTCTGACTCTTATATTAGCTATCAAAAACTGCAGATAGATATTCTTAGAAGAATCTGTCCTCATAAATTCATCACCCACAACTTTATGGGACTTTTTAATGCGATAGATTATTATAAACTGGCCGAGCCCTTAGATTTTGTCGCCTGGGATAACTACCCCAACTTAAGGTTTACCGGTGAGAACAAGAGTTCTGTAAAGGTTTCCTTATCGCACGATGTTATGCGGGGATTAAAAGAGAAGAACTTCTGGGTTATGGAGGAGCAAAGCGGTCCCAGTGGATGGCAATGTGTAGACCCAAGTCCTCACCCAGGAGAGATAAGACTGTGGACCTATCAAGCTATTGCTCACGGGGCAGAAGGAATACTTTACTTCCGGTGGAGAACCTCTCGATTTGGAACCGAACAGTTCTGGCACGGCATTTTAGATCCGTCGGGAACTTCGAGAAGAAGGTATGAGGAGATAAAAAAGATAGGTCAGGAATTAAAGCGCCTCGGCGATAAGCTCATGGGATTAGAATTTCCTCGAGAAGTGGCTATGCTCACCTCTTATGATGAGCAATGGGCTTTTGAGATTCAGCCTAATAATCCTAAATTTAATTATCAGGAGCACTTTGCCTCTTATTACCAGCTATTACATGCCTGGAACGTCCCCGTGGATGTGATTTCCATCCAGGGGGATCTTTCAAAATATAAACTCCTCATAGCTCCTGCTTTATTTTTGATAAACAATGAGTTAGTACATAATCTAAAGGAATTTGTGAAAAAAGGTGGGATATTAATAGTTACCTTTCGTTCGGGAATAAAGAATTGGAACAATGTGGTATTTGATCAGCCTTTGCCGGCTAAACTCAATGATTTATTGGGAATAGAGGTAGTTGAATATAATTCGCTATCCTCAATGCAGAAAGGTAAATTGGAGCTTATCTATCCTGAAATCGAACCTTTAAAGGGAGAGTGCGATACCTGGTGTGATATAATAAAATGCAGGGAAGCAGAAATTGTAGGAAGATATACGGAGTCCTACTACAAGAATGAGGCCTGTATCACCATTAACCGATTTGGACAAGGAAGCGCTATTTACATAGGTACTAATCCCTCTCCGGAAATTAAAAAATGCCTGTTGAGATGGGCTATAGAAAAATCAGGAGTAAAGCCCTCCTTTCAGGCAGATCCTGAGGACATAGAGGTCGTGCTTCGCAGAAAGGAAGGCAAGGATTATCTATTCTTTCTTAACCATTCCGAAAAAAGCCATCAGGTAAAACTGGATCAGAGCTGCGTAGAGCTACTAGAAAGACGAGAATACTCCAAAGATTCAATTATGGCCATAGAGCCTAAAGGGGTGCGGATTATTTACAGAATTTGAACAGGACTTTGACATTAAGCAAAATAGACTCTTTGACGCATAAATACTGGCGAACTATGTTATACCTCTCAAAAGGTTACGAATCAATACAGTTATTGTTTTGAGGCTCGATTGATAGACTTGACGCCTTATTTTATAACCTACTCACCTTAGCTTCGCATTAGTGAACAAGAGCGAAATATTTTGCTATAGTGTCTCCTGACAGCCTGATAAAATCGTATCCAGGGAGCCTGAAATTATGGTAAAAATACCAAAGCGAAACAAACGGTCTTTATAAAAATTCTACCTCGTATAAAATTTTCCCATTTGAGCGAAGAAGGATGTCAAAATAAGAACTTTCTCTTGCTACCCCGCCCGGGTGTATTCTTTTCTACCAAAGAACTCTCAAAATAGGCCTATCTATAAAGCTAAAATGAGGTATTTTACCCACTCAAGGTCTTAACCAAACTTGCGATCCATCTCTTTTTATACAAAAGATAAAATGTATAGAAAAGGATGCTGACATGTCAAGGGCAATAGTGGAAAGAAGGGCACAGCTTGCAAGAGCTTTAAGGATCGTTCCTTATCTTACCTCTAATGAGGTTAATCTTTTAGCAAGTGAGACAAGAAAGAGAAGGAAAGGCGAGAGGGATTCTCTTTTAATTTTACCTTTATATCAGACAGGGCTCAGGATCTCAGAGGCCTTATCCTTAACCCCATCTCATATAGAAAGCTTTGAGGGAAGGCCCCTCTTAAGGATTGTTGGAAAGGGCAAAAAGGAAAGAGTTGTAGCTTTGCCGGAAAACTTAGCTGATAAGATGAGAGCTTATGCTTATGAGAAGAAAATTAAGATAAATGAGAGATTTTTCCCCATCAACAGGCAAAGGGCATGGCAGATTTTAAAAGGAGGTATCCCAAAAAGCAGGATCACAAAAAGGGTTTCTCCTCATCTTCTCCGACATTCAGATGCCATTGAACGCTTAAGGCAGACGGGAAACCCAAAGGCTCTTCAGCACCACTTAGGGCACGCCTCTCCTTTTATGGTGATGAGGTACCTTTCTACCTTAACTCAAGAGGATTCACTAAGGATCCAACAGCAGGTAGAGTTTGAGGAAAGGTAATCATAAGGGAAGGATACTATGGGCAAAAAGAAATTTAACGCTTCCATTCCCAAGAGATGTCCTGGCCAGATTTGGAAAAAGAATACCAGCTGTATTTAATGGCTCTGTGAGCGAGAATAACTATGAATCTTTCGTTACCGGAAATGATGGCGGCTATTTTTGTCCTAATGGCAAGGTAGTAGTTTTGGATTATGATAAGTTTGCCGAAATAGCATCCGCAGATAAACCTAATAATTTCTCTGATTCATTTTGGAAGCGATGATAATCCCATTCCTTCGAGTTTACAAATCTTTCCAGGAAGCCGAGCAAGAAGGGAAAGAGTTTAAAGAAAAAGGGTTTTTTTGAATAAATGGCAGATAAATTATAAGCGTTATTTTATACTTAACCTTAACAGCAGCTATGAGAGCAAAAAGACTTATGATTCAGGCAACTGGTTTTGGAACTGGGGCTGGGAAAAGTCTTGTGGTAGCTTTACTCTCAAGGCTTTTTAGTGAGGATGGATATAAGGTAGCACCATACAAGACCTTAAATTTAACTCCAGTAACTTATATTAAGGATGAAAAAGAGTTTGGATACGCTCAGGCATTGCAAGCTATTGCTGCTGGTGAAAAGCCGGATTATAGAATGAATCCTTATACTCCAAAACCTTTGGGTAACGGCAAATTCGATATATTTCTAGAAGGCAGGTGCATCAGAGAAAACTATAATCCTGAAAAAGATTTTATCGTAGGAACTTTAAAACAAATAGCTGGATTAAAAGAAGATTATGGACAAATAAAAGAGGCGGCAAGAAGATCTTTAGAAACTTTATCAAAAGAGTATGATATTATTTGTATCGAGGGCTCGGGACCAGCAAAGCTTTTAGGTTTTGGGCCTTTCAGCGAGTTGCTTGAGGTAGCCAATATGGAAACAGCCAGAATTGCTGATGCCCCTGTTCTTTTTGTTACTGATAACTTAGATTCAATTCCAGGCACATTATCTTATCTAAACCAGGAGGATAAGAAAAGAGTTAAGGGAGTAATCTTAAATAAGTTTATGCTTGATGAACTTTTAGGCATGGGGATAAAAGAAAAGTATATAAATTTAGGATTAAAAAGAATTAGGCAGGTTTATGGAGGAAAGATTGGAGTAGAAATCTTAGGAATTCTACCTTATTTTGAAGAACTTTCAAAGCTTCCAGATTTAGATCCTTTAGTTTCTTCAGCTAAGATTTCCTTCGGCATTTGGAGAAAGACAATTAATGATGTTGCCAAGAAGGCAAGGAAATACGTAGACTTGAACAAAATTTATAGGCTTATGGAGCTATCCTCTTAGATCACGACAGATTGACAACCACAGGGATTTACCTTAATTTATTCTCCAGAAGATGCTATCCGGGAGTCCCTGAATAAGTGATAATACCCACCAGCCAATAAGGTTAGATAAATCCGGGAAAATATTTAGGTAATGGTCAAGATGATCCTGAAACTTTACCTTAACTTGAAAAGGCTATAGATGAGCAAACAGAATCTAAAATTAAGGGAGGCAAGACATATCGCCTCTTAAGTTGTATAACCTAAGAACCTTAGCTTCTCGCAGGGAGTAAGATCACCTTTTTCTCCATGAGGGCGATGTAAATTGTACATGTTCTGCCACCATAAGGCTCTCTTTAAAAGCTTATCTAAGATCTCCTTTACATCCACTCAAAGCTTCCGGAAGGGAAAGATGCTCCATGTCGCATCCGGGAGCGTGATGCACTTTGCCTCTTTCTCCTTTGAGGAAGGCCGCCTCGCCTGATGAGTTTTCCAGCGTTGCTCTTAAGGGATAACAATGCCTTCCCTTTGGAAGATATAGTACCTCAGGCGCCTTTTTCCAAGTCCGGTCTTTTTGCGGCAGTCTATGATCATCTTTTCCTTTTTCTCCTCTTAATTTTAGAGCGCTTCCTCACTAAGTGTCCAGACCTTCTTCACTTTCTTGAAATATCTCTTGACAAAAAAAATTTATGTGTTAAAATATACCCTACGGGGCAGGGTATATTTTACAAGAAGGTAAGACTGGGTTTTTAAAAGGCATGATTCGCATAA
>Ga0180301_10004943_pt1 | contig 10266 bp, 7 predicted proteins | sample GuaBasSediGuay16_FD_121797 | JGI IMG/M metagenome (GOLD analysis project Ga0180301, IMG submission 121797) | Subseafloor sediment microbial communities from Guaymas Basin, Gulf of California, Mexico - Guay16, Core 4569-2, 12-15 cm | ecosystem: Environmental > Aquatic > Marine > Hydrothermal... | reverse complement strand
TCACTATATCAGCCCCAGCTTCTGCTGCTTCGACGGCCTCCTCTACGCTATTCACTTCAACCTCTATCTTCTTAGAGAACCCTACTACGGCTCGGGCTTTTCTAACAGCTTCGCCTACGCTTCCAACAATCTTTACGTGGTTATCCTTTATGAGAACCATATCGCTAAGCCCTAGCCTATGAGGATCACCGCTACCAGCTATAACCGCTCTCTTAGCAAAGTACCTTAGACCAGGAGCGGTTTTACGTGTAGCAGCTATCTTAGTTTTAGAGCCCTGTTTCCGAGCCATCTCGACTAGTCTACGAGTAGCTGTTGCTATACCTGAGCAGTACATTAAGAGATTAAGCATAGTTCTCTCCACTAAGAGAAGCTTCCGCGCATCGCCTCTGATCACCATTACGCAATCACCAGGTTTAACCCTAGATCCATCTGGCTTAACGTCTCTAACCGAGAACCCAAGGGATCTAAGTATTCTAGCGATATCCGAAGTACACGCTACAACGCCCTCGCTCCTAGCCTGCACTTCAGCCTCTACGGTGATCCCTTGTGGAACTAGAGCCTCAGTAGTAATATCCCAGTAAGGGCAGTCTTCTCTAATCCACTCAATAAAGCTCTTGGCTAGCACTTCTTCCACGGTATCTCGACTCCAAGCATTTCATAAGATCTCTCAAGTACTCTTAAGACTCTGTTAGCTATAGTGCGTGGTACCTTTACAGCATATACTCTGTCCCTAAGGCTCCTATAGATCTTTTCCAGCGTTATCTTCTTCATATCCACACATATAGCTGAGTCTAAGGCTGGAATAGGGTCTTTACTCGGATTCTCCCTCCTGATCCTGTAGAGAAGCCCTACCTCCGTACCCACTATAAAGCGGTTTCCACGGGTTTCTTTTACATACTTAACCATCTGGCTCGTGCTACCAACATGATCGGCGAGCTTCCTGACACCGCGTATACACTCTGGATGAACTGTTACCAGTGCTTCAGGGTACTTTTCGCGCAGCTCGAGTATGTGCTCAGGCTTTATCATAACGTGTACGGGGCAATAACCGGACTCTGGTACAGGTATGACCTGCTTACCAGTGATCTCGGCTACGTACTCAGCAAGGTTCTTATCCGGTCCAAAGATCACTGTGTCTACGTCTAGCTGACTAGTAAGCTTTATAGCACTAGAGCTGGTTACTACGTAGTCGGCTTCAGCTTTAACTACTGCTGGGGAGTTAACGTACATTATCACCGGAGCCCCCGGATACTTTTTCCTAGCTCTTCTAACGTCTTCTACCGTAATCATTGCCGCCATAGGACACTTAGAACTAGGCTCTGGATGAAGCACCGTCTTACCGCGTGCAAGTATAGCCGCTTGCTCGGCCATAAAGTCTACTCCAGCAAACACTATGTACTTAGCACTACTCTGCATAGCCTTAACCGACAGCTCTAAACTATCGCCTACGTAATCAGCTATATCCTGCACCTCGGGTAACTGGTAGTTATGCGCTAGGACTATAGCGTTCAGCTCTTTCCTCAAACGGTTGATCTCTCTGACAAGATCCCTTTTCTCCAAGACCACCACCTAGCGTACAGCCACGATCTTAATAGCCAATAACTAGGTTATAAACGGATTGATATAGCCAAATCCTGCATAGTAAGTAAATAAGCGGTGACATAGTATGCCAAAACCGGTTAGACGTATAGCCCTGCGTATATGTAAAGGGAGGAAGAGACTCTACGACGAAGTAGTCAACATACTAAAGGAAAAACTAATAGAATACACCGACGTAGAGGAGGGGATTAAAGGCTTCGACGCTGTACTCGTTGTAGGTACTGACAGGGACTTGCTGGAAACTCTTCAATACATGCCGAAGAAGCCTATACCAATACTACACGTTAGCCCACCGGGATATACGGCGTTCTTCACAGCACTAGAATGGGAGAGTCTAAGCGAGGGTATAGAGAAGCTTGAGCGAGGAGAGTACGAACTCGAATCCACTACCCGCGTTAAAGCAATTGTTGACGGGGAGAAATACTTCTATGCATTAAACGAAGCCGCTGTTTTCGCTAGCCGTAGCGCTGTACTCATGAATTATGCTTTATTGATCGATGGAGAAGAGGTATGGCGTGATACAGGCGATGGCGTAATAATTGCTACCCCAACTGGTTCAACTGCCTATGCCCTCTCCGCCGGAGGACCGATCGTTGTAAAGAACGCGCCAGTACTAGTAGTTGTCCCGGTTAACAGCCTAAACCCTATGAGGAAGCCACTAGTAGTACCGGATACTTCGACTATAGAGATAAGAGATATAGCTAGTAGCACTAAGTGCGAGATAGTAGTTGATGGAGTTATACGTCACAGAGTTAGACGGAGCGTAACCGTTGTAAAAGCCGAGTATCCAGCTCTCTTCATTAGAATGAAGAAAAAGCTAGTAGAATCTATCGAGAGAAAAACCAGGATAGCGCTCGAAGTAAGCAACGTACCCCCTAGTGCAAAGTTCGTCTACAAAATGCTCGAGATCCACGGAGAAGCCTCGATACGAGAGTTGGTCGAGCTAACAGGTCTACCAGAGAGAACTGTGAGATACGCACTGTCAACTCTCATCGAGAAAGGATTAGTTGAAAAAGTAATTAGTATAAGAGATGCAAGGAGAAGAATCTACAGGCTAACCCGGAAACCAGTTTAAACTAGTAGTTGCTTTACACTACTAATGAGTACTAGAGCCAATAGATACACTTATACTAAGAGATTCATCATAGGTAGTACTTTAACAAGTTCTCGAGTATTTTGTGGTGGAGCTCTTCGTTTGCCTGAAATATTCTTATATCTCTAAGCACCTCCGGCTGATTAAGGTCTTCTGAGAGCTCTCTGTAGAAGGAAGCCATGTACTTCTCGATTCTTAGGTGTTTTTCAATAGCTTTTTTCATCTCTTCTGCGTCTTTCTCAGATAATACGCGCTTCTTTTCCTGTAAAGTCTTCTCAAGCTTTATCAATTCGTTAAGAACTCTTTTAACAGCCTTCATGTTCTCTCTGTGAACAATGGTATCCACTATTACGCTAAAAAGCATCTTTGCTACTTCAACGTCTTTAATTCTTCCATAGCTATTAAGATACTGACTAATAGTTACTTCCTCGATCCCTGCTACTTCCCTAATCCTCTTAGTAGACTCCCCGAGGTAAAACTCCCTAGAATCTTTATCAGCCACGAGCTTCACCAAGGCCTAAACTTCTTTCTCTAACTAGTTCTACACCCATAGTCACTATACAATGTTCGCTAACACAGCAGGCTTCAGGAAGAGTCCTCCTCCTAGATCCCTAAAACCATTTATTTGATACACTCTATTCACTGTGTAGAGGAAGAGAGTTGGTGAGAAATCTTAATGGCTAAGCACTGGATCGACGAGTACGCCGAGAAACTATATGTATCTCTCGCTAAGCGTGGCAAAGAGGTATACGTCTTCAACGGTGGATTAAGCGTATCCGGCTTACAGCATATCGGTAGACTCCGTGGCGAGATCCTCTACGGTGAAGTACTGCGTAGGATCCTAGAGGAAAAAGGGCTGAAGATAAAGCAATACATAACCCTATACGTCGTAGATGAATGGAAGGGAAAGAAAGGACAGCTAAGCGTATTCCAAGACCCGGATAGCGCGAGGAAGTACACCGGATGGCCTTTAACACGTGTACCCGATCCCTATGGCTGCCACAAGAACTGGGTTGAGCACTTCTGGGAGGACTTCGGCCCCTACATAAAGGAGTTTACGGACGGCGCTATAGAGCCCGTACTAACATCTGAGCTCTACAGAGATAAGCTCCGGGAATTCGCGGGAAAAACCCTGGACTTGAGAGAACGCGTAAGAGAAGTTATTAACAGATATAGGGGGAGGAAGAAGCTCCCGGAGAACTGGATCCCGTTCCAACCAATATGCAGAAACTGCGGTAGGCTAAGTACTACGGAAGCATTAGAAATAGTAGAGAACCACAAGATCAAGTACCGTTGCCATGGCTGCGGCTACACCGGTGTAGCGGATCTCTCCGAAGGCAAGCTCAGCTGGAGAATAGAATGGGTCGGGGTATGGTGGGCTTTAGGAGTAGACTTCGAACCTTATGGTAAAGACCACGCCGTACCAGGAGGTAGTAGAGATAGCTGCAACGACCTAGCTAGAAGCATCTATGGATTCGAGCCTCCAGAGGGATTCCCCTACGAATGGGTAACGTTTAGGAGAGGTAGAGAAGAAGCCGATATGACTAGTAGTGGATTCATAGGCGTAACTCCTCGTGAATGGCTCGAAGTAGCTCATCCACACATATACAGGTTCTTAGTGTTGAAAACCCCGCCTATGAAGAAGATCACGATAGATATGGCTAGTATACCGAGGTACTACGACCAGTACCTTAGAGCTGAGAGAGTATACTACGGGGTTGAGGAGGTTGCCAATGAAGACGAGGCAGTACTACTAGCTAGGAGCTACGAACTCAGCTATCCCCGTGGAAGTCCTCCTAAGTATATGCCTGAACAAGTACCGTATGCACACTTAGCCATACTCTCACAAGTCGTTCCCCGACATCTCTGGAACACTGATGGCATTAAAAGGCTTAAGCGCAGTGGACACCTACCAGATAATCCGAGCGAGTTCGGGGTTAAGAGGATATTGGAGACTATTGAGAAAGCGTGGAACTGGGTTCAGAAGTATGCACCAAGCTATATGAGGGTCCGGCTATTGCCTGAGCCTAGCAATGAGATAGTGGAATCCCTGCCACCTCTTCACAGAGAAATCCTCGCTGAAATGGGGAGAAAGCTCGAAGAACTCGATAAATGGGATGAGGATAGCATAAAAAATGCTATGATACAAGCTACGCTGAATCTCAGCAATAAAGAGAGGAGAGAGGTATACCACAGCTTCTATAGGTTATTCTTAGGTACGCACAGCGGTCCTAGAGCAGCTCCTCTACTAGCTCTACTAGGCAGGGAAAGAGCTCTTAGGTACTTCGAGAAAATCCCGGAGTATAGGAGGAAGTAGAGTGTACAAAAAGCCAGTCTATGTAGGATTCGTTATCCCTACCTACAACGAGAAAGAGAACATAGTTAGGTTACTCGATAAAATACATGAAACCATGAAGAGCATAGGTATAGAGCACCGCATAGTAGTTGTTGACGATAATAGTCCAGACGGCACTGCTAAACTAGTAGCAGAGTATAGCCGTAGCCATAACTTTGTAAAGATCCTGGTAAGACCTAGGAAACAAGGCTTAGGATCAGCTATAGCTACTGGTATGAGAGATCTACTTAGCGATCCGAGGATTACACACATAGTGACTATGGATGCCGACTTCTCGCACAGACCTGAGGATCTACCAGTACTGCTTAGAAGAATCGATTCAGCCGACTTAGTTCAAGGCAGTAGATACGTAGATGGAGGAAAGATTGTGGGGTGGAGCTTTAAGCGTAGGCTAGTAAGTAGAGTAGCTAATACATTGATAAGAGTTGTTCATAGAACAAATATACTTGACCATACAAGCAATTACAGAGTCTACTCCAGAGAAGCTGCTGAAAGAGTAGTAGGTAGTGTTTCTTCTAGTGGCTATGAATGGGTAATAGAAGCCCTACTGACTCTCCTGTACTCGGGCTACACGGTAGTAGAAGCCCCTATAACGTTCATCGATAGAACAGCTGGTAAGAGCAAGCTAGGATTAAGAGATATAGCTAAGTGGTTCATACACATCCTAAGCCTAAAAAGGAAACTGAAGAGAACTCGGTAAACAGATTCGTGTGGTTTACGGCCAGAAGTAGGCGGTATAAAGGTTATTTTACAGCAACACAATGAATACCCAATATAGCTTCGGCATCTAGCTCAGGCTATGTAAGGGTGTTTTAATTGGAGTATAGCAAGTTTATGGAGTGGCTCCGTAGAGTAGAAGCCAAGTGGCAGGAACTGTGGAAAAAGCACGGAGTATTTAAAGCCGAAGCTGCTCCGGGTAAACCCAAGTTCTACATAACAGTTCCCTACCCATATACTAATGCCCCACTACACATTGGGCACGGTAGAACATATACCGTTGGAGACATAATCGCTAGGTACAAGAGGCTCCGAGGCTTCAACGTCTTATTTCCAATGGCGTTCCACATAACTGGAACCCCCATACTAGCTATTTCGGAGAGAATAGCTCGCGGCGATGAAAAAGAGGTTAAAAGGTACAAAGAATACGTTTCAAAGTATGTACAGGACCCAGCCGAGATCGAAAAAATCATTGAGACTTTTAAAGACCCCCTGAGTTTAGCCGTGTTTTTCGCTGAAAGAGTTCACAAAGACTTTGACGCACTAGGCTATAGTATTGACTGGAGAAGGAGATTCCATACAGGAGAAGACATATACAACGCATTCGTCACTTGGCAGTTCCTTAAGCTACGAGAGAAAGGACTTATTAAACGCGGCGATCACATAGTCACCTACTGCTTACTACACCGGCAGCCGGAGGGAGAAGACGATATAGCCGATGCCGATACGAATCCCGTCGAAATACTGGAGTTTACGGCTATTAAGTTCAAGCTAGTTGATGAGGAAAACACGTACCTAGTAGCTGCTACGCTACGGCCCGAAACACTGTTTGGAGCGACAAATATATGGGTTAACCCTGAAGCCCGCTACGTTGTAGTAGAGTGGGGTAAAGAGAAGATAGTGGTATCTGAAGAAGCGTTAACTAAGCTACAGCACCAGTACGTGGATAAGGATATCAGAGTAGTTAAGAGCGTGTACGGGAAGGAACTCGTAGGGAAACAAGTCTATTCGCCACTAGGCTCAAAGCTGCTGGTTCTACCAGCTGCTTTCGTAGATCCAGACAACGCTACTGGCATAGTCTACTCCGAGCCTAGTGATGCACCATACGATTACGTAGCATTAATGGAGCTTAAGCGGAATCCAGAGAAACTACGCGAATACGGGCTAGATCCCAGCGTAGTGGATGAGATCAATCCCGTAAAGATAATAGAAGTAGAGGGAGTCGAGGACCACCACGCTAAAGTTGTAGTAGAGGAAATGGGTATAGTGAGTCAACGCGATCCACGTCTCATAGAAGCTACGCGAAGAGTATACAAAGAGCAATACTATAAGGGCGTGATGAAAGTAGATGATCCAGAGTTTAACGGACTACCCGTAAGCAAAGCCAAAGAGCTCATAAGAGAGAAGCTATTTAGAGAAAATAGCGCGTTCCCCTTCTACGAGCTTAACAGGAAAGCATTCTGCCGCTCTGGCGGAAAGATAATAGTAGCCAAGATCCGGGGACAATGGTTCATAGACTACTCTATTCCATGGTGGAAAAACGAAACCAGAGAGTATGTAGATAAAAAGCTCCTAATAGTGCCAGATAAGTATAAGAAGGAGATGCTAAACGCTATAGACTGGCTTGAGCGCAGACCCTGTGCTAGGAGAAGAGGTATTGGTACAAAGCTCCCATTCGACCCGGACTGGATCATTGAGAGCCTAAGCGATTCAACGATCTACATGGCCTTTTACACCATTGTACACATAATTAGGAGATACGGTATAAGGGCAGAGCAGCTTAAGCCTATGGTATTCGACTACGTGTTCTACGGGGTAGGAGATCCTACAGAGATCTCGTCAAGGACAGGGATCCCGGTTAAAGCCCTAGAGGATATGAGGAAAGAGTTCACGTACTGGTATCCAGTCGACCAGCGGCACACGGGTATCGCGCATATAAGTAATCACTTATCGTTCTACGTGTATCACCACGTAGCGCTTTTCCCGCCGGATAAGAGGCCGCGAATGATAACGCTTAACGAACTGGTGATCAGGGAAGGAGCCAAGATGAGTAAGAGTAAAGGAAACGTTATACTTCTAAGGGACATAGCCGAGAGGTATTCAGCAGATCTCTTCAGGCTATATGCCGCTGGAGCAGCCAATTTAGACTCCGTGCTTGACTGGAGAGAGAAAGAAGTATCTACTGTACTCGATTCTCTACGGAGATTCGTATCCTTAGCTAAACAAGCAGTCGAGGCTAAGTGCAGCGATCAAAATCCCAGCTTAATGGTTGATAAATGGTTTACGTCTAGAGTCAACAGGCTGCTACTAGAAGCTACTAATTCGCTGGAGAGAGTGGAGGTACGAGAGTATATACAGAAAGCGTTTTACCAAGTACTATCTGCTATAGACTACTACCGAGAGAGAGTAGGAGAAGACAAGGCTATCTGCATGGTCAAAAACTTCCTTGACAAGTGGGTTAAAGTGCTAAATCCAGTTATACCCCACGTTACAGAGGAGATATGGGAGTGGATGGGAGGTAAAGGATTCCTATCAACTAATAGCTGGCCTAGGATAGTTCCAGAGTCTATTAACGAAGAAGCCGAGGTATTAGAAGATATGGTCAAAGACCTTATAGATGACCTCAAGAACGTCTTAAACGTTGTGAAGCCTGTGAAGGGACACGTCTACATAATAGTTGCTAGTCCCTGGAAAAGAGAAGTCATTAGAATGCTTATCGAGGGTAAAAGTTACAAAGAAGTCATTAAAACTATGAGAGAGAAGCACGGTTTAGCTGGGAGAGAGAAGGAGATTTTGCTAGTCATTCAGCAGTACAGAAGAAGCCCTGATGCTAGATTAGCTTTAACCACAGCCGAGAAGGAGTACCAAGTCCTTGTTGAAGCCAGAGAATATATTGAGCGTAGAATAGGGCTATCTGTTGATATACTATGGGAGGAGGAAGCAAGGGAAAAGAATATTCCTAAAGCCGATAAAGCATATCCGCTGAAACCCGGTTTCTACATAGAGTAGAGGGTAGAAAGAAATAGTCCCCTAAACCGGTTTTTAGTAATTAATATAGCACCGTTATAACACACTATACTATGCCTACGTATACGCTGTTTGTTTAGACGTAGATGAAGCTAATAGCCCGGTATGTGGGCAACTAAGGATGAAGAGCATACTCATCCGTAACGCGAAGATCCTGGTTGGCGATGAATTCACAGAAGCCTACGTTCTCGTAGAGGACGGAATAGTAAAAGCTATATCTAAGACTAAACCTGGAGAAGCAGATCAGGAGATCGATGCCTACCACCAACCCCTTATACCAGGAGGCATAGACATGCACGCACACGTCTACGACCCGGAATACAGAGATAATGAAGATTGGAGAACCGGGAGCTTAGCTGCTCTCTACGGTGGAATAACTACTATCTATGATATGCCGCTACGCCTATTCGTGGATACAAAGAGCGCTGTCCAGGAAAAGATCAGAGAGGCCTCCCGTAACTCCTATGTAAACTATGGGATTATTGCTGGCTTCTTTAACGAGAACAACTACAAGAGGATAATCGAGCTTGCTGAAGAAGGGATCAGAGGCTATAAGGTGTTCACCACCCGGCCCTTTAAACCCGATGAGTTGTATTATCCAGTTATCCTAGAAACCATAGCAAACGTGAATGGAGTAGCCGTGATCCATGCGGAAGACGATGCTCTAGTAGCATATGGGGAAGCAAAGTATAGGGTACAGAACGACCCCCTAGCATGGCATCTACACAGAACAGGGTACGCGGAGGCATCAGCAATCCTCAGAATAGGGTATATAGCGCTAGATGTAGGTGCACATGTACACATAGCACATCTAAGCAGCAAAGAGGGAGTAGAAGCTATAGCTCTCTTAAAGAGGAGGAAAGCTAGGATAACAAGCGAGGTATGCCCTCACCACCTATACTTTACGCATAGAGATGTTGATAGATATGGATCCTACCTTAAAGTAGCACCTACTATTAAGTCTAGCGAAGATAGGGAAGAGCTGTGGAACGCTCTCTCAGAAGGCCTCATAGAAGCATATGCAAGTGATAACGCTCCAGCACCTCGAGAGCTCAAAGAAGCAGATGTATGGAGCGCTTGGAGCGGGATACCGAGTCTCGAGGTAATGATCCCATTTCTCTACACGTATGGCGTGCTTCAGAGGAGAATTAGTTTCCAGAGATTTATCGATGTAACCAGCCGCAACCCTGCGAGGATCATGGGGATCTATCCTAGTAAGGGGGAGTTGTGCGTAGGGTGTGATGCTGATTTAGTTGTCATAGATACGAGAAAGCCCGTGAAGTATAGTTCTACTAAACACCACCACAAAGTAGACTGGAGTCCCTGGGATGGACTGTACTTCTATGGTACACCGATCCACGTAGTCATAAATGGAGAGCTCATGCTAAAGGATCGCGAGCTAGTAGGAGAGCCTGGAAAAGCTAAGTATGTTAGAAAAAGAGCTAAGTCTAGGGAGCTAGCACGGTAAAAGAGC
>Ga0180301_10004942_pt1 | contig 10266 bp, 14 predicted proteins | sample GuaBasSediGuay16_FD_121797 | JGI IMG/M metagenome (GOLD analysis project Ga0180301, IMG submission 121797) | Subseafloor sediment microbial communities from Guaymas Basin, Gulf of California, Mexico - Guay16, Core 4569-2, 12-15 cm | ecosystem: Environmental > Aquatic > Marine > Hydrothermal... | reverse complement strand
TACACATTCACTCTTTTTAATCGAACCCTTCTACCTACACATTCACTCTTTTTAATCGAACCCTTCTACCTACACATTCACTCTTTTTAATCGAACCCTTCTACCTACACATTCACTCTTTTTCTGATGAGTTCAACATGCCCTTGAATACATCAACCACCTATTACGTAGTTTTCTCAAATATCAATGGGTCTGTATCGAGTTTTGTAGAACTCGAAACCTATTTTTATAATTGTCGAACAAGCTTTGATTTTCCAGTCCTCCTTATTGGATTATTAATACTTGTGGGTCAAATTGGGCTTATCACTGTATATTATTCATGGAAACGTTACTCAGGACCTGAAAAAGAACCTCCCATTTCACGTACAAAATTCGCTATTCTCTTCTTAATTGTTAGTTTTATTATTTTTCTAATTTTGAACTTTTTTCTTGACGATTTTCTCTTAGAAATACTCATTGTAATGAATATTATGCTTCCAATTTCTGCGGTAGTTTTTATCAAATATTTTTAACTAACCATTCAGAAGCTATTTTATTTAATCAAAAGAATTTCCTTTTCTTTTTCGTTTCAATTCCTTTTGAACGATAACCTTTTTATTGACTTTACCTACAGGCGTTTTTGGGATAATCCGTTGTATGCGAATAATTCGCGGAGATTTATAAGGTGCCATTCGTTCTTTACAAAATGCAATGAGTTCATCGGCTGTAACCTTTTGTTTCCTCTTGAGTACCACATACGCCACAATTTGTTGTCCCAGTTTTGGATCCGGAATCCCAAATGCAGTGCATTCGGCTACAGCTGGATGAGAATAAAGAACATCTTCAATTTCCTTGGGAAAGACCTTATATCCTTTGTATTTTATTGTATCTGATTGACGTCCAATTATATAGAAATACCCATCCTCATCATATTTTGCCAAATCACCGGTATGGAGCCATCCATCTTTTAGGACTCTCTGGGTTAATTCAGGACGTTTCCAATATCCTTTCATTACTTGAGGGCCCTTAATGACCATTTCTCCTACTTGATTTGGTCCTAATTCTTCATGTGTAATGGGATCAATAATTTTCACATCTGTATCACATACAGGAATTCCAATAGAAAGGTCCTTATGCGGAACCCAGTAGGATATATGCGTTGCAGCTGAAGTTTCAGTTAATCCATAAGCAATAAAACAATCAACGCCTGTTAGAGATTTCCATTTTTCGGCAAGTTCTGAGGATAAGGGAAAAGATCCAGAGCCACATACCTCGAGTGAAGACAAATCATATTTTTCAATTTCAGGATGACTGAGCAACATCTGATACATTGTGGGGATTCCTACAAAAGTTCTCACCTTATAGAGGTCAATAGCTTTTAAAATCGCCTTTACATCAAATTTATCAAAGAGAACAATCATATTGGCAGAACAGATCATAATTGCAATCATAATTAAGCCAAATGCATGACAAATGGGGAGAGCAATAAGACTGCTGCTTTTTCCAACGCGTGTATTCATATCAGGATCGGCAGAAACGAGTGAAGTATTTGAACCAAGGTTATAGTGAGTGATCATTACACCTTTAGGGAGACCTGTAGTTCCTCCTGTGTACATTAGCGCCGCGAGATCCTCCTTCGGGTTAATTTCAATAGGGGGCGGAGGACGGTGAGATTTTTTAAGAAGATCATCTAGAAGGATGGTATCAGGAATTTTCTTCGTGCCAATAATGATGATATTCTTCAATTCTACATTATCCTTTATTTTTTCAAATTGCGAATAGAGATTTTCGTGAATAATAAGACTATGAATATTTTCCGCGTCATTTATGATATATTCGATATCCTTTGGGGCGAGTAATGGATTTAAAGGACTGAAAATTGCACCGACTTTCAAAATACCGAACGTGCAAGTAATGAATTCGGGGCAATTTACAGTCATTATTGCAATGATATCCCCTTTTTTCACGCCTAATGCATGTAATCCAGCAGCAATTTGGTCAGAGAAATATTTTAGTTCGCGATAGGTATATTTAATGTCTTTTGGTACAAAATTGATCGCGACATTATTGGGAAAAAGCTCTGCTGGAATATCTAAAAACTTATAGAATGGAATTTCGGGATATTGGATAGAAAGAGGCATTTTCTTTTCGCGCATCCATTTTAACCAGGGTCTGTCAGGACGAACCCATGAACTAACATTTTGATAATCATGCCGAATACCCAATTTCTCAAATAATTCGTGCATAACACCACCATTTCAGCCTGTTTTTGAGGTTTTAAAATTTTTAATTCCTTTTCTCCATATTATGGATTGTAAAGTTTATAAAACCATAAGTTCATGAATTATCAAAATAAAGTTAAAGCATATAAGAATGATTCGGGTGATTTGAATGGGAAAAGATTTAAAAATCGAATTAGATGACGATGCTTATACCAAATTATTGAAGATGGCGAATGAAACAGGTTTGAGTCTTCAAAGAATGTGCAAACATATTCTCGAAGAATTTACTTATCAAGGAAAAGTTTACAGTGGTGTATGGCCCGAGGGTCCAGGGAAACGCGTTATTATTGACTTTCCAAAATATTCGTCTCGCGTCTTGAAAATACATGAAAATGAGTTATAATAGGAGGAATGAAAATGAGTGAATGGCTTGGAAGACCTCGAATAAAAAAAGAAGATATTATAAAATATCAGCCAACTTTTGTGGAGAACTTTCCAATTTTAGCACAATATTTCGAGGATAATCAGAAATTAAGAATTACACTTGTATTAGATTATGATTTTGGAGATAAATTCATCGAAGTAGTTAAGAAAAAATATGGGAAGGCGACCCCTACCACAATTCATTTAGCGGCTGATGAAGCCCTGAAAAAATGGGTTCAAGAAGGGTAATATGAATGCAGGATAAAAGTAATGAAATTAAAGAAATCCTTGAACCGATTATATCTACGATTCATTCTAAATCGGAAGCACAATCCATTATAAACAAATGGATTAATGGGAGATATGGGAAGATTATCGGATGGAAGATTAGAACTCAAGATCATGAAGAGAATTATCACTTAATATTCGATCCAGACGGCGTACGATTAAATGTAGGGGAATATCCAGCATTTGATATAATGATGATTGGTGACCCTGAAACTATTCTTGGTATCTTGAAAGGAGAAAAACACATTGATGCCGAATTAAAGCAGAGACGAGTTATGGTATGGGGAAATTTAAATGAAGGAATAATTTTTCAGAAAATTCTCCATAAGATAAGGAAGATGTGAGGGAGTATTATGGATATTTGGGAATGTATTTATACCAGACGAAGTGAAAGACGCTTTAAAGGAGAAAGTGGAAGAGCGATTCCTGGAAAAGATATTGAAGAAATTTTGGACTCAGCCCGGTATGCGTTTCAAATAGAAAATATTCCACAATGGCGATTTTTATTCATACGCGACCAGAATACGAAACAAGTACTTGCGGATTTTGCCCAAGAAGTAGCCCATATGATTTTTGGCCAGTCTTATGAGATATTTAGCGGACATCTTTGGTATTTACCTGAGGAACGGAGACCAACAATTGCCGAATACACTCAGACAGGAGAATTATGGAAATATCCCTTAGAGGCAGACTTTGTAGTTATTCCATGCATTACAAAAGGTGCATGGTTTGATTCTCGTGTTCCCTATATGGAACAAGCCACGGCAGTAGGAGGTATGGCTATCCAGAATATGTGGCTCACAGCACATAAACTCGGCTGGGGTGCGGGTTGTAATGCCATGCCTTTAAATGATATTAGACGGAGAGAATTATTTTCAACATTTTCAGGGGTCCCTATGAGTTGGCAAATGTGTGCCGCCTATTGTTTTGGTGATCGAACGTCAGCTCGAAGTGTTGGCCCTTCGCGCGCTAGTTTAGAAGGGGTTGCGTTTAATGAACATTGGGGAAATCGATTTATTCGCATTGGTTTCAGAGATGATAGTTCAGAAATAGCGATTCCTACCAAGGATGTCACAGAAGTGATTAAAGGAGTACGGAATTGTTATAAATTTGATGCTAACGCGGAGGTAGAAGACTGGAAACTTGAAAAAATGATCCATTGTGGAATATGGTCACCAAATCCAGAAAATCTAAACCATTGGCGACATATCGTAATTCGGGATGAGAAAATCAAAGAATTTGTTGCGCAATGCACTAAGGAAGCTTTTCTCTTAGAATATAAAGCTAGTTTTGAACAAACTAAAGCACATCATCCTCATCTCTCGGATGATGAATTACTTCAATATGTAGAATGGATGCTTGATGAAGGTTGGAAATACCCTCTAGAGTGTAATGTGATGATTCTGACGACTTTCGCGAAAGATTGGGTCGAGTATCCACACATCGCAGGGACTTTACCTGGCGGAATTGATTATATATGGTCTACTGCTACAGGCTGTGCCATTCAGAATATGCGGTTAGCAGCCCATGCTTTAGGATTAGAAACTCAAGTAAATTTGTACCCAATTGCTGAATTTCGGCGGAATGAACAATTTGTTACACATTTAGGAATACCTTCTAGCTGGGTTCCGCTTACACTACTCTGTGTCGGGGAAGCAGGTGACGCTCCTGACTTTGTATTTAAAAAACGCCCAGTTCCTTCCATTAAGGATCTCGTTTTCGATGAACATTGGGGAATTCGTCATACGCCCCTCAAATAATCTTTTTTTGAGGCGAAATTTTTGGAAATTGATAATAAATCAATTGTTGAATCCTTTAGAAAATATTTCAAGCTTAAGGAATCCCCAATCGCATTTTTTTATACAGATGATCCCCCTCAAAAAGTTTTTAAGCCTCATCCTAAAAACCGAAATATCTTTCCATGTATTATACAATTCCTAAGAGGAGTAAGACGCGGACGAACGATTGTTTTCAGCAAGAAAAGTTTTCGATTATGCCCTGGTGGCTTAGCATATTTAGGATTTAAAAAAATGATAAAAGGAATTGAATATTATCTTTCTATTGGAATTCCCAGCCATAAACCAGGAGAAAAATTACTAGAAGGGGAGCATTTCAAACGTACACCTCAGATAGCCAAGGAATTTTATGAAAAAGTACCATTTAAGAGGAATCCCGCTGAATTTGCAGTATTTATGCCCTTAGAGAAAGTTGATTCAGGGAAATATAAACCAGATCTTGTGATTTTTTTCGTTAATATGGATCAATTAGGAGGATTAATTCAACTTTTCAATTATGATACTAACGATGGAATCAAAATAGGGCTAACTTCAGCATGCGGGACAATTATTACGGAGCCCCTGGCAGAGCAGAATCATAAACCAATCCCTAGAGCTGTCATTGGATTGTTGAGCGATATGTTATCTAGAAAATGGATTGAACCGAACATAGCAAGTTTTACGGTTGGATATGATAGGCTGCTCCAAATTGTTCCTTTAATGAATGAAAGCTTTTTAAATTTCGAGGCATGGCAAAGGATATTAAAAAGAATAAATTGAATTGGCCAAGTGAGATTATCGAGGAATTGGATTGATAATTTCTAGATTCTTAATTTTTCGGAAGTCATTTTCATTATCAGTATAAATTTTAGAGATATTATTCTCGAGCATTGATGCTACAATTACTGCATCATTAGTTTTGATATTATATTTCTTTGCAATAGAAAATCCTTGCTGAACAGTTTCTTTTGATATATTAAAATAAAGAATTCTTCTTGATTTAAAGATAGTTCCTACGCGATAGTTGGCTTCCTCAATATTTATTAATTTAGTAAGTTTATAATGAGTTTCTAGCGCGATGATGGTATTAATACATAAATTAAGTTCGCCTTTCAAACCCATTTCTAATATATTTACGGCATATTTATATTCTGGGAAGTTTTTTATATTCGCAAATATGATAATGTTTGAATCAAGAAAACTTAATTCGACCATTGTTCATCTTCCATTTCATCCAATTCTCTACTTGATATTTGTCTCGGGAGTAGTACGGGGTTATGGATAGCTATCCATAAAGGATCTGAAGTATAATCTTGCTCATCACGGTGAATAACCCGAATTTTTATCGTATTTTGATTATCAATTTCAAAAATTAATGGTGTAGATTCATCAATTTTTAGTTTATCTCTAATCTCTTTTGGAATAACCAATCGTCCTTTCTTATCAACTTTAGTTACAACCATTTCAATCCTACTAATATGTGTCACGGACCACTTAAAAATCCCACATATTGAAAAGAGAATTACATAATTAAAGTAGAAATAGGATTATTCAAAAATAGAAATAGAATTATTCAATTATTTTTTAAGATATCGAAAGGAGATTTTAGGTATATGGTAATAAAACTTAAAGGAATTGAACATATTTTCCATCTTACTGAACATTTTCTTGAGATTTGGTCAGTATATATGGGAATAAAGTTAGATCTTTTTGATTACCTCCAAAAGCATCCGGGGACTCCTGCCGAGCTTGCAGAAAATTTGAATTATCGAATAGAATTAGTTAAGCCCTGGTGTGAAACAATGTGGGCATGTGGATACTTAAATAAGAAAGATGAAACATATTCGCTTACACGGTGGTCTAAAAATTTTCTTTGGAAAGAATCTCCAACTTACCTAGGATTTATTATCCAATCAATTGAAACACAATATCTACCATTTCTTTCATTTAATAATAAATTTAAAAAAACTGAACCATTTTTGCCTTATTCCTCTCAACATATGATAGATATAGCAACCGTTATTGCGCCTATTGCAAAATTTGTCGTGCCTTTTCTTTTTAATGAAATCCCTCTTCTGAAAATGAAACCCTTTGTCTTAGATATAGGTTGTGGCTTAGGGGCTTATTTAATTACCTTAGCGGAACGAAATACAAAACTGCGAGGCTTAGGAATTGATAAAGAATATTTTTTAGTACAAAGAGCAGAAGAGATAGCACGAAGTAGAGGATTACAAGATCGTATTAGATTTCTTCAAATGGACCTTTTAGAGTTTGAGTTTTCTGAAGAAGTTGATTGTATTTTAATCTCTAATGTTCTTCAAGCCTTTTCAATGGAAACAAATATTCAATTACTATCGCAATTATCTTCAAATTTAAAAGATGATGGATATCTTATCATCCTAGAATGCCTTATTGATGAATCGCGTGTATCTCCTAAATACGGAATACTTTTTAATATGTATCTACGAATGGAGAGTTTAAACGCGCGAACATATACTCTATCAGAAATTAAATTAATGCTCGAGAAGAGTTCTTTCCGTTTTCTTTCCCATAAATCAATTATTACGGGATTAGATTTAATAGTGGCTCAATCACTGAAAATTTCAGATGAGAGAAGACCAAATTGTTAGAATGGAAGTATTGAAGGAATTTTATGAAAAAGTACCATTTAAGAGAAATCCTGCTGAATTTACAATATTTGAAACATCAGTTTTGGGAGTTTTGTTTAAGAAAATTATTCAGTACATCCGAAAGTAATTATGAAAACTAGATTTTGAATAAAATAGGAGACGAAAAAGTTCAGAAATTAACCGGAGATGATTCTCCTTAACATTCGTATCTACTGTTATTTCCAGAAAACTTAAATACTATTTTTTATATCAATTTTTTTTGATATTTTTTATAGCAAAGTTTTTATTCTTAAAAAAGGAACATAGTTTTGTATGGAACAGATTAATTTTCGAGTTAGTAAGGATGAAAAACAGGTTCTAAAAATTTTAGCCGAATTAAAAGGTGTATCAGTTGCAGAATTTGTGCGACAGATTGTATTAAAGGAGATTAATCCCATACGAATAGATTTAGCATTTCGATTGCTTGCTGAAGGCAAAATTAGTCGCAAAAGAGCGTGGTTAATTTCGGGTCTAACTTACCATGAATTTATGTTAGAATGGGAAAAACGACGCGCAAATGAGTTGATTCCTAATATAATTCGGGAGAAAGAATTGGAAAATGCATTAACTATTGATTTAAAACGATTTTTAAAAGATAAATTGGATAAATCTAAAGAATCTGTGACGGAAAAATATTAATCCAATCTAACAGCTATCTGATGATGCTCTGTGATTTTATTACCAGATACCTGTTTTCTAAGTCATATTCGCCTTTTAGCAGAAGATAATATCTATGACTTCCGTAAATTATGGACAAAATTTCGTTGGGGAATTACACCAGATATTCAAAAAGAACTTAAACATTTTAATTTATTTGCGTTTTTCCCCAAATTCGATCCTTACATTATACCCATTTCCAATGATGAAATATCAGATCTATGCATTCAATTTCCCACTTTGACGCATTTCGATCGAGCAGATCAATCTCTAATAGCTGTAGCACTACGAGAAGATGCAATTATTCTTACAGACGATGGAGATTTATTAATGGAATGCATTACAATTGGGATTACTGCTATGAGTTTGCCAGTATTTTGTCTCAATCTTGTAAAAAACAATTTGATGTCTAAAACTGAGTGCTATCATCTTCTTAAATTTTGGGAACTTCATCATCATTATACCAAGAAAGAACTAAAAAGATGGAAAAATCAACTGCGTTTATTGTAATATCACATGCTTTATGTAAGAGAGGACCAAGTGGTTAAGATGGACGTATTGAGATCAACATGGATTCCAGCATAAGTAAAAGACAATGAAATCTTGAGTTTTAGCACTGCATCATGCATGATCAATCCAGGCACCCATTCAGGGATTATACCAATGGTAATATTGGCGTTTAACGTTATGGTGAAGCTTGGGAATTCATTATAGTGGACATCCGTTATATCACCGATTTTTTGGTTATCAGGAAGTAACAATTGAGAACTATCAGAGGTATTTACTGTGAAAATCTCACCATTGAGAGTAATATCTTTGACAGAGTAGAGCCCTAAGTTTCGTACATCAAAATAAACCGTGATATCAATCCGGTCATCATTAGGGTCAAGCGGATAAGTACCTGTATCCCAAGCGTAAGTATAATTTTCTTTGACGGGAAATGAAAGATTTAGACCACTTACAATGATACTTACCAAGAAGACAGCTAATATGAGATATAAAATAATACCTCCTCTTTGGAATATTTTTCTTAGCAAATTATATTTATGGAGATCTATGCATCGTAAGGAATAATAGATGGCATTCAGGATTGCGGCGAGAAACATTAACCATGCGATGAATTGTAAGCCAAATAATGCCGATAGATTTTCACTTTCCACATAGTAATTTCCAAAAGCCTGATTGATAGAAAAACCACCAAAAATATAGAATAGATAAAGACCAGAGTAGATTGCGGCACAAACACCAATAAGATTATGGCTTAAACTATCCTTAGGGTAGATATTTTTTATAAATGCAATGAATACACGAATTGTACCGAAAATTATAAGGAATATAAGGAAGGACGAACCAAATTGAAGAATATTAAGGGCTGAAAGAATAGAAATAAGAATAATAGGAAAAGCTAAATAGATACCAGCATTAATTAATCCGTAAGTTAAGCCTTTTTTATAATCAATTTCCATTACATCAAATCCTAAGCATAATCATTTAAATTTGTATTTGTACTCAATAATCAATTCTCAAAACTAATAGATTACTATTGCCTTTTCTAAACGTTTTCCCATATAATATCCGAGAAACCCACCAATGATACCACCAATTCCGCCGATAAGAATTTGCAACCAAGCATACCATGGTGCGTAATACACTTTCCAGATAACGGGTGAAAACCAGAAATATGTGGTCCAATAAGCAATAAAGCATCGGACAAATCCATATAATGAAGCGGTGATTGGGCGTTCAGCAAAGTCTTTCAAAAGAATTATCAATGCATCTACTGCAACCCCTTCTAGTAAATACCATCCGAACCAACTGGTAATATTAGATCCCCAAATAAAGAAATTTACTAGTTCCCAGACTAAAAAAAACACGGTTGCGGTCCCCGGTTTTTTCACGAGATAAATGACTATAACCATTAAGAGAGAGGCAGGAATAGTCAAGAGGAGTCCTCCGAATATCCCGAGAAAATCATTGAATACCTGCCAAATCCATTTAAAGACGATAGCTCCAAGGCTCGAAAGAACTGTTATGTTAATCAAATCAATGGTAGTATATTTTTCAAGCATACGTGTTTTTTTGGCAATTAGAATCGTTGCCGCCAAAATCCCAATTCCCATAATTAAGGTGCCATAAGTTACCCAAGCAGGTGGTGGAATGATAGAAAATTGATGGTCATAATTTAACAAATAAGAACTAGAGTTCATCTCGTAATTTATGCTAATAGAAAGCAGTTCAGTAGTCTTATAAGGT
>Ga0180301_10004941_pt1 | contig 10267 bp, 5 predicted proteins | sample GuaBasSediGuay16_FD_121797 | JGI IMG/M metagenome (GOLD analysis project Ga0180301, IMG submission 121797) | Subseafloor sediment microbial communities from Guaymas Basin, Gulf of California, Mexico - Guay16, Core 4569-2, 12-15 cm | ecosystem: Environmental > Aquatic > Marine > Hydrothermal... | reverse complement strand
TCTTATGTTGTGCCTCTTCCGGATGGCCTTTGGATATGCGGCTATGATATGTTAGGGTGAGGATATTTTGTACAAGCCAATATAATACTAAAGCAGAAGGAAAACCATAAAATATTACACCAATAAATACAGCAAAAAATAACCCCATAGATTTTTGCTGAGAAGAAGAGGAAGCGCCTGTAGTAACTTTTTGCTGGATTAAGCCAATAAAAATAATTAGTATGGGAAGTAAATTTATATAAAAAGGAGGAGTAGTTGGTATTTTTATAAAATGATCAGGTAATGATAAATCCTTTATCCACAAAAATTGAGCCCCTTTTAGCTCAACAAGCCTAAGAAGCGCCTGGTAAAGCGCTATAAAAATTGGGAATTGGAAAAATAGAGGAAGGCACCCTCCTAAAGGATTTATTTTATATTTACGGTATAATTCGATTGTTTCCTTTTGGAGCTTTTGAGGATTATCTTTATATTTTTCTTTTAATCCTTCCATTTCAGGCTGTATTTGCTGGATTCTCTTCATAGCTTTAGCACTTTTAGAAGTAAAAGGGAAAAGAATGAAGTATATGAAGACAGCAAAACAAACAATACTCACCCCCCAGTTTTTAGTTACTGCAAAAAGAATGTGGAGAAGTTTTATCATGACAACGGCAATACCGTGAAAAAATCCATAGTAAATTATTGACTCCAAACCATAAGGTGCCATTTCTTGTGCTGATTGAGGGCCTACATATAGCGATATATGCTGGGAATTTGGGCTAAGATAAAGATTAGTTACTTTATCCTTCTTTTGCCACCTTAGCTGATAGTCACCCTTTAGCAAAGAGATGCAATAGTATCTGTCTCGAGCACCGGCAAATTCAATTTGGCTTAAGGATTTATTTTCTATTTTTTTAGGGCCGGTTCTTTTTATGCTGTTATTCTGTGAGTAAAAAACCTCTTGATATCTTTGATATAACATGCTGGGGTGCAAATGGTTAGAGAACAAAAGCACGGAAGGGGTAGGCGTTTCTAAGGTTATGTTTAGATTGTATCCGTCAAAGGCATATATTTTTTTCTGGCCCTGGGGACTTGTGAATTCTATTTTATTACCTATTATTTGTGCGGTGTATTGTTTATCTTTGTCAGCAGGTACTATCCCAATATTTCGAAAAGGGAGTTCCTCTTGGTTTGTGGACATTTTAGCAACGTAACCGCCTGTCTCAGAATATGTTATAATGACATTTCCTATTACGGCTGTGGGTAGCTCTTCTTCGGTTTCTTCTAAATCAAATATTTGATCTTCAGGAGGCTGAGCGGGTTTTTGGATTGGTTTGAAGTCTATATCTTCTTGAAGCGCAGTTTGTTGCACAACTGGCTGTGGGCCAAACTGAGACCAAAAAACAAAAAATACTAAAATTAAAGCAAAGGCAACAACAAGTCTTTTTTCCATATTATTTCACCCCGTTAGAGATAACCCCGTTATTTGACGCTGCAGTTACCTTTGACAACCCATCTCTAACGGGGTTCACTGGATCAAATCCACCCCTTGACAAAGGATTGCACCGTAAGATTCGTAAAGTAACTAAACTTAATGCTTTTAAGAACGGGTATTTTAAAAAAGCTTCTTTGGCGTATTCCGAACAAGTGGGGGTATAGATACACCGGCTTGGTCCAAGAGGAGGAAAATACTTGTAAGCCTTGATTAAAAAAAGAGCGATTTTACTCATTTGGAAAGTCTTTTCCGCCCCTTTTTCATTCTTCTCTTAAGGACTTTTTTGCCTCCGGCGGTTTTTTTACGTGCCCGGTATCCGTGCTTCTTTTTTCCTTTTAGTTTTGTGGGTGTTTTTAATCCCTTTTTCATCTCTTTGTTTGTTGTGCTTTATTTTGCTTATCTTACTTTGCAATTCATCTAAAGCTTTAATCCCCAAGTTATTACATATGATGGATGCAATATTGGTTTAGACTAAGCCTAAACCGCTCGCTTCGCGAGATTGCATACATCTTTTTCGTACCGATAGAAAAAATTGTAACATATTTAGTGTGGGTGTCAACCACAAAAATCTTGCAAAGAAATATTATTGAGGTATAATTATTTCACTTAAAAAGAAAGTTGTGAATAAGTTGTGAGTTTTGTGAACCTCCTGTAATATGACAGACCAAATTTGGCAATCCTGCAAAGAAAAACTTAAGACTAACCTAGGAGAGACTTCCTTTGATACGTGGATAGCCCCGCTTAATTTAAAGAAAGCTAATAGCTCATCTGTAATCCTAGAGGCTCCGGACAGTTTTTTTAAAAGTTGGGTTGAAAGCAATTACCTGCCTCACATCAAACAAGCATTAAAAGAAATCTCTCAACAAGATTTAGAGGTGTCTTTCGCGGTTAACCCCCATCTTCTTAAACGCAAAACTACGAAAGTTTTTAAAACTATACAAAAAAATTTCCGGGAAGAACCGCAAGATTCTTTGCGTTTGAACCCAAGGTTTACCTTAGATAATTTTATTGTTGGCGCTTCAAACAGAATGGCACATGCGGCTTCACTAGCTGTTTCAAATGCTCCGGGTAAATCGTATAACCCATTATTTATTTATGGAGGAGTAGGTTTGGGGAAAACTCACTTGATGCAAGCGACGGCTCATCATATTTTAGCGAAAAACCGAGGGCTAAAAGTAAAATACACCTCTTCGGAGAAGTTTACTAATGAACTTATTTTTTCAATCCGGACTCGTTCGACCGATAAATTCCGCCAAAAATACCGTGAAATTGATGTTCTGTTAATTGATGATATTCAATTTTTGGCCGGTAAAGAAGCTGCTCAAGAAGAGTTTTTCCACACTTTTAATGTTTTGTACGACCACCATAAACAAATTATAGTTTCTTCGGATCGGCCCCCAAAAGAAATCGCCAGACTTGAGGAAAGGCTTGTTTCGCGATTTAATTGGGGTTTGGTTGTTGATATACAGCTTCCTGATTTTGAAACAAGGGTCGCGATTTTAGAGAAAAAGTTAGAAAAGGACCCTTCAATAAGGATAGAGCCGGAAGTTATTCATTTTATTGCAAAAAACATTACTACTAACATAAGAGAATTAGAAGGTGCCTTGGTGAGGATTATTGCATATTCCTCAATTGAAAGTAAACCCATAAGTTTATCTTTAGCGAAAGAGATACTTAAAGATATGGTTAAAGAGATATACAAGCGTATCACCCCCGATACTATTTTGAGTCGGGTGGGTATTTACTTCAACACAACAAAAGAGGAGTTAAAAAAGAAAAAACGCAATAAAACCTTGGTTTTACCAAGGCAGATAGCCATGTATTTAATAAGAGAGTTAACTGAATTGTCATTACCTGAAATTGGTAGTTTTTTTGGGGCAAAACATCATACCACCATTCTTTATGCTTGTAGAAAAATTAAGGAAGATATTAAAAAAGATGAAAAGCTTAAGTTAACCATTGACAGCCTTGCACAAGAAATTAAAAACTTATAAAAGTTTGTTTGTGAATAAAATATTTGTTTTTCTTTAGTGTTTTGGTACAATATTTCTTTCTTAGACAGAATTCACAACCAATACTATTATTACTACTATGAAGTTTAATATTAATAGAGAGGTATTAGCAGACGCTTTACAAACTGTTGTTGGGCCAACCATGACCAAACAAAACCTACCTATTCTAAACAGTGTTTTGCTAGATATCTCTAAAAACAACCTTAAATTAATAACCACAGACTTAGATATAACAATTATATCAATAATACCAGCAAATATTATAACCCCTGGCCGAGTTTCTGTTCCTATGAAAAGATTTTTATCTATTGTTAGAGAAATGCCGCCAGAGGAAATAACCATAGAAAAAGCTAAAAACACCTTGTTGATAAAATGTGGAAAAGTTGAATTTAAAGTGAATACATTAAACGCAGAAGAATTCCCTCAGGTACAAGAAAACAAAAAAACATCTTTGATTAAAATAGACCCTTTAAAAATAGAAGAAATGATAAAGTTAACATCGTTTTGTGTAGGGCAGGAAGATACAAACTATGTTTTGGGAGGGATTTTGTTTGAAATAATAGAGGATAAAATAAAACTGATAGCAACAGACGGAAAAAGGCTCGCTTTTACCGAAAAAACCCTACCCACAAACCAACCGGAGCTGGCGACCAAAATATCTTTTATACTTCCCATTAAAGCAGTTAATGAAGTGTATAAACTAGCAAAAGACAAAGAACAAGAAGCTTACTTGTCAGTAGAAAACAATAAAATAGAATTTGATTTCAAAAATACTCAATTTATGGCAAGGCCCCTGGAGGGGGAATTCCCAAACTATTCTCAGTATATACCGGGGAAAAGTAAAGAAGAGCTAACAATTAACAGAAAACAGCTGTTATTTGCACTGAAAAGAGCCAGTATTTTATCAACTAGTGATTACCAGGGGGTTAAGCTGGAGCTGAAAAAAAACAATGTAACTATTTATAAAAACACCCCTCAACTGGGAGAAGTAAAGGAAACAATAGAAGGCAAATATGCAGGCTCACACCTTGAGATAGGGTTTAACCCCAATTACTTGACAGACGCATTAAAAACAATAGAAGATGAAGATGTCTGTATTGATTTTTTTGGGCCTGATAAACCAGCTGTGTTAAGGAAAGAGGGGTATGTGTAACTTCTTCTACCCATGAAGACTTAACTTCCTATGGCAAACCACATAAAAACCGTATTAGGGAAGTTTTTAAAAAAAGCAAAAGAAAGAACAAAATATCAACAAAGAATAGAGGAAGCTGTAAAGAGTGTTTTAACCAGAGAAGAACAACAACATGTGAGAGTAGTAAGGGTTTACAAAAACCAAATAACCCTAAAATCAGATTCATCGAGCTTTACCTACGAAGCAAACTTAAAAAAAGATGCAATATTAACTAATATTAAAAAAACTTTTCCTCAAATAGAAGGTATAAAAATAAAAACAGGCTGAATATGGCAAAACAACAAAAATACGACGCAACAACAATCCAAGTATTGGGCGGAATAGAAGCTGTACGTAAAAGACCCGCGATGTATATAGGCGACACTTCTGCGAGGGGTCTTCACCATTTAATATATGAGGTTGTGGATAATTCCATTGATGAAGCTACAGCCGGGTATTGCGACAGAATAAAAGTGGCTATTCATACAGATGGAAGTGTTTCGGTCGAGGATAACGGCCGCGGTATCCCAGTTGATATTCACAAAAAATTAAAAAAACCCGCACTCGAAGTTGTACTTACAACTTTGCACGCGGGAGGTAAATTCGACCACCGGGCTTATAAGGTGAGTGGAGGATTGCATGGTGTAGGGGTCAGTTGTGTTAACGCTTTGAGCGAATGGCTTGAAGCAGAAGTTAAGCGGGGAGGCAAGGTTTACCACCAAAGCTTTGAAAAGGGGCTTACGAAAACAAAAATAAAAACAATTGGAAAAGCAAAAACTAGCGGTACTAAAATTACCTTCAGGCCCGATGAAGATATTTTTTCAGCTAAAGAGTTTTCCTTTGATGTCCTTTCACAAAGATTGAGAGAACTCGCTTTTTTAAACAAAAATGTAGAGATAATTTTAAAAGATGAACGGAAAGATAAAGAAACAACCTTTAAGTTTAAGGGAGGTATAGTTTCTTTCGTCGAATATCTAAACCGCAACAAAGAACCTTTACATAAAAAAATGATTTATTTTCAAAAAGAAAAAGACGGTATAGATGTTGAAGGCGCTTTACAATACAATAACGGCTACAAAGAAAATATTTATTCGTTTGCCAACAACATAAATACAATTGAAGGCGGAACTCACCTGAGTGGATTTAAAACCGCATTAACTAGGGCTCTAAACCAATATGCAAAAGGAAAAAACCTTTTGAAAAACCTAAATAGCATTTCGGGAGAGGATGCAAGAGAAGGGATTTGTGCTGTGATAAGCGTTAAGATCCCAAACCCGCAGTTTGAAGGCCAGACAAAAACAAAATTAGGCAATTCAGAAGTAGATGGGCTTGTTAATTCTATTGCTTTCGAAGCCTTGAGCTCTTTTTTTGAAGAGAATCCATCAACTGTTAACAAGGTGGTTAATAAAGCGGTCCTTGCTGCAAGAGCAAGAGAAGCAGCCCGTAAAGCAAGGGAGCTTACCCGAAGAAAGGGGGCTTTAGATGCTGCCAGCCTTCCTGGGAAACTTGCTGATTGTTCTGAAAGAAACCCTGAATTTTGCGAGTTGTATATAGTTGAAGGTGAATCAGCTGGCGGCTCAGCCAAGCAGGCGCGAGATAGGAGCTTTCAGGCAATTTTGCCTGTAAAAGGGAAAATATTAAATGTAGAAAAAGCTCGGCTGGATAAGGTTTTAAGTAGTGAAGAAGTCAGGACGATTATTGCCGCCCTAGGTACAGGTGTAGGCAATGATTTTGATATTTCAAAACTCCGGTATCATAAAGTGATTATTATGGCTGATGCTGACGTTGACGGCTCGCATATCAGAACCCTCATACTAACTCTTTTCTACAGGCATATGTTGGAGTTGATTGAGGGCGGCAACATCTATATTGCCCAGCCACCGCTTTATCGTATAAAGAAAAAGGGGTGGGAAGAGTATATCCACACCGAAAAAGAAATGAACGATATAATTTTGTCTTTAGGAACAAAATCTGCGAGTCTAAAAAAATCTAGTAAGCAAGGCAAAGAGTTTACCCAAAAAGAGCTGGAGAAGATAATTCAGAACACAATTGAGATAGAGCAGCTTGAACTATCTCTCGAAAGAAAAGGGGTGCCGTTTAGGCAATATATCGAAACAATTGATGAAAAGAAAAGAAAATACCCGGCACACAAAATTTCAATCAATCAAAAAGCAATTTTTGCTTACGATGAAGACGGACTCAGTTCATACGGGGACATAGAAGAACTTGATCACGTGGAAATCTATGAATCACACAAGATAAAAAAAATAAACGAAGAGCTCATCAAAGCAGGCACTTCCATAAAAAGCTACTTAAAGCAGACAAAAGATCTTTTTGTGTTGACGAACGAAGACAGTAAGGAACAAGCCGGGTGCAATAATCTGAAGCAAGTCTTAAAAGAAATCAGAAAAATCGCTACCAAAGGCATGAGCATACAACGCTATAAAGGTTTAGGGGAAATGAACCCCGAACAGCTATGGGAAAGCACCATGGATCCAAAAAAAAGAACCCTTGTCAAGGTCACCTTAGAGGATACGGTTGAAGCAGACAGTATTTTCACTGTTTTGATGGGCGGGCAAGCTGAGCCGAGAAGGGAATTTATCCAAACCTATGCCCACGAAGTTAAAAATTTAGACGTGTAAATTATGACCGAGCCGGTAAAAGAAAAAATCATTAAAAAATACCTGGAAGAGGAGATGAAAGAATCATACCTCTCTTACGCGATGAGCGTAATAGTAGGTAGAGCACTTCCTGATGTAAGAGACGGCCTAAAGCCAGTTCAGCGGCGCATTCTATATGCAATGCATGAGTTGCACCTGAGGTATAATCAGCCACACAAAAAGTGTGCCCGTATAGTAGGGGAGACTTTAGGTAAATACCATCCTCATGGTGATATCGCTGTTTATGATGCTCTGGTTAGAATGGCTCAGGATTTTTCCTTGCGCTATCCAGTGATAAACGGCCAAGGTAACTTCGGGTCAATAGACGGTGACCCTCCGGCAGCTATGAGATATTCAGAGGCTAGGATGGCAAGAGTTACCGACTACTTGTTGCAAGACATCGAGAAAAAAACAGTACACTTCTTCCCCAATTTCGACAATTCCTTAAAAGAACCCGAGGTTTTACCTTCGGTTTTGCCCACAATGCTGCTTAATGGAGCAAGCGGCATAGCAGTTGGTATGGCAACGAACATGCCTCCTCACAATCTCGGTGAGGTCTGCGATGCGCTGAGTCATTTGATAGACAATCCCCAGGCCTCCATAAAAGAATTACATAGATATGTAAAAGGCCCTGATTTTCCAACCGGAGGAATAATTTGCGGCAGAACCGATATTTTAAAAATGTATAAGAACGGCAGAGGAAAGCTTACCGTGAGAGCTAAGGCAACTGTTGAGCGCGAGAAAAGCAAAAGCCAAATCATAATTACCGAAATTCCCTACCAGTTAAATAAAACCACCCTTCTTGAGCAGATGGCAAAACTTATCACCGAAAAGAGAGTAGAGGGTGTATCCGATTTGCGGGATGAGTCAGATAAAGATGGTATAAGAATTGTAATCGAACTCAAACGAGAGGCTCAGGCTGAAATTATTTTAAACCGCCTTTATAAACATACGAGCATGGAGACAACTTTTGGTGCAATCTTTTTATGTTTGGTAAACAGGACCCCCCAGGTTTTAAATCTAAAAGAAATGCTATTCCACCATATACATTTTAGAAAGGAAGTAATCGTAAAAAGAACCCGGTTTGAATTAGATAAAGCAGAAAAAAGAGCTCACATTTTAGAGGGGCTTAAAATTGCTTTGAAGTTTTTAGATAAGGTAATTGAAACCATAAAGAAGTCGAGGAGCCCACAGGACGCAAAGCAAACATTGATGAAAAAGTTTAAACTCACTGATATTCAAGCTCAGGCTATCTTGGAGATGCAGCTTCAGAAGTTGTGTGCCCTCGAACGTAAAAAAATAGAGCAGGAATATTTAGAACTTTTAAAGACCATAGAGTATTTAAAATCAATCCTTGCCTCTGAGAAAAAACAGGAAGGTTTGATAAAAGAAGAACTTAAAGAACTGAAAGAGAAATTTTTTGATCAGAGACGTACGGCTATTGTAGCTCAAAAAGAAGAAATTGAAATAGAGGACTTAATAGTTGAAGAAGATATGGTTATCAGTATTACCGGCTCCGGCTATATAAAAAGAATGCCTATTTCTGCTTACCGGCAACAGAAAAGAGGGGGCAGGGGTGTTTCTGCAATGGCAACTGCTGAATCTGATTTTGTTGAGCATCTTTTCGTAGCCTCCAGTAAAGATACTCTGATGTTTTTTACCAACAAAGGAAGAGTATACCCGTTAAAAACATATGAGGTCCCTGCAGGTTCTCGCACCTCCAAGGGTAGGGCAATAGTAAATGTATTAAATCTTTCCGGTGGGGAAAAGAGCGACATCGTTTTATCGGTAAAAGAATTTGATCCGGATAAATTCATTTTCATGGCAACCCAGCATGGGATGGTTAAAAGAACGCCTTTGGAATTATTTTCTAATATGAGAAAAAGCGGTATTTACGCCATAACTTTAGATAAGGGGGATAACCTGGTAGGCGCAGGCGTCTGTGGGGAGGAAGAAGAGATTATTCTTGGGACAAAAAAAGGTCTTTCTATCAGGTTTAAAATAGGAGAGGTAAGGCCTACCGGCAGGCAATCGCGTGGTGTGCGAGGCATTAAACTTTCAAAGGGTGATATTGCTTTGGGTATGGCTATGGTAAAAGGGACCCTGAAAAAAGAATTTTGTCTGTTGACTGCTACTGAGAAGGGGTTCGCCAAAAGGACTTATATTGAAGAATACCGTTTGCAATCTCGTGGTGGCAAAGGAGTAATTAATATAAAATTATCACCAAAGATAGGAGAAGTGAAAGGTTTAATCTTGGTTCGGAACGATGACGAAATTGTTTGTATCACTGCCAAGGGCATACTTATCCGAAGCAAAGTAAAGGATGTCCGGATTTCCGGCCGCTCTACCCAGGGGGTCAGAATTATTAATCTAGAGAAGGGCGATAAGCTCTCAGGCGTTGCCCGAATCATCCCCGAGGCCTAAAATATCTATTCACAGCTTTGACTAACCTGTGAATAAAAGTTTACTTGTCCCGTTGGAAATACCGGGGTAGAGGAGGAAAGCCAAAATTTCTAACGGGGTTGACAAATTTAGCTTATATTTTAAAATGTAAGCCACTTTTTAAAGAAAAATCGCTTCACGACCCCATCGTCTAGCCCGGTCCAGGACATCGCCCTTTCACGGCGACGGCGCCGGTTCAAATCCGGCTGGGGTCGTTTTTATTTTGTATAAGCTGAAGGCAAAAAATATGGATGAGAGGAAAAAACCGCTTGGGCTGCTAATATTAGCAAATCTTAATTTGATTTTTTTTGGGGCTATCTCTTTTTTGGTTTTTTACTATTTATATATAAACATCACCGGTCCTGAAGCCGAGTCTTTTATGGAAGAATTCAGAAAATTTTTACCTACCCGGGAACTGACCACCGAACAGTTTAAGGCAGCGGTAGTTTCCCAGATAATTATATCTTTAATTTTTATTCTTTCAGGCGCAGGCCTTGTTATGGTGAAAGAG
>Ga0180301_10004940_pt1 | contig 10268 bp, 8 predicted proteins | sample GuaBasSediGuay16_FD_121797 | JGI IMG/M metagenome (GOLD analysis project Ga0180301, IMG submission 121797) | Subseafloor sediment microbial communities from Guaymas Basin, Gulf of California, Mexico - Guay16, Core 4569-2, 12-15 cm | ecosystem: Environmental > Aquatic > Marine > Hydrothermal... | reverse complement strand
CGAGACACCCGAACGTTAATCTCCCTATCCGGTGTCGCAACGACCACCAGTCCGAACCCCGCGCAATCGCCAAGTTGGTAATTCCTCTTGATCCACCCGACCTTCTTCTCGGTCACCCAGGCGTTTATATATACATCGACCGCCGGTGCGATTACCGTCAACCGACAGCCCGCCGCCACGAGCATCTCGACCTTGCGCGCGGCGATCTTGCCACCGCCGACGACCAGGCATTTAAAGCCCTCCGTCCGATGGTAAAGCGGCAGAAACATAACTGTTCCCTGCGAAGAGTGATCTATGAATTATTTTCGCTGCCGGCGTCGACTGAGCGGTTCGCGTTGATCCGGCGGATGAATTGGCGGCACAAGTTGTGGGAAAAGGCGTCCAACGCCTTGATGTCGCTGCGGTGGAAATGATCCTTGAATCGGTCGAAAATCCGCCGGCGGTCTTCTTCGATGAGCCTGCGCAATTCAGCATTCCCGCTCCCGTTCAGTGAGCGACGCCAGTTCTCGAAGGCGGTCACCTGCTCTTCGATCAACTCGAGCGCATAGGGTGTTTCGACCGCACGCTCGCGCATAACCGATTCGAGATGCCGTTTCAGATCGTCGAGGTCCAGCAAGTTGACATCGCCCATTCCGGCGACTTCGGGGTCGATGTCGCGCGGGACCGCCAGATCGACGGCGATGAGCGGCTTCTTGCGGGGGGTCCGCTCGAAATCTCCGGTACCGAGAACGTAATTCGGAGCGGAAGTGGCTGAAAACAGAACATCGGCGGAAGACAAAAAGCGGGGCAGTTCGTTCAACGAAGCCGCGCGGATGTGATGAACTTTCGCCAACTTTTCCGCGTTGTAAAGGGTGCGGTTGAGGATTGTAACCCGAGCCTTTGCCTTCATCAAACGGGCGAGCAGTATCTCCACCGATCGATTGACTCCGATCACGACCACATCCCGTGAAGTAAAGTCGACCCCGAACCGTTCCTGCAGCAAATCCACAGCGGCTCCCGCGAGCCCTTGCACTCCAGCGCCGATGTCGGTTTCGTAATGAATCCGTTTGGCGACTTGGAAGGCGTGGTGAAAAAGTTTGTGCAGATATTTACCGGGACCTCCAACCGCACAGGCGGAACTGTAAGCGGTTTTCACCTGCCCTAAGACTTGGTATTCACCCAGCAGGACGGAATCGAGACCGGAGGCGACCTTGAACAGGTGACGAGCGACGCTCGAACCTTGACGCAAGAAGAGCATATCCCGCAGTGAATCCGCTGTAGCGAGACCTCGATTTCGGTAAAACAACACCAGGGATTCCCGCGCATCCGTCTTTTCAGCATCGACGCGGTAAAACTCGACCCGGTTGCAGGTGACGACCATCACGGCTTCAGCGGCGGCGGTAAGTCGCTTGTAGAGAGCGACAGCGCTGCCGATCTCTTCACGTCTGATCTGGAAAGGTTCGCGATCGGCGAGGTTTCCGGTTCGATGGGTGATGCCGCAACAGGTCAGGTGCATAGTTTATCCTTCCGTTCCCGCTGTCGAACCGGAACGGTCAGCGGACGATTTGGGCAGGAACAAGGCACCGCCCGCGAGAATGCTGACTTGATTCCAACCGGCACGCCGGAGCATAAGCGCTGCATCCCATGACCGCCCCCCCGTTTGACATACGGTGACGATTTGCGCATCGCTGGGAACCTCGCGGATCCGGCTGCGCAACTTCTCGACCGGAATCTCTATCCGCCGCTTCGCCTCGACATCCAAAGGGCGAGACTCGATCTCGTGCGGACTGCGCGAGTCGAGAACCACGGTATCGGTTGGAAGGTCGAGAAACTCGTGAGGCGGAACGAGCCCTATCCCGGCGGACCGACTGTTATCGGCGATGTAAGCGAGATAGTGAAGCGGATCGAGCGGCTGGGCAAACGGCGGTGAGTAAGCGTGCTCAAACTCCGGCAGTTTGTCCACCGTCACCCTTTGCCTGATTAGTTGGGAAGCGGCGTTGATTTCGTGCAGCAGGCTGCCCCGGGAGAGACCCTGAAACCCTAACACCTCACCGCTGCTCTTGTCATAGACCAGTTTGACATTCATCGTCGTCGCACCCGGATAGTAGAACAAACGGTCGTGGAAAGTCCCCCAACTTTCGCCGATTTCATATCCATCCGAGCGGCACTCCACGGCGGTCATCCCGACCGTTCCCACAGTGATGTCGAACACTTTGAAGACCGTGGCGCAGACTATGGGGTTGAACTGAGAATCCCCGTTGCATACGTTGTCCCCGACGACGCGACCCATACGGGAAGCGAGCGACCCGAACGACCAGACCCCGTTCCGCCCGTTGAGCGCGTTGACCAGCTCCACGCAATCACCGGCGGCGAAGATGTCCGGATCGTTGGTCGCGAGATGCGCATCTACCTTGATGCCACCAGCGGAACCGATCTCCAGACCCGCCGCCCTGGCGAGGTCCACGTTCGGTCTGACCCCGACCGTAATTATAACCCGGTCGACGTGGATCCCTTCCCCGGCGAGATCGAACACGCAGATATGGTTTTCGTCATTGACGATCTCATTACAGCGGCACCCCAACCGGATACTGACCCCCTGCTCGATGAGTTCCTCCTCGACGAGAACCGCGAGTTCCGGATCGACCAGCCCCGGCAACACCTGGGGTTGCAACTCGATCAGTTCGACCTCCACGCCCCACATCGCGCGGAACGCTTCGCACAACTCCAATCCCACGAAACCGGCGCCTACAATCGCGACCCGTTCAATCATCCCGCGTTCGAGGTCGTGGCGGAGTTGAACAGCCTGCTCGAAGTCGGCGAAATATGCCACCCCGGGGCTGTCCACCCCGGGTATTGCCGGAACCAAAGGCTCGGCGCCGGTCGCGATGACCAGTTTGTCATAGGGCAGGGATTTCTCCCGACCGGTGTCCAGTTCGCGGAACCTCACCAACCGGGCGGCGCGGTCGATGGCAAGCACCTCACGTCGAGCCAGAACCTCGATCCCCTTGACGTCGCGGTAATAAACCTCGTCCTTGACGGTGCCGTTGGGGGTGCTGATCAACGCCTTAAAGTCATCGATGTCGCCCGCCAGATAGAAAGCCATCCCGCACGCCGACACCCCGAAATACCGGTCCCGGACCAGCACTTTGACCGCCGCGTCCGGCTTCAAACGTGCTATCCTGCAGGCAGCCTTCAGTCCCGCCGCCGAACCGCCGATGACGATCACTTCCATAGAGCACCCGTCCATCCAGGTGAACCAAGCCCTGCGCTTATCGCATAACCGGCTTTCATATTAGTTGACCCCGAATGGTGATCGCGACCTTGTATAGCGCGGTGACTATCAGCGCACCGAGCGCCCAGATCCCAATGGTTATCATCACCTCGGGCAGGGTCGGGACATATTCGGTGATATGATGCAACGGCGAGGGGATGAATCCGGTCACAACCATCCCCATCCCCTTATCGATCCATATCGAGAGGAACAATATGACGCAAGCGAACGCGAGGGTCTTCTCGTTATGCCTGGTCTTCGGATTGAGCAGGAACAGCAGGGCGATGACTGCGAAAACCACCGAGGTCCACATCCAAGGCACCAACACATTGCTGCCCTCGAGTCCCCAGAAGAGATACCGGAAATGAGACCCGTGTTCGGGAATACCGCTGTAAAGCGCCGTGAACAGTTCCATCAAAATGAGGAACACATTGATCGTCATCGCATAGGTCACGATGACAGCCAATTTTTGGATCGGCTCCCGCCCGACATGGAAGGATGAGACCTTCCGTAAGACCAGGCACAGCAGTATGAGCAGCGCTGGGCCCGAGGAGAACGCCGAAGCGAGAAACCGGGGCGCCATAACCGCGGTCATCCAGAACGGACGCGCCGCCAAGCCGGCATACAGGAAAGCCGTCACTGTGTGGATGCTGATCGCCCAAGGGATCGAGAGTATTATGATCGGCCTGATCCAACGCGGTGGGGGAATAGACTTGTATTCGGAATCTATCGCCACGAAACTTATGACGAGGTTCAGGATCAGGTAGCCGAACAGCACCACCGTATCCCAGAACATCATCGAATGCGGCGTGGGATGAAGAAAGACGTTAAGTATCCTGAACGGCTGCCCCATATCGACGAAGATGAAGGTCATACACATTATCACCGCGCCGATGGCGAGAAATTCGCCCAGGATGGTCAACTTGCCGAACGCCTTGTAGTTATGGAGATAATAGGGCAGAACCACCATCACCGCCGAGGCAGCCACCCCGACCAGAAAGGTGAACTGGGCGATGTATAATCCCCAACTGACATCGCGACTTAGACCGGTGATCCCCAAACCCTCCCTGAACTGGCGGAGGTAGAACAAAAAGGCGACGAAAATGATCGCCAGCAGGACGAACACCCAGGTCCAATACCGTTTATCGCCGGTGAGCGCCTTTTCTATCATTCCACCCTCATACGATGTAATAGATTTGCGGATGTGTGCCGAGTTCGGGTTTGCGGCGCAAGGTGAAATACCTGCGCACCAACCTGCGAACTTTCGACCGGGGATCGTCGAGGTCGCCGAAGGTAATCGCGTTGACCGGGCAGGCTTCCACGCAGACGGGGAGAAGACCCTTTACCACCCGCTCCTCGCAGAAGGTGCATTTCTCCACCACCCCGCGCATACGGGTCGGAAAATCGGGGTTTATCTCCTCGAGCCCTTCGCGCGGATCACCCCAGTTGAAACTGCGCGAACCGTAAGGACAGGCTGCGATGCAGTATCTACACCCGATACAACGATGCCAGTCCATCATCACGATGCCGTCTTCGGGACGCTTCCAGGTGGCTTGGGTCGGGCAAACCTTAACGCAGGGTGGATCATCGCAATGGTTGCACAGCATCAGCACCGGCGTCCTTTCAAACCGCTTGTGGACGAACGGGTTGTCCTGTTCGGGGAAGGCATAATCGAACTGGTCTTTCCAGATCCACTTTACCTCGTGCTTCGCGGTATCAAACTCGGTCGGAACGTTGTGGACCTGGTGGCAGGCGTCGATACAGGCGGTGCAATCGTCTTGCTGTCGGCATTTTCTGAGGTCAATGACCATCGCCAGCCGCTTGCCGGCGAGCGGTGAATGTTCGCTGAGAACCACTTTTGCGAACAGGTCCGTCGCCGGCTTGCAAGCCAAACCGACCGCTCCAAGCCCCGCGATCTTTAGAAATTTCCTTCTATCAACGCCCATCACCGAACCTCCCCGGGATTCACGTGACAACTCCAGCAGTAAGGGTCCACGCCCATATAGTTATGACACCGATCGCAAAACTTATCCTTGTTGGAATGGCAATCGAGACAGGTGTTGGTGAGACTCATATCATAAATCTCGCCGTTCGAAGTCTCGAAGGTGCGTTCCCCGCCGCGGACGACCCGCTCGCGCCAGTCGTTAAGCAATTCCATATGAACATCGCGCATCCGTTCTCGCTCGAGAACGCAGGATTTCCCCCTGACGGGGGATTCCAGGTTGAGTTTAGACGGCTTGCCGACCGCGGCGTCATACCATACCGGAGAGGTGATCAGGACGACGAACACGATCAAGCCAATGACGATCCGCCACAGGTCATTCATCTGCCTTATCCTCCCTTCCCACCATCGGATTTCCGCGATAGTCGGTCGTTCGATCCCTTTCGCCTTTCATCACCAGTGCGTTGCCGACCATCTCGTGTACCGCGCCGACTTGAACTTCCGGCACCCAGTAGTCCATCAATGTCGGCAGGGTCGCCTTGTCGATGGCGCAGATGCACAGCAACATATTCACGCCATATCTGTCGTGAACGAACTTGACCGCGTTCGCCCGCGGCAGTCCGCCGCGCATCCGGATCTCGATGTTCTCGTCGGTGCCGAGCCCAGCGCCGCTTCCACAGCAGAAAGTTTTTTCCCGAATCGTGTTTTCCGGCATTTCAAAGAAGTTGTTGCAGGATTTGCGGATGATGTAACGAGGCTCTTCGAGCAACCCCATCGCGCGTGCCGGGTTGCAGGAATCGTGGAAGGTGACGCGCAGGTGGTCGTTACGGCTCGGGTCCAACTTGATCGCACCGTGTCTGATCAGGTCGGCGGTGAATTCGCAGATATGAACCATCTTCGTCGCCCGCGCGTTCTCGAACCTGGTTCCGGTTATCGGAGAAACCGGCACTTCGAGGAAATCCGCTGGTCCGTTCAAAGTATCCATATACTGGTGTATCACCCGCCACATATGCCCGCATTCGCCGCCCAGGATCCATTTCACACCCAGGCGCTTCGCCTCGGCGTATATCTTCGCGTTCAGCCGTTTCATCATCTCGTGCGAGTGGAACAGACCGAAGTTGCCGCCCTCCGAAGCGTAAGCGCTGAAGGTGTAGTCCAACCCTATTTCGTGGAACAGCGCCAGGTAACCGAGGAACCCGTAGTAGTGCGGGTCGGCGAAATAGTCCGCCGAAGGCACGACGAACAGGATTTCAGCGCCCTTACGGTTGACCGGGGCGTCGATTCGGATGCCGGTGATCTCTTCGAGGTCGTCCAGCGCAAAATTGACGCTGTCCTGAAAGCCGTGCGGCTGGATGCCTAAATGGTTGCCGGTGCGGAAACAGTTCGCCGCTGGGGTGACTATCCAGTCGATGCAGAGACCCACCAAGTTGAGCAGTTCGCGGGCGATGATGGTTATCTCGGCGGTGTCGATCCCATAGGGGCAGAAGACCGAGCACCGGCGGCATTCGGTGCACTGGTAGAAATAATAAAACCATTCCTTCAGAACGTCCACGGTCAGGTCCCGCGCGCCCACCATCCGCCCCATAATCTTCCCGGCGGTGGTGAAGTCCCGGCGATACACCGACCTTAACAACTCAGCGCGCAGCACCGGCATATTCTTGGGGTCGCCGGACCCGATGAAGTAGTGGCACTTGTCGGCACAGGCACCGCAACGGACGCAGATGTCCATGAACAGCCGCAAACTGCGGAACCGATCCAGCCGTTCCCGCAGACCTTCTAATATGATGGTCTTCCAGTTTTCCGGCAGTTGCCAGTCATCGTCGGTCGGTTGCCACCGGCGCGGGAACGGAAGATCGAGATATTCGACGTTCTTGGGAATCGCCCCGTAATTGAAGGTCCCTTTGCGGAACTGGGGTTTGGTGTCCATCCACCCCGGTTTGGCGGGACGATAATCTATCTTGACAAGTTCATCCGGTTTGATGAGGTCTTCGGACATCGTTACTCCTTCTCCAGCGGCATTCCGGCTTCCTTCATCCGGTCCCTGAACTCATCCTCCCACTCCTCGTAAGTGTGAACCTTAACGTCGTAGTCCCACGGGTTGATGTGTCGCTTGACTCGGTTGTTGTTAGCGAGATTCCGGGTCGGACTCAGGAATATGCCGCCCATATGCATAAGTTTACTGAACGGGAAATACGCGAAGAGCACGCAAACCAGGAACAGATGAATGAAGAATAGCACACCGGTCTGCTCGGGAACCACCGGGTGACCGGTCACCAGACCGACCGCCAAGTCCTTGACCCCGACGATATCGACCTTGAGGAAATACCTCATAAGCACCCCGGTAACTCCAACGCCGCCGAGCAGGAACAGCGGAAAGTAGTCGGACGCGAGCGATATATAGCGCAACTTCGAATCGACCACCCGGCGCAGGAACAGGTAGGTGACCGCGGTGAGAAAGACGATGTCCGAAATGTAGATTATCGGCAGACCTACCTGGAAGAAGCCATCGAGGTTTTGTAGGTAATGGACCCAAGCCGGGATGGGGTCGACGAAGAACCTAAAATGCCGCAGCACTACGATTAACATCGACCAATGAAAGGCTAATCCACCGAGCCAAAGCCACTTCGAAGACCCATACACCAACGCGGGACCGTCCCTTAGTTGCGCCTTGGTGTTTCTGAACAGCGAACGGAAGAGGAGCACCTCAAGCGCCATCCGTCCCACTGTCGCGAGTGCGCCTGGTGGGTTTTCGAGTTTGTTATACTTGATCCACGGCAGCGATTTCTCCTGCCCACAGGTGGTCGGGATGCGGAACGGCACCGGCGACTTAGTCCATTTCAGGATCCGGTAGACGAACCCGACTACAAAGACCGCCACCGCCGCATATGGAATGATGACTCCGAAGATGAACCGCAGCCCCGCCGCTTCTATACCGAAGAACACGACCGCGGTTAAAACCAGAACCGCAATGAAAGAAAACCAAGCGGTCATAAGCAGTTTTCCCCCTTTTGGAGATCTAGTTCAGAGCGAACCTTCACGGTGGAAATCTTCCTTATCATTCCCCTGCACATTGATCTTCGCCCGCGTGAGGAGCCTCGTATATCTTCTTCTCAACTCCCCGGCGCGGATGTCGTAAAGTTTCTCCCGACAGTTCACGAAGATATCGAAAGCGAGCAGCGCAAGGTCGTCGATCCTCGATTCAAAAGCGAACAGTTCATCGAACAGTTCATCCTCTCTGATCGCCGCCGTCAGCCGGGTGCGGATTATATCCTTCAGGAAAAACACGATTCCAACCGCCCGTGCCGGGGTGAAATCCTGAACCGCGCGAATCTTCAGAATGTTTTCCAGCGAGGGGAAGATGACTTTCATATCGAAACCGCCGACAAGTTGCTCGAACAGCACCTCGGTCTCGGTCTGCAGCGCATAACCGACCGGATTTTGGAAGCGGTTTTTCTGTTTCAAAAGGAAATCCCCACCATCGGACGAATAGGTGTGGGCGATCCGATCCAACCAATCCGAGAGCAGGGCTTCTCTTTGTTCGAGCAACAGCACGCGCAGTCGAGCGAGCCCGTTCGGCACTATGTCCTTCCGCCGGCTATATGAAGAACTTTGCAATATCCGACCCGATGGATTTTTCAGTGGAACTCCCACTGGATGAAAGGATGCTTTATATCTTCCATAGCGTTCACGATCAGTTCTACCAGCCCACCGTAAAGTATCCCCGACTTTTCCCATACGCTGTAATAACGGAACAGATCACGGATCTGACCCTTGCAGTTCGAGCAGGGAGCACACAGATACTTCTTGACCTCCGGTCCCGGATGATCGCCGAACGCCTCCAGAACCTGCTTCAACTTCATCCGTCCCGACACCGCGAGCCGCCAGTCCTCGAAATTGTAAGGGGACATAATAGCGAAGCCGGAGCCGCCACCGCAACAGTAGTTATAAACGCCGTGCGGCTCCATCTCGCGGAACTGGGGGCAGATCTTACGCAAGATCTCGCGCTGGGGTTCGACGATCCCCATCAGCCGGACCATATTGCACGGATCGTGGAGCGTGACGGGAAAATCGTTCTTGCCCGGGTCCAATTTCAGTCGTCCGCTCATCACAATGTCCCGCAACAGAACCATAGCGCTGACGCGGGGGATGTTGAGTTCCCCCTGCAGAACCCGATCGGCGATGACAGTCAGCGCCTTGTGGGCATGACCGCATTCACCGATGACGATCTTCTTGACCCCCAACTTCTTCGCCGCCTCGGCATGCTTGATGGCCACCCGAGCGAACTGAGCGTCGTCATACCATAGACCATAGTTGATGCCGTCGTAGCCTGCCAGTTCGCTGGACAAAGTCCACGATATCCCCGCCGCTTCGAGCACGATGGCGAACGCGCCGGGGTTCTCGGGCCAGGCGAGGATCTCACCCGCGTTGTGAATCAGCAGGATGTCCGCGCCCTCCTTGTCCCAAGGGGTTTCGACCTTGATGCCGGTCATGTCGAACATATCCTCGTCGATGAATTCTATGTTGTCCTTCACCGCGAGGGCGTTCATACCGGTCGATGAGCCGACCTTTAGTTGGAGTACCGAACCCTTTTCGTGAAGTTCCTTGGCGGCGAGACCCAGTTCCTGGCTGAACAGTTTGCGAATCTCGTGGGTTATCAGTCCGTTGTCCACTCCGATCGGACAGGTCTGTGCACAACGCCGGCAGATGGTGCATCGATATGCGAGTTCGAGCAGCCGGGATATCGTGTTCCAGTTGAGTTCGATGTCGCCATGTTTGAAACGCCCGAACAACTTGCCGCCGGGCTTGGTGTATTTATAGATCAAACGCCGCAGAACTTCGCTGCGGTAGGTCGGACGGTAGATTTCGTTGTAACCGGACGCTTCGTATATCGGGCAGGCGTCGACACAGGTCTGACACTTGGCGCAGTGCTCGACGGAGAGCATCAATTGTTGCAGAAACGTCCAGTTGTCCCGTCTGGAAATCAACTTTTTAAGCCCGGCGAGGAAACGCTCGACCATCGCCCGCTCTTCCTCGGGACTTGAGGGTTTCGGAACCCCGACCGCCACCGTGTCGTCG
>Ga0180301_10004938_pt1 | contig 10270 bp, 7 predicted proteins | sample GuaBasSediGuay16_FD_121797 | JGI IMG/M metagenome (GOLD analysis project Ga0180301, IMG submission 121797) | Subseafloor sediment microbial communities from Guaymas Basin, Gulf of California, Mexico - Guay16, Core 4569-2, 12-15 cm | ecosystem: Environmental > Aquatic > Marine > Hydrothermal... | reverse complement strand
CCATATCATGGGGGACAAGGCCTACCTGATCCTTGAACTGGACGAGCATAGCGCGGTGGCGGGCGTCATGACACGGCTGGAGGCCTACAAGAACGTGATCGACAACACGATGCAGAGGCAAAGGAGCGCCGCTTCGGCCGACCTCAGGGCGGCGAACTAGTGCCCTTGATTCATGAATGGAAACGAACCAGGACGAGGCTTCGCGGCCTTTTTCCCCTGACACCGGGCGATTGAGCATGGAACAGACGAACAACGTCATCAGCTTTCAGACCATCACGCGGAACGTAGGTCGATACAACCTGCGGGACAAGACATTCCTGATCCCCCAGATGAACCGCATCGGCGGGCGGCTGCTGGCCGCTGTTTTCAGGGGGTTCGGCATCAGGGCACAATGCATTCCCACCTACAAGGGGCTGGATCTGGGAAAGGAATTCACCTCCGGCAAGGAGTGCTATCCCTGCCAGATCACCACGGGCGACATCCTCTACTTCCTGAAAACGGAAAAGGAGCGGCTGGGCGATGCCTTCGACCCGGAAGAGTACATCTATTTCATGCCGGAATCAGACGGCCCCTGCCGGTTCGGGATGTACAACAAGTACCAGCGGATCGTGCTCGATTCATTCCCCGAGTTCGCCCCGGTCCGGATCGGATCGCTCACGACCCGGGACGGGTACTCCCTGGACGGGATCATAGATCCGGACCGTGTCCTGGATCTGCGCAAGACGAGCTTTTTTTCAGTGGTGGTGGCCGACATCCTGGATCGGTTGCTCTGGCGGATCCGTCCATATGAGAGGGAGCCGGGAGCCGCGGATGCCTTTGTGGAGGGCTCCACGCGGGAAATGGAAGAGGTCTTTGAGCGCGAGGGCGCCCGAAAGCGGTTCGACCGGATACTGGACGCCTTGGAGGGGGTGGTGGAAGAGGCCAGGGCCATCATAGACCCCGCCGTTCCTCGAAAACCCCTCATCGGGATCGTAGGCGAGATCTATTTGCGAACTCATGAGGCGTCCAACCAGCACCTGATACGGGTCCTGGAGAGATACGGAGGGGAGGCGGTAAACGCCTCCATCGCCGAATGGATCAACTACACGGCTTATGATCGACTGCGCGAGACCAAGATCGCCCTGCGGCTGGCCCTGAAACAGTTTCGCCTCGGGATAGTAAGGGAACAGATTCGGGAAATGGCCGGTTTTGCGGGCGATCTTTATTACCAGGAATTCCGGCAGAGGCAGATCTACAAGCGCATAAGGGCCCTCTTGGACGTGGCCCCCGACCATCGGGTGGCCCACCTGGAAAAGGTCTTGAAAAAGGACGATCTTTACAGCTTCGACCTGGGAACGGAAGCCTGCCTGAGTATCGCCGGAATCGTTGAGTATGCCAGGGAGGGCTACAACGGCGTGGTCAATGTGTACCCCTTCACCTGCATGCCCAGCACCACTACTTCCGCCATTGTCAGGCCCATCATGAATGACCTGGGCGTCCCTTATCTGGACACGCCTTACGACTCGAGCACGCAGCCGGGCAGGGAAGCCGCCATTCGAACCTTCATGTACCAGGCGGAACAGCACTTCCGGCGCCACGGAAGAAACCGCCACGGCTGAATGGACGTATGGGCGGACCCTGGGGGGAGGAGGCTCACGTCTCCTGCTTCCAACCCCGCAAACATCAAGGAACCTAGGGAAAGCCGGAATCGGGGAGGGAAGAACCCGCTCTTTTCCCCTCCCCTTACTGCCTTTATGGCGTTTTCAGGTGACCTCCGAAGGAGCAACGACGTTTATGACCATGCAGATGCTTATCAATGCGGTGGAGCCCGAGGAGTTCCGTGTGGCCGTGATCAAAGACGGACTCCTGGATGGGTTTCACATCGAAACATCCACATCCGAACAGCGCATCGGGAACATCTATAAAGGGGTGGTGGCGCGACTGGGACCCAGCCTTCAGGCCTGCTTCGTCAATTTCGGTGCGGACAAGAACGGGTTCCTCCAGGCCGGGGACATCCATCCGGAATATTACCAGGTCTCCCTTGACCCGGAGAAGGTTCGGGGGGCCCCGCCCATCGACAAGATCGTTCGAAAGGGGCAGGAACTCCTGGTTCAGGTGACCAAGGAGATGCCGGGCCGCAAGGGGGCTCAACTGACCACCTACCTCTCCCTGGCGAGTCGCTACCTGGTGCTGACCCCCGGTAAGCCCACCGCCGGCGTTTCCAAGAAGATCGAGGATGAGACCGAGCGCGTGCGGCTCAAGGAGATCATGTCGGGTCTGAAAATCCCGCCCGAAATCGGTTATATCGTCAGGACAGCCGCCCAGAACCAGAGCAAGAAGACCCTGTCGCGGGACCTGAACCGTCTCCTTCGTATGTGGAACAACATTAAGAAACGGGCCAAAAAGGCGCCGCCTCTGTCCATCGTGCACCAGGAGCAGGATGTCTGCCTGAGGACCTTGAGGGATTATTTCACGGGCGAATTCTCCGAGGTGGTGGTGGACGACAAGGATGTCTTCGGGCAGGTCAAGGACTACATGAAGATTATTTCACCGCGTCACCAGCGGCGCGTGAAGCTATACAAGGGGGAAAGGCCCATTTTCGACGTCTACGACGTGGAACGGCAGATAGAGGCCATCTACAAGAACACGGTTCCCTTGAAATCAGGCGGGTCCATCGTAATCGATTCCACGGAGGCACTCATTTCCGTCGATGTCAATTCGGGCAGGGGGCGGGGTCAGAAGGACGTGGAAACCACGGCCTTCAATACGAATCTGGAGGCGGCGGTGGAGATTGCGCGGCAGTTACGTCTCCGGGACATCTGCGGCCTCGTGGTCATAGATTTCATCGACATGAAGGACCGAAAGCATATCAAGGAGGTGGAAAAGGCCTTCCGGGAGGAGACCAGGAACGACAGGGCCAAGATTGACGTGTCGCCCATTTCCAAGTTCGGACTCCTGGAATTGAGCAGGCAACGGCTTCGCCCCTCCCTGGAGTCGCGCAGTTACCAGGAATGCCCCCACTGTCGTGGAAGGGGGCTCATCCCATCCATCGAATCGTCCTCCCTGTCCCAGCTCCGCCAGATCTGGATGGGGCTCAGCAAGGGAGGAGTGGCCATGGTCGAAGGACGACTCCCCCTGGAGGTGGCCACCTACCTGCAGAACCGAAAGCGCAAGGAACTGGCCGATCTCGAATCCCGCTTCGATGTCTCCATCGTGCTGGAGGCCGACCCTTCCCTGCCGCCGGGTGAAGGCAGCCTCAATTTCATCAAGAAACGGAAAGCCGGCTCATCCTGAACAGGAGTGGGATCAAACGGCTTCGGGTGCTTCGGAGGCAAGGCACCTCGCTCGTTTCCGGGAGCGGGAGGGCCTGCCCCCCGGAGCGCGAGTGATTGAATCTGCGTTTGAATCATGTTCAACAACATCATCTATTTCATTGTCGTTTTGCTGATATTCAACGTGGGCTACACGGATACGGCGCCCGAGAGGGGGCCGTGGGTTTCCGTGCTGTTGATGGGGGTGTGCTGGGGTGCTTTCGCCCTCTACTGCCGATGGGGATTTCGGGGTCTCGTGCGCCGCTTCCTCGGGGGAGGGGAAGGGACCCTGAGCGGTGCATATCAGGGTCTGACGGTGAGGCTCTCCATCCTGGCCATTTTTCTCTTCGCCATGGATGTGTTGCTTCTCAACCTCAAGTCCTGGCTGCGGGTGATCCCTCTGTTCGATCACTCTTCCCTGCTTCAGGGACTGGCGGGCCTGGGCATCTTCTTTTTTTATCTTTGCACGGTATGGTATCATGCCTATCCGGTCTATGATCGGATCTACCGGACCGGAATTTCCAGGAGTTCCTTCATCCGGTCCAACCTGCGTTTCAATATCCCAATCCTGTTTCCCTGGGGCGCCCTCTCGCTGATCTTCGATCTAGTCTCCCTGTTCCCGCGTTCAGGACTGGCGGGCTTCCTGGACCGGGTGGAGGGACAAATCCTGTTCTTCGCAGGCTTCCTCAGCCTCCTCATGCTGGTGATGCCTCGGTTCATTCAGGCCTTTTGGGGATGCGAGCCGCTGGGGGTGACTGGAAAGGCGGGAGAACTGGTGTCCTTTCTCCGGGAACGGGGTTTCCGTTATCGCGGCCTGCTTAGATGGCCCGTCTTCGAGGGCCGGCTTCTGACGGCCGGGATCATGGGGATCGTCCCTCGTTACCGATATGTGCTGGTGACGGACGCCCTCCTGGAGGCCTTGACGGTGGACGAACTCAAGGCCGTCTTGGCCCATGAGATGGGACACGCCAGGTACCGCCACATGCTCTTCTATCTGCTCTTCTTCGTGGGGTACCTCGTGTTGTCCTTCGGTCTTTTCGACCTCTTTTTCTACGGGCTCGCCAGTCGACCGCTCTTCCTTCGGATGCTTACCACGGGGAACCCCTCGGATGCCGATCTTTTTTATCTCGTCCTTTCCGTTCCCATGCTGCTGAGCCTGCTGGTCTATTTCCGGGTGGTCATGGGATTTTTCATGCGGAATTTCGAAAGGCAGGCCGACCTTTACTCGGCGAGGGTCATGGGGACGCCCCTTTATACCATTGCCGCGCTGGAGAAGATCGCCTATTTGAGCGGGAAGAGCAGGGAGGTGCCTAGCTGGCATCACTTCAGCATAGCACAGCGCGTGGCGACCCTGTGGAAAAGCGCCCAGGACTCCCGTCTTGCGGGGCGACACACCCGGCGTGTGGTCGCTTCATTCATCGTATATCTGGTTTGTATTTGCTCCATGGCGTATCTCCTCAACTTCGGGCCGGTCAAGAAGGGAGCTTTCCGGGCCTACCTGGGCGGTGTCCTGGAAAGACAGGCCCAACTACAGCCCCGGAACCTGGAATTGCGGATGAGCCTGGCCATGCTCTACTACAGGGCGGGGGAGCACGACAAGGCCATGAAGGCCTATGAAAAGATCCTTGAAAGGGATCCCCGAAAGGCCGAGGCCCTCAACAACCTCGCATGGCTCCTGGTGACGTGCCCTGAGAAGGGCCTGAGGGATCCTGCACGGGGACTGGAACTGGCAAGAAGGGCGGTGGCGCTGGAGCGTTCACCCGTATATCTGGACACGTTGGCCGAGGCCTGCTTCGTCAACGGTCTCATGGAGGAGGCCCTTGCGCTGGGAAGGGAGGCCCTGGACAAGGCGCGGGACAATCGCGCTTATTACGAGGAGCAGTTGCGCAAATTTCGGTCGGGGGCCGCATCCTGATCAGCGGTTCAGGAATCGGCTTCTTGTGTTTTGAGCCGTCTTCTTGCCTCTGAAAAGAGGATACGTGTCAGGATGTAGAGGGGCAGGAAGATGAAAGGGTACTTGACGCTGCCCCCCGCAAGAGGAAGGAATGCGGGCAGGGTAAATTCGACCTCGGAGAAACGCAGATCCAGCCACCCTAGGGCCAGGGCCACGGGCCATAGTGCGCTCGATGCCATGGCTATCTGGAGAAAAAAGGTCTTGCCATAGGCATCATTGGCCAGGCGGTTGATGGACTTGTAGGCCTCCTTGTCCCCGGCCTTGAGGGCGTTCAGAGACTGCTCGTGGTGCTCCAGTGTCTGCCGGGTGACCCGCCGTAGGTGATCGCGGTTGGCGCGGTGGCAGACGGCCAGAGTGAATTCTCCCAGCAGAGTACACCACACTGCCAGAAGAGCTGTACCCAGCCACCACCCGGCCGCAGGGTATTGGGGCCACCGGTAAGGGGCGATCAAGAAGGCGTCCACCCACTGGAAAACTGTGGAAAAAAAGTCCATGCCTCCTCGACTCCTCCGTTCTCGAACCGCTCTGTATACGATCCCACGGGGGCCCAAGGGCCGCTGCTCACGAAACACTCACCCGGGCTCGTCCGGCGCGGGCACGCCCCGCCCCCGTCCACGGGGGCGGGGCGTGTCGTGTGCACATTAGAACGGCGGTACGATGCTGTATCCCAGAAAGCCTTTAGTGGTATAACGGATGCCCACGTAAAAGGCTAGTACGATAAAGATGATCTTGAGCCACCTGTCCGGGATATACTTGCTCGTTCGGGGCCCGATCATGGATCCGATGAAGATCCCGATGAGTTCGGCCCCAATGAACCCCCACTGCACGGGTACGCCTTTGCCCACCATGTAGGAGAAGATGGAGACGATCATCCCCACCAGGACCACCAGGGCGCTGGTCCCGGCCACCAGGAACATTGGGAGCCCCGCCACGGAGGTGAGGAACGGAACAAAGAGAAATCCGCCGCCGATGCCCAGGAACGACGCTATGGCGGCGATGAAGATGCCGCCCAGCATCGGGATAAAGGCCTTGAAGGAAAACTCCACACCGAAAAACGTAAACCGGATGGTGCCCAAGAAGAAAGTCAAGACCCATCCTATGAGGGCAAGGATGTAGGCCACCCAACGCAGGCCGTCCACCAGGTTCGCCCAGAGTGCACTTGCGACCACCACACCCAGGGCCACGAACATGAGGGCCCAGCTCCCTTCGAGGATCTTGACGCCCTGGTCCGTGCCGCTGTCCTTCTTGGCCGCTTCTTCGAAGGCGGCGGCCGCCTCCTTGGCCTTTTTCTTCTTGGCCTGCCCGGAGGCGGTGGTCTCCCGCAGCAACATGATGCCCAGCAGGAGTACGATGATGCCGAAGTACCCGATGTAGGCCTTGAGACTCACCTTGCCGGCCGTCAGATCGGGGATGAGCCAGGACCCGCCCACCCCGCCGATGGCCAGGCACATACCCAGCGGCGCTACGAGCCTTCCCATTCGGTAGTAGTTGGTGCTGGAAATGAGCGCGCTGATTCCAACCAGCCACTGATTAGAGACGCGGATGGAGTCGGTTACCAGTTTGTTGAGGACGTGACCCTTGCCAAAACTCTTGGCGTAGTTGCCAAGCCCGAAGATCGTGATGTGGCCCACTCCCGCCATGATGCCGCCGAAGGCGCCGACCGTAGAAAAGATCCAGCCCACCCAGATGGCCCAGAGCAGCCCCACGATGTAATTGACGTCAGGAGCCCCCGGTATACCCAGGAAACCCTTCTCGGCCTTCTGGTCCACCTTGCCGTCCTGGACGGCCTGCTGGATGGCATCCGAGAGCTTGTCCGCCGAGGCTGGCGTGGCCGATAAGAGAGGACCGGCAAAGACGCCGAGGACCAAAGCCAGACAGAGGAACCACTTTAGTTTTCTGCTCATTCCGCACCTCCATATGGATAAAGGGTGAACCCGCGCCCCGTCCCGAGGGCGGGGCCGACTTAGAAAAGAGCAATGGGTCGATTCTCGATCCGTTGCACAATGAAACAGCTAATTCCCGGCGATTTGAACCAAATCTTGGCCCGTACTTATACTCCCTGAACCGCATTTTATCAAGTAAAACTATAGGAAATATCAGGCAGGAGTTAATGGCCCCCGAATCTACTTGCGCCAGAACTCCGGGGTGAGCAAAACGAGCACCGTGTAAATCTCCAGACGGCCCAGGAGCATACAGAAAATGAGGAGCCATTTGCCCGCCAGGGGCACGTACAGGTAATTTTTCACGGGACCCACCAGCCCGAGGCCGGGTCCGATATTTCCCAGAGAAGCGGCTACGGCGGCCAGGGCCGATATCAGATCAAGCCCCATTGCCGCCATGAGGAGGGAGGCGGTCACGAAGAGCCCCATGTAGAGGATGAAAAAACCCCAGATGCCGCTCAGGATGTCGGGGGGGACCGCTTTGTTTCCCAGTTTCACCGTGGTCACTGCATGGGGGTGCACGATGCGGAAGAGTTCACGGTACCCGTGCCGCACCAGTAGTACGACGCGCATTGTCTTCATCCCGCCGCCCGTGGATCCGGCCATGCCGCCCAGGAACATGCACAGGAGCAGGAGGAGCTTGGAAAGGGCCGGCCACTGGTCGTAGTCGGCCGTGACGAAGCCCGTGGTGGTGATGATGGATCCCACCTGGAAGGCCGCGTACCGGAAGGCTTGAAGGAGACCGTCGTACACGGTGCGATGAACATCGAAGGTAACGACTACGGTGAAAAAGGCCACGAGTCCGAGGAAAACCCGGCATTCGGGATCCTTGCGGAAGATACCGGGGGAGCCCTTCAGGGCCCGGTAGTGGAGAGAGAAATTGATGCCCGCAAGGATCATGAACACCAGGACCACGTAGTCGAAATAGGCGCTCCGATAGTGGGCTATGCTTGCGTTTTTCGTGGAAAAACCTCCTGTGGGCATGGTGCAGAAGGCATGGGACAGGGCGTCCAAAAGGCCCATGCCTCCCGCCAGGAGGAGGAGTACCTCGGCGACGGTGATCAGCAGGTACACTTTCCACAGGACCCTTGCGGTCTCGGAAATCCTGGGCTTCAGCTTGTCCACCACGGGGCTCGGGACCTCGGCCTTGTAGAGTTGCATCCCGCCAACGCCCAAAAGGGGCAGGACGGCCAGGGACAGGACGATGATGCCCATGCCTCCGAGCCACTGGGTGAGACTCCGCCACAAGAGGATGCCCTCGGGGAGTCCTTCGATCTCGCTCAGGATTGACGCCCCGGTGGTGGTAAACCCGGAAAGGGATTCAAAATAGGCGTTGCTGAAATCCGGGATGGTTCCGGAAAGGAGATAAGGCAGGGTCCCTGCGAGCCCCGCCGTGACCCACCCCAGGGTCACCACGGCAACGCCGTCGCGATGACTGAGGGGCGATTCACCCCTGGCGCCGGAAAAGACGGCCAGCAGGGCCCCGAAGGCGCAGCAGATGAGCGCGGACCACGCCAGTGCCGGGGCGCATCCATCCCTGTAATACAAGGAGCCCAACAGGGGGAGAATCATTGCCGTTCCCAAGAACAGGATCAGGATACCGATGAAACGGGTGATGAAGCGGACATGCATCAGAAGTAGTCCAGCTTGACGGTGAGGAGCTTTTCGAGCTTGGGGATTACCTCGTGGCGCGCGAAGATTATGAGCCGATCCCCGGGCAAGACGACGCTGTCACCCCTGGGGATGTGGATCTCGTCCCCGCGTACGATGGCCCCTGCGATGGCCCCTTTCGGAAACTTTACCTTGGAGAGGCGTTGGTTCACGATGAGGCTGGTTTCCAGTGCCTCCGCCTCGATGGCCTCGGCGTGTTCCCCTTTGAGCGGTGCCACGGAGACGATTTTGCCCTTGCGGATATACTGGAGGAGTGCCCGGACAGCCGACAGCCTGGGGCTTACCACCGTGTCGATACCGATGGCTGACACCAGCGGGATGTAGCTCAACTTGCTGATCCGTGTAATGGTCTTTCTGGCGCCGAGACCCTTGCCCAGGAGCGAAATCAGCACGTTGTTTTCTTCGTCCCCTGTCAGGGCCACCAGAAAATCCACGTCCCCGATGTTTTCCTCGAGCAGGAGATCGCGGTCCGTTCCGTCCCCGTGAATCACGATGACGTTCTTGAAGTCCTCGGCCAGGGCCCTGCATTTCTCCTCGTCCCGGTCGATGATTTTGACCCCGATCCCCGATCGGTCCAGCGCGGTGGCGAGGGCGACCCCTGTTTGTCCCGCGCCCACGATGATCACCCGCCTGAGGTGTTCCTCTCGGAGTCCGAATCGCCGCAGGATCTCCGGCAATTCCTCGTTTCGCACCACCACGTAGACCAGATCATCGGCGTGAATCACGTCCGAGCCGCGGGGGATGATCACCTGGCTCCCGCGTATGATGGCACCCACGAGAATCCTTCCATCCACCCCCTGAAACGAGTGAAGAGGCCGACCGTCAAAGGGGGAACCGGGGGGAATCACGAATCCGATCAACTTCACCTTCCCGCCTACGAAGTTGATCACTTCCGAGGCGCCCGGGACTTCCATCAGGCTCAGGATCGTCTCCACCATGACGGATTCGGGGTTGATGATGTGGTCGATACCCAGGGCCTCGCGGACCGCAAGCCCTTCTTCCCGGATGTATTCGGGGTTCCTGACCCTGGCCACTTTCAGCATGTAGGGGTTAAGGGTGCGGCCCAGAAGGCAGGCGATCAGGTTGACCTCGTCGCTGTCCGTGGCGGCCACCAGCATGTCCGCTTCCCTGACTCCCGCTTCCTTGAGGAGCCGCGGACTGGTCCCTGATCCGAGGTAGACTTGGGCGTCCAGGTTCTCCGTGATCCGCTTCACCTTGCCGGGATCCTTGTCGATGAGGATCACGTCCTGGTTTTCTTCAGAGAGCCGCTGGGAGATGTGAAAACCCACTTCCCCGGCCCCTACGATGATGATTTTCAAGGGCTTGGCCTCCGAAGCGTCATCGTATCCAGCCGCGTCACGATGCACCTTATTTAGAGGAGCAACGAAAAAAAGTCAAGGTTGCCCTGGCGGGTG
>Ga0180301_10004937_pt1 | contig 10270 bp, 18 predicted proteins | sample GuaBasSediGuay16_FD_121797 | JGI IMG/M metagenome (GOLD analysis project Ga0180301, IMG submission 121797) | Subseafloor sediment microbial communities from Guaymas Basin, Gulf of California, Mexico - Guay16, Core 4569-2, 12-15 cm | ecosystem: Environmental > Aquatic > Marine > Hydrothermal... | reverse complement strand
GTGATCACCAAGGATACCGTGTCCGCTAGTGTCTTTGTTGGAACATGGAATCAGCTACCAACGTTGGATATTTCGATAAAAAAAGCTCAAGTAATTAAATTCAGTATAGAGAACGGGGAATCAGCCGCTAGAGACTGCTACATAGTGCTGGAGCTTCATAAGTAAAATCCATGGTTTCCCTAAAACCTCTCCCATTTTTTTATCCAAGTTTCACCGTGAAACAAACCTCAGGAGGTGAGAAATAGAGAATGGGTGAATTGGTCATACTTCCCTTACAGTTAACGGTTGCGGCTGGAACTAGTGGAACCCATGATATAGCGGTAGCACCTGAGGGTAGAAAACTCATTCTCAGAAAAGTTACCATAGCCTTCCCATCTGGATCTGAAGGCTATTTGGGTATTGCGGTTAAATATGGTGCTCGTAACGTGATTCCAGACTCGGGGTATATTACTGGAGACGATCAGAAATACGAGTTCACCAAGACTTGGACGTATGAAGCTGGTTCACCTGTAAAAATCGCCTATGTGAATAATGATTCCACTTATAGTCATACGGCGTTCATAATAGTGGAATTGGAGATGGAGGAGGTGTAGAATAAATGCCGATGGATTTCACAAAAAAGATATTCATTCACGGCTTTGATAAGATGGTTGCAGTCGATATCCAAGGCCAATACATAATCCTAAGCGTTGATACTTTGGGAGCTGAGTCTTCGGCTTCTGGAGAGATAGATACTGGGAGTGAGACGTCGCCTGTAACGGTTTTAACGCCTTCATCTGGTAAGAAACTTGATACGAGGAGCGTCTATCTCTCAACTGATTCGACCAGTGGTGAAATTGAAGCATGGTTTCCAACCAGCAACATATTGCTAGGGAAGCTTTATTGCGCTAAACAAACAATGGTCACGCTCCATGAGATCCACTTCCAAGGAGCAACTAATGAAAGCATACAGATAAGCTGGAGTGGTCTATCAACTGGAGCTAAAATATTTTGGGCGATAAGATACAAGGAGGTCTAACCTGATCATGCCCCTGTCGGCGGCTAGGGTCTTACTGCATCCGCCTAAACGCTATTGCCTTTCATTCAACGGAGAAAACGACTACGTGTCTGGATCGTATGCGCTCGACTTGAAGACGATTACCATACTGATGTGGGTTAAGCATTTAGAGTATGAGGGGGAGAATTGGATATTTATGTGGGCTGGTGGCCGTAGGCAATTTGGGTATCCTTATTGGGGAACATCGACTTCTGTAAAATTGTGTTTTAACTGCGAAACTACAGAGGGGTGGAAGGCCGTTGTCTCAAATCCTCAGCCAGCGGATTTAGGTACTTGGCATCAAGTAGGAGTCATTTACAGCGATGAGACTAAATATCTAGGATTCATACTTGATGGCAAGATATTTCATGAAACAACATATCCGTACACGCTAGCTGAGCGAAGCGGCGTGTGGCAGATAAACACAGGGGTAGGGGGAATAAAAGCTTTACGAGGCTTCATCTCCCTAACTCTTGTTTATGACCGAATCTTATCCGCTTCCGAGGCCCGGCACGATTACTTAAACCCGATGAGCCCCGTAACGGATGGTCTCGTTCTATGGCTTAAGATGGAGGAAGGCTCAGGAAACATCGTCCACGACTATTCTGGATACGGCAACGATGGAACAATATATGGAGCATCTTGGACTGAGATAACCCATGACCCCGTAAGAACTTTAAGCCCCCTTAGAATATTATCTCCTGTGAGGTGAGGCTTCACTATGTCTAGAAAGCTAGTTCTAGGCATGCTCCTAGTCCTAACTGGAGGCTTAATGACCGTAGGCGGATTATGGCTTCTCTCAGACTGGATAACCTATAGCGTGAACTGCGCTAACAAGCTCTGGTGCTCCAATTTTGGGGAATTCCACTTCTGCTACCCATTCAACCTGAGATGCGTGGGCTTCGACCGATGGTATGAGCCACTAGACACGGCGACAACATTAATAATGACAGCTAGTCTCTTAGAAGCATTGGGGGGATACCTAATTGGATCGACCGTTCACGATCAAAGAAATACTTGAAATTCCGCTCATACCATTAATGATCCTCGGATACGCTATCCTCCTAGCCCTTTATACGCCGATAGCTCTAGGTGATGAACTATGGAGAAAAATACGGGGATCAAGGTATCGGCGCATTTCTGGGGGGTCTTAGACTGATGAGCGTAACAGACCTACCAGACTACACGGGATACAGCGATATACAGAACGTCTATGGAGACGTGAAGATATACACGCCTTCGGGGCTATGGGTGGTAGGATCAGACATCATAACCGCTAGAGCCGTCTCTGGAACCCTGGCTCCAGGTGGCGGAGAAGAGGATGTAATATTCCAAACTGATCCAAGCGTTTCGACTAGGGGTAGGATTAGGCAATTAGGGCTTAATCTATGGAAATTCGGGACAACGGGATATGCGGACGCCCTAAACGACGCCGTTATACGTGTATATCTTGATGATGATGTTGATTCTGGATCCCCAACTATAGAATTATATGTCTGGGATATTGACCTCCTCAACGGCGGAGAAATAGTGAATAGGGTTAATAGACAATTATATGATGCGACGATAACCGTAAACTCAGATACGTGGGAGGTCTATTATGCCCGAAATGTGAGCCAGAGAGGCGGAGTAACCGTCGCCTATTACGATCGGCCAAATCTCAGATATAAGGGAGCGTCATGCTGGATAAGCCTTGACTGCGAATGGCTTGAAAAGGTCAAGGTAACTCTCTATAACGATAACTCAAATCCAAGCCTATACTTATATGGTCACGGGATGGTGCTCTATGGCCTCTACCCATGAAATAATGGCGGTAATCAGATACCCGAGCAAACATGGCTATGTAGCTGAGATATGGTATAGGGTTAAAGAGGAAAAAAGAGTTAGAATAAGAGTTGAGAGAATCATAGAGTCATATGAGAAGCCATTAGAGGGCGTTCACCCTCAAAAAGTCAGGGAATTAAAGGAGAAGGCTTTAACCCGATTAGAATCCAAGATCAAAAAGGTGATAAAGAAATGACCCTCTACATAGTTGACCTAGAAGTTCCGAAAGATACCGCCAAAGAAACCCCAGCGGAAACCACAATAGAGATAAAGGAAGAAGTAATAGTTAAGGTGATGGTTCACTTTCCAGCAGGCTGTCATGGATACGTCTATACCGCATGTTACTACGGCGAAGAACAAATATTCCCGAGGCCCTATGGATCATATCTGCACGGAGACGCTGAAACCATCACATGGGAAGAATACTATGAGCTTCCAGAATCACCATGTATCCTGACGATTAAGGCTTGGAGTCCTGGAACAAATTACCCTCACACCATCACCTGGAGAATAAACGCCTTACCTAGGTGGATTGCGTTCTGGTGGCTGAATATAGCTAAGCTGTTAAACTTTATATCCCGTGCATTCACATTTTTCGGTAGGAGGGGTTGATAAATGGCTGAAGAGGAGAAGCCAAAGGCCCGTATAATAAGGGTATTTGAGACGACTGCATTTGATCCAGAACGCGGTACATTTCGGGGAGTTAATGTCCGATTCGAGTACCCGGTTGGATCTGGAAACTATTACGATATCGTGATACCGCTTGAGGAGTATTCGCCTGAGGAAGCCGAGAGACGGGTTAGGGAATGGATTCAGAAGTATGGGGCCATAATGGGTAAGGAGCTGTAGCCGTTTCACGGTGAAACACCATGGGCTTCCTTAAGCCGGCTATTGACTGGTTGGAGAGGCAGAACTGGGGTCTATTCGATTTCATTAGAGTGGGTGTTCTAACTCTTCTCAATATCCTCGATCCAATAGTTACGGCATTTGTTAGTGAGACTGAGGCCTTCATCAAGAAATTAGGGGACCTCGACGCTAGGATCTTCACATTCATCGTGAACACGCTTAACGAGCTTGAGATAGGCTTCAAGAAGATTTGGGGTAACTTAGTGTATTTGGCTGTCGATGTCATCGATAGGATACGTGTCTTGGTTGGAGACCTCTATTGGAGCATCTACTACGCGATAAAACACACGATCCCATACCTCGTCAACAAGGTAAACGGCTTGGTTAGTGACGTGGCTGATTTGGCTGAGAAAGTCATAACGGATATCGGTGAACTCTGGGAGGATCTAAAGCCCAAGGTAAAGGAATTGATAGATGACGCAATCGGCGTCGTAGAGGCGGGGTTGGATGGATTAAAAGCGTTAATAGAAAACGTCACAAAAAACCTCCTAGAACTCTCAAACAACTTCACAACCTTCATCACAACAACATGGCAGACCTTCACCACCCAAACAACCTCGATTCTTAACGTTTTGTCTAAAACCGTGTATGATGGAATCGCACCCACAATAAACTCTATCTGGGAAATCATATCAAGCATCCCGTCCATAGTCTTAGACCTATTCAACCAACCAGAAAAAATAAGAGAAGAAGCATCACCAGCATTCAAAACAGCCATAACAACCTACCTAAACGAGCGAATAACCGGAACCTCACCAGAAAAAATAGAACCACCGGAGGAATGGAGAACCACGCTACACCACTCACCGCAGGGATGGCTAGAACTCCTATTGTTCTTCCTGATACCGGCCGTGATAGAAAACGCGGCCGCCATATGGAGATGGTACCAAGAAGTCGAGAGCATGCAGGAGGTAGAGGAACCTCTTGAAGAACCGAAGATGATGAGCCTAAACGATTTGATGGCCGGGGTAGAATACGTCTATGGAACGCTAGTAGATTTGGTGCAGGGAGCAATTGAACGGCTGAAAATCATTTACCCGGATGGACGCGAAGCGGAAATAAGGGAAACTGAGGTAACTGAACCTGAGATAGTTGCCTCGACGTTTATTCATCCCATGAATGGTCCTTGGGTCCTATTCACCAGACATCCATACGCGATTTATGTGGTCATCCATCCGTCTGTTGATGGATACCGGGTTGTCTATGACCCGGAGAAAGGTGTTTGGAAATTTGAGGGAGTCAAGGCTGAGGAATGCCGTAAACTATTGGTAGAGGCTGGTGTAAAGTTCGCTACGGGGGCGGTGGCCTGAAATGAGCTGGATGGGTAGGATTAAGGGTGCGTTGGGGAGGATCGCGAAGAGTAGATTGGCTAGGTATTTTGGGAAGAACATTGGGTATCAGCTTTCCAGTCTCGCCATTGGAACGGGGTTCCAGATAGCGAGCCTATTCACTCAGGAGGCTTTGATCCAGTCTAGGATAGCGGATCTCGGTAAGGCCTTGGATGAGTTGGATAAGGCGATAAATGAGGAGAGTAAGGTTCTCCATGGCATTAGAAACGTGTACTTGAAGACTCGTGCGTTTGATTTTTTGGCTAGGCTTAGTGGCAGGCTTCAGGACATTAAGGGCGCTCCGAGGTGGATGGGATGGTTCACGGGATACATCATCTTCGTGGAATACAGCATCTTGATAACCGAGTTGTATCAGACGATTTACAAGTATGTTTTGGCTAGGATGCAGAGGTTCACCTTATTCTCCCTAGGCGACTTCGGTGAGGGAATGGACGTTGACCTCAACTTCGATCAATTGATTACGATGTATAGGGCGTTTCCCGAGGAAATGGCTAAACGTGCGTTACAGGAGTTCCTGGATCTACAGCATGACTTGAATCTATTGATCAGCTTTTTTGACGCCGTTGGTTCTAACACGGCTCTGGGAGAGTGGCTTGGATTCAGGAGCGTTGCCCGAATTATCTCGAATATTTCTTGGAGTCTTGGTATAGGATGGCTTAGCTGGATTGCCGTTGGCCCTGGAATGCGTTATACTATCGCCCGATTCATGGAGAAGTGGTATCAGAAGAAGCTAAGACCCGAGGAATTCACCCGCGAACTCGTATCCCGTTTCCTGAGGAGGAAGATTATAGATCCTGATGACGCCAAATCTATTCTGGCGGATCTAGGGTGGAGCGATGACAAAATAGAGAAACTGATAGAGGATTCATGGGATTACCCATCTAGAAGCGAATTACAAGACCTATACGAAGACAAGATCATAACGGATGAAAAACTAAATGAGTGGTTCGTGAAGCTCGGCATACATCCAAAGATTAGAGATGACATGCTCGCACTCACCAAGAAACGTGCTACTGCATCCGTTTTGAAGAGTTATTGGAGTCAGATGGAGCGCTTATACTTGAAGGGCTATATAGATGAGGATAAGTTGCTGGAGGCTTATAACCTGACGATAAGCAATGTGGATGTGGATAATCTAAGACGTCTGACGATACAATTGAAAGATGAGGAAGAGCGTAAAGACGAGAAGGTCAAATTCTTCATAGAACAGTATCGGGATGGGGTAATAGACGAGGAGACCCTTCAGAGTCAATTGGATGACATCATTGTTCGTTCAGACGTCTTAGAGAACCTTATAGCCTTGGAGAGGCAGAGGAAACAGCCCAAAATACGGGTGGAACCCAGAGAAACCCTGGAACGTAGGATACGAACCCTGGAGAACAGGCTTGAAATCTATCAAGTCAGATACCAATATGAATCCAAGCTACGGGAACAGGATTTAGCCGTTATGGATGCCCGTATAACCCGGGTTAAAACCCGATACGACGCCGAGATAGATCGAATAAAGCGATTAGCAGAAATAAGGGCTGAAGCAATCCTAGAAGAAGCCAATATATCGGCTGGATACGATGTCGAGAGAGCTGAAGCGAGAATAAGAGAGTTAACTGCTATAACCGAGGCCCAGGTAAACAGGCTACAAGCAGAGCTTGACGCCATCATAAAGGCCCTTCAAGAGGAATTCGAGACGTATAGGGCGGCTACGACCTATGAGGTCGAGGCTAGGATAAGGTATTGGCAGGCTAAGCTTGAAGAGGCTTCACCTACTCAGAGGCCGATAATAGAGGCTAAGATCCAGTTACTGCAGGAATTAGCCGCGTTGAGTATAATTGAGCGTGAACAGCGGGTTCAAACCGTCATCGAGCGATACAAGGCCAAGTATAATGCCCGAATAGAGGAGATTAAGGCTAGGCTCGAAGCCAGGGTAACGTTTCTCCGTGAAACGGCTGGATTAAGTCGTGATGAGGCTTTGGCTAGGGCTGAGGCCATGGCTGAGAGGATCAAGGCAGAGGCAGAGGAACGGGTAGCCGAATTGGAGAAGAGGATGGAAGCCGAATTAAAAGAACTCGAAGAACGTAAGAAGAAGCTTGAATTACAATATGAGCGTAGGCTTAAAGAACTAGAAACCCGTATAGGACAAATACGGGAAGAGCTAGAAATAACACGAGAAGCACTCCAAAAAGTTTCACGGTGAAACCCCATGTCTCCAGAGTTTATCGATCTAATACCCGAGGAGCTTCTCACACCTGAAAAGAAACGTGAATTCTTGTTGTGGCTTTTAGCTCTTCCCCTAGACGTTATGACGAAGAAGTATGTTCTGATAGACTGGTGCAGATATGTTGGAATAGCCCTAACCGAGGAAATGGTAGACATAGTAACTGGTGGAAAAGCAGATGAAACAAGGGGATGAAAACCAAAAAGAACCTGAAACCAAAAATTCCTCATGAAGGGCCTAGGTCAAACAGGTGTGAAAACGTGGTTCACGGGAAAATGTTCTTTTTTCTTTTTGGCTAAACATAGAAATCTTTAAAAGCTTTGATTGAAAAATGTTGTTTGACATAGAGTATCTGCTTGGAGGTTCTAGAGGCATGCCCGCGGTTGAGTGGATTCGTCCCCGGTATCCGCATATGGGGCCTTGGGAAGCAGGTATTTGGAGTGACTTCCTCCGCAAAACCGATCTCAAGTTCATCAGGATCGACTATGACGTGAAGGTTGGCCCTGGTAATATTCCTCCTGGTTATGAGGAGTTGGCTAGGTTGACGGGGATGGATGTTCTTACTAAGTTGCGGATAGACGCGGTTGGCGAAACCGAGGACGAGATCTGGATATTCGAGGTTAAGCCCAGGGCTGGTAGGTCTGCATTAGGCCAGTTATTGGCGTATGCTAACTGGTATTATCAGGAGTATAGGTCCAAGAAGCCCATCCGATTAGCCGTGGTCTGTAGAGATGTTGACCGGAACATGATCGAGGTTTACCGGAGATATGGGATCAAGGTTTTCATCGTGTAATACTCCTATTTTCTATGGCCATAACGGTTAAATACTATTGGCCACATATTAAACACGAGAAAAATGAGCGGGGAAAGAGTTGTTCGGAAGGTGAAGATAGAGCTTGAGGCAGGTAAGTCCAAGGAGACGATAGAAATCGAATACGACTTCAAAAATGCCAGAATACAGAGTAGCAACGGAACAGTCAAGACCTTCAACCTAGACTATTACTGGGATCGGAAAGCATACCTAGCGTCAGGGAGAATATTATTCTACGACGTGATGGATTTCCTAAAGCTCGAACCCGAGTCTATGTTTCCCAAAGAGGTGAGTGAGGATTGTTAGTGGTGTATGTTAAGCTCTGGAAAATAGACGGCCAAAAACAACGCCACATAGCAGGTAAAAGCTTCAAGATCAAGGATGTTGTGGATGTCGGGGAAGTATTGCAATGGGTTGAAGAAGTCATAGGAGAACAGCTCGTAAAGGAGGGGGGAGAATAGATGGGGGACTGGCATTTCTGCGTCTGCAAAACCTGCAAGAAAGCGGAGTGGCTGACGGATGATGAGCCGATGGAATGGGTTATGAACCATAGGGGGCATGATTTCTTCATATTCTTCGCGGATGTCTTCGACGATTTAGAAGCGTTTGAGGACGCCTTTAAAGAGTTTATGGGATGGGAAGAGGAGGGCGAGGAAAATGAGCGAGACTCAGATTAAATCCAAGGCGTTTCACGGTGAAACATTGATAGCGGACTACTTGCTTCAAAAACATCAAGAATCACTCGAAAAACTTTCGATGAAGAAAGAAAACGAGATATGGGTGCATGAACTCTGCGAATGCTCCCTGAAGAGAGTTTGGAGGAAAAAGCTTCCATGGCTTGAGGCTTCATCTCCTCAAATGGTTATTGGAGACTTTCTTCATCGAGGATTCCTATCATGGCTGAAGGAGAGTGGATTCTATGAGGTTGAGGTCGAATTGGAAAAAAACTTTAATGGCTACGTGATCAAGGGTAGAGCTGATGCCATCTCAGACACTGAAGTACTGGAGCTTAAATACATGGGCGGATTCAGGGAGCGTAACCCATTGGAGCACCACGTCCTCCAGCTCCGAATCTACATGTGGATGGCTGAAAAATACCACGGCAGACTAGTCTACATGACTCCAGACGGATTCGCGGAATACCCCATCAAAGACCCGATAAGCGAGATGGAGCTAGCAGAACTACTTGAAACAGAGAAGGCTCCAAGATGGGAGGAGTGGGAGTGCAGTTACTGTCCCTATAAGAATTGGTGTGGGGAAGCCGTGTTTCACCGTGAAACGGGAGGTGGTAGGAGGAGATGAGAGGGAAGATTAATCTAACAATAGCGTTAAGCGAGAAAGCAGACGTATTTACTGCGGGTAGCATAGTTAGGGCGTTGGATAAAGCTCTTAAGCCATATTCTGATTCGATTGAGCGAACTGAAATAACTTTGGTGCATGAAGTAAGGAAGTGATGGGCTGTGAAGCTGGGTTTAAGATCTAAAGCCTTAGAGGAGCTTATCGGAGGCTACGAACCAGGAAAAATCTACCACTTCTACGGACACGCCGGAACCGGTAAAACCCACCTAGCCTGTTATCATCCCTTAGCCGCTCTAGAACCCAGACTAACCCAAGCATTGCAGAAGGACGAGAAGGTGATAGCCATAATCTACAGTTGTGACGGAAGCTTTGATTGGGGAAGGTTCTTCGACATATATGGTGGTGGATTCGAGGAAAGACCAGAACTAAAAAAATATGTCCAAGTAGTAAGACCCACAGACTTCGATCACCAACACACCCTCATCGTCAAAACATTGCCAGCTTTCCTCGAATCTAGGGGTCTTAAACCGGTATTCATTGCGGTTGACCCAATGACGAGTTTCTACAGGATAGAGTTCATGACCACCAAGGACGCTAGGCGTAGAATATCAATTGCTTTGCAGAGAACAGGTCAACTCGAAGAACAGCTATCGGTCTTAAAGGCTCTAGCTGAGAAACATGAATGCACCGTGGTCGTCACGAATTGGCTTAAGGCGAATCACACCGAGGAGAATCAACCATGGTATAGGGAGTTTGGCGGTGGTAAGGGTTTTGAATTCTATCCATCGGTATCGGTTAGGCTTGAAGAAGTCTGCAAGCTTCCGAAGATAGTC
>Ga0180301_10004934_pt1 | contig 10271 bp, 4 predicted proteins | sample GuaBasSediGuay16_FD_121797 | JGI IMG/M metagenome (GOLD analysis project Ga0180301, IMG submission 121797) | Subseafloor sediment microbial communities from Guaymas Basin, Gulf of California, Mexico - Guay16, Core 4569-2, 12-15 cm | ecosystem: Environmental > Aquatic > Marine > Hydrothermal... | reverse complement strand
GCGGCTGGCTGATCCAGTGTGGTTCCAGGCCTTGAACAACATAATCGGCATGGACTGGGACTCCTCGGGCTCAACTACTGTGACGACGGCGATACTGAGGCAGGTCCTCGCTGAGCTGGACATGGGGGCTTACGCGGCGGGAGGTAAGGGGGGTAGGAGCTTGCGCACGCCGGGTGAGCTTAGGGAGATAGCTCGTAGGCTCGGCTTGGATGCGGCTGAGCTCATCAGGACCTCAGCTCTAGTGGCTAAGGTGGATAACGCGGCGCTGCAGGACGGGTATCAGCTCTACCACCACACGTTCTTCGTCGATGAAGAGGGGAGGTGGGCAGTAGTTCAGCAGGGCATGAACCCATCAGCTAAGCTGGCTAGGAGGTACCACTGGTTCTCCGAGTCCGCCGGAGCCTTCACCGAGTCCCCACACAGCGGGGTCTGCGGCCTCAGGGGGGTGGCGCTGAATACCGTTGATAGGGGGCTCCGCGAGCACCAGAAGCTCCTCGTGGACCTCTCCAAGGAGGATCCACGGCGCGTGGAGGCCTACCTCAGGCAGGCGGCGGCCCTAGCTAAGGGGTATAGGCCCCTCTCATACTACGCACCCTACTCGCCGCGCAAGGCCAAGGCCATCGTGAACAGGTACTTGAGGCTCGGCAAGCTCTCCCTCAACAGGAGCGCGCTGCTGATCGCCCGTGAGGCTGACGTACGCAGCTACAGGGAGCTGCTGGAGGTGAGGGGCGTGGGCCCCAGCACCCTCAGGTCCCTGGCGCTAGTGGCCGAGCTGGTCTACGAGACGCCGCCCTCCTGGAGGGATCCCGTGACACACCCCCCTGACCCCTTCAAGTTCGCCTACGCTGTCGGGGGTAAGGATGGAGTCCCCTTTCCAGTCGATAGGCGGAGGTATGACGAGGTACTACGCATACTGGAGGAGCTGAGCAGGAAGGTGCGGGGGAGGTGGGTGCTCAGGCGCCTGGCCCTGCTCACCAAGAAGTGGAGCCCGCCTCCAGAGGAGAAAGTCCCGACTTAAGCTCTGGAGCGAAGTTAGGGAGAAATACTGCTCTCCGGGGTTTGGATTGTGACCATAATAGATCCCTCGCTCAGGCTCACCCAGCGCGAGCGTTTCCTCAACGTGTTCCAATACAGGAAGGTGGACCACGTGCCAGATGTGGAGTTCGGCTACTGGGATGAGACTCTCAGGAGATGGCATCGCGAGGGGCTCCCCCGCTGGGTTAATGACAACTACAAGGCGGACATTTTCTTCGGCTTCGAGGCTTGGTACTGGCATAAGGTGCCGTGCGCCGTGCCTTTCAGGAAGTTCGAGTACAAGGTCCTGTGGGAGGATGACAGGAGGCGCGTAGTGCGCGATGAGATGGGGATAGTAAAGATGGAGTTTAAGGGGGGGAGGGGCACCTCCATACCGTCATTCATCGAGCACCCAGTCAAGGACTGGGATTCGTGGGAGTCATATAAGGAGAGGTTTGAACTCGACGATATCTGGTACCCTGAGAACTGGGAGGAGCTCCTAGAGGAGTGGGAGGATCGGGACTACCCGCTGGGCGTGGACGCTGGCGGCTTCTTCGGCTGGGCGCGCGACCTGATGGGGCTCCGGGGCCTCTGCATGGCCATCTACCAGGAGCCGGAGCTCGTGAGGGATATCTTCGAGTTTAGAGTTAAGATGATACTGAAGCTCCTGGAGAAGCCCGTGAAGGAGGTGAGGCTGGACTACGCTCACTGGTGGGAGGACATGTGCTGGAATGGCGGTCCACTGATATCCCCCAGGCACTTTAGGGAGCTCATGGTCCCCTGCTACAGGAGGATTACTGAGTTCCTCAGGAGCCACGGGGTCTGGCTCAACATCGTAGACTGTGACGGGAACATCGACCTCCTCATACCCCTCTGGCTGGAGGCCGGGATTAACTGCTTCTTCCCTTGCGAGGTTAGGGCTGGCTCAGACCCGGTGAGGCTGAGGGAGAAGTATGGGCGCAGGGCTCTGTTCATGGGGGGCGTGGATAAGAGGGCCCTGCTACACCCCAGGAGCATAGAGAGGGAGCTGGAGAGAGTTAAGCCACTCGTAGAGGAGGGGGGCTACATACCGCACGTAGATCACAGGGTGCCAGCCGACGTCCCCTACCAAAACTACCTCTACTACCTACGGCTTAAGAGGAGGCTGATAGGGCTGGCGTCGAGCTGAGCGCGTCTCGGGAGTATTATAAACTCCCCCCTCTCCCGGTGCGCAGGTGGATCCCACCTATGCCCTCATGACGATCCCCCTCCCCTAGCTCTGATAGGGGGGTTTAGGCTCGGTGTGGTGAAGGCCTCGGCGGTTACGCTAGCCTGCGTCTTGGCAGTGATAATCGCGGCGGGGCTATGTAGTACTGGAGGCGTGATCAGTGGAGGCCAGCTGGGGCTGAAGGTGGGGTAGAAACATTAAGCTGTAGCGTTTGTAGGGTTCTATATCGTTATGTCTCAGTAAAACACTTATAGTGTAGCGTGTCGCCACTCTCGTGGGCTTGCGGGGCGGTGGGAGCCGTGCTCCAAGCCCCGCGGGCGGCGGTGTAGATGGGAGCCCCGTGCCGCTGGGCTCGACTGCCGCCCACGACCCCGTAGGGGTACCCAAGCCCCCTGGGTGAGGCGGAGCCAATGAAGCCGCATCACGATGAGGCAGGAAGATGTGGAGTGATGCGGCCCGAGGAAACGGCTGGTTATACTGTCCACCCTCTTCTACAATGTGTACTGTGAGCTAGGCTTCGAGGATAAGCTCAGAGGGGCTCTGAGGGGAGCGCGAAGCCCTGAAGGTGATCTTCGCCGTTTACCTTTCCGGCTTCATGGAGCAACACAGCCTCGAACATGATACTCGGAGCCCTGGTCGACTCCTACGCGGTAGCTACCCTAGATCCCTACCTTATTCTCGCCTTACAGAATGTTGAGGGAGGTTTAGGCAGCATGATAGCCGTTCACCACACCTGTAGCTTCATGTTTCAGGGTGCATCCTTCTGTATCCGCCACGGATGGGTAGGATATGCTGGCTACTGCCACGATCTACGCTCTTCCAGCGCTCCTATCCCCGTTAGCTCGATGAACTCGCCCCCTTAGAGCTAGCGGCGTAGCTAGCCTCATAGCACATGGAGGTGCAGCGGGAGCGTCAATAAGAGGCGAGAATGGCGCCGGGGCCGGGATTCGAACCCGGGCACCCCAGGGGGGTAGCGGGTAGCTCGCCAGGCTTGTCCTCCAACAGATCTCGAGCCCGCCGCCTTGGTCCACTCGGCCACCCCGGCTCCAGGCTTTAGTCGCAGCTCCCCTTATCTACTTTCCGCGCCTTCGGCATGTAGAAGGCCTCCTCGCTCAACTCTTTCTCCCTTAAAAGGCTATTTATACGTACATACCGGGGTATGACGTGGGTTCCCACGATCCCGGGTCCGTGTTGCAGCATTCTCACCTCGGGTTCGAGTGGTTCAATTGGAGGGGCTATGGAGAGCCTTGACGAGATATTCGAGAGGTACCTGTCCCGGTCGAGGATATTCAAGAACAGGGAGAAGCTGCTCCCCGACTACGTGCCGAGAGAACTCCCCCACAGAGATGAACAGATAATAAAGCTCGCCAAGATACTGGCCCCCGCCCTAGCGGGCTCCCGCCCGTCTAACGTGTTCATCTACGGGCTCACGGGCACGGGGAAGACCGCCGTAACTAAGTACGTGCTTCGGAGGCTCTCGGAGAAGGGCCAGGATAAGGTGTTGTTCGCGTACGTGAACTGTAGGCAGAACAACACTAGCTATAGGGTCATGGCAGAGCTGGCTAGGAGCCTTGGGGCTCGCGTCCCATTCACGGGCCTGGCGACGAGTGAGGTCTTCAAGAGGTTTGTAAGGGCGCTGGAGAAGAGGGGCAGGATAATGGTAGCCGTGCTCGACGAGATCGATCACTTGGTCAAGAGGAGTGGCGATGACGTGCTATACTTCTTGACTAGGATCAATGAGCAGCTCTCCAGGTCTAGGCTCTCGCTAATAGGCATAACGAACGACTTGAAGTTCACGGAGTTCCTGGATGCCAGGGTTAAGAGCAGCTTGGGGGAGGAGGAGCTGGTGTTCCCGCCCTACACTGCCAGGGAGCTTGAGGATATACTGAGGCAGAGGGCTGAGGAGGCGTTCCACGAGGGCGTGCTGGCCCCCGAGGTCATACCCACTTGCGCGGCTATAGCCGCGAAGCAGAATGGGGACTGTAGGCTGGCTCTGGACTTGCTGTTGAAGGCCGCTGACATAGCTGAGAGGGAGGGGGCGTCGAGGGTTGAGGCGGAGCACGTGAGGCAGGCTCAGAGGGAGATAGAGAAGAACGTGACTGTGGACGTGATAAGGTCGATGCCCCTCCACGTCAAGCTGGTGCTCGTGGCGATATACCTGCTGGAGAGGGAGGGTGCTAAAAACCTCACCACGGGCCTCATCTACAACAAGTACCTGGAGATAACCAGGATGCTGGGGATGGACCCCGTGACTCAGAGGAGGGTTAGCGACATAATAAATGAGCTGGACATGGCGGGGATAGTCAACGCGAGGGTCGTGAGCCTAGGCAGGTATGGGAGGACTAAGATCATAAAGATCAGCGCCAGCCTGAAGAGCATCGAGGAGGGGTTGCAGGAGGATCTCTTCATGCTCGGCGTTACAGAGCTCGTGACCAGGTAGTGCTCAAGTAAGGTCGCCACACGTGCACCAGACCTCGTGAATGAGGTCGTAGAGCTCGTCGAGTCCCTCGCCCCTCAGCGCCGAGATCATGGGAATCCTGCTCGCCACGCTGTACTCGTCCAGCAGAGCGGCCATTTGGGCCGCGAGCTCCGAGACCACGCCTCTCTCCCTGGAGAGGTCCTCAACCAATGCACGTGGGTCCTCCAGCCACCTGCTGACGGCCCTGGACTGCTCCAGGTCGCTCTTGTTCAGCGCGACTACTGTCGGCAGGTCCAGGCGTAGCTGGGCTACGAGGCCCATGAGCTTGAGGGTGACAAGCTCCGAGGGCCTCGCCGCTAGGGATGCGTCGAATAGCATGAGGGCGCATGCAGCCCCCCGCTTGGCGAATTCTCGCGAGAACGCGGGCCCCGTCTCGTGGAAGACGAAGAGCTCCATCTGCCCAGGCGTGTCCACTATCACGAAGTCGGCGTCGAGGTTGTCGACCTCCACCATTATCTCCTCCCTGCGCCTGTAGAGGAGCTCCATGCTGACTATCAGTGCCCCGTTGGGGCCTAGCCCCCTCTCCCTCATGACGTCCCTAACCCGGACGTACTTGCGCACGTCGACGTCCGGGGCATAGGGCGTTTGCTCAGCGCCGGGGTCTAGGTTGACGTAGGCCACACTGAAGCCCTGCTGCTCCTCTATCCACCTGCCAAAGGCCGATGACAGCGTGCTCTTGCCGCTACCCGCTGGTCCCATTACCACAAGGTATAGTGCCTGGCCCACAGGGTAGCTTCCAGCCACGGGCAGAAGGCGCGGCTAGGCTTAAGGAGTTTATCTGGCTCATCGTCACATTTAAAGCTGTACGCCACCCCAGGTAGCGGTAACGCCATGCGGATTGCCGGGCGCTGCGCCCTCTTATCATTGCTGCTAGCTGCCTCAGCTGTGGTGGGGGCTGCCCTGCCCCTCAGCATTGAGGTGGAGGCGGCCTTTCAGGATAAGTCCACCTTAGCGTACATAATCAGGGTCTCCCGCGTCCCCACGTCCACAGCGAGTATCTCAGTGCTCGTTAGGGGCTGGGAGGGGGAGGTGGTGGGCCGCAAGACCGAGGTAGTAGCCGCTAGGCCTGGTAGCCCCCTCGTGGTAGCTGGCACCATGACGTTCCCTCAGCCGCTGAGCCCCGGCCTCTACTCCATCGAGGTGAGTGTGGAGGCTGGCGAGTTAAGCGCTACGAGTAGCGCGGAAGCCCCCCTGCCCCCCGAGGAGGGCGACGTGATGACGCTGCTCGAGAGGCTGACGGAGTTCACTATCTCCCTGGAGAAGGCTAGGTACCTGCTCCCCCAGCAGTATGAGGAGTTCTCCCACAGGGCTATCAAGTTGAAGCTGCAGCTCCACCAGCTCGTGACCTGCGTGAAGAGGGGGAACTATAGCTGTGCTGCCAGCCTCTACGCCCAGATTTCGCAGGAGCTCGAGGAGTGTTGGAGGGGCCTAAGGGGGGAGGAGGCGAGTCTCGGCATTGTGTCGCAGGCGCTCAAGAGCTTCGACTCCTACCTCAACCTCGACCCGGGAGTTGTGTATAGCTTCTGGACCAGGGTGATACTTGCCAGCTTCATCCTCCCCGCCGTTCTCCTTGTAGTCTTCCCCCTATACGTCGCCAGCACTGACACCTGGATCTCCAACCTGGGGCTCGTGCTGGGGGCCCGGCCGGAGGACTTAGAGAAGTACGCGACCAGGATGGCTGGCAACTTGAGGGAGCTGCTGAGGGAGGCCGTGGGGATGGTTAGGCCCAGCTTCAGGTCATACCTCCTCCTCGTCACAGCATCGTTCATGGCCGCGGTGGCCCTGTTAGCTAACAACGTCGTAGCCCTCATCGGCTCAATGATAGTCTCGCCAGTGCTGCTGATCGTGGTTGGCTCAGCTATAGGCCTGGCCTTCAGGGAAGAGCAGACTGGAGTGGTGGACGGGTACACGATATTCTGGAGCGGGCTTAAGAGGCTGCTGTGGATGATGTTCCTCTCAGTATCCGTAGCGTACTTGACGACCCTCCTGGTGGCCAGGTTCTACCCGGTAGTGGTCAACCCCGCTATAGAGGCCAGGGCTAGGCCTAACATAAGTGATCTGGGGATAGCTGTTGGGGCTGGCGTGGCGGGGGCGCTCGCCAGCATAGGCGGTCGCAGAGATTTGAGCACGCTCGTGGGGGCGGCCATAGCCATAGCGCTCATCCCGCCAGCCGCGACGATAGGCATAGGCCTGGCCCTGGCAGAGGTGGGGATAACGTTCGGCGCTCTCTCGCTGCTCACGCTGAACGTGATCGCCCTAGAGGCCTCATCCGTCTTAGTCGCTAGGATCTACGTCCTGGCTCCTCTGATGGCAGACTTCCTGAAGTCCGCGTTCAGGAGGCTTAGGGACGACGTGTTAAGGGGGGATTACAGCGATGTAGTGGGCTACTTGCTAGGCCTGCTAGCACTCTGGGTAAACCTGATATTGGACATTAGGCCTTCGACGATGGGCTTAGGTTCGGCCAAGGCCTACCTGAGGGGGATCCTGCACATGACCCTGTACTACGCCCTTCTGCCACTCGCTATTCTGGCGGCCTTCACAATGCTCCTATCCAGTAATGCCACGCTAGCCCTGGCGGCTGTGGTGGGCGGGGCGGCTGAGCTTGTGAGGGCCGCAGCTCTCAGCTTGAATGGGTTGAGCGAGGCGGCTCTTGACATAGCGCTGCTGCTCTCGCTGTTAGCGTGGCTATATGCAGCATCTAAGAGGATGGAGGAGGGTGCCTCGGCTAGGGGATTAACGGCGCTCGCGACCTCGGCTGCTGTCTTGTGGCTCTCCTTCACCGCGAGGTACTCCGCCTACTGCTACCCCAGGGCATACCTAGCCCTCACCCTAGTGTTCGCCGGGGTCAACCTGTTGATAGCGCTTTGGAGGAGAGTGTCGAGGTATAAGGGCAGGATAGCCGCAGCCTGCTTCGTCGTGGTAGCCCTGATGTACACGGTGTTCCAGAGCGCTTACGTCTACCAGACTATAGTCTACAGGCTCAGGCTGAGCGAGTGTGAGGAGGTGGCGTGTCACCTGGTGGCTAACTTCCTGGGCCTCGAGACGGGCAGGGTCGTGTGCAGCAGCGAGATGGTGGGGGATAGGCCGGTTGTGCGAGTGGGCGTGATGGTGTCGCCTGGCGAGCTCTACGCCACGCCGATATCCAAGGAGGACCTCAAGCTCCTCTCGGGGGCCGTCAAGAAGGTGTCGGGCTGGTCGAACCTCGAGCTCGAGATATACTACATCGTTACCCCCTGAGCGGCATGCTCGGGGCTCTAGCGCCTGAGTAGCCTCCTGAGGGCGCCTCTCTTCAGGTAGAGGAGGGCTACGACTGCGGCGGCGAGTACTGTCGCTACTAGCAGCGTGTTAATGGGCTTGGGAGCCCTGACCGTAAGGGTAATGGAGGTGTACTGTGAGAGGCTCCTCCCCTCCTGAGACCACCTAACCTTTAGCTCCGCCTTCAGGGGGCCTGGAGGAGTTGCTGGGTCGACGTCCACCTCAAATACGACGAGCTTCTTCTCCCTGGGAGCTAGGGTCCCCAGGTAGGTGCTCGTGGAGCCCGTTAGGAAGGGGGAGTAGAGCTCTACTCGTACATCCTCCGCGTAGGCGTGAGACGTGTTCTCCACCTCGAAGACGAGGCGGTAGCCCTTGCCGCCGCTCTCAACTTTCAGGCTAGTGACGTTCCTAACGCTGAACCTGGCCTTCTCGAGGACTGTTAGCGTGAAGTGTAGCTGGCGGCCCGATGCATTCAGCAGCAGGTCGTGATTGCCTATCGGCGCATCCTCCTCCACGTCGACTATGAACGTGAGAGTCGCCGCCTGGCCCACGGGGAGGTATGGGAGCAGGGCCCTGGCGCCCGCCGCTGTGGTCGGCTTGATCCACTCATCGCCGATGAAGATGAGCTCAACGTTCCTCGCCATGTAGTCCCCCGAGTTCACGACAGTCAATATGACTCGCACCATCTCATCACCGGGGAACACTGCTGGGGGCACTGTGGCGACCGACGCCACGCTTAGCTCCCAATCTCCTCGCACCTCGTAGCCGAGCGTCATTAACTGCCTGTGTTCACGTCCGCCCTCGTCCCTGTAGCTAAGCGCGGCCATCAGCTGCAGGGCCCCGTAGATCCTGGGCTGCACGAAGACCTCGAATACCGCTACCGTCGACTCGTTGGGCTCCAAGACCCCCAAGGTCTTAGTTGACGGCCCTATGACAGCTCCTATCTCTAGGCTCTGTGAAGTGACTGTGACCGTAAGGTTGGATGCAGCCCCCTCCCCCTCATTCCGGATCTCCAGCGCCACCCTATTCACCTCGTTCGGCTTGAGGGTCCTGTTGAGTTGGCGGATCACTATGCATGGTTCGCCGGGCCTTAGGGCTCTAATGGAGATCGAGGTGGAGTCCACGTACTCGTAGCCCGCCTCATCGTAGTACTTGATCCTAAAAGTCACGACTGCGACGTCGCGGCCCACCGGGGATGCCAGGACCTTGAAGGTTAGTACTGCGGATCCCCCAGCCCTCACCTTGTTCAGCCTGGCTCTGGAGCTCTCCACCACGTAGATGCCCCTACCCGACTCCAGGTCAATCGTCAGGTCCAGCGCGTCGGAGTCACCCACGTTTGCCACCTCCACAGCTAGAAGAGCTACCTCATCGACCGGCAGCGAGCTGTTGAGTAGCCTCAGGATTAGTAGTGGTGAGGGAGCCCGAGTTACCTCGAGGCCTATCGTGATCCTCTCTACACCCGCGTCCCCGTATGCATCGTAGTACTCGACCAGGAGCTGTAGTGACGCCGTGCTCACGACGCTCCTGTCCACCCTCACTAACGCGGTGAATGCCCTAGTCTCCCCAGCCCCGATGTCCCCTAGCGTAACCGACGAGCCGGAGAGCACCGCCACGCCTGGCGATGCTGGAGTCAGGGATACGCGCACGTCACGCGCTGGCCCAGAGCCTGAGTTGTGGAGGTAGAAGCTCAAGCTCACGCGCTGGCCTGAGATTACCCGGCTCGGCATGACGTCGCATGTGAAGCGAGGGCCTCCCGCCCTGATCACGCGGAAACCCAGCGTCGTGCTAGTAGTATGAGGCGTCCTCGTGTAGTCCTCACATGATATGGTTACGGACACGCTGGCGGTGTCGCCAGCTGAGCTGTCAACCAGCACCTTTACCCTCAGATCAAGGCTCTCACTCACCATCATCAGCCTCTTCCTGAAGGTGTTCTTGCCAACTATTGTCACGAAGGGGCTAGCAGGTGTCACTCTAACCTCGACATCCCTAGCAGGCGCCTCCCCCACTGAGAGCTTGATGACTACCTCATTCACCTCCCCCCTCCTCAGGGTAGATTTATCAGAGGAAGCTGTGAAGATGGGCTCGCCGCTGAAGCCTACGTCGAAGTCAAAGGCCTCGCTGCCGCCATCGTATTCCAGCACCAGCGTAGCCGGGTAGTAGGACGCCGATGCCCCCTCTGGGATCTCGACTCTGAAGCGGAGGTCCAGCACTGAGCCCTGCTGTAGGAGGCCGGTGTAGTTGTCATTAGCGGAGAGGTCGCGGCCGCAGACGCCGTATATCGTGAGGCGGGCGGACACGTTGAGCTGGGCGGTGGGC
>Ga0180301_10004933_pt1 | contig 10273 bp, 10 predicted proteins | sample GuaBasSediGuay16_FD_121797 | JGI IMG/M metagenome (GOLD analysis project Ga0180301, IMG submission 121797) | Subseafloor sediment microbial communities from Guaymas Basin, Gulf of California, Mexico - Guay16, Core 4569-2, 12-15 cm | ecosystem: Environmental > Aquatic > Marine > Hydrothermal... | reverse complement strand
CTGACCTGTGCCTCACTCCCATGATTTAGCAAGATCCATACCAACCCTCGCTTTTCCCGATCATTCCCTCAATAGAGCCAACCTACTGTCTTTACAGGTATTTTGTCTTGAATCGCTCAGAGCCGCTGGTGCACGGAGACATGCTTCGAAGCCGGGCTGAAGTTGTTTCCCACCGTGGGGGGAAAAACTTGCCCGTCCCGGGGCAGTGCCCTCAAAGAGTGCCCGGCGATCCCGATCTCCGCTCCTCACCGACCTTGTTGTTGAGCCGATAGGCAAAGGCCAGCAACTCAGCCACGGCCCGGTACAGAAGGGGTGGAACCTCCTCGTATGTCTCCAGTCTCATGAGACTTTCCACAAGATCCGGATCCTCCGTAACGGGGACCCCTCCGGCCCTTGCAGTCTCGATGATTTTCCGGGCCACCACACCCCTGCCTTTGGCCCTGACCTTGGGAGCCCGATCTTTTTCTGCATCATAGGAAAGGGCCACGGCCTTTTGTCTCGATTTTTCCTCTTGTCCCATCTGAATGGTCACCTCCACCCGGGTGGCTGAAAGCGCTCCGGCCAGGCCCCCCAGGGCTTCCTGATTTCACTCCGCCATCCGACACCGGAAAGCCCCGGGGCTTTGACCGTGGATCAATATGGCCATGGCGCCCCGGTGCCCTGTCATTCAATGTCGCCGATTGCGAAGCAGTGGGACTGAGCACCCAAAGGGTGTGAAGAATTGGAAACTCGCCAGTGGCCAAAATTGATTCGTGGAGGGGCACTGAGCTAGATCACCAGATCCAGCCAGGCCTCCCCGGCAGCCGACGGCATCTCCTCTTCGGGGTCTCCAGGGCCCTCCTTCTTGACCTCATATCCGATCGCTTTCACCACGAATCCCGCCTGTCGAAGCCCTTCCTCAAGGAGATGCGCGTGCTTTTCGAGCAGTAGGACGGTCCCCTCATCAGGGCTCCTGAAGTGAACACTTATAGTGCGCCCTTTCAGGAACAGCCATGCTTCGAGTGATCCCAGTCGACTCCAGCGCGTATAAAGGAGCAGTATGCAAGCATCGTCGGTTTCCGTCTTCCGTATGTATCCTTCTGCGCCTTGGAACCCTTTTTCCTCATGAGGGCCCATGAGCCAACACCACCCTTGTCTACCCGCGGCCGAGGCCGCTGCCGCCTCCTCCTCATTTCGTAGGATCGCTATGGCCTCCGAAGTCCATGCCCGGGCCTTTGCCGCCCATTGACCTCTCTCTTTCTCAAGGGCCTTTAGAAGTCCCCGGAGACTTCTCTCCACATCCAGGGAAGAGAGTGACTTGAAGAATCGGCGATCTTTTCCAAAGAGGTTCTGGAGGAACTCGCTTTCCCACAACAATCCGCCCCATACGATCTGAAGGCCCCGCATCCCGGCGGGATTGCCGGAAGGGGAGGATCGGGCAAGGAGAGGAAAGAGGGCCTTGAGGTCCGCCAGCGCATTCAAGACTCCCCTGGCGGGTGCGCCTCCGTGGATTTCCCCGAAGAGGTTTGAGAGGGCCTGTGAAAACCTATGGCTTCCGCCGGGAACCAAGGCCGCCGGACGGGGCGGATGCATCTTGGCGGGGTGCCCCACCACTTCCAGGCGCACCCCGGGGGCGGTACGAAGGGCACGAAACCTATACACGGCCCTTTCCACCACTTTGCGGTGTGCCACAGCCTCGAAACGCCCTCTAGGCGTGGAAAGAAGGACCCTGCCCTTCCCGCAGAGCCGTAGCACCAGGGCATCGAAGACCTCCCCTCGCCGATAGGGGAAACTAGGAGGACGGGAACGCCCCGTTCCCCCATCGCCCCGGTGGGGGGGCACATGGTGAAGTTTGTGCGGTACGGCTCTAAGCATAAAAAATGAGGGATAATAGATCTAATCCCTCATCCCTCCTGTTTTCCGTCCTGGAGCTTGAGAAGTAGTTCCAATTCCCCTGACGGGACATCCAGATGCCTGGCGGCCTCACGAAGGCTCATTCCCTTGTCCATAAGGCCCCTGGCCCTCTCCCCCAGGCGGCGGCCCGAATTGCTCGGAGCCTCCGCCCGGCGGGGAGCTTCCAAGTCGCGGTGAATCTTGCGGTACTCTTGGATATGCCTTCGGGCCTCGGCGGTGCGCCGGTCCAGCTCCTCGAAAAGGCTCCGTGTCAGGCGCCTCTTTTCCTCCAGATTCTTTTCCAGAACGGAACCAATCTCACGCATCTCTCCCAGGAGCTGCCGGGTTTTCTCATGGGTTGTTTTCACCTCATCCATGGATACCCGATTCTTCCGCTGAACCCGCAACAGGAGCAGAATGAGACCGAACATCACTGCGTCGATCATCACTTGGCTGAAAATCCAAACCTGGACATCCATGCTCCGTTCCACCTGCAGCCCCTATCGAGGCCGAAAAAAGTGTGATTCCTCGTGACCCCCGCCTAGGAGACACCTTTCAATTCCGCCTGCAGGACCTTGACTCGCCGAGAGCCCAACAGCCGCTGCAGGAGGGCCTGTACACCGCTTCGAAGGCTTTCCACCTCCCGGGGATCGGTCCCCGCGCCCCTGGTGTTGGACGAGAGATAACGATAGAGTTCATGCCGGAAACGATGGTTTTCCCTCCGGTAAAGAGCCTGGGACAAGGCGTCCCAATCCACGCTCAGAGTCACTTTCACGGCCACGGTCCCTGAATCCGATTCCATAGGGATGTAAAAGGGGCGGAGCCGATGCTGAATCCGTAGTTCCTGAAGCGGCGGGGAGATGAACTCCGGTGAGCGTGCGTCACCTCCGGGTCCTTCGTCGGAGGCCGAAAGCATGTATCCGAATCCCGCTCCAACAAGGGCCAGGGCACAGGCCACGGCGGGGATGAGAGGTTTCTTGATGACCCGGTAAATCATCCCCGGGCGCTTTTTCTCACCGCCTTCGTCCTCTTTGTGGGGGAGGGTTTCTCCGCTTTCCGCCGCTGATTCCTCACGGGCATCGCCGGAGGATGAATCCGCTTCCGGTCCTTCCTCAAGTGGTACGGTTTCCAGGGGTCCTTCGGACACATCATCCGGCCGGGCCTGGGAGGCGGAAGGCTCGGCACCGCGCTCCTCCGCTTTCGAAATCACTTCAACGCTTTCGGACGAGGGCTCCGCCCCTTCGCCGGCAGGCTCCGGTGCGGGCTCCGTTTCGGAGACCTGCCCGTCCCCTGGGCCGCCTGAACTCGCGGAGGGCTCGGTCGGGGAATCCTGTCCCCCGTTTTCTTCCGTCAAGGCCTCCTCGGCACTCATCTTCGTCCCCTCTCCGTCTCGAAGTAGTAGCGGACCCTGTGACGCAATCTTATCACGGCCTTCGTGTGGATCTGGGAAATCCTTGATTCCGTATATCCCAGGATGTTTCCTATCTCTTTCATAGTGAGCTCTTCGTAATAATAAAGGCTCACCACGAGCCGTTCATTTTCCGGGAGACTCTCGATGGCCTTTGCAATGACCTCCCGCAATTCGTTGAAATCAAATTCGGAAACCGGGTCCAGGCTTCGCTGGCTCTGGTAGATCTGCCACAGGCTGGTCACCCGCTTGTCGGAAATAAGATCCCCGATCTCGTCTTCACTGATGGTAGAGATACCCTTGACGTCCTCCAGCATCTTATGGAAGGTCTCGATGTCCACCCCGAGCTCCTCGGCCACTTCCTCGTCCCGGGCAGGACGCATGGTCCTTCGCTCCACGCGGGCGTATGCCTCTTCCATCTTTCGGGCGTTTTTTCTCACGGAGCGGGGCACCCAATCCATGGCTCGGAGTTCGTCCAGCATGGCGCCTCGAATCCTAAACTCCGCATAAGATTTGAATGCCACGCCCTTTTTCGGATCAAACTTGCTGATCGCGTCAAGGAGGCCCATGATCCCCGCGCTGATCAGATCATCCTGGTCCACGTGGGGGGGGAGTTTCATGGCAAGCCTTCCCGCAACGGTACGGATCAAGGGGGCGTACTTGGCGATGAAGGCCTCCCTTTGCGCCTCGTCTCGGTTAGGTTCCTCGAAAAACGGTTCGGTCTCGTACTTTCGAACTTTTCCAGTCGCTGAATAGGACATAAGTCGATACCTTTGCAGTGGTAGTTCAACCATGGGCGTACGGCCCTCCCGGCCCACGGGCGTCAAAATCTCAATAGACGCCTCCAAAAGAACTTGATGTCCCCCTCGAAATCGAAGGCGTCCTCGCTCTCCAGCATCCTTTCGGCGATCTCGGCGAAACTCCTGCTGACGCGCGAATCCGGGTAAAGCTCAGAGACGGTTTGCTGCCTTCGAACCGCTTTGGGAACATGCTCGTCATAGGGAACCCAGCCCAGATAATCCAGGGAGGGGGAAGACAAATACCGGTCCACTACTCGACTCAGGTGGCGATAGATCCTTTCGGCCTCCCCCGCGCTCCTGGCAGCGTTCACAAGAATCCTGTACCTCTTCTGGCGATACTTTTTGGTGAGAATCTTGATCAGGGCGTACGCATCGGTGAGGGACGCGGGTTCGTTGGTCACCACCACGATCTTTTCCATGGCCGCGAAATTGAAGTACATCACGTTGGAGGAAATCCCGGCCCCCGTGTCTATGAGGAAGACGTCGAAGGAATCCTCGAAATCCTCGAATTCGTTCAACAGAAGGAGGCGCTGAGAATGATCCAACTCGGTCAACTCCTGGATTCCGGAAGCGGCCGGGAGCAGGGAAAACCCTGATGGAGTCCGGAGGATCACTTCTTCGAGGTTCTTCTCCCCGGAAAGGACGTGTTGAATAGTGTAACGAGGATTGACGCCCAGGAGCACGTCCATGTTGGCCAGGCCCAGGTCCGCGTCCAGGATGAGGACGCGCCTGCCCATTCGGCTCATGGCATACGCCAGGTTTCCCACCACGTTGGTTTTGCCCACGCCTCCCTTTCCGCTGGTCACGGAAATGACCCGGACAGGCCCCTGCGGAGCGGCCGAATCCATAACGTCCCGAGGCAGCGCACCGCCGGACAGGAAGTCTCTCTTCTGATCACCCATTATCATTCTCAGTCGGCTGGCCTGGTCCATCCTACACAACCTCTCGACGATACTCGGCCTCTGCCGTCCGGTTTCGATTCAGCATCATAGCCGCTAGCCTCCGTTTCGATGCGGGTTCGATATCCTCCGGAACCTGCTGACCCATCGTAAAAAACGAGACGGGTTTTTCTCCCATGACCAGGAAATTGATCATGGCCGTCGGGTCCTCCGCCTCGTCCAGCTTGGTGAAAATGTAGCTGTCGAAAGGCAGGAGGTTGAACCTCTTTTCCGCGTGAATCAGGTTCTCGTACTGGGTCGTTGCGCTCAGGACGAGGTAGTGGTGGATCTTTTCCGGAATCGAAAGGATATCCTTCAATTCCTTGAGTTCTTCCATGTTGTTGGGACTCCTCCCGATGGTATCGATGAAGACCGCATCACAATCACTGTGCCTGGAGACGGCTGCCTGAAGTTCCTCCCGCGTGGTGGCCACCTCCAGGGGTACCGACATTATGCGGGCGTAAGTTTCCATCTGGGCCACGGCCGCAATACGGAAGGTGTCCAAAGTGATCATGGCCACGCGCTTGCCGCGCTTGACCGCCGCCAAGGCGGCAAGCTTCGCCATGGAAGTGGTCTTGCCCACTCCCGTGGGTCCAAGGAAGGAGACTATGCGCGCCCCGTCGCCTTTGCCGCCCCGGCCCCCGATTCGGATGGAGTCCAGGACCTCCAACAGATAACGCCGGATGGAAAAATCATGGTCCCCGGTCACGCACTCGGCCCCGTTTTCCGCTGTCGTGGACCGGGACATGAGCCTGGTCAACGCACTACGGTTCAGACCGAACCCCCTCAGACATGAATAACGATCTTTCACCTCTTTATTGAAGTATAGTTCCGGCTTGAGAAGGGACCCCGCCTCCAGCATCCAGAGCGCGTCCTTGATTTCGCAAAGCTCCTTTTCGAGGACATTCCACCTCCGGTAGAGTTCCTCCTGCCGCCTGAACGCAGATCCGGACACGGAGGTAGCTTCCAGGTCATAGTCCACTGCGGCGGTCACCTCGATATTGTCCCCGGGCCGCCCGTGATCGGCCTCGGAGCGCTCCAGGGTGCGGGTACGGAGGATGACCGCCTCGGGTCCCATCTCCTCCTTGACCATGCGCAGCGCCTCTGTCGTGTTGGAGGCCCGAAAGATCTTGACCCTCATCTCGATCACCCGATCTCACCGAGCGACTGCACATTCACTTCGCTCGGAATCTCGTTGTGGGAGAGCACCGCCACCGGGACCTGGAACCGCTCGCAGAGCTTTTTTACATGACGCCTCACCGTGGAGGAGCACAAAAGCACCGCATGTTGGGCCGACGAGGCCGCCTTCTCCAAGGCGGCGCGTATGTTCTCGGTAAACTGCTGTGCCTGCCGCGGCTCCAAGGCCAGATAAGACCCGTACTCCGTCTGGGTGATTCCGCCGGCTATCACCTCTTCGGCGGCTCTGGACAGCGAGAGGATCTTGAGCGTCTTGTCGCTGTCCAGGTACGGCTTGGTGACGGTCCGTGCAAGCCTCTGACGCACATATTCCGTGAGCAGGTCGGTGTCCTTGGTCATGGGCGCATAGTCGGCCAGGGTCTCCACTATGCTCAGCAGATCCCTGATGGAGACCTGCTCCCTTACCAGATTCTGCAGGACTTTCTGGACCGCACCCAGGCTCAGCAGTGCCGGTGTGAGTTCTTCCACTGCCTTGGGATGGGTCTTTGCAAGCCCGTCCAGGAGTTCCTGCACCTCCTGCCTTCCCAGGAATTCATCTCCATGCCTGCGAACCACCTCGGAAAGATGGGTGGTAATCACGCTGGCGGGATCCACGACGGTGTAGCCCGCCAGTTGCGCGTCGCCTTTCCTCTCAGGCGAAATCCAGACAGCGGGGAGGTTGAAGGCCGGGTCTGCGGTCTGGATGCCTTCCACCTTTGCCCGGGCGTCTCCCGGGTCGATGGCGAGGAAATGATCCATCATGAGTTCTCCGGTCGCCACCCGGTTTCCCCGGATGCACACGGCGTACTCATTGGGTTTCAACTCCAGATTGTCCCGGATGTGAAGCGAAGGAATCACGAGCCCCATATCCAGCGCGAACTGCTTGCGCAGGCTGCGGATACGATCCAGAAGCCCTCCTGATTTCTGGGTGTCCACCAACGGGATGAGGCCGTAGCCCAGCTCCAGTTCAAGCAGGTCCAGGGGCAGGAGCGCCTGGACCCGGGCCGGGGTGAGTTCCTCGGGTTCCGGCTCCTGAGGTTTGGCCTCCTCTTCCTCACGCTTCTTCCGGGCCGATACAAGGGTCCGGGACAGGGCAAAAACGGCGGCCGCCAGGAAGAAAAAGGGGAGGAACGGCATCCCCGGAGCCAGGGCAAACAGGAAGATAACGACGGAGGCGATTCCCAACGCCCTCGGTTCGGTGCTGAACTGGCCTGCCAGCAGCGATCCCACGTTCTCTTCGGCGGCCGCACGGCTCACCAGGATGCCGGCGCCCGTGGAAAGGACGATGGCCGGGATCTGGCTCACCAGGCCGTCGCCGATGGTCAAGAGGGTGTAATTCTGGGCAGCTGTGGACAGATCCAGCCCCATCTGAAGGACCCCGATGACCAGCCCGCCCACGATGTTGATAAGGGTGATGACGATACCGGCCACCGCATCGCCTCTTACGAACTTGCTCGCACCGTCCATGGCCCCGTAGAACTCGGCCTCCTTGGCGATCTGGGTGCGCCGCTCCCTGGCCTGCGCCTCGTCGATGAGCCCGGCGTTGAGATCCGCGTCGATTGCCATCTGTTTACCCGGCATGGCGTCCAGCGTGAACCTGGCGGCCACCTCGGCGATACGTCCCGAGCCCTTGGTGATCACGACGAAATTTATGACCACGAGGATCATGAAGACAACTAGTCCCACGGTGGTGCTGCCGCCCACCACAAAGGAGCCGAAACTCTTGATGATCTTTCCCGCTGCATATGATCCGGTATGGCCGTTCAAGAGGATGAGCCGCGTGGATGCGATGTTGAGGGAAAGCCTGAAAAGGGTGGTCACCAGGAGCAGGGTGGGAAAGGCGGAAAAACTCAAGGGCGGAACGACGTAGATGGTCAGAAGGAGGACCAGGACGCTCAACGTGATGTTGAATGCCAGCAACATGTCAAGGACCATGGTGGGCATGGGAATCAGCATCACCATCAGGATGCCTACGATACCCAGGGCGATGGCGATGTCCGCGTTGTTACTCACGCTCATCTTTCCAACGGAAGCCTTGATGAAATCCAATGGAACGTGCCTCCTCACCCGACCTTCTTCTTGAGACTATAGACGTAGGCCAGAATTTCAGCCACGGCCCTGTAGAAATGTGAGGGGATCTCCTCACCAATATCCACAGATCTATACAAGTTCTGTGCCAGCAATTTGTTCTCCACGATGGGGATATCCCGCTCCCCGGCCAGGGCTCGGATCCTGAATGCAACTGCGTCCGCCCCTTTGCCTGCAACCACCGGTGCGGTCATGGTTTCCGGGTCATAACGAATGGCCACCGCAAGATGCCGGGGGTTGGTTATCACAACGTCGGCCCGCTTGACCTCCTCCATCATTCTTCGCCTCGCCTTTTCGAGCTGAATCGAACGGATACGGCCCTTGATCAGGGGATCTCCCTCAGTCTGCTTAAGTTCTTCCTTCACTTCCTGTTTGGTCATCTTGAGATTCTGCTCGTACTCGCATTTCTGATACATATAATCGAGGACCGCGAGCACTACGATCACACAGCAACTGCGCACGATCACTTCGAAAGCAGTGCTGCCCAGCAGACCCAGGATCTGCTCCCGTCCCTGATAGGAGAGCTGCACGAGATCGTCCAGGGCGTCCTTTACGGTGGAAAACGCCGCCCAACCCACGATGCCGATTTTTGCCAGGGACTTTCCAAGTTCCACAAGAGATCGCTTGGAAAAGAGTCGTTTCACCCCTTGAATTGGGTTGATTTTTGACGCTTTAGGCGCCAACGGTTCGACGGTCCAGAGAAACCCGGTCTGGGCGTAGTTGCTCAGCACGGCCGCCACGGACAGAGCCATCATGAAAGGGAGGACCATCCCGAAAAAGGCCCAGACAAATCCCGTCAGCACATGGAATAGGCCGATCTGTCCCGAGCAGACGCCGGGAATCATATCGAAAGCCCCCTTGATCACCCGTGCCATGTCCTCGGTCAGCCCCTTTGCGCCGAAAAAAAGGTAGATGGTTCCGGTCACGAGGACGGCTACGGAGGAAATTTCCCTGCTCTTGGCCACCTGGCCCTTTTTTCTCGCCTCCGAGCGCTTTTTCGGGGTTGCGGGCTCGGTCTTTTCCTGAAAAGATTTCTCAGCCATTGGGCACCTGCATCAAACGGAGGAGGCCCAGCACGGATCGGGCCATGTCGCCCACGAGATCCGTCAGGAAAGGCCCCAGATTGGCGATGACGATCCCCAAGAAAATGAGCCCCAGGCAGATGTTCAGTGGAAAGCCCACCATGAGTATATTGACCTGGGGGACGGTTCGGGCCACGATGCCAAGGCACAGGTTGGAAAGAAACAAGGCAATGATTATGGGGGCCGCCAGTTTGAGCGCTATGACGAACATCTCGTTGCTCAGGGCCACCAGGGCGTTGACAAGTCCGGGTGTAAGAAAAAAACTCCCGGGCGGCACCCGATCAAAGGACTCCGAGAGCGCCCGGATGAAGAGATGATGGCCGTTGACGGAAAAGAAGACCAGGACGGTGAAGAGGTGGAGGGCCTGGGAAATGACCACACTCTGCCCCCCTGTTTCGGGATCCATTGCGCTGGCCATGTTGAAGCCCATCTGGAATCCCATGAATTGACCCGCCAGTTGCACCGATCCCAGGATGATCCGAACTCCCAGCGCAATGGAAAACCCAAGTAGGATCTCCGAGGCGAGCCCCACCGCAGTGCCCAGCGCGGTGGCCGGAAATGGCGGGGGAGAAGGAACCAGTGGTGTCAGGAGCACGGCCAGGAGCAAGGAAATCCCCGCCTTCCACAGGGCGGGGACGTTCCTGGCGCCGAAAAAAGGCAGGAGAAAAAAGAGCACGCTCACCCGGGCGAGCACCCAGGCAAACCCCTGAAACTGTACTATGGAGGATGCATGTATCAGCACCTTTTACACCCGTATCGAACCTGCCGTTCAGGCCCTGAAGGGCCATCCGCGGACGGGTTGACGCAGCACTCTCCCACCTCCCCGGGAGCGCCGGGGGGAGGCCTAGGGGGTCCGGCATGAGGGCGGAGGAACCGGGCCATCCCTTCCCTTCGCGTGAGGTGCAGGGG
>Ga0180301_10004932_pt1 | contig 10274 bp, 27 predicted proteins | sample GuaBasSediGuay16_FD_121797 | JGI IMG/M metagenome (GOLD analysis project Ga0180301, IMG submission 121797) | Subseafloor sediment microbial communities from Guaymas Basin, Gulf of California, Mexico - Guay16, Core 4569-2, 12-15 cm | ecosystem: Environmental > Aquatic > Marine > Hydrothermal... | reverse complement strand
TTATTTGTAAATATAATAATTCCAATAATTTACGACAACAAAAAATATTTGATTTTATTTATAAAATATCTTATACTTGCTATGGAAACAGGAAAGGGGGCTGGAAATGAATGTTAAAAAGTATATCAGAAACACGATTAAGTTGAATGGGATTAAAAACAATAAGTTTAAAATTGTTGTATTGCCTACCAAAAAACACAAAACCTTCTATGTTTCTTATCTTGGGTATGTTCGGTATAAATAACAGAGGTGATGTTTTTTATGGATAAAATATCTAATTTGGGTAGAGGGACTTTGGAGTGGATTAATCAGGTGAAAGATGAGAACCTACGAAGATATCTGCAGTTTAGGTATATTGACTTCAAGAGCAGGCAAGATGACTTATTGACTAATTTAATTAGGTCGGAGAAGACACTGGAGAGTGTAGAGCGTAAAAGAGCAAGGAGAAAAGACTTGAAAAGAGCTTGGGGATTTTAGGCATAAAATCTAAAAAAAAGAAGGAGGTGAGACAATATGAGCAGAGAACTAAAGACTATAACTTGCTTTCAAGAACTACAGCAGTTAAAGAAAGTTGTTAAGTTAGCTAAACAAGGGGTTAACTTCAAAGCAGAGGTAGATGAGGAAGAGACTATTTACTTCGTAGAGAAATATGCAATTCAAGTAGTTTCTGATAGATTTCTATTAGAAGAGAAGTTGTTGACCAGAGCAGAAGCAATTGAGTTGATAGAAGACCTAATTGATTATCAGAACCATCAGAACAGAAGTTAACAAGCGGTCTTCTGAAGATATTTTATGGATAAAAAATCTACAAAGAAGGGAGGGATAGAAGATGGCAAGAGCAGTTGAGTTATCAGAAATCCAGTCTATCAAGACTGGAGAGAAGGCGAAGCTGGTAAACGACTATGTTGCTAAAGTGGTGGCTAAAGCCAGCGAGGTAGAAGCTAAAGAGGGTCAAGGTATTCAAGTGGACTTTACAGAAGTCGGAATATCTAACCCTGACTGGCTAATACTTGGCTGGGTTAGAGCCAAACTAAAGAAATTGGGTTATGGAGTTTATATATCCAAGAAAAACGGGTATATTATCATAACCTAATTGTCTTTAAAGGAGGGACTTAAAATCCCTCTTGTCTTTATATTCTAATATAATATAAAAAGTATAAAATAAGAGTTAGAGTAATAAAAAAGAGAGGGTAAATTTAAGAAAGGGGAGACTCTGTAGAGAAAGTAGACTTAGAACTAAAGAGGGGTAGAACTATGAGACTATATGTTAGAAAAGTTAGAGTAAAGAAGTATAAGATATTAGTTATTAGAGTAGGTAGAGTTAAGTTTACTATAAATAAGTTAGGGAGTAGAATAGATGTTACTTTTAATTATAATAATTGGGATAAATAGAAAGGGGTAAGTAATGCAAACACAATATAATATAATGTTAGGGATAATGATTATGTATTTAGTGATTCTAATAGGGATTTTAGTAGTATTATTGTAGAAAAAAGGGGGTGAATAGACGTGAATGAAGTAACTAAAGCCTACTTATCTCAATTAGGTAGAGACTTTAGAACTGGGATAGGTAGAGGATTAAAAGCTTTCTTCTTAGTGTATGTGTTAACAAGTGCCCTAATGGGAGGGTTTAGAAGAATGACTATATTAGGTAGAATCTTATTCTTTGGTATTGGGTATGTATTAGTTAGAAGATGGTTTGGGATATATAGATTGTATGGTAGAAGAAGAAGATATTAAGAGAAAGGGGGTGAATAAAATGAAAGAAGAATTAATAGTAGTAGAAAAGTTAGTAGAAGCTATTGATTTGGCTAAGAAAAATAGAAATTTCCTTTTTCTTAATGATGAGGAATGTAATTACTTCATTGAAAGTAAAGTTTTAGTAATTCTTCATCATAGATTTGAGACGAAAGAATACTTGACAAGTAGAGAAGAAAAGATTAAAGAGTTAGAAGATTACTTATTAGAATTAGAAGTAGACCTTTTATAAAAGGGGTACACGAGGGAGGTGAGTAGAGATGAAAGCACCACCGGATAAGATTCACTCGGTTCTTAGAAAAATAACCGAAGATTTAAAGAATAGTCAACTAACTATAGAAGAATTAAAGGTAGAGACTATATTAATCATAGAAAACTCTTCTATAGATGAAAATGATAAGAAAGTAATGATTGAAAAGATTAGAAGAAAGTCTCCTAAGGTAGAGTTACAAAGATACTTATATAACTGTATACTTAAGTATGAAGGAGAGGGGGTGATTAAATGAAGATAGTAAAAGTAGAACCTATTAAGACTAAAACTGATTTGATTAAAGAATGTGTATTAAATGGGTTAGATAATGATGGTATAATGGACCTATTGAGTCTAAACTACCCAGATGATGATTATGATAAGTTATTGAATCATATAGGAGTAATAAGACATCAACTAAGAAAAGAAAAGAGGCTTCCTACTATTAATCATAGGATACTTAGTAGACATAAATTAACTATTAAATATATGACCAGAGGAGAGACTAATACTCAGATACTAAAGAGATTGAAAAAGAAGTTCCCAGAGATAGAAGAAAGAAAATTGAAACAAAGAATATGTGAATATAGATGGCATTATAGACAGGGTAAGTTTGAATAATTAGATACTAACCCTAATTAGAAGTTAACTTATTATAGGCTTATGGACTGCCTGTTAAGTCTCATAGGATAAAGAAACATTGTATACTTTCTTGATTAATTAAATTTATATGGTATAATTTAATTGGAAATAGAAGAGAGAAAAGTTATGTCTAAAAGGGAGGTGAAAAATGAACGACTTATATTGGCAACGTAGGTTTAAAGAATTAAATGAAAATCAAAAACAGTTTGCCCGAGATTATGTCTCTCAGATAGAAAAAGAGTATACACACTTCTCGGATGAGGTATATAAGAAATATGGGGATACTTGTTTATATAAGACTGTCCGAGACATGAGAACAGTCTTCTGTTTAATTAGACAACTCGTGAACGAATTGATTGATTAAGAGAAAGGAGGTGAGAAAGATGAAGATAGTTGAGTTATCACTAATCACAGAGAAGACTGGAGAAAAAGCTCAGAAAGTCAATGAAATAGTTACTAACATTGAAGCCAAGTATTCTGAGACCAGTCTACCAGAGGGCCAAGGTCTTCAGTTCAACTTCAATGAAGTTGGATTAGAAGATGATGCTCCTTGGGTGATTCTGGGTTGGGTGAGAAGTAAACTTCAGAAGAAAGGTCACAAGGTTCATATATCCAGAAAAGCCCGAACTATTACTGTAGCCTAAATCTACAGTTAAATAGAGGGGACTGAACATCCCCTCTTAGTCTTAATATATAATATAGGTAAAGAAGAACTATGTCTATCAAGTATCAAAGTCTCCAAGAATTATTATATACTTTCTTTATTAATTTAAAATTAGGTGGTATAATTTATTTAGAAGAAAGGAGTAGAAATGAAACATAATAAGAAAAGTAAAAGTAATAAGAATATAATTAAATCTTATAGGAAAAGATTTGGTAGAGTAGAATATAGACTAATTAAAGAAAAAGAACACTTATTAGAACAATACTGGAGTCATTTAAACGAAGTTAAATTGTTACTTGATTCTTTGAGAAAAACCTACCCTAATCAATATCATAAACTAAAAGAAAGATACAAGTTACTAAATGAAACTCGATTATCTCTATCCAAATATTACCTAAAAAATCATAATCTATCTGCATCTCTATTTAGTCTATCAGAGGAGATGTTAACGTGAAAAGAAGTAGAAGAAAATGTAAAAGTTGTGGACGAGTATTCTACTGTGGCAGGAATGACGAATGTATAGGACTTGAGAACTATAATGATTGTACTTGTTACAAGTGTGATAAAAAATATAGTAGACAATGTGTTGATGCCTATTTAAAAGAAGGTATAAATGAAGAATGTTATAAATATCAAAAAGAAGCAATAGTAGATAAAATTTTATATGAATTATGAAAAAGAGAAAAAAATGTTATGTATGTAAAAAGACATTCTATTGTGAGAGTCAAGATAGTTGTATAAATCTTGTTTATAATAGTTGTACTTGTTACTCCTGTGACAAAGCATATTATAAAGAGCGTATTAAAAATTGCCTTGAAAGATTCATTAAAACTTGTTATAAATATCAAGAACAAGCAGTAATAGATTATACACTTTCACAATTATGAAACTAAAAAGAAGATGTTATATATGTAAGAAAATTTTCTATTGTAGACCCAGTGAGTCTTGTAAAGATACTTATAAAAGTATACTATGTAGTTGTTATAAATGTTCACTATCCTACTTTGAAGAAGAAGTAGATAAGAATTTTAAAGAACCATATCACCACTGTTTCTATTATGATAAAGAAGCAAGATTAAAATATGTTTTAAGTGAATTATGAAAATAGTATATAAACCAAAATTAAAACTTGGGACTTTAATAGTAGACGGGTTTTATAGTCCAAAAAATGATGTAATTTATATTAATTCAGCCAGACCTAAATTAGTTAGAATTATTACTTTGTTTCATGAATCAATACATTGGGTAATAGATAAAGTAGTTAGAATAAAAAAAGTTGATTATCTTCATTTTATTTGGGACTCGTATTCTATTTTAATAGATTCAACGTATCACCTGGGGAATAAAATTAGAACTATTAAACGTATGTATAGATATTACTTTTAAATAGGTATTGAAAGATTAAATAAGTTTATATATGTTTCTTTAGTTATAGTATAAAGAATAATAGGGTCTTCAGATGAAGAATGGTAGACTTACAATTAGAGACTTAAAAAAACTCAAACCAGGAGACCTGCTTATTCAAGTAGATAATATCAATAGAAAATTAGAGTATCCTTTAGTTATAGTATTAGGAATAGACGTAAAATATGAAGTAAGGTCGATTCAGGGATTTATTGAACACCAGCACTTGTATACTCTTAATTCTGAGTCTTTTTACGCTGGCTATTCTAATTTTAGACTCTTAACCAGACCTCTAACTGAAGAAGAAAAAGAGGAGTATAATAGACAACTATTAGAATTACTAATAGATAGATTAGAGTAAAGAGGTGATGAGTTATGATTAAAAGTTATCATGTAGACTTAGCTCTACAAAAAGCAGTAGAAGCAGAACAAAGTGGAGATAGAGAACGAGCAGACAAGTTTTATCGTATAGCCGAAAAGTATGAACAATTCTTGGCAATGAAGGGAGGACATCAGTATGAAAAATCAACAATCTCTAAAACAATATGAAGTAGTCTTATTTAATGATTCTACTCATTCATTTGACCAAGTTCTTGTTTTACTTTCTTTAGTATTACGAAAGAACCCAAGTGAGTTAGTTGAAACAGTTCAGTATATTCACGATTTAGGGCAGTGGACTGTAACTCAATGTCACTTTGAATTAGCAGAAACTATTTATAACGAATTAAAACAATGTGGATTAAAAGTTAAGTTGGTCCCAATAAAAAAGGAGAGTGAGTGATGAGATTTTATCAAATTGCTATATATAAAAGAAGAGATGACAATGACCCAGAGTTAGATGTATCAGTATATGCCAGATGCCCAAAAGATGCTATAAACAAGATAGCCAAGTTAACTAAGTCCATCAACTTTAATAGGCAACACTACAAAATGTGTTATAAAATGAAAGACTATCAAAACAGTTATCGATGTAGTTATTACATAGAAGATTAAGAAAAAACTAATTTTTGGGGGGGTTAAGATGTGTCCATTGAAAGGAAGTGATTGTATAGGTGAGAAGTTTTCAGGCAACTGTTATTGTGTACTAAAAGAACGATATGAAAAACAGAAGAAATTAGAAGAAATAGCCAAACAAGAAGAAGAATATAAATCTCGATATCAGAAAAATGAAAGAGAAAATTAAAAGAATCTGTCCTGCTTGTAAGAAAACTTTCTACTGTTTAGGGTCTAATTGTAGTAATAGGGATACAATAGACGCTTGTTCCTGCTTTGTATGTGATGATAATAGCCCTAATCCTAAATGTCGACAGTGGATTCGATTGTTCTTGATGGGTAACTCTATGTATAAAGATTGTTATATTCTTCAAGATGAAGCAATTATTAGGTTAATTGAACGTAATCTATAGAAAGTTCTTAGTCTCTTTTTCTCACTTAATTAAATTATACTTACTATACTTTCTGGATTAATTAGAATAATTATGGTATATTTTAATTAAATTTAAAGAGAGAGGTAGAGTATGAGAAAAGTAAATCATCAGGAACTAAAAGAAGTAGTGATTAGATGTTATGAAACTAAAATCCCTCTATATATTTGGGGGAGAACAGGGATAGGGAAGAGTGAGACTATTCGAGAAGCAGCAAAAGATTTGGCTAAAAAACTGAATTTAGAATATTATGAAGAAGTAAATGGGAAAGCAGAAGGGTTTGGTCTAATTGATGTTAGATTATCTCAGTTTGACCCTTCTGACCTAAGAGGTTTACCTTATATAGAATCAACTGAACAGAAATCAAGATGGGCTTATCCTGATTGGCTACCCAAAATAGGTCAGGGGATATTATTCTTAGATGAATTGAATTTAGCACCCCCCTTAGTTCAAGCATCTGCATATCAATTAATCTTGGATAGAAGATTAGGTAGTTATAGATTACCTGAGGGATGGATAGTAATTGCTGCTGGTAACAAATTAGAAGATAGAGCTCGAACGTTTGAAATGGCTGGACCACTCTGTAACAGATTCGTTCACTTAGAGTTAGCAGTTCCCACAATAGAAGAGTGGACTACTTGGGCTACTACTCACAAAGTAGATTCAAGAATAATATCATTTTTAAATTTTAAACCTTCTTATCTATTTAGATTTGATGATAAGATACAAGAAAAATCCTTCCCTACCCCAAGGTCTTGGGGGAGATATTGTTCTGCTTTAATCAATTCTCTACCTGATTCTGAATTTAATCAAACCTTAGTAGCAAGTGCCGTAGGAGAAGGAATAGCAGTAGAATTTACTGCCTTTTTAAGACTAACTCGTAAAATTAAGATTAAAGATATTTTGGATAAACCTGAATTAATTAAAGAAATAAGTGAGATTGATTTAAAGTATGCCTTGTTGTCTGCCTTAGCAGAAGAAGGGAAGAAGAAAGAAACTTTTCACTCAGTAATAGTCTGCTGTAAGTATTTAGAACCAGAGTTTGCTACTCTATTATTAAGATTTCTAAAAGGAAGTGTAGAAGATTTTGTGAAGAAAATTCAGAAATCCCCAGAGTTAGTTAATATAATTAAACAGTATGCTAAATATCTACTATAAGAGAGGTAGGAAATGAATCAAGAAGTTCGAGATCTTCTAATATCTACCAGAGTGAAGATGCAAAAAAGTTTACCTTTCTTCTCTTATCTCTCGATGTATCTAAAATTTGAAGAAGATTCAAAAGTCCCAACTCTATGTGTCAATTCCGAAGGAGTATTAAAATATAATCCCAAGTTTATCAAGACTCTAAGTAGGTCAGAAGTAACTGGGGTTTTATGTCACGAAGTTCTACATGTAGCATTTGAACATTTAAGTAGACTTGGTGTAAGACAACCTACACTTGCTAATATAGCAATGGATTTAGTAGTAAATGAACTACTAAATCAAAATAGTATAGATTTACCTAAAGGAGGTTTAATCCCTAATACTAATCATTCTTATTCTTTTGGTAAGGTAGTAGTTAAAGATATTGATAAAAAAATCTGGGAAGAAATTTATGATGAATTAAAAACTCAGATAACAAAAACTCAGATTTCAACTGTAGATAAGGAACGATTTGATACTCATAGTTTTTCTAAATCAAAAGACTCCAGAGATCAAAATTCTAAATCTAAAAACTCTAATCAAAGAAAAGAAGATATTTGGAAGAAACGTTTAACTGAAGCTTTTACCTATGCTAATATTCAAGGGAAGACTCCATTAGGGGTAGATAGATTGATTGAGAATCTACATTCACCTAAACTCCCTTGGAGACATTTATTAATGAAATATATCACTCAATATATCCCATCTGATTATACTTATATAAGACCCAGTAAAAAGAGTTTAGCTATAGGGATCTACATGCCTTCAGTTACTAAAGAAGATTTAGATATTGTAATCGGGGTTGATACTTCTGGTTCAATTACTCAGGAGTTACTCAGAGATTTTGTATCTGAACTGTTAGGGATACTAAAAGACTTCCCCCAAGTGAAAATGACTCTTCTAATGTGTGATGCTGGGATTCATTCAGTTGAGACTATCAATAATAAATTTGATATCAATCAACTAAAAATTAAAGGTGGTGGGGGAACTGATTTTAGACCAGTATTTGATTGGGTTAATCAACATCAACCAGAGACCCGTTTGATAGTCTATCTAACTGATTTATACGGAGATTTTCCAAGTCACTGGGACGGACCAGTTATTTGGTGTTGTCCAAAATCAAGTAGTAGTGTAGAAGTCCCATTTGGGTCTAAGGTGGTGATTGAATGATTTTTAAACCAGAGATAGAAGAAAATCTACTTAAATTAAACTCAAAAATACAAGAAATTGAAGACTTGTGTTCTTCTTTTAATCAGAAGAAACTATACTCAGACATCTTAGAATTTACTAAACTTTTTAGCCAAGTAGTTAACTTTCTATCACCTAAGATAGTTAAGAGTCGAGTTTCAGCCAGATTTCTGGCTATTAATCGGAAGCTACTTGGGACTGGGTATTACAACTATAGTAAAGTAGTCCCATTGAAGGCGAAATGGTGGCTAAGTGGGATAAGAAGTTTTGAGGGAATGGCTGAGGGTTGGGAAGATTTAAAAGATAGTGTTGAATCTATCTATCAAAGAGATTCAACTTATATTCGGGACTTAACTAAATGGAATAGATTAGTTGAGTGTTTTGAGTATGTTAGTAGAATCAACGATTTAATTAACCCAAAACCACTTATTTATAATCTGCCACTTGAAGTCTCGAGCTATAATTTCGAAATTAAAGACAAGATAATCACTAAAATTAAGAATCAGACTTACACTCAATTAAAAACTGTTCTAAAAATAGAACAGTCTACTTCCGAGAAATCACCTGACTGTTCTATTTATCTAACAGTAGAATCAGACTCAATCTGGGGCTATGAAACACTTAGTCTTACTCAGAGCCAATTAAATTTGACATTTTGTTCTATTGCTGATTCAAGTCAGATTCTACTACCTCTATTAGACCAAGCTAAGAATGATATTTCTACTTTACTGACGAAAGCAGAGACTGAGATTCCGATAATCATAGGGGAATTTAAAACTAAATTTAGTTCTGAGTTAGTTTTCACTAATCTTTAAAAGAGGTTAGAATAATGTTAGAAATTAGACAAGAACAAGACATTCTAAAACTTATTCATACTTTAGAAGTTTTAGAGTTCCCTTATTTTGAAGTTAATTATCAAGACCTGTCTTGTTTATTAGAATCTCTTCTACATACTTATTCGTTTCTAAGAGTTGAATTTGTTATAATTAATAACCCAAGTAATGCCTACCCAAAGATTAGTATTCATGTAATTAAAAGTGATTTCTATGAAGTAGTAGGGATTTTTGAGGTAACTCCTCATAGAATTAGTCTATATCTGCCTGGATGGAGTACGTCTTCCATAGTTCTAAGTCAAAGATGCTCTAAACATAATCTAAGAGAATCAGCTTTAATTTGGATTGAACTAATCAAAAAGTTTGGGAGTGACTTGAAGATTGATAAAAATCTAAAACGAACAGTTAGAAGATTTCTGAGTGGGAAAATTAATAAGAAGAAGTTGTTTGAGTATGTAACTATTCGTCAAGCATTACAAAATCTATAATGATGGCAGAAAGTAAAAAGGTAGCAATAAAATGTATGAAGTGTGGTAAAACATTTTACTGTGATGGGAAAGATTGTATTGAATTTAAGCTTAGGAGAAGGTGTACTTGTTATAGATGTGATAAGGGAACACCCTGGGTAAGATGTTATCTTAGAGGTCAAGCTAATTCTAGGTGTTATAAATATCAAGATGAAGCAATTATTGATTTAATATCTAAGGAGTTGTAATGATTGAACTAAAATGTCCTAATTGCCAAAACCCTTTATTAATTACTCCTAAGGGACCTAAATGTCCCTACTGTGAAAGAAAGAAGAAATTAGTAGTAAAATTTACTAAAGGGTTTTTAACTAATTACTATACTATATTACAGAGAGAGAATGTTGACTTTATTGATAGAAATATTCTAACTTCTGGTGATTTACAGATCTTAGCAGGTCAGGG
>Ga0180301_10004931_pt1 | contig 10275 bp, 10 predicted proteins | sample GuaBasSediGuay16_FD_121797 | JGI IMG/M metagenome (GOLD analysis project Ga0180301, IMG submission 121797) | Subseafloor sediment microbial communities from Guaymas Basin, Gulf of California, Mexico - Guay16, Core 4569-2, 12-15 cm | ecosystem: Environmental > Aquatic > Marine > Hydrothermal... | reverse complement strand
CATAACTCTGTGCACCGGTTTCTGTGCAAATGACCTCGAGAAAGCGCGCACCAAGGCAGTGCAGCACCGAGAAGCATCGTGGGAGGGGATTAATCCAGCCGGCGAGGATCACCATTTTTGCACAGCAATTGTTCCCTTTCAAAAGTTATGGACATCGTCTGCGGGATATAGTATATGACGCTAGCGCTTTCCAGTGCAGCCCCACGGGCAAGCCCGTGGCACGACTCCCGCCCGCCCTTAACAGCATCTATTCGCGGCTAAAACCGTGGCCTTCGGCGGGCGAGGGAAAGGCGGAGCCCACGTAGATGATCTAATCGAATGATAGAAAAAACCCAAACAGTATCGTTTATGAAAGTTTTATAAGGACTATCGTGGAAAAGACAGCCAAGAGAAGAGCTAGAAGAGTTGCGTATGCGTTCGCCCTCGTTCCTATTTTGGTAATACTTGCCGCTTTTGTGTGGTTTTTCGTAAACATGTTTGAGGGTGAGAAACCTGTAGTGAGCGTTCAGCCACTTCCAAAATTCCTCTCAAAAAGCCAGGGCTTTACCCTTCATGCCAGTGACAGAAAAAGAGGCCTCAGGACCTGCCGTGTTTCTTTGAAGCAAGGCGGCAGAGAAATAACTGTCCTGGAAAAGAAGTTCCCCTTCAAGGGTTTTTTGAACCGACGCGGCGTTCATGAATACGAAAAGCAGATTTTTGTGGATCCCTCCGCTTTAGGGCTTGCGCAGGGTGAAGCAGACCTCTATGTGCGGTTTTGGGATTACTCCAGGAGGGGTGGGGGCGACGGGAACCTGACCTTGGTCCAACACAAGATGATTGTGGATACCATCCCGCCGGGCATCAGGCCTATAAGCCGCATGCATAATGTGAACGTAGGAGGAAGCTGTGTGGTAGTTTACCAGACCTCCTCTGATGCACAAGAAACCGGTGTTTACGTGGACAACCTGTTTTTTCCAGGATTTCCGGTTGAGAGCACGCAGGAGCAGGGCATTCATGTATGTTATTTTGCCATACCCCATAACGAGAGTTCAAAACCTTCGATCACGCTCTGGGCCAAGGACAGGGCAGGCAACACAGCAAAAGCTGGCTTTTATTGCCATGTTCGAAAGAAAAAGTTTCGCGTTGACAGGGTCAATATTACCGACAGGTTCCTAGATCAGGTACTCGCTTACTTTTCGTACTATCTCGGGGATACAAAGGGTAGCAAGATTAGCAAATTTCTTAAAATTAACAATGACTTGAGGAACGAAAATCACCGATTTATTTCAAAGCTAAAGGAAAAAACCAGCCCTAAGAAGCTGTGGGAAGGAACATGGATCAGGCTCAAGAATGCCGCCACCATGGCACGGTACGCGGATCACCGTATCTATTACTACAAAGGCAAGAAAGTGGATGAAAAAGATCATCTAGGAATTGACCTTGCTTCGCTTGCTAATTCTGCGGTTCAGGCTGCCAATTCTGGCCGTATCGCGTTTGCCGGTAGACTGGGAATTTATGGCAATACAGTCGTCATTGACCATGGCCAGGGGATTGAATCTCTGTATGGGCATTTGAGCAAGATAGAGGTATCTGCTGATCAGAAAGTCAGGAAAGGAGATATAATCGGCTACACCGGGCAAACCGGCCTTGCAGGTGGCGACCATCTACATTTCTCAGTCATAGTCGGGGGGCTTTTTGTCAACCCAATCGAATGGTGGGATAGTCATTGGCTGGAAGACAATGTATTCAGGAAGCTTGCCCTTATCGAGCGATCTTCTTAACGTTAAAATCACTGCAGGCTTTTTTTCTTTCAACTGCAGTCAGTTGCATAAACCTCTGCCAGCAGGAAACATCCGAAAAATAAAAAAGATTTCGCATTGCGAGGCGTCTTCTTCATGCACTCCATTGATGAAATAAAGAAATTTGTATCCAACCACTTCTCTGAAGCATCAGGCAGCCATAGCCTTGAGCATACATACAGGGTCTACAATCTTTGCATGCACATTGGGAAGGTTGAAGGCGCAGACCTCGAGGTCTTGGCTATAGCAGCCTACCTGCACGACATAGCGAGGCCTTACGAAGATGAATCGAAAGGCACAATATGCCACGGTGAAAAAGGGGCAGAAATAGCTTCGGCCCTGCTTGAGTCCTTCCCGATTTCCGAAGAAAAAAAGGCAAATATCTTGCATTGTATTCGGGCACACAGGTTTCGCGGAAAAACCCCTCCTCAAACGCTTGAAGCAAAGGTCCTCTTTGATGCCGACAAGCTGGATGCGATTGGAGCCATAGGAATTGCGAGGGCGTTCCTTTTTGCCGGAGAGGTAGGAGCCAAGCTCCATAATCCCGGCATGGAGCCTGAAAACACCAGCCCTTATTCACAGGATGATACAGGGTACCGAGAATTTAAACTGAAGCTTTGCAGGATCAAGGATACCATGCTTACGCAAGAAGGCAACCGACTGGCTAGAGAACGGCATGAATTCATGGAACTATTTTTTCAAAGGTTCCTTGAGGAGCATGAGGGTCTAAAATAGACACCCTGCCATTTCACGCGCTTCCGAGTTTGAGCCTTAAAAGGGCTCACTTGAGCTTGATCAGGTTATTCACGTTTCTAACGCCTGAGGTAGACCTGGCCAGTGCTTCGGCTCTTTTTCGTGCCCTCTCAGTGTCTACGGCTCCGGTGAGCGTTACCGTTCCCTCAAATGTTTTTACCGAAATCGCAAAACCTTTGAGAATAGAATCACGAAAAATCTTTGCCTTGACCTTGGTGGTGATAGTTGCATCATCTACAACTTGCCCGGGAGTTCTGCCCGCAGGGGTCTGACAACCCAAAACGGAAAAAAGAATGCTTAAAAGCACTAAAAGGACCAACAATGCCTTTGCTCTCTGTGCCATATCACTTTACCTCCAACGAATCCAGTTTTGGGACAGGCGCCTGGCCTGAGTACGTTGCTCTGAAGAGCCCACTATTGAGAAACCAGGCAATCTCTTAAAGGACTTGCCAGGGCCGCTAAAGCAGCACTACTGCAAGGAGCTTTTTTCAGTACTTAATAATTTGACGGATGCGGGGGGTCAAGGCAAAAATCGCAGCTTAAACGCCCCGGGATTCCTTCGACGCTGACCTTGGGAATACCTACAGGGCTTACTCCTGGATCTTACGGTTGATCGCTTCAGCTGCTTCCTTTGTGTATTTGGCAAAGGCTTCCATCTTTTTTTCGTCCAGGCTCGCCTTGAACCCCACAGCCCAAATGGCTGATCTCAGATGGCTCCATCCCCTGATCGGAGCGGCTACAGCCCACACACCGAGAATATATTCCTCATCGTCCGTGGCATAACCCCTGGCTCTTGCTGCCCTGATTTCTTCAAGATACTTAGCTGGATCTGTGACCGAATTCTTGGTATAGCTTACCAAGCCTCTTGACTTGATCAGTCTTATGGCTTGTTCTTCCTCCATTTCTGCCAGAAAGACTTTCCCCACTGCCCCTGCCAAAACAGGGATTGTGGTTCCTATGGGGGAGGTGATTTTTAAATCATTTTTTGATTCAACTATATCAACGACCGTGACGTGATCCCAGTTTAAAACACCCAGAAAAACCGATGCTTGCGTTTTCTCCATCAACCATTCCATAACAGGCCTGGCTACATTCTTGAAATCCGCTTGGGAGTATGCTCTCCTGCCCAGCTCAAAAAGGGTGACCCCAAGGGTATACTTTTTTGTGCTGGGATCTCTTTTAATCACCCCAAGGTCCTTAAGAGCGGAAGTCATGCCATGCACGGTGCTTTTAGCCATTTTCAAATCCCTGGCGATTTCGCTCACTCCCACGCCTCCCCTGGAGGAGCCTATCAACTTCAGGATCTCAAAGGCCTTTCTAACTGATGGAGCAAAATATCCCTTACTCATTGTTCACCATATTGAACTCTTCGAAAATCTACAAGACCCTGCTTTATTTGTCAAGGAGCGCGGGAGCTCTCTGGCGAAGCACCCGGTGGCTTTCCCCTTAGACGAGTCAGCGTTCACGTGAGTACAGGGCTACATATCCCTGCCCCTTGGCTAGAGGGTCAGTATGCCCCGATGATTAGTAACGCACTCTCAATTCAGGCCATTTCAGAAAAACACTTCTTTCTGTTGGCGCAGGCTGCTCGATATCCTGTAAGAGGGCGCTTTTCTCTTGACAACGGAAATAAACAGGATAATGATAATGTCCTGCGTTGTTCACAATAATGAACCCCGATAGATGATGCTCGGACATCCCCAAGATTTTCTCTAAAACCTGCGGATTGGAAGCGGAGACTGGGTGATATGGATTTTGAGACTTTCGTAGAAGGCCCATTATTGTGGGCGGTCTTCCTCGCTCTTCTTGCAGGAGTTGCCTTAAGGATTGTATTTTTTTTCATCAAAACAATTGGCACGCAAAATAGTCCTGGTTCCGCTTCTGGAATTGCACATACACTCCACACTTTCGGCCGGCTCTTCATCCCCTTTCACATGGCAGCGGCCAAGAAACCCTTTTATGCAACGATTCGCTATGTCTTCCATGCGTGTCTTTTCATTGTTCCGATATGGTTTAGCGGCCATGTTGCGCTGTGGTCCGAATCGAGATTCGGATGGGACTGGGTTTCTCTCCCCGATTTATGGTCTGACTGGATGAGCATTATTTTGCTCGGCATAGCCGCTTATCTTTTCATTCGTCGAATAGTCTCTCCTTACATCAATCTGGACAGCCAAAAGTCCGACTATGCCCTGATCATCATTGTTTCCCTGCCCTTTTTGACAGGATATCTCTCCGCGCACGGGACTCTTGATGCTCTCCCTTTTTTTGGAGATAACATGCTAACCATTCATGTTCTTTCCGGTGAAGCAATGATTCTGGTAACAGCGGTTCTTTTCTGCCGAACCAGACTCAATCCGGCGAAATGCACAGGATGTGCATCTTGTGAGTTAAGCTGCCCCACCGCGACTCTTGAAACAAAAGACCAGGGGAACCTGCGCATTTTTAACTACTCTCACTACCAGTGCATTTGCTGTGGAGCATGTGTTAATACGTGTCCGGAGGATGCGGCGGAGCTCCGCCACGAGATTAGCCTAAGAAGGCTCTTTCAAGTTCTCCCTAAGCAAGAGATCAGGTCTGTTGAACTAAAGGCTTGCGAGAGATGTGGCGCTCTTTTTGTTCCTCAACCTCTTTTTGAAAAAATCCACCGCACTTTCAGCGACGATTATCTGAACTTCTGCCCCAATTGCAGGAAAGTCAATATCGGCAATTTTTATCGCACCCTTTCCCGTTCATATACTAATACTAAAGAAGGACAGCACGCGCAGGTGGATAGAGCGAACGCATCAGGCTGAGATGATTGCATTTCTTTGCTGTGCGTTTGATTTCCTTGCTTTTTAGCTTAGTGAAACAAAAGCGCCATTGGTTTAATTGCTAAACATAATTCTGCTTTCAATGTGGAGCCTGGATAACTTAATATCAGAGGGTTGGGGGACAAGAAAAAGCCTGAAAAAAGACGCTCCCCCAGGTGATACACCTGCCTGGAGGCCATTTGGCTCCAATATGCACGTGAGCTGACGGGCATGTCGGAGAAAAAGAGGTCGCATCCTCTGTTCGGTATAATGAACAAACCGGGGCCGTTGTTTTTCTTTTTTCGAGGGGATTTTTTGCCTCTATCCGCCTTCACAGCAAGAGTAAGAGGATTGTCAGCGAAAGATTTTCTCTTGACAAGCAGAACTTTTGTGCTATTATTCCTTATCTTCGTTCATAATAATGAACCAAAAATTTCCGGCAAAAAATTTTTATTTCGAATTTTACTGACCACGGCGAACTTTTGAGAAGCTGTCAACGCGGAACATTACTTGTTTTTCAAAGGATGGATGGAATAAAATACCATTTTAGTGCCCCTCTATGAGATATTAAGTACCAAGCCAAAATCCCCTTTAAGGGAATAGAAAGGAGAACGCTATGGCAATGGAAAAGGAAGGTCTTTCAACAGCAGAGAGTCTTCGAAAAACAAGGACCTATGGCAAGTTTCGTTGCCACAACCCATCGTGCATGGGAAGATTGCAGCCAAAGGCTGGCGAGAAACAAGTCAAGTGCCCTGTGTGCGGAATGGAATATCGGGTACATTGGATTCGTCCTGATTTTCCTCGAATTCGAGGACCAGTGTGGGATGTTAACAGAAAAATAGCCCAAGAGGCGCTAGCAAAAAAGGAGGGAAAGGAAGATGCCACTAGATAGAAAAATAGGCTACGTTGACCTCTCCACCGGGAATATAGAAATTAAGCCTATTCCGCTTGAAATTCGAAAAAAATTCCTGGGAGGCAGGGGACTTGACGCGTATTTGCTTTACAACCACACCAAGAAAGGGGTTGACCCGCTTGGCCCGGACAATGTGCTGCTCTTTAGCGGAGGAATCCTGACAGCCACCTGTGCCTCGGCAACAGCCAGAACTCATGTGATGGCGAAGTCCCCTCTTACCGGGTTACTGGGTAGCGCCAACATGGGTGGTTTTTTTGCGCCTGAGTTAGCATGGGCGGGCTTTCACCATATCGTTATAAAAGGCAAGGCCAGGAAACCCGTGTACCTGTGGATCCACAATGGTGAAATAGAGATAAGGGACGCAAAGAACATATGGGGGCGCACTGTCACTGATTCGCAGTGGGCAATAAGGGATGAGCTGGGAGACGAAGAAGTCAAGTGTGCAGTCTGTGGTCCTGCAGGTGAGAATCTTGTAAGGTTCGCTAACGTAATGACAGGCATAAAAAACTCAGCTGGAAGAACTGGTATGGGATGCGTAATGGGCTCCAAGAATCTGAAGGCTTTGGCTGCCCGCGGCACGATGGACATTAAAATTGCTCATCCGACTGAAGCGCTTGAATTTAACAAGCGCTTTATAGATCAAATAGTGAGCGCAAAGGTGAACCAAACCCAGGGAACGCTTGGAACGCCTTTTATATGGGGAGCCACCAATTCCTGGGGAGGCATACGCTGCAGGAATTTTCAGCTAAACCAGTGCGAATATGCCGATGATATAGAACCCGAAAGGCTAGATGAAATCGCCACTGAAACAATCGGACCGTACCATATGACAGGCTGCTTTGGCTGCCAGGTCCACTGTCGAGCACAGTATAGAATTCCTTCAGGGCCATATGCTGGAAGGTATGACGAAGGACCGGAGTACACATCCCAGGGGGCCTTTGGAGGCGAGCCTGATTGCAAGAATGCTGTTACGGTTTTGACTGGCAATCACCTTGTCGATCAATTTGGAATGGATAACCTGGAAACAGGGAGCCTGATCTCCTGGGCCATGGAACTATACGAGCTGGGCATACTCACACAAAAAGAAACAGATGGCCTGGACTTGAGGTTCGGCAATGACGAAGCTCTTCTTGAAATGATTGAGAGAATTTGTTACCGAAAAGGGTGGCTTGGTGATACCCTGGCTGACGGGGGCATTCCTGCTTCAGAGAAAATCGGCAAAAATTCCTTTGACTACCTCATTCAGGTCAAGGGAATGAGCAATCTGCACTCAGATGAAAGGGCCACCCCGGCCCTGGCCCTTGGAATTGCCACCGGTTCAAGAGGTTCTGACCATCTCAGAAGCAGGCCTGCTATTGACCTCTACCATCTACCTGAAGAGGTATTGAGAAAGATATACGGCACTCCCGTTCCCTATGACGGACCTTTGAGTTCAGAGCATACCGCTTACGAGGGTAAGCCCTGGCAGGTTTTCTGGCAAGAAAACTGTTACATGGGAGTGGATTGCCTTGGTATTTGCAAGTACCACACCACCTTCCTTGGCGCCACACTGCCAAACTTTGAGGATTGGTCCAGGGTGCTTTATTACAACACCGGCCTTGAGATGACACCCAGGGAAATCTGGGATGTTGCTGAAAGGTGTTACAACATAGAGCGTTTGTTCAATCTTCGCGAAGGACTCAAGCGAGATAATCCCAAGAAAGGTGATACCCTTAATCACCGCTATTTCGACGAACCGTGCAAGTTGGGGGCTCCCGACGTTGTGGGCAGAACAATAGATAGGGAAAAATTTCAGAAGATGATTGATGAATACTACGAACACCACGGATGGGATAGCGACGGCGTTCCTTTGCCTGAGACCCTGAAGAGGCTTGGCCTGGAAAATGAGCCTTCTCATCTGCTGTGATTTTATTGAAAGGAGAATGTCGCAATGGAACCGAATGGCAAAGTTCTATATATAAACTACGAAAAATGCACCGGATGCCGGCTGTGCGAACTGGTTTGCTCTGTAGTGCATGACGGAGTCTCAAACCCGGCACGGAGCCGAATAAGGGTAATGAAATGGGAGGCAGAAGGGCTTTACATCCCCATGTCGTGCCAGCAATGCCAGGATGCACCCTGCATGAATGTTTGCCCGGTGAAGGCCATATCCCGTGACGAAACTCTGGAACGCGTTATGGTTGATTACGACAAATGTATTGGATGTCGATCCTGCGTGGCTGTTTGCCCTTTTGGAGCTATGTCTTTCGATACGGTGGACAAGAAAGTTTTTAAGTGCGACGTATGCGATGGTGATCCACAGTGCGTACGTTTCTGCGAGGAAAAAGCCGTGGACTATGTGGATGCCAGGGAGCTGGGCACACTGAAAAAAAGAGATGCGGCCAGGAGGATATCCATAGCCGGAAAAGAGGCTGCCGTCTTGCTGGCCCAAGCTTAACAGTTAAGATTCTCTCTCCTCAAATTGTCCGGATCCCCAGCCTCGCAAAAACAAAGTGAGGGGGTTCTTCAAAGGCCTTATTCTTTGAAGACACCCCCTTGCTTTTCCTGGCCAACCCGGCATTCCTGCCCGTTAGACATCATGGTATTTCTATCTTGATCTTACCTTTCCTGAAACCTTTCAAAGAAGAAACCATTGCTGTGATAATATTCTTGAAAAGATTAGAGGTGTAATGATTCAGCGGAAAGGGCTGACCGTCGACCTCGACATTTACTGGCGGGTTCAGTGAAATACAGCTATCTACACTTTCCTTGCCACCAACAATCTCCCGGGCTAGGTAGTAGCAACTTTCATACCCACATTGCGAGCAGTCAAGTCCAGGGAGCTTGAAAGCTTTTTCAAATGCAATAACTGCCATCTTTCTAACATCCTGGTCATTAGCGATATCAAAGTCCGAGATTTCCTTGTCAAAGGAGGCAGTGAAAAGTTCAAGCCCGTCTGAGAGCTCTTTTTCTTCCTCTTTATTTTTAATGCATAATATCTTGGGGAAAGTCTTTTGTGTCTTGAAACCCTCTGCCACCACAATGTCACAGTCGAAGTACTTGAGCATTTCCTCCACTGATTTTTTACCTTTAATAACTACTTCAGTCTCCTCAGGGGAAACTGCTGCCACCACAGTGGCAAACTCCTTGAACTTTGCGGTATCTTTTTTCAAGAAGTCCAGATGCCCTGCGTGCTTTATCACACCGACACGGTAACCCATGTCCGAGAATTCCTTTGACAGCTTGAGTCCAAGCGTCGTCTTTCCTGTCTTCTTGTACCCGATAATTCCAATAACCTTCACTTTGAGATCTCCTCTTTTATCTCCACTCGCCCCAATCCGGCATCAACACCTCTGGCAGAAAGTTGACTAACAAGACTCCACCACACCCCCTCCAGTGATTCAAAAAATAAAAATATGAGTACTAAAAGATCTATGCATGTTACGACAGCATCCTAGGTCCAAGATTTACCTCTATTTCTATCCGCCTGCAAGCATCAGCGTAAGGTGGATGTCATCCCCATCTTTAACCTGCTTTCCGAGCTCATCAGGGTAGGCGCTTTCAAGATTAACGTAAATTTCTACGATGTTTAGAAGGTTACCCTTTTTGTCAAAAATGGATGATTCAATCTCAGGGAATTTTCTCACCAGGTCCCGGAGGCATTCACCCACAGTCTCTCCCTCAACCTCAACTAGCTCCTGGCCGTTGGTAAAGCGGCGCAGTGTCAAATGAATATGAACTTTTACACTCACCTTCTGCTCCTTGTCTTTTTTGATGTCCCGAGTCTTGGCTATCTCTTAAATTCTCAAGTATGCCCTTTGTCAAGCTCTCCGTATTTCAAATTCTTTAAAATATAAGGCTTATTCTTGCAAGCACAATAGGAAACGACACTTTTCCAGTATTAGTTCAAGCTCACAACGCTCAACTATGATGCTGCTTTCAAGGGACTTTACCCCGCCCGCAGAAAGCCACGGCTTTAGCCGTGGATGAATGCGGTTAAGGGCGGGCGGGATGTCGTACCACTAAGTCCCGCCGATTGCGAAGCAATTCGGCGAGACTAAGT
>Ga0180301_10004930_pt1 | contig 10276 bp, 11 predicted proteins | sample GuaBasSediGuay16_FD_121797 | JGI IMG/M metagenome (GOLD analysis project Ga0180301, IMG submission 121797) | Subseafloor sediment microbial communities from Guaymas Basin, Gulf of California, Mexico - Guay16, Core 4569-2, 12-15 cm | ecosystem: Environmental > Aquatic > Marine > Hydrothermal... | reverse complement strand
CTCAAGAAGCTGGCTGTCCCGTTGCAACAGCCCTTTTACACTATCCTCAATCATACGTTCTACCAGAGTAGCATACTCTATCAGGTCTTTTTTAAGAGTGGTTAATTTTTCCCTTAGCATCCTGCCTCCTATCCAAATTTTCCTGTTAAATATTCTTCTGTCCTTTTATCTTCAGGTACAGAAAAGAGTTTCTCAGATGGTCCAAACTCAATCAATTCACCTACATATAAAAAGGCCGTAAAATCAGAGACTCTCGCTGCCTGGGCAATATTATGGGTAACCAAAATAATAGTAACATGCCTTTTAAGAGCGGTGATTAACTCTTCAATCCGGGAGGTAGCCTTCGGGTCTAAAGCAGAAGTAGGCTCATCAAGCAGAAGTACTTCTGGCTCCATTGCCAGCGCACGAGCTATACACAGTCTTTGTTGCTGACCACCCGAGAAAAACGTCCCCCTTCTGTGTAAAGAATCCTTGACCTCATCCCACAATGCTACCTTTTTCAGGGACTCCTCAACAATCCTATCCTGCTCCTCTCTGGATATTTTTATTCCGTTTAACTTATATCCTGCAATCACATTATCATATATACTCATGGTAGGAAATGGGTTGGGTTCCTGAAAAACCATTCCTATTTTCCTTCTAACAATTATGGGATCCATAGTATAAACATTTTTACCACCCAAAAGAACCCTGCCAGTTACTCTTGCACCCGGTACAAGTTCGTGCATTCTGTTGATGCATCTGATAAGAGTTGTCTTCCCGCATCCTGAAGGTCCCATAATGGCGGTTACCTTTTTTCTGGGGATAGACATATTGATATCTTTCAATACTTGCTGCTCCCCAAAATAAGCAGATAGATTTTCAATCTTTAAAATTGTACCTTCCATTTCCGGGTCACCAGCTTGGTAATAAGATTTAACACCAGAACAAATACTACCAGTACAAAAGAAGCCCCCCAGGCTATAGAATGCCACTCAGGGTAAGGACTTGTTGCATATTTAAAGATCAAAAGGGGCAGGGCACTTATGGGTTTAAAAATATTAAGATTCATAAAAGGACTACCAAAAGCAGTGAAAAGGAGTGGTGCCGTCTCACCAGCAATTCGTGCCACACTTAACAAAATTCCAGTAATAATTCCGCTCATTCCTGCAGGCAAAATTACTTTAAGAATTGTCCTGTGATAGGGCACCCCCAATGCTAAAGAGGCCTCTTTGAGTGGATGAGGAACAAGCTTCAGGGTTTCTTCCGTAGTCCTTACAATTACCGGCAACATCATAATACCAAGGGCAACACCTGCGGAAAATGCAGAAAATTTGCCCAGAGGCAGAACTACCCACACATAGGCAATAATACCAATTACAATAGAAGGCACTCCCTGCAGTACTTCTACACAAAGTCTTGCCAGATACGAGAGTTTACCTTCTCGATGCTCGGAAAGATAAACACCAGCCAGAACTCCCACAGGGATGGCTAATATACAGGAGATAAGTATCAAAATACAGGTACCTACCAGGGCGTTGGAAATCCCTCCACCAGCCTCACCAACAGGTTTGGGAAGATGAACAAGAAATTGCCAGTTAACGGCTGCAATACCGTTTTGAATTATATAAAGAAGAATAAAAAGCAGAGGAACAATAGATACAAAAGAAAAAAATATTATAAAACCTTTGAAGACTCTGTCCTTTAATATTCTACGGTGAATAACATCTTCTTGCATATCAGGACTCCACGCTCATTTTCTTTACAATATGCCTGCCAATCATATTCACAATCATGGTAACAATAAAAAGTAAAAGACCTATCTCAACCAGAGAAGATAAATACACCGTCTCTGTTGCTTCTGTAAACTCATTAGCAATAACGCTGGCCATGGTATTCGCCGGACTAAAAATACTTCCTGGCAAAATATTGGCATTACCAATCACCATAGTGACCGCCATAGTTTCTCCCAGAGCCCTTCCCAGAGAAAGTAAAATTCCTGCAACTATTCCTGAACGGGCATAGGGAAGAATGATGCTTCTTATCACCTCCAGTCGTGTCGCACCAAGGGAAAAAGCTGCTTCTTTAAGCCCAGAGGGAACCATTTGTATTACTTCCCTTCCAATAGAGGCAGAGTAAGGTATAATCATCACAGAAAGTATAAGGGAGGCAGTAAATATTCCCACCCCATAAGGCATAATTCCTAATTTTAGCTGCATTGCTCTTATCAATGGAACTAAAACAAAAAGTCCCCAGAACCCGTAAATTACAGAAGGAATTCCCGCCAGAATCTCTATAGCGCTTTTGAGAAAGGAAAATACTATCCCTTCTCTGAAATACTCCCCCAAAAATAAAGATATGGAGATGGAAAAAGGTGTTGAGATTAAAAGAGCTAAAAAGGAGGTAAGAAGGGTACCAACAAGAAAAGGAAGTGCACCAAACTGACCAGATACAGGATCCCAATCTCTTCCCAGGAGAAACTTAAATCCAAACTTTTTAATCGATGGGCAAGAATACACAGTGAGTGAAAGAAAAATAGCGCCTATAAGAATCACCAAACAAAGAGCCGAAATATACAGAATTGCCCGAAAGACCCTTTCTGATCTGCCAGCTTTGCCCAAACTCTGGATTAAAGTCTCGGGTTTACTTTCAGCTTGAGCTGAAGCATGAGAACTGTGCTGTTCCATCTGTCCGGTCTTCTTTTTTACCCGGTTTTCTCTCAATCAATAACCAGCTTTCTCTTACACCTGTTTGAATAAGATTATATCTTTATTATTGGTTAAAATTATATAAATTTTACCGCAAATGACAAAGAAAGAAAACAGATGATTAAACATTTTTTTGAAAAACGGGAAAATCACCTGTTTTTCAAAAGAAAAATGCCATTATAAGTAACCTGTTTGATAATATTCTCTGCTTTTTTAACCACATCCTCTGGAAGTGGTGCATAATGTAGAGGCCTGCAAAATTCCTGCCCTTCGTGTACAACCCACCATAAAAGTCTCACCAACTCCTCGGCTCTTTTTCTTTCCCTTCCGTTGTAGTTTTGCTCTTTATAAAATATCAACCAGGTAAAACTACTAATCGGGTATCCCCTGTCTGCATTTGTGTTAGTAATGGAGACTCTTGTGTGCTCTGGCAACTGGATGCTGGCAGCAGAAGCCACTGAGTTAACTGTAGGTTCTATAAATTCTCCTGATTTGTTTTTAACCGCAGCAGCAGGCATTTTGTTCTGCAAAGCATAGGTTAACTCCACATAGCCAATAGAACCCGGAATCTGTTTTATAAGACCTGACACACCTTCATTTCCCTTTGCACCAAGACCTGCTGGCCACTTCAAAGATTTCCCTGTTCCAACTTTCCTGCTCCAGTTACTGCTCACCTTGCTCAGGTAGTCGCTGAAAACAAAGGTAGTGCCGCTTCCATCGGAACGGTGTATGACCACAATGTTTGTATCAGGCAATGTAACTTCTGGATTTATAGCTGCAATTCTTGCATCATTCCATTTTTTCACCCTGCCCAGAAAAATATCAGCAATCAGATCGGGTGTAAACTTAAGTCCAGAGACTCCTGGGAGATTGTAGGTCACCACCACCGCTCCAAGACATGCAGGAATATGGAGGATATAGTTATCATCTACCCTGACCTCCTCGTCACTCATAAAGGCATCGGTTGCTCCAAAATCAACTGTCCTGTTTAAAAGCTGCCTTATACCTCCACCGGAGCCTATAGATTGATAATTCACCTTTACACCAAATTCCCTGTAGTAGGCATCAAACATCTTTGAATAAAGAGGATAGGGGAATGTTGCTCCTGCCCCCAGAAGTTCTATATCCTTAGCCAGACCTGGCAATATCATCAAACTGGCTGCTACCAACCCTGTGATCAATACACTTAAGAATTTTCTCATACCCTGCCTCCAGTTAAAAATTAATGACAATTTTTAAAGAATGCCTGGATTTTGCAGCAAGTGCTACAGCTTCTTTAATCTTATTAAACTGGAATCGATGAGTTATAAGTTCCTCTGCCTTGATTTTTTTCTCTTTTATCAACCTGCATACAGCATTATCCTCTATGGGGGTTGATGAATAACTTGTAATCAAGCTGATCTCGGAAAAAAAGAAAGTATGAGGCAAAATCTGGATGTAATCATCGGGGGAAGTGGGACCAAAAAGATAAAGGGTTGAGCCTTTATCAAGATACTCTATAGCCTGCTTTATAGCTTCAGTGGAGGCAGGAGTAACCACCACCACATCTGCACCCCTTCCCTCATTTATCTGGTAAAGTTTTTTCTTCACACTTTCCTTTTCAGGATTGATGGTAACATCTGCTCCCAGGATTTTTGCTTTTTTTAACTTAAAATCAAAAAAATCAATAACAATTATAAGAGCTGCCCCCATCACTCTGGCAAGTTGAAGGTGTGCAAGTCCGGTAAATCCAGCACCAATTATCAGAACAGTATCTCCCGGCTGGAGATTGGCCTTTTTAAGCCCCCTCATACAGCAACCTATTGGTTCAATCAAGCTTCCTTCCTCAAAGGAAACATTGTCAGGTAACTTGATTATACCCCCATTTTCTACATTAATCCTTGGAATCCTTATATACTCAGCAAAACCTGCCGGATCCAGCTCAGTCTGCCGATAGGTGGGACACATTGTATAACTGCCCCTTCGACACCAGTGGCAGACAAAACAGGGAACATGGTGATTGACATATATCCTGTCTCCCCGGCTGAATCCTCTCACCCCTTCTCCTACCTTCTCAATCACTCCAGTTACCTCATGGCCAAAGAAATGAGTCTTCTTTGTCTTTCTGTACCAGTCCAGAATATCACTTCCGCATATCCCGCACACCTTTGTTTTCATTAAAATCTCCCCCGGTCCAATCTCGGGCACGGGAATATCAACTATCCTTACATCCTGAGCGCTGTAATACTCTGCTACTTTCATAGTTATTTATCTATCTATAACTTAAAAATTTCAGAACTTCTACAGGGAAAGGGTCAGGTATGCCAAAAAGTCTCAATGTTTTTGTCGCTCCTTCTATTGCTGTATTTTTCAGAACACTTTCCCTTTTTGTCATCCTTTTGACCTTAATTGATTCTGCTGGAAAAACAGCCAAGATATTTACATTTTTATGCTTTTGTTCACCCTTAACAATACGCAACCTCTCCTCATATAGTTTGTATCTATTTTTATACACCCGGCAAAAATTCTCACCATATTTTTTTATCCCTGGCTCTATCAGGAACCGGTCAAAAATTTTCTCAAATGAGCCAGGTTTGTAATTTTTAGGCCTTGTCAAAACCACCAGAATATCCGTGCATCCTGCCTCAATAGCTTCCTTGACAGGAATGGGGCAGGATATGCCCCCATCAAGATACCAGGTACCCTGAATATTTACAGGAATATCATAGACAAAGGGCATAGCTGCAGTTGCCTTAAGAAGAGCCAGAATATCAACATTTCTTTGTTTGTTTTTAAACATCACAGCTTTTCCTGTAGAGACACAGGTTAATCCAATGTTAAGGGTGGTGGAGGAATCAAGGAGCTTTTTAAAATTAAGTGGTTTTACTTTTACAATAATATTCATTAAAAAGTCTATATCCACTATCTTCCTGAAGCGGAAAAAATTAATGAAACCCCTGTTATTAATATCCTGGTAATAAATTGTAGTACCATATGCTGCTTGTCCGGAAAGAAAATAGGCTCCATTTAATGCCCCGGCGGAAACTCCATAAATCTCATCAAATCCTTCTGTGTATCCCAGCTCCTCCAGGGCACAACAAACTCCTGCACCAAATACCCCCCGCATTCCACCTCCCTGGAGTATAAGAGCTGTCTTTAAATCAGAATTTCTTCTTTCCTTTTTTTCCTGGCATCTCCTTTTGATATTCTCCAGTGCCTGGAGGGGGTTCACTCCTCCGTAATCTCCTGAAGATAGAACCTGCTTGATATCTGAAGAGTTTAACTCTCCCACTGTAGACTCTCCAGTTACTCGAAAATTTTACAAACCAGTCAACATAGAACCTCAAACGTTGAACGTGTTTTAACTGACAGACGACCAACCCTGTTCCGTAGATCTGCCTTCATCACCTGCGCCTTACCCTTGCTCATTTTTCAATAACCCTCACCCCACCCATATATGACCAGAGAACCTCTGGAATGTGCACCTTTCCCTGCTCATCCTGAAAATTTTCCAGTATGGCTACCACACACCTTCCCACAGCGAGCCCTGAACCATTAAGGGTATGGACATATCTGGTCTTACCTGTGGCCTCTTCTCTGTATCTTATGGATGCCCTGCGAGACTGGTAGTCTTCAAAATTTGAGCAGGTAGATATCTCCAGCCATCTCTGTTGACTGGGAAGCCACACCTCAATATCATAACCAAGGGCAGCTGCAAAACCCAGCTCCTCGCCACACAGCTTCACCACCCTGTAGGGGAGATTGAGTTTTTGCAGAACTTCCTCTGCATCCTGAAGGAGTTTTTCCAGCTCCTCGTAAGAAGTCTGGGGAGTGGTAAATTTGACAAGCTCCACTTTATTAAATTGATGAACCCTTATCATTCCCTGAATTTTCTTGCCATAAGCACCAGCTTCCCGACGGAAACAGGGGGTATAAGCAGTATAATAGATAGGGAGCTGCTTTTCCTCCAGGATTTGTTCTCTGTGAAGATTGGTAACCGGTACCTCAGCAGTAGGAACAAGATAATAATCGTCCTTCTCGCATTTATAAAGTTCCTCTCTAAATTTGGGAAGTTGTGCTGTACCGGTGGTAGCAGATGTATTGGTCATAAAGGGAGGAAGTACCTCTTCATACCCCTGCTGAATGTGTAGATCCAGCATAAAATTGATCAGAGCTCTTTCCAGCCTTGCTCCCAATCCTCTGCAAACTACAAAGCCACTTCCTGCTATCCTGGCAGCTGATTTAAAATCAAGAATTTTTAACTCCTCGCCAATTCTTTGATGATCTTTAACAGGAAAATTAAGGTCGGGGATTTTTCCCCATCTTCTCACTTCCCGATTTTCACCAACGGGAACTTCAGGATGAAGCTTATTAGGCAAATTAAGAAGAAAATCAGTTACCTTGCTTTCGTATTCTCTTTTTCTTTTCTCCAGCTTTTTTATCCTGTTTGCAAGTTTTTGCATTTCGTTAATTAAATCGGTAGCATCTTTTCCTTCTTTTTTAAGCTTGCCTATCTGTTTTGATTTTTTATTTTGAAGATACTTTAATTCGTCGACTTCTTTAGTGCACCTTCTCCGCTCCTCATCCCAGTGAAGAAAAGTATCAAGATTGGCTTTTATTCCCCGTTTGGTTAAAGATTCCCTCATAACCTCTATATTTTCCCTTAACCACTTACTACTTAACATTAAGAGTCTCCTTTTTTATGGTGTAAGTTCTGAAACTTGTTCATTTAAAATCGGAGGGAAGATACTCAAGTGGATCCATTGGTTTGCCATCTTTTGCTCTTCTCACCTCAAAGTGCAGCATGGCCTCTTCGGCGGTACCGCTCTTGCCTATTCTGGCAATAGGCTGTCCCTTTTCCACCAGATCACCCTTTTTTACAAGATTTACTGAATTGTACATATAGCAGGTATAAAGCCCCAGCTCTTGATGCTCAATTATTATCGTCCAGCCATAGTTTCTCAGCAGGCCACTGTAGTAAACTTTACCCTTTGCAGGAGCAACAACACTGGTTCCTTCAGGGGCAAGGATATCAATCCCAAAATCTCTCCTTCTGTATGATACTGCCTTTCCCTCAAGGGGCCAGATTAAAAACCCTTTTCCTTTTACTGTTTCACCAAAAGTAGGAGAGGGTTGGATTTTATCCTCTTCTGGTGGAGTTGAAGTGGCATCTTTTTTCCCAGCAGCAATGATCTCTTTGGGAATGTCAATTTTTTTAACCTTGCTTGCACCGGGAATAAATAATCTTTGCCCTGGCATTATATGATTGGGGTCTTGCAGACGGTTGAGGGAGATAACCTTCTCCATGCTAACTCCATAAGTTTTACAGATACGCCATAGCGTCTCATATCTTTTAACCGGGTGGTAGATACCCTTAACTTTTATGGGAATGATTAACTTCTGGCGGGGATAAATCCTATCACTGCGAAGATTATTTTTTTTCTTTATTTCATTAACTGAAACACCATACCGTTTACTTATATTCCACAGGTTCTCACCTTTCTGGACAATATGGTATCTATAGTAGACAAGGATTGCTGCTTTTAAAGATGGACAAAAGAAGCTAATCCAGACTAAGATGAAAAAAATCAGCCCGCACCTTGCAATAAGTTTGGCTCTTTTCTTTCCTCTCACCTTGCGCACCATTTACAAAACGGAGTATACAGATAAGCTGGTCGGGATGGGGGGATTTGAACCCCCGACCTCCTCGTCCCGAACGAGGCGCGCTAAACCAGGCTGCGCTACATCCCGCTAAATATTCTGCTTACACCCAATATGCCAAGGGTGGTAAAAAGCACAACAATTCCAGCAAGACAAACACCTATAAAAATCGCTGGAAAAGAATATTTCACCGGAATGGACAAAAGAAAGCTAACCAGACTCCCCGTCCAGGCTCCGGTAACAGGCAGGGGTATTGCCACCAGAATTACAATCCCCACAATCCCATACCTGCAGATAATTTTCTTTTTCCCCTGAAATTTTTTCTCCATCTTATTAAAAATTCTACCCCACCACCTGTATTTTTCTGCTATTTTGGATAGATATCTAAGGCCTATAAGAAGAGGTAAAACAGGGATAACATTTCCTGCAATGCTAACTGCATAAGCACTCAGGGGAGGTATCCCCAGAGAAATACCCAGGGGAAGCCCTCCTCTTAACTCAGCTACAGGAAGCATACTTATTAAAAATGTAAGAAGATAAGGAGAAAAGCTATTCAATTTTTTCCTCCCAGCCATATTGGCCAATTAAAGGAACAAATACACATCTTTCCACACCTTTGCTTGAAATCTTTCCATCTTTTTTCTTTACCACCATTAGCTCCTGAGAATAAGCATTCCCTACAGGTATGACCATTATTCCTTCTTCAGCAAGCTGCTGGATTAAAGGAGGAGGAATATCCTTTGCTCCAGCGGTAACCAGTATCCGATCATAAGGAGCGTACTGCTCAAGACCAACAGTGCCATTACCAACAAAAATCTTAACATTATCATAACCCATTTTCTTTAAGAGCTTTTTTGCTTTCTCAGCAAGTGAAGGTATTCTTTCCACACTGTAAACCTGCCAGCCTAAAAGGGCAAGAATAGCTGTTTGATAACCAGAACCGGTACCAATTTCCAGAATTTTCTCTTCTCCCCTCAGGTTGAGGCATTGAGTCATCAGGGCAGCCATGTAAGGCTGAGAGATAGTTTGACCTTCACCAATGGAAAGAGGAAAATCTTTATAAGCATCCTCCCGTAGAGAGGAAGGAACAAATTTTTCTCTCTCCACGCGAAGAAAAGCATCTAAAACTCTTCTATCATTAATTCCCCTTGGGATGAGTTGTCTTTTTACCATTTCCTCTCGCAACTTCTTGTAATCCACTTCCCCTCCCCCTCTTGTTTTTAATTTTAACATAAAAGCGGTAGGTGTCAAAAAAAGGGCCCTGTTCTCTGAAAATTTCAGGGTAAAAAATAAAACTTACAAAGTTTTGTTACAAAGTGAAGGAAAGTATCTCCTCGAATAAGGAACGCACTCAAGCTGTCCAAGAAAACCTTTCAGGAAACCGGAGAAAGAGAAGTTAACTGCAAAGCTCTCCTATTAGTCTCAGATAATCTTTAAGATGGCGGGTAATAAGGAACTTATCTTTAACAATTCTCCTGCCAGCTTTTCCCATTTCTCGAGCCCGAGAAGGATTTTTTAAAAGATACTCAACCTTATCTGCTGCTTCCTCAACTGAGTTCACCAGAAATCCATTTTCACCCTCTTTTATCTGTAACTTTATCCCCCCAACATTAGCTCCCACTACAGGGCGAGCCTTCCACAAAGCTTCTGTAACTGTTAATCCAAATCCCTCTCTCAGCGATTTTTGAATTACAACCTCAGCACCTCTTTGCAGAGCATTTATCTCAAAAAAGCTATCCGGGGAAAGATTCAAAATATGAATATCAGAATCACCCTTTGCTTCTTTTTCTACCCGGGCAAGAACCCGGGGGGCTTCCGGGTCATCTTTTGCCTTTCCTCCTGCCAGAATCAATCGACAATCCACTTTTTTCTTTACCATCCGATAAACTTTCACCACCCCTACAGGGTCCTTGAAATAATCAAAGCGGGAGACCTGGAGCAGAAGGGGT
>Ga0180301_10004928_pt1 | contig 10277 bp, 11 predicted proteins | sample GuaBasSediGuay16_FD_121797 | JGI IMG/M metagenome (GOLD analysis project Ga0180301, IMG submission 121797) | Subseafloor sediment microbial communities from Guaymas Basin, Gulf of California, Mexico - Guay16, Core 4569-2, 12-15 cm | ecosystem: Environmental > Aquatic > Marine > Hydrothermal... | reverse complement strand
GGACAAGACTCTTATGTCCTCGATGGAAGTATCAGGGTACTGGCCACGCGGATCCTTCTCGTACTTCTTAACCATATCCCACACGTTGAGCAGCGCTAACGCTACGGCGGTCAGAGCCTCCATTTCTACACCGGTCTTCTCGTAGGCTTTGACTGTTACTTCCACACAAACCCTGTCGTCCTCCACATCTACGAATGCATCAACGTGCGTTAGCTTTATGGGGTGACACAGCGGCAACAGCTCCCACGTCTTCTTAGCACCCTGCACAGCAACTATTTTAGTCACCTCGATAACGTCACCCTTCTCGATGGATTTACTGCGTATTCTCTCGATAGTGCTCTTCCTCAGCTTTATACAACCCCGTGCCGTAGCTTCGCGATACACGACATCCTTAAGCGTCACGTCGACCATACTCACGTAACATCACCGCAGAACCTTAGAGCCTCTTCAACAAATATGTTGAGTCTACGTTCTTTAGCTATCGTGGTCTCCGGTCCGTGGCCCGGGTACACAAGAGCATCTCCAGGCAAACGACTGAAGAGCTTGCAGAGGCTCTTAACAAGGCTCTCAGAAGAACCTCCAGGAAGATCCGTCCTGCCTACGGTGCCGCTGAAGAGGGTATCACCCGTGAACACAATCTTGCTCCCCAGCGCGTAGAACGCCACCGAGCCTGGGGTGTGCCCGGGAGTCTCCAAAACCACTAGAGCGTGGCCGCCCACATAGATGACATCTCCTTCCCCTAGAGGTACATCGTGAACCGGCGGCTCCTCGCTCGGAGTGTCCGGGGCTATACCTCTACCCCACCTCCAGCTAATTCTAGCTACGTCCAGATCCCTGGGATTCATAGCGAACAAAGCCCCGAACTTCTTCTTGAAGTAGGGGATCCCCATTATATGGTCGAAATGGCCGTGCGTCGCTAGGATGTACTTAACACTCAAATCCAACCTTTTAACCCATCTGCAGATGTCTTCATCAACATCGCCGGGGTCCACTAAGGCAGCTTCTCTGCTATCCTCGTCGTAGACCAGGTAGCAGTTCGTATCCAGAACCCCCACCACGAAGCGTAGTACCCTCAGCACAGACCCTCCCCACACACCTCGTCACCTCAGGCTAAGACTAAACAGCTTAACACCTCTCCGCAATCTAATCTAGTGGCTGCGGGAAGCTGGACGTGAGTGCACTGGACTTCATCTACATACTCTCGGAAAGAGTTGGTGAGTGGGTCTTCGAAGTACCTCCGGGCAAGATAATGCTGGACGCCAGCAAGACCAACCTTTGGCGCCACCCCCACGTTGTCTTGTGGCACGAGTTCCTCTTCAAGCTTTGGGAACCTACTGCAAAACCCCTTGCACTCATCCTCCCATGTACTTCTGTTAAACCCTACATGCTATCTGCGACCCACAGACTCGCGGAATCTATTATAAAACGGGAGAAGCTCTCGGACCAAGTCGTGAAGTACACGCTTTCGGAACCCATGATCTTGGTACCGGAAGAGGTTGAAGTGTACTACCCTTTCGCCAACTACAACTACCCTCCACACCTCCTCGGAGATAGCGAGAGAGAACTCTTCGTTAAGCTCCTATCAGCGGTTCTCCGAAAGATCATCGGGGTGCACAAACGTATAGTAGCCGTACTGCCGAAGCATCACGAGAGGATTCTTAGAGATGCACTGCGTATATGTGGTGCTGAACAGAGTATTGATGTGATCAGCTACGGTAAACTAGCCTTCAAGTCGGTCTCGCACGCTGTAAAACTGTTAAAGCACACTAGGTGATCTACCATGCCCGTTTTTCCCGAGCTAGAGGTGTGGATAAGAGATCTCAGAGGCAAAGCCATTGAGTACCTGACAGTAATACGTGAGAGATACGCCGACATCATAGAAAAGAGCTTGGAGTGGCTAGCATTCGAAGACAATCCTCGCAGGAGCGATGTGGCGGCCGTAGACTCTAGCTTCGTCGGTGTAGAAACGCGTATGTTCTACATATTCGCAGTGCAGGCACTAGCGGTGGCTTCAAGAGGGCGGAGCTTTTCAAGAATTGCGCGTGCCGGGATAATAGACTACGCCAGTCTCATGAAGATCGTCCGGGGGCGCTTCATACAGAGGGTGTCGCCCAAGAACATGCTCAGCTTCTATGCTCAGATGCTGGAGCTCGAAGCCATGAACGAGGTGCTGAAGGAGAACCCCGTAGAGCTAGCGCTGTTTGACGGCTCTATCACGACCTTTCTCATGTACAGAGGACGTGGGATAGATGAAGCCCCTGTGTACCGAGTCGGGGACGATGTTCTGACCCCTCTAGGTATATGGAGCAGAAAGGCGGAGATCCTCCGTGAACTTGCTCAGCGCACAACCATAACGTTCGTAGCTAAAACAAGTTATGCCGGGTTCTATACAGGAGGAGCCCTTCCCGATATGGGCATGCTGGAGACCATGCGTCTGCTGGGCATAAGCAAATTTTCTCAAAAAGGCTTCTCGGAGCCGCGGATTCTAACACGCGATCAGCTCATAGAACTCTTGAAAATACCGGAGGAGCTCACGGACCTCCTGAGCGTAGACGCGTTGACGCTAACATACGTCAGGTTCGTGGATGGAGGTCCCCTATACCAGGTGGCGATAGTCGGGAGACGCGGTGAGAAGGATTTGAAGAGGATAGTGAGTGCACTAGCTGCTTGGTCCCCCGGAGGCTATCCCCTCCCCCTAGAATCCGTACACAGGCTCAGCAAACTGAACAAGAAAGAGGTTAGGAAGCTGCTCATACAGTACGGGGTCCCCATCGTGAGCGGGCGCGAAGTTCTGGAGTAAAACAAGGAATAAAACAGGCTGGGCTACTAGCTCAGCAGCGTTATAACCTCCTCCAGCTTCTTCCTTACCTCGCTCAGCTTCGACTCAAGCGATTTTACCTTGTTCTCGAGCTCCGAAACTTTAGCACGGCATTCCTGTAGCTCCTGTGTTTGCTGGGGGGCTATCTCTTTGGGCAGCTGTATCTTGAGCTTCCCACCGCTCTGCCTAAGAAGGTCGTACGTCTCCTTAACGAGCCTCCCCGCTTCCGTCTTGCCTCCCAGATGGTTTCTTATAGTGGTTTCGCTCCTGCCCAGCTCATCGGCTATGCGCGATATAGGGTACCCAGCCCTCTCGCATGCTAGAGCACCCGCGGCGACAATCAGCGAGTCGAGCCATGTAAGCCTGTCCTCGGCCTTCCTGATCCTCTCGATAACGTCAGGCCTGAAGAGCGTGCCGAAGATCAGGGCCAGCTCGAGCTTCCTGACATCCTCCTTGCCCATGGGTTTTAGTGGAACTTCCTCGCTCATCTGGGCAGCCCCTTCGGTTAGTAAGATCGTAATACCTAAATGTGCATTTCTACGCTTCCTCTATCCTCACAGTATCCCCTCTGATCCTCACAACCTTGTTGGGGTACACTATTATGCCCTTGTCCGTTATCTCGAAGGGGTGTCTACGCATATCGTGCTTGGCCCCGCGCATCTTCCATACAATGAGCGAGCGCACGAGCTCGCCGTTGACCTCGTCCAGGTCGAGCCTTATTATACCGTCAACCGCGTGCTCCACGCCGGGGCCGCCGAAACCTCTCTCGGTTACGCTGACCTGCGACACTAGTATGCATGTTGCTCCTAGACCCGCTAGGATCCTCTTGAGCTGCATCAGTATTGCGCGGGCAACCGATGGCTTCGTAAGGTACAGGGTTGAGACCGAGTCAACAACTACTCTCTGCGCCCGCAGCTCTCTAACAGCCTGCCTCACAACGTCAAGGAACTCGCCAAGATCGTCGATACTCCTAACCACGTACTTCTCGCGCTTCGCGGCCTCGCCGATCCCGCCCGTAAAGGCGTCAACTATAGCAAACAGGCCTTCCTCCTCATACTTCCTCACATCCCATCCGAACTCGGCCATATTCCTCCTAACCTGGACGGGGTGCTCCTCGAGTGCCACCAGAACACCGGGCTCGCCCTTGGTAAGCCCATAGTAAATAAACTGCTGGCTGAAGATCGTCTTCCCGGTTCCCGGACCTCCTGAGAGCAGCACCACGTTCCTCTTCGGGATACCCCCGTTTAGAAGCTCATCCATGCCGGGGATTCCCGTCTTCACACGCTCGACCAAGTTCTCACCATAAAATAGTGTATCTATGTTCAGGAAATATATTCGAATAGCGGATACTCTGCAGACGAGAACACCGAAGAACTTCGGTGTGTAGCATGCCTCAAACACTGGTACTGAACTTCGGAGAAGTGTACACCCCATTCCATAGGCTGAAGGAAGCCTCGATCTATGTAGAGGGAGGGGTTGTTAAGAAGATCAAACCTTACTGGGCTGAGAACGCCGAGAACTACAAAGAGTACATTGCAGCTCCAGCATACGTAGATACACATACGCATGGGTGCTGCGGCATCGACGTGAACACTGCTAAGGATAGAGACCTTGTGAAGCTGGCTAGGGAGCTGACGAGATTCGGTGTGGGGGCTTTCGTGCCAACAACAGTAACCGCGCCCCACGAGGAGCTTCTAAGGATGTGCGAGATTGTGGGGAGCCTGGAAACAAGCGGAGGTGAAGGTGCAGAGATCCTGGGGCTGCACCTAGAGGGACCCTACATAAATCCTGAGAAGAGAGGCGCTCAAAACCCCGAGTTCATTAGGAAGCCCAGCGTCGCCGAGTTCGAGGAGTACTATAGGGCGTCGAAAGGGAAGCTCCTCATAGTAGATGTAGCTCCGGAGCTAGAAGGTTCGTCGGAGCTCATAAGAGAGGCTAGGCTCCGCGGAGTTCACGTGGGTATGGGCCATACCAACGCTACGTACGAAGAGGCTGTGAGGGCGATAGCCCTCGGCTGCGATCGTGCCGTGCACATATTTAACGGCATGAGGGTGTTCCACCATAGAGAACCTGGGGTTGTTCTAGCCGCGCTGGAATCCCCCCAGGTGTACATAGAGATCATCGCAGACTTCATACACCTTCACCCAGCGACAGTCCGCTTTGTCACAAACTTCGCGGGGTGGCATCGAGTAATGCTGGTGACAGATTCCATAAGTGCGAGCATGCTGCCTGACGGAGTCTACAATCTCGGGGGGCTCAAGGTGATTGTTGAGAAGGGCGTAGCAAGGCTAGAGAACGGGAGCCTGGCGGGCAGCACGCTAACCATGGACAGAGCTGTTAGGAACATCTACAGCCTAGTCGGGGATCTCGGCGCAGCGCTCGCCATGGCTAGCTACATACCCGCGCGTTCTGTAGATAAGAACAGTTATGGTTGCTTGGCACCGGGATGCGCAGCGAACATAGTCGTCTTAAACCGAGATCTGGGTGTCGAGGCGACGTTCGTCCGCGGCGAAAAGATCTTCTCGAGGAGGTAACGGTTTTACTGCGTCACTGCCTTGGTCAGATACCTAGGCGTGTCGATCGGCAGTTTTCTGAGCCCACCCAGGTGATAGGCTATTAGTTGAAGCGGTATCGATGTCAGCATGGGTGCTAGGTGTCTATGTATCGTAGGCAGCCCTATCTGGCTACCCGGCACGTTCTTGAAGGACATCTCCTCGCGAGGCCCTATGGTGACAACGGTTGCTCCTTTACGATGAGCATCGGTTATTAGCGGGTACGTCGCCTCGGCGGCTCTCCTCTCCACCGGAACGATGAATATTGTGAAGAACCCCTTCTCAACGAGGACCACCGGCCCGTGCCTGAACTCACCCGCCTCCATGCCCTCCGCGTGTACGTAGGCCGTTTCTTTAAGCTTCAAAGCCCCCTCCAGAGCTATCGGGTACGTTATACCTCTGGAGATAACGTACCCTCCTCTGCACAGTACAAGTTCCTTAGCCACACTCTCAGCACTTCTGTCGATGCTCGGTATCTCGCTCAGCAACATATCAGCAAAGCTGTGAAGCGTTCTCACCCTCTCCTCAACTTCACGCTTATCAAGCCTCCCTAGTTCGCTTCCAGCATTCAGCGCTAGTATGTAGAGAAGAACCAGGGTCGATATGAAGGTCTTTGTTGCTGGTACTGCCAGCTCAGGCCCTGCTCCTATAGGCAGATACAGGTTTGAGAACATGGCTAGCTTGGAGCCCACGTAGTTAGTCAGCCCGAGGATCGTTGCCCCTCTCAGCTTTGCCTCGTACACCGATGCTATGACATCGCCCGTTTCGCCTGACTGCGATATGGCTATGACCACGGTGCCCGGGCCCACGTTCTCTATGTAGTACAGGGGGAACTCGGCTGCGCTGACAGCTATGGGGCTCAGCCCCGCTAGCTCGGTGAAGTAGTACGTGGCTACCAATCCAGCGTGGAGGCTAGTACCATCGGCGATTATGTAGATGTTCCTCGCCCGCGCAAGAAGATGCGAGGCAAATCTTAGGTACCTCTCCTGCACCGTGGATAGCGTTCTAAGGATAGCGTATGGGATCTCGTATATTTCACGGAGCATATGGTGTGGAAAACCGTCCTTCTCTACGAGGTTCGGAGCTACTTCGAGTCTTTTAGGAAGTTTCTCTACCTTCGCAAGATCCGGGTACCTGTACACCGCCAAGGACTTCCCCGAAATGACGGCGACCTCGTCACCTTCTACCTCAATGTAGTTATCAGCGTAGCCGTAGAGCGCACATTTCGATGAAGAGATTGTATAGAACGCGCCCTCCTTAATACCTATGAACATAGGTTTTTTGGTTGTGTACGCGAGTAGGGTTCCATCCCTGCTCAGCACCGCAAACGAGAAGAACCCCTGCACCCTCCCAAGAGCAGATGCTGTTGCTTGAACAACATCTTTGTTCTTCTTAACCTCGTCCTCGATCAGGTGCGCCAATACTTCGAAATCTGAACGAGAGCGTATCACGTGGCCGCGCATCACAAGCTCGTCTCTCAGCTTCTCGTAGTTAGATATCGCCCCGTCGCCCACCACCGCGATCTCGTTGTCGCAGTCGAGGTGCGGATGCGCGTTATCTCTATACGGCCTTCCGTGGGTGGAGAACCGCGTGTGGCCTAGAACTACTGGGGAGCTGAGTTCAGCAAGCTTGACCTTTCTACGCACCTCTTCTACATCGCCCCTCTCCTTTCTCACAATAATCTTGTTATCCATTAACGCCGCCAGCCCTGCACAGTCGCTCCCCAGGAATCTCAGCCTGCGGAGCCCCTCGAGAACTATGCCAACAACATTCTCACCTCTTAGCGATGCAGCTCCAAAAATCCCTCCCACCGACACAACCCCATTCGATAGCTGAACAAACCAAAACTAAATACCTTGCAGACTTGCGTGCCTAGAGCTCGAACATAGGTAATCTTGCCTCCGGCACCGAGCAGCAGGCATCGTATACACTGAGCTTGTACATAGAGTTCAGCAACCCCGGATAGGGGTTGGCTATACGGTCAACGAGCCCAAGCTTCACGACTTCGCTGTCTAAAACCTTTTTGAGCGCGTACGGGCGCATACACCCTAGGTATATTCTTCCTCCCCACCGTTCTCTCATCCATCGAAGGGTGTTTACGACAGCCCCAGGGTCCACGGAGTAATCCTCATAGGGAGTACCCGGAGTAGGTGTGAACACCAGGACCGTAACCTCCTCAACTCCGTGGTCCTCAAGCGTACGTAGATCCCTAGCGAGCTTATCCGCTGTGTATCCCGGGTAGAACAGGAGGATGTGGGGTACAACCCTAAACCCTGCATTGAGATACCGCTCGAGGCTCCTAACATAAACATCAGTGCTAAAACCATGCAACCCCCGCAACCCGTGAATGAAGCTAGGATCTGTTGAGAATTCAAAGTCTATCAAGTTTATTCGAGCCGTTTTGAGCACTTCAACGAACTCCTCTGAGCGCGCCAACCCCGCGTGAACACTTACGAACAAGGACTCTCCATACTCTCTCTTGACCTCGGCAATAATGGGTAAGAACTTCTCTACGGGCAACGAACCATACCTATCGAAACCACCGCTTATTAGAATCCCACGAACACCCCGGGTCACGAGCCTTCTCAAAACGTTTTTTAGTTGAGCGGGTGTATCGGCCTTGATCATACCCTTCAGATAGTAGCCTCGACAAAAAGAGCAATTGAGCCAGCATCTCGTGCCTGTTATAGATATCGCTGTGAACTTCCTGCTATGGATAAACGCCTTCAACTCACTACCTCCTCCAAAAACCTTCTCCACTCATCTTCGTAGCGCACGAGGAGCTCGTGAGATGGGTAATTGTAGATCGGGCCTCTCGGTGACTCATTGTAGAAAGGTCTGTTGCAGTACGGGCATCCACTGGTTAGGAAAGCCTCCTCCGCTCGGTCTATCCAGGGACCCTTCCTGAACTTGACCTCCTGGTTCTCACCGATGATCAGGAAATCCTCTATCCTGTATCCCCTCTCGATTATGTAGCGAGCTAGCTGAAGTACCCGGTAATGCTTCATCGGCGGTCTGTCGAGATTAGACATGGGAGTGCCCTTCACGGGTGTGAAAGCAAACAAAGCTATTCTCGCTCCCATCCTCGCTAATTTGCTCATCACGTTGACCGCTGTACGGATGTCCTCACCCAAACCGACTATCAAGTGCACAACGACGTGATCCCTGCCGAAAACTTCAACAGCCTCGTCTATGAACTTCATGTAGGTGTCCCACGAGTACGGTTTCCCTACACGTGCAAAGATCTCCGGAGTAAAAGCATCTAGACCAACACCAAGGTATTCAACACCCGCTAGGGCAAGCTCCTTCAAATAGCTCCTGGGTATAGGGGTTATTGCAACAGACATTGATGGTGTGCCCTCACGCCTCAAAAGCCTCGCTATGTCTATAGCCTCCTCCACGAACCCGGGCTTCATTATTGTTTGAAGGCATACTCTCTTGAACTTAGTGAGCTTGTCAACAGCGTTCTCCAGCTCTAAGACCGGCCAGCTGACCCTCGAGAGCATCTCCTTGGGCGCAGAGCTGTACATGGATTGGGTGCAGTATAGGCAGCAAGCTCTGCAGCCCAGATCGTCGTACTGGAGAAGATAAGCCGTCGTAGGCCTCGCCAGCAGCTTCACTTCTTCTCCTTTCACTAGAGAGTATGTACCTAGGGACGCCCTGACCTTCATAGCTCCTTGTACTCAGTATCGCGAATTAGCGATTTAAGTAGTTAGGTTGCGACGTGTTCAGGGGAAGTACTTGAGAATTGTTAGACTCATACTGGGTATCGACGGTGCCAGTGCCTGCTGGAACATGGCTGTTGACGAAGCATTGTTGATATCCGCTACACAGGGTCGTGGTAGGGAGACGCTTAGGCTCTACGTATTTAAACCGCATGCTGTTACCATAGGGTATTTCCAGCGTATAAGGGAGGTTGTAGACCTGGAAAAGGCTAAGGAGCTTGGAGCAGATGTTGTTAGGAGATTCACCGGTGGAGGTGCTGTGTACCATGATACTTACGGCGAGGTGACCTACTCCTACTTGACGAAGGCCGTAGGCCCTCTCAGCGACGTGTACAGAAGCTACGAAATCATATGCAGGGCTATCGTCGTCGCCGCGAAGAAGCTTGGAGTAAATGCAGAGTTCGTACCTATTAACGACGTTGTGGTAAAGGGTAGGAAGTTCTCCGGTAGTGCACAGGCTAGGAGAGGATGTTGGCTGCTCCAGCACGGAACATTTATGTACGCAACAAACCTCGAGACGCTCTCACAGCTGCTACTTCCTCAAGAGAAGAAGCTCAGGCAGCGTGGTCTATCCTCTATAAGACAGAGGGTCACCACAATCTCTGATGAGCTTAAACGCCGTGTGGAGCTTCACGAAGTTGTCGAGGCGCTTATCAAGGGGTTCGGGGAAGCTATGGGAATAAAGTTCGTAGAGGACGAACTGAGCGACTATGAGTTGAGGCTAGCTAAGGAGCTCGTTGATAAGTACAGAAGTTATGAGTGGAACTTCAGACGGTGAAGCACGTATGATCATTATCCGTGCTAGCAGTAAGAGAGAAGGAGGTAAGCTCGTAGACATAGAGGTGAAGTACGATGATCATTGCAGGATCGTCGAGGCGATCATCAGCGGGGACTTCTTCGCATACCCCCCGGAAGCGGTAGAGATTCTTGAGAGCTGTCTCAAGGGCTGTGACACGGATTCGTGTGTAGGTCAATGCTTTGAAGTTCTCGGTACTGAGAGCACGCTGCTAGGACTAGACATTAGAGATATAGAGGAACTTCTGAAGAACTTGTTTGAGAGATGTCGGGAAGAGCTAGGAACTACGTAGGTACTTCAGGCTGGTCTTACGTTTGGAACGAAGGCGGAAACTTCAGATGGTACGCCCAGTTCTCAGGCCTAAACGCGGTCGAGCTCAATGCTTC